>Ga0256829_1000045_pt1 | contig 166077 bp, 152 predicted proteins | sample 131447metaG_FD_185979 | JGI IMG/M metagenome (GOLD analysis project Ga0256829, IMG submission 185979) | Hydrothermal vent microbial communities from Lau Basin, Pacific Ocean - 131-447 | ecosystem: Environmental > Aquatic > Marine > Hydrothermal vents | place: Pacific Ocean: Lau Basin... | reverse complement strand
CTATCTCAAAGCAACGCTTGAGGCTATCGCTGCTGGCCACCCGGCATCCCAAATCGACAATCTCATGCCGTGGGCGTTCAAAACAGCGTCAAGATGAAACCGTTACGGTTTGTGCACACCGCTTACTTTTTTCCCGATGATGCGGCCTTTGTTCCGAGCGGGACGGCGGGTGTGAATGGCAGGTAAGTTTGGTGTTTGCATGGAGGTCACTCCGATCCACCACTCCCTCCCACAGCGCCAATCCGACGTTGGCTCCAAAGCATAGCACATGCAAGTGCCACCGCGGCGAATTTCCAGACCGAGCCCAACCATACCAAATCGCCGCCGTGCAGCGAAAGTCCGCGGCAAGTGGGAATGAAAACATAACGAAGGCCAAGCCGAACTCTCAAGTTTCTTTGTAGAGCGGGCGTTCCATGAAGTAGACAAAGCTGCGCAAGTGGTTGATGATTGAACCGCTCCGGGTTTCCCATTCGACATCTTCCATGGTGCGCCAAGATCGGTGTCGGTGAATGACCTCGGCGTCGTGCCGCCCGTTGATCGTCTCGGCGAGCGCGTTCTGCGATTTCAAATGATCCCCCGGATCATTTGATCCGCTGCGCAGACCATCTTGAACTCATAGGAATCTCCGACACTGCCGACGGATGGCTCGATGCCAGCCTCGGCCAATCGTTCGGTGTATTTGATGGAAACGTATTGAACCCCACGATCGCTGTGATGAATGAGGCCGCTTTCCCCCGCCGGCCTTCGGTCGTAGAGCGCCTGCTCCAAGGCGTCGAGAACGAAGTCGGTCTTGGCGGATCGCGACGCCTTCCAGCCAACGATGCGATCGGCGAAGGTGTCGATTACGAAGGCGACGTAAACAAATCCCTGCCACGTTGACACGTAGGTAAAATCGCTGACCTCTCACCCGGCAGGCGATGCTTGCATCGCTGAGAGGGCAGAGCCGGTTTGGGGCCGGTGCCCGGAATTTCCGGTTTACCTTGTCCGCCGGACATGGCTCTGACTTGTCACTCACCGTGGTCCTGGTTCCTTTGCCACGGATAACTCCCTGAAGTCCAGCCTGTTTCATCGGCCGTGCTACAGTGCAGCGGGCCACGTCAAAGCCCTCACGCCTGAGCTGATGCCAGACCTTTCGCACCCCGTAGACTTTGAGGTTGTCCTCCCAGACACGCTTGACCTCAGGAAGCAGAACCGCATCTCGCTTGGCACGATCTGACGCCAGATCCGGGTTCCTCTTGACCATCGCATGGGCGTGATATGTCGATGGGGCGATTGGCAGAACCCTGCAGATCGGCCAGATATTCAAACCTTGGCCCGAAGGCATCTCGATGAGCTTCAATGAAGGCCGTCATCGTTTCAGTGGGCGGTCGAGCTCCGCCTGAGCAAAATATGCGCTGGCCTTGCGCAGAATTTCATTGGCCTGACGCAATTCCTTGTTCTCGCGCTCCAATGCCTTGATCCGGGCCCGCTCATCAGAGGTCACACCATCGCGCAAACCGCTGTCGGTTTCCGCCTGATGAACCCAGCGGCGCAGCGTTTCCGGGGTGCAACCGATCTTGGCCGCAATTCCCACAAGCGCTGCCGACTGGCTGTCATAGTTGCTCCGGTGCTCGAAAACCATCCGTACGGCCCGCGCGCGCACTTCTGGCGAAAATCTGTTGGCTCTCTTGTTCTTTTCCATAGCTCCAATCTTTCCTCGATTTGGAGCCTCCGGGAAACCCGGTGCGGTTCACCTACATCAAATGGGAATGCCAGGATGCGTGATCGTGCCAAATCCGAATTTCCAGACATGGGGTTTCTTAATCGCGTTTTATGTCCCTTCTTACCCATATACACAAACATTCAACTCAGGCGGGAATGCTAACAGCCCAAAATGATTGCTCTGGGGGGGGCAATTTTCGACGCCTATTGGGGGTCAGTTTTGAATGCTGATTGACACTGGTCCGGATCCGGCCGTCTGGCAAGGCCCTTAGGCTTGTCGCCACGCGCCGCTGTCCAGACCGTCCAGAGACCAGCGCCCGATGCGGGCGCGGATCAGGCGCAGCGTGGGATGTCCGATCGCTGCGGTCATGCGCCGGACCTGCCGGTTACGTCCCTCGGTGATCGTCAGTTCAAGCCAGCAATCGGGGACCGATTTTCGCATCCGGATCGGTGGCGTGCGCGGCCAGAGACCCTCCGGTGCCGGTATGCGTCGCGCCTTGGCCGGTTTGGTCATGCCGTCTTTCAGGCGGAGACCCGCGCGCAGCTTGGCAATGGCTGTGTCCGGGGGCAACCCTTCGATTTGCACCCAATAGGTCTTGGGCATTTTGTGGCGGGGGTCGCTGATCCGGTGCTGCAGGCGCCCGTCATCGGTCAAGAGCAGCAACCCTTCGCTGTCCCGGTCAAGCCGTCCGGCAGGGTAGACCCCCGGAATGTCGATATAGGCCGAAAGCGTCGGGCGCGGGCTGTTCTGGCTGCCGCGATCAGTGAATTGCGACAGCACGCCAAAGGGTTTGTTGAACAGGATCAGGCGGGACATGGGTCGTCTTTTGCCGCAGAGCGGGCGCGCCCACAAGCCCCGACGAGGATCTGTGCGCAGCGGCCGCCGGATATGGCCGCCGGTTGATCACTTCCTCGGGAGATGGTCGCCTTGGCGGTGTTTCATCCTTTTGTGCGGGGAAAAACTGTGCATTCTGGGCGCTATTATGCGTTTGTTTCTGGTGACATCCTTGACCATGGTGGCCTTTGCCGCCAATTCCATTCTGAACCGTTTTGCGCTGGCGGACCATCTGATCGGCCCGGCGGGGTTCGGGGTCTTGCGCCTGTTGTCAGGGGCGGTGATGCTGGCGCTGCTGGTGGCCATTGGCGAGCGCAAACCGGTCGCCCTGACCGAAGTTTCGCCCTTTTCCGTCTTGGGGCTCAGCGCCTATGTTCTGGGTTTTGCCTATGCCTATATCACTTTGCCCGCAGGAATCGGGGCGCTGATTCTGTTCGGGGTCGTGCAGGTCACGATGTTTGCTGGAGCCCTGATCCTGGGCGAGCGGCCCGGGCGCTTTCGCTGGATCGGGGCGGGCGTTGCCTTCGCGGGGTTGATCTATCTGCTGGCGCCATCGGTGGCCGCACCCGATCCGTTGGGCGCGGCGTTGATGGCGCTGGCCGGAGTCGGTTGGGGCTATTATTCGATCTATGGGCGGACGGTGACGCGGCCGTTGCATGCGACCGCTGCCAATTTTCTGTTTGCAACGCCGGTTGCGGCCCTTGTCTGGGCGATTTTCCCGGATCCCGTGGTGCCGGGCGTCCCCGGTGCCGGTCTGGCTATCCTGTCCGGGGCGGTCACATCGGGGCTGGGTTATGCGCTGTGGTATTCGGTTCTGCCCAAGCTGGATACATCCCTTGCGGCGATTGCGCAGGTCACGGTTCCGGTCATTGCAGCGGTTGGCGGGATCCTGTTCCTGTCCGAGGCGATGACATTGAATTTTGCCATTTCCTCGGTTCTGGTCCTTGGCGGAATCGCGCTGTCGATTCGGCGTGGGTAACGGCGCGCCGGGGAAACGGCAGAGGGGGTGCGCGGGTGCAAACCGGGGCGTGATCGCCTCATTCCGGCCTTAATGAGACCAGATTTCTGATTAACACTTTGTTAACGAACCCAGTGTGGTGCGAATCCCCATGAGGAAGGAGGTTGTTATGAAAATACTGGCAGTTGACGACGACACCCTGATTCTGGACCTGTTGAAATCGGTTCTGCTGAATACCGGGCACAAGGACCTTGAGGTGACCAGCTCGGCGGTTGACGCACTGAAAATGGTGCAGCGCAGTGACACGCCCTATGAATGTCTGTTGCTGGACATCCAGATGCCGGAAATGGACGGGATCGCCATGGCGCGGGCGGTTCGCAAGATCAGCGGCTATGAGGAAACCCCGATCATCATGCTGACGGCGATGACCGAGCGGCGCTATATGGAGGATGCGTTTCTTGCTGGCGCGACCGATTACATCACCAAGCCATTCGACGTGCTGGAGCTTGGCGCCCGCATCCGGGTTGCCGCAAAGCTCAGCGAGGCGCATGCCCGGCTTGAGGAAAACGCGCTTCGGCGTGCGGGCGCGGTGCAAATGGGCGAAACTTCGCATCTTAGCCGCGACGAGATGGCGGCGCTGTTTGCCGATGACCTGCTGGGGGCGACGCCGTTGCTCAGCCGTCGCCGTGAGGTTGCCTGACGCCCGTCAGCGGTATGATTCGCGCAGCCACGCTCAGCCAGCCGCGCCAGTGATCCGGTTGATATGGCCCATCTTCCGCCCGGCGCGACACACGCCTTTGCCATAGAGATGCACCGCCACTGCCGGATCGCACGCCAGTTCTGCCGCAGTGCTGAGTGCATCGCCGATCAGGTTTTCCATCACCACGTTGGAATGGCGGCTGCCATCGCCCAGCGGCCAGCCGGCAATGGCGCGGATGTGCTGCTCGAACTGGTCGATGACACAGCCATTTTGCGTCCAGTGGCCGGAATTGTGGACCCGAGGCGCGATTTCGTTGACCAGCAGCCCCTGCGGGGTCACGAACAGCTCTATCCCCATGACGCCGACATAATTCAGCGCGTTCAGGATGTGACCGGCCAGAATGACCGCATCGGTTGACAGCGCCATCGACAGTTTGGCCGGGACCGTGGTGGTTGCCAGTATGCCGTCCTTGTGGTGGTTCTCGCCGGGGTCGAAACAGACGATTGCGCTGTCCATTGCGCGCGCCGCGATGACGGAAATTTCTTGGCTGAAATCGACAAACCCCTCCAGAATTGCATCCTGTCCGGCGAACTGATCCAAGGCGGATGCGGCCTGATCAGCGTTGTCCAGCCGGACCTGCCCCTTGCCGTCATAGCCAAAGCGCCGCGATTTCAGGATCGCCGGTGTGCCGATTGTTTCGAGCGCCGCGTCCAGTTCGTCGCCTGTGCGCACCGCCGCATAGGGTGCGGTTATCAGGCCCAGTCCGGTCAGGAAATCCTTTTCCGTCAGCCGGTCCTGCGAGACGGCCAGTGCGGCGCGTCCCGGGTGGATGGGGCAGATGTCCTCGATCGCCTCCAGAGCCGCGGTGGGGATGTTCTCGAATTCATAGGTGATCACATCGACGGCGCGCGCAAATCTCTGGATTGCCGGGATGTCGTCATAGGCGGCCTGAGTCAGTTGCGCCGCAACCGCGGCGGCTGGCGGGCTTTCCTCGGGGGCGAAAATGTGGGTTTGAAAGCCGAGCCGCGCGGCGGCAAGCGCCAGCATCCGGCCCAGTTGGCCACCGCCCAGAATACCGATGGTGGCGCCAGAGGGCAGGGGGCGGATCATTCCGGGTTCTCCGTTGCTGGCTTATCCGGGATCGATTGCGCCAGTGCGCTGCGCCACGCCTCCAGTCGCGCGGCAAGGGCGGCGTCGGTATTGGCCAGAATGGCGGCCGCCATCAACCCGGCATTGGCCGCTCCAGCGGGACCAATCGCCATTGTGCCGACCGGAAAACCACGCGGCATCTGAACGATTGAGTACAGCGAATCCACCCCTGACAGCGCCTTGGTCTGCACCGGCACGCCCAACACCGGCACCCGGGTTTTCGAGGCCATCATCCCCGGCAAATGGGCCGCGCCCCCGGCCCCGGCGATGATCACCTGAAGCCCCCGCGAAACCGCGCTTGCACCATAGTCCCACAGGCGTTGTGGCGTTCGGTGGGCGGAAACGATCCGCGTTTCGTAACGCACCTCAAGCGCGTCGAGAATCTCTGCCGCGGCCTTCATCGTGGCCCAGTCCGACTGGCTGCCCATGATGAGTCCGACCTTGATGTCTGCCATGATCCGTCCCGCGCCTTTCGTGGTTATGCGATGATGTCAGGGGTCAATTCGTCCTCGATCCGGGCGATCCGGTCCTTGAGGGCGAGTTTTTTCTTTTTCAGTCGTTTCAGCGTCAGCATATCTGCCCGTCCGCTGACATCCAGCGCGGCGATGGCCTCGTCCAGATCGCGGTGCTCGCGGGTGAGAATCCCAAGCTCGACGCGCAGAACCTCCTGACGCTCCATCTCGTGATCCATCTGCGGGGTCTTTGTCATGGGTCTCAATCAAAAAATGGCGCACGCTGCGGGGTTGCCGGATTATAAGGCGGATTGACTGTGACGAAAAGCCGTTGAATCCACGGGATGGCTTGAGATTTTTCTGAAATGCCCCATATTTTTACTGTGGCCGCCGTCTGCGGGGCCCACACCTGAGAGTCGCTTTTTTCCGAGGGCTTGGATCCATGACCAGAATGACCTTTTCATCCTATCCGTTCCTGCTGGGTTTCGAGCAGCTGGACCGTATGGTCGAGCGCAGCCAGAAGAGCGGAAATGACGGATATCCGCCCTATAATATCGAGCAGTCCGGGACCGACCGCTATCGCATCACTCTGGCGGTGGCGGGGTTTGAGGATGACGACATTTCGGTCACGCTGGAAGATCGCCAATTGTTGATCCGGGGGCGACAGCCCGAGGCCGATGAGGGACGGGTATTTTTGCACCGTGGCATTGCAGCCCGGCGGTTCCAGCGCAGTTTCGTGCTGGCCGAGGGTGTGGACGTGACCGCGGCCAACCTTGAAAACGGGCTGCTGCATATCGACCTCAGGCGGCTGCGGCCCGAATCGGTCGTGCAAACGATCAAGATCAAGACCCGCTGAGAGAGGGGAGGCAAAAATGGATCACGAATTCGATTTTGGTGAAGCCGACCGGCGGCCCATCGTCTATGTCCGCCCGGTCGCGGTCGCCGATCTGCCCGCCGCGCTGCAGGCCCAGACCGGAGGGCTGGAACAGCTATATGCTGTGCATAGCGCCGATGGTCAGCGACTGGCGCTGGTCGCCGATCGCAAACTGGCATTTGTGCTGGCGCGGCAGAACGATTTTCAGCCGGTGAACGCGCATTAGCTGTTTCAAGAAAGGGCCAAAGGCCATAGCCCCCCTTGCCGACAGGTGGTGGTGACGGCTGGGGTCACCTGAATTTCGGCGGGCGTTGTTCGACGTTGGCCATCACCGCCTCGATCTGGTTGGGGGCGGCGATAATGTCGGCTTGCAGGCGCGCTTCGGTTGCCAGCCCCTCTGGTCGGGGGGCACTCCAGGTCTGCTCGACAAGGCGCTTGCACCCCTGCACTGCATCTGGTGAGCGCGCAGCCAGCTCTTTTGCAAAGGCCTGCGCCTGGGCCAGCGGGTCGTCGCACAGCCGGGTGACCAGCCCGAGGGAAAGGGCCTCGGCCCCGTCGATGATGCGCGCGCTCATCATCAGTTCCTTGGCCTGATCGGCACGCAAAAGGGCAGGCAGGCTCTGGCTCAGCCCCATATCCGGGATCAGCCCCCATTTCGTCTCCATGATCGAAAAGCGGATGTCAGGGCGAGCAAAGCGGAAATCCGCCCCCAGCGCGATCTGCGCGCCGCCGCCATAGACACAGCCGACAAGGGCCGCAATCACGGGCTGACCGAGTTCCTGCCAGACATGGGCGGGTTTCTGGAACAGGTTGGCAACCTCACCCGCGGGCGGGGCCAGCATCTGCGCCTTGATGTCGTCGATGCGTCTGGCAAGTTCGGGCAACATGGTGGTGTCGATCCCTGCACAAAAGTTGGCGCCCTCGCCGCTGAGAACGACCGCACGCACGTCGCGCCGCCCTTTCAGGCTGTCTCCGGCCCGGCCCAGCGCCTCGAACATCGGAAAATCCAGCGCGTTCATCTTGTCGGGCCGACGCATCGTCACCCGGGCGATAAAATCCGAGACCTCGACGGTTACGCGGTGGGGGTCGATACGGTCGGGCATAAGGGGGTCTCCTTTGTGATCGGGGTGAGAGCATCCGGGTCTTGTGCCCCGGCTTGGTTGCGCTGGTATCACAAATGATCCGTGGTGATCCATGGCCGAGGGCAACTTTCACCTATTTCCGGCCGGTCCGGTTCATCAGGGGCGCAGGTGACACCCCCTTGCCTTTTGCGGCGCGGCCCTCAAGATTGTCCGCCATGACGGGTCGCGGATTCGCGTTGCAGATTCGTCCGGGTGGCCTGTTTTCAGGCGACAGAAATGGGAGGCAAGATGCGTTGGGTCATTCGTATTCTGGTTGTTCTGGTGCTGCTGGTGCTGGTGGGGATTGGTGGGTTTTTCCTGTTTCCGACCCAAAAGATCGCCGATCTGGCCAGCGCCCAGATGACGCGGGCAACCGGGCGCGCGGTCCAGTTCACCGGAGGCGTCCGCCCGGTGGTGTTTCCCATGCCCGGCGTGCGCATGAAGGGTCTGTCGATCGCTAACGTCTCGTGGGGGCAGGCGCCAGCAATGGTGACGGCAGACAGCGTGCTGATCGGTGTCGATCTGGGGGCGCTGCTGTCGGGGCAGATCAGGCTTACCAAACTGTTGATCAAAAACCCGACGATCAATCTGGAACGGGCGCAGGACGGGCGCGCCAACTGGGATTTTGGCGCGGCTGACACAGCGTCCGAACAGAATTCGGCCGCATCGGTTACGGGCAGCATCCCGGCGATTTCTCTGAAAGAGGGGCGGATCACCGGCGCCCGCCTTGATTATCGGGACGCCAGCACCGGTCGGCAGAGCCGGATTTCAGGGATTGACCTTGTGCTGAAGGCTCCGACACCAGCGGGAAAGGCGACAGCGCGCGGGCATTTCCGGCTGGGCCGTCAGACGCTGGCCTTTGATTTGGGCCTGAGCGATATGGGCACGGCGCTGGCCGGTGCGCTGAGCCCGGTTTCGCTGACGGTTTCGGGGCCATTCGGGCAGGTTTCGGCGCAGGGTCGGGCCGGGTTTTCGCCGCCGCAGGCCAAGGTCGCGCTGGCTGGCGATCTGACGGATCTGCCGGCGCTTCTGCGTTTGGGCGGGGGCGCTGGCGCTCCGGCTCTGGCCCTAGGGACGCGCGGAAAGCTGAGCGCGACGGTGACCTTTGCCAATGACAACACGATCTATCTGCGGGCACTGGATCTAACCCTTGGCGCAAATCATCTGACTGGCGCGGCAGATATCGATCTGGCGGAAAAACCCCTGATCAGCGCCAATTTGCAAGCCGGAAATCTGGACCTCTCGGGGGTGTTCGGCGCGACGGCAAAGGCGCCTTCGGTGCCCGCTGGGTCGTCGAGCGGCAGCGCTTGGTCGCGCGCGCCGATTGATACCAGCGCACTGGCGCTGGCCAATGGCGAGATTGCCTTTTCGGCGAAATCGATCGATACCGGGCGCGGAAAGATCGCGGGGCTGCGGCTGAAGGCCCGTCTGGATCGCAGTCGCGCGGTGATTGTCATCGAGCAGCTGAAAACCTACGGCGGCACGGTTGTCGGTCAGGTGGTTCTGAACGGGCGCTCGGGTCTGTCGGCGGGCGCTGATCTGCGGGTTCAGGGCGTCTCGCTGGGACCGCTGTTGAAGGCGGCGACGGGTTATGACCGGCTGACGGCGATGGGGTCGGGGCGCATCAAGCTGTTGACATCGGGCAACAGCATGCAGGCGATGGCCTCGCGGTTGCGCGGCGAGGGCAAGGTCGATATCGGCCCGGGCGAGATCATCGGCTTTGACTTGCTGGGGATGCTTCGCACGCTGGATCCAACCTATCGGGGCAAACACAACAAGACGATTTTCTCGCGCATAACCGGCCGCGCCCGGATCAGGAACGGGGTGCTGCAGAACCGGGATCTGCGATTTGACAGCGCGCTGATGACGGCAAAGGGTGCCGGGAGCATCAATATCGGCCAGCGCCAGATCGACTATCGGGTGACGCCCCTCAGCTATGGCGGGGTGCCGGCGGGCAAGCTGAGCGTGCCGGTCCTGTTCAGTGGCACATGGGATCATGTCAACATCCACCCCGACCTCGGTGGCGCGCTAAAGGGCGATTTGGCGAAACAGCGGGCCAAGATCGAAGCGGATCTGCAAAAGCGGGCGAAAAAGGCAGTGACCGACAAGTTGCAGCAATCGCTGGGGGATGCGTTGAGGCGCCTGCAGGGCGGGAACTGAGCGCCCCCGACCGCCCGCGGCTATTATTCCCCGGCGGTCAGCTCGCGCCCGATCTGTAGGACATCCTTGGTCAGCGCGTCCAGATCTGCCATGCGGGTCCGGTGGTTTGTCAGGTTGACGCGGATTGCCAGTGCCGAGCCGATGCGCGTGTTCGAGGGGGCGGCGCGGCCCTGTTCCTGCAGGCGGATGACGATCTCGCTGTTCAGGCGGTCAAGTTCCGGCCCGCCCAGACCGCCGGGATCAAAGCGAAAGCAGACGATGTTCAGGGCAACTGGTGCCAGCAGAGTAAGTGCCGGGGTTGCCCTGACCCGCTGGCCCAAAGCCTGAGCCTGCGCACAGTTCATCCGGATCAGCGCCCCGAGACGCGTCGTGCCAAAACGGGCAATCTGGTACCAGATTTTCAGCGCGCGAAACCCGCGCGACAGTTCGGGGCCATATTCGCAGGCCCACGGGTTGCCCGCCGCCAGCCCGCGCGCGGCTCCGGCCAGATAATCAGGGCGCTCGGAAAAGGCCCGCCGCTGGTCTTCGGCGGCGCGCATCAGGACAAATCCGGCGTCGTAATTCACATGCAGCCATTTGTGAAAATCAAAGGCCAGCGAATCCGCCCGTTCCACCCCCTCCAGCCGTGGCCTGAGGGTTGGCTCGAGAACCGCAAGCGCCCCAAAGGCGCCGTCCACGTGAAACCAAAGCCCCTCGCGCGCGGCCAGATCAGCCAAGGCCGCCAGCGGGTCGATGGCGCCGACATTGACGCTGCCGGCGGTTCCGATCAGGCAGAACGGTTGCCGTCCGGCGGCGCGGTCCTGCCGGATCATCGTCTCCAGCGCGTTTAGATCCATGCGAAAATCCCCGTCCACCGGCACCGGCCTGAGGGCGTCCTTGCCAAGGCCGAGAATATCGAACGCGCGGGCGATGCAACTGTGCGCCTGATCCGAGGCGTAGGCTACAAGGGGCGGCCCGTTTCGCAAGCCGCTGTCGCGCAGCCCAGTGCCGCCATGTTTCTCGCGCGCGGCCTTGAGTGCCACCAGCGTCGCCATCGAACTGCCGGAAAGGATCAGCCCTCCTGCCCCGGGCGGAAAGGAGAATATCTCGACGCACCACGAGATGACCTGTTTTTCGACCTCGTTTGCGATATGATCGCGCCCGCCCAGATTGGCGTTCATGGCGGCGGCGAAAATGTCGGGGATCAGGCCTTCGGGGGTGCCCGCCCCGTGTACCCAGCCAAAAAACCGCGCATGGGTGTTGCCGACGTCATGGGGCAGGAACTCGGTCACGATCCGGGCCATCAGAGCGTCTGAGTCGGTGCCCTCGCGGGGGAGCGGGGCACGCAACCCATGGCGCAGGCGATCGGGTGGGCGCTGCCAGACCGGCGCTTGGGCGCGGTTCTGAAGGTGGTTGATCGCTGCATCCAGCGCCTCGTGGGCCGTGCGGCGAAACTCGGGCCAGCTGTCCGGCTCGAGGTTGTGCGGCTCATCGGGGCCATGCTTGCCGGCGGCCTTGGCGCCCGCGTTGCTGTTGTCCGCCTGCATCTGCGCATCCCCTCTTTTGGCTTGTTTTCCTCCGTGGTTCTGCCAGTCCCGCCGGCCGTCTGCAAGCGACGCCAAAGCAAAAGGCCGGGTGTGATCCCGGCCTTTCACCTTGTGAGCCCCGTCCCGGACGCGGGTCGGGGCCGAGAGAGCGTATATTTCAGGCCGGTTTGGCCGCGCCGTTTTCAAGGAACGCGCCGGTAAAGCCCATGACCGCGCCAAAGACGATATGCAAGATCAGCGGCAGCACAAAGCCCATCATGCCGAAATGGAGGCCGAAAAAGCCACCGCCGGCCATCGGCATGACCACAATCATCATCATCAGCCATGCGGCGATGCCCAGAACCACGCCCTTTGCGGTCTGGTTGCCGCCCGGAATGCTTCCGTTGGCCAGCGCAAAGATGCCGCCCCAGACGACGGTGCCGATGACGAAATGCGCAACCCAGCCCATGGCGGCCCCGGTGCCCATCATGGCGCTGAGCATGGCGATGATATCCATTTCGGGTATCATGCCGATCATCCCTTTCATGACAAAGATGATTGCCAATACTGCGGATCCGATAAAGCCGCCGATAAGTCCGTTCTTGATACTCATGTGTCCGAGTCTCCTTCCATTAGCGCAGAGTCTTGCGCGAGACGTGTGGCGGAATCATTTTTTTCGTTTCTTGAGTTCCGCCAGCAATACGGGATCCACTGATGATGCTTTCTGGTGCGCCAGCGTGCTTTTGATCAGTCGCGACGTTTGTTGCGTCTGATCCATGAACCCGGTGCAATTCCGGCACATCAGCAGATGCAGGCGGATTTTTGCACGGCTCAGCGGGCCCAGCGTGCCGTCCGTAAAATCCTGCGCCTTTTCGCAGACTTCACGACATGACATCATCAGAGTGTCTCCCTTGTGACCTGACAGGAACATCCTGCCATTACTGTAAAGACTCAGGAGCGGGCCATTTGTTACAAACTTCCTGAAATTATTTTTTGCACCCGTGGCTTTTCTGGCCTCCGTGGGGCTCCGTCTGCGCCTGATCCAGCTGCCGGCGGATGCGCTCACGGGCGCGGTGCAGTTGGATGCGGACGTTTCCGGGGCTGATGCCCAGAAGGGTGGCGACCTCGGCAGCGGCAAGGTTTTCGCGCTGCACCAGATCGAGGATGGCCTGCTGCATCGTCGGCAGGGCCTTGATCGCGTCAGTCACGATCTCCCAGGCCTGTCGCCCGGCAAGGGTGCGCTCGGGGGTGATCTCGTCCCACAGCATCGGAGGCTCGCGCCAGCGCCCGCTGTCGTCAAACGAATCCGGGTCGGTCGTGTCCGCGTCCCCCGAACCCGCCTTTGATGTGTGGTCCAGCCGCACGGTTGTGCGCCCCTCCTGTCGGGCGCGGGTGCGCGCCTTGTTGGCGAGGATAGCAAACACCCAGTTCTTAAGGCTGGATTTCCCCGCAAAGCGCTCGATCCCCGAGATCACTGCCAGCCAGGTTTCCTGTGTCACCTCTTCGGCCACGGCGCGACTGCCGGTCAGGGCGGTGGCAAGGCGGATCAGAGAGGGGTTGAGCGCGCCGAATATTTCGGCGAACGCATCCTCGTCGCCCTGGACCAGTCGCTGACGCATTTCGGTATCGGACATGTCTCCCCCTGAGCGGCAACTTAGGCGCCCGTCGCACCGGACGCAAAAGAAAGTTTTACCGCAGGACCAATGACACTCGGATCGCCAGAACCCCGGCCCTTTTTTGCGGGCCATTGATGGCGAGCTGGAGGCCCCCGGCACAGGTCATTTTGGCAACACAACCAGATAAAAACGCCGGCGCGGTGCCGGGTTGCTTGCCCGATGGCGCTGAATCCTGCCAGCTTCTTCATTTGAAGATTCAGGGAGGCGAAAAAATGATAAAACTGGCGGCTGTTACAAATCTTTTGGCGGCTCTGGTTTTGGCTGGTGCAGCCAACGCTGGAAATATCACCCGTGAAACGTGGAAGGCAACCTGGCCCGGTAACCGATGCACCTTGCAGCTGACCTACGACAAAGCGGATATGGCGGGCGATGTGGTCGTTGAAAAACCTTGTGGCAAGGAATTGCGCAAGGTGCGTTCCTTCGTCTATTCTGACGATTCAAGATCCGAGATGCTGTTGTTTGCTCGCCCCGGTGCGCGCGGCGATATTGTCGGCGGCTTCTCCAAAAGCGGGCGCAACCGGATGGACGGGTTGATCGGAGACGGGGTTGAGGCCTCATTGTTTCTGTCCGCGTCCTCCAGCGTCACCATGAATGGCGGGATCAATCCGTCGTCCAACGGAAACGGGGGCAGCAGCGCCGGAGCGTCCTGCGTGCAATATTCCGACCGTTCGGGATGCGCTGACCGGGTGGATACGAAGAACCCCCGCGTACCGACCTTTCAATCGATCGAGATGCTATCGCTTTCGCACCTGAAAATCTATCCGTTCTCGGGCGGCAACGGATTTGCCAAGAAAGAGAGCGTTGCGCAATATCAGTGCGTCACCGTCAAACGCTGTGAAACGGCATCCGGCGGCAAGGGCGACTGGTGCGAGATCGTCCTGTCCGACGGGTTTTTCACCGGATGGGTGAAACGTCAGGACGCGGATTTCGTTTACCTGCAAAAAGGCTGTGACGGCTGAGCCGCCCGGCGTCGGGGCTTATCGGCGGGTTCCGGCCCGTGCCATCAGGGTCAGCAGGCCCTTGATTAGGTCTTCGGGGGTTGGCGGGCAGCCGGGGATATTGACGTCCACGGGCAGCACCTTGTGGACCCCGCCCAGCACAGCGTAGCTGCCAGCAAAACAGCCGCCGTCAACGGCGCAATCGCCAGCGGCGACGACCCATTTCGGATTGGGCATGGACTCATAGGTGCGCGACAGGGCGATTGCCATGTTGCGAGTCACGGGGCCGGTGACCAGCAGCACATCGGCATGGCGCGGCGAGGCGACGAAATGCAGCCCGAAACGGTCCATATCGTAATAGGGGTTGCCGGTGGCCTGAATCTCCAGTTCGCAGGCGTTGCACGAGCCCGCGTCAACCATGCGAAGAGCCAGACTGCGGCCAAGGGCGCGGCGGGTTTCGTTTCGCAGGCTTTCGCCAAGGGTCTCAAGACCCGGGTCGGTTGGCGCGGCTTCGGTCAGCGGGCGGTGCATAAGGCCCTTGAGCAGCAGGTTTTTCATGGGCTCCCTCCGTTACAGGTCCACGCCCGAATACGAGCAGTTGAATGATTTGTTGCACAGCGGGAAATCGGCGATGATGTTGTCCTCGATCACCGCCTCCAGCAGCGGCCACTGGAACCAACTGGGGTCGCGCATGTGACAGCGGTTGATGTGTCCGCGCGCATCCAGCCCCACCCAGACCAGCACGTCGCCGCGAAATCCTTCGACCAGCCCCAGGCCTTCGCGCTTTTCCTTCGGCTTGGGGAGGGGGGCAAAGATGTCGCCGTCGGGCAGGGATTTCAGAAGCTGGCTTAACAGGCCGAGGCTCTGCTGGATTTCCTCGATGCGGACCCAGATGCGGGCGTTCACATCGCCCTCGCTGCGGGTCGGAACCGTAAACACCAGTTTGGCATAGGGCCCGTAAGGCAGGTCGCGCCGGGTGTCAAAATTGCGCCCCGAGGCCCGGCCGACATAGCCGCCCGCCCCAAAGGAATGGGCAAGGTCGGACCTGAGGATGCCGGCTCCGGCGGTGCGCGCAAGGATCGAGGCGTTGTTGTCATAGAGGTGGACGAGCGGCTCGAACCCGAGGCGAATATCGTTGACCAGCGCCTCAAGCGCGGCCCGCCCGTCCGTGTTCAGATCGACGCTGACGCCGCCCGGAACGATGCAGTCGCGCATGAAACGGTGGCCGAAAACGTTGTGGGCTGCCCGCATTACCCGCTCACGCAGGATGCTGCACTGGGCCAGCATCATCGCAAATGCCGCGTCGTTGCAGATGGCGCCAACATCGTTCAGGTGGTTGGCGAGGCGCTCCAGTTCGGCCATGATCGCACGCAGGGACTGGGCGCGTTTCGGGGCGGCGTGGCCGAGGGCCGCTTCGATGGCTTGTGCATAGGCCCAGCCATAGGCGACGCTGCTGTCGCCCGAAGTGCGCTGCGCCAGTTTTGCGCCCCGCTCGATTGAGGCACCGTGCATCAGGCTGTCGGTGCCCTTGTGGGTATAGCCTAGGCGCTCTTCCAGACGCACGACGGTTTCGCCCTGCCCGGTAAATCGGAAGTGCCCCGGCTCGATGATACCGGCGTGAACCGGGCCGACCGGCACCTGATGCAGCCCCTCGCCGATGACCGGCAGGAATTCATAGGCCGCCTGCGGGGTGTGGCGCGCTGTGGCCTTGCCCAGCGGATTGACAATCTCCCAGGCGCCGTGATCCAGCCACGGCCGGGCGTCGGTCGCCCCCTCGGCAGACAGGCCAAAAAGGTCGGTGATGCTGCGCTCCAGCCGCTGGGCCGGAGGATGCAGCCGCCCCACCGAGGGAAAGCTCTTGCGGCGGTTTTCAAGGCTGACGACGCCGACCCGGGTGTGCTCATCCGGCGCGTTGGGCCGGGCCATCAGCGCCATATGGACCGCCCCGCGGGTGGCCCAGAGGCTGAGCAGGGTCAGCATGCCGCGGGCGGTGTCTCCGGCGGCCTGTTCCCACAGGTGCTTGGTGATCTTGTGGTGCTCGACAGGGGCGCTGCGAAGGCGGGCCGCGTCGGTTGTGATCAGTTCCAGAATCTCGGGCATCAGCCGCTCCTATCCCAACAGTTTCGCAACAGCCTGAAACCAGGCCACCATAGGCCCGGGCAGATAGATCCCCGCCAGTAGCACCAGCCCCATGTGGATATAGAGGGGGACCAGCGAGGCGTGGGCCGGCTTGGTGCTGCCGGTGGGCTCGCCAAAGGCAAACCCGGTCAGGCGCATCAGCAGCGCCCCAAAGGCCAGCAGCAGCCCAGTCACGAACAGCAACGCCAGCGCAGGGGCGCGCTGGAAGGTCGAGCTGACGACGAGGAACTCGCTCATGAAGACGCCAAAGGGGGGCAGCCCGGCGATTGCCAGCACGCCGATCACCAGCGCCCAGCCCAGCACCGGATGGCTATGGGTCAAACCCCGAATCTCGGCGGTTTTCTGGCTGCCCTTGATCTGTGCAATATGGCCAACGGAAAAGAAAATGGCGGATTTTGTCAGGCTGTGCATGACCATGTGCAACAGTCCGGCGAAATTGGCCAGCGGCCCGCCCATGCCAAAGGCAAACACGATGATGCCCATATGCTCGATCGAGGAGTAGGCAAACAGCCGTTTGATGTCGCGCCGCCGATAGAGCATGATCGCCGCAAACAGCAGCGAGACCAGCCCCATCACCACCATCAACGGCCCCGGTGCCAGCGTGTCCGCGTTCGCCGTCATCAGCATCTTGAAGCGCAGCACTGCATAAAGGGCGACGTTCAAGAGCAGGCCAGATAGCACCGCGGAAATCGGTGTCGGGCCCTCGGCGTGGGCGTCGGGCAGCCAGGCGTGCAGGGGCACGAGGCCAACCTTGGTGCCATAGCCCAGCAGCAGGAATACAAAGGCGAGATTCAGGATTTTCGGGTCGAACTCGGCGGCGTTGGGCAGAAGCCGGGTGAACACCATTGCCGCCTGTCCCTCGCCCAGAACCGGCTCGGCGGCCAGATAGACCAGAATTGTTCCAAACAGCGCCAGCGCGATCCCGACCGAGCCGAGGATGAAATATTTCCACGCCGCCTCCAGCGCCTCGGGGGTGCGATAGATGCCGACCATCAGGACGGTGGATAGGGTGGCCAATTCGATCGCCACCCACATCAGGCCGATGTTGTTGGTCACCAGCACCAGATTCATGCCAAACATCATGGTTTGATACATGGCATGGTAAAAGCGCAGGTAAACCGGGGTCAGGCGGCCGATCTCGAGCTCATGGGCGATATAGCTGGCGCTGAAATAGGCAGCGGTAAAGCCGACGAATGTGTTCAGGACGATAAAGACGATGTTCAGCTCATCCACCAGAAAATAGTTGGTCGGCACCGGTCGATCGATGAAAAACAGGGTCATGGCGGCCAGAAAAGTGACAAGGCTTGCGGCCACGTTCAGCCATGAGGTCAGCCGGTATCCCGGCAGGACAAACAGCACCAGCGCGGTGATTGCCGGGATGCCCAAAATCAGGTCAACGGGGTTGAAAGGCAGGCTCATCGTTTTTCTCCCCGGTAGTCGTCCATTACGCTGAGATCAACGGAATCGAACCGCTCGCGGATGCGAAACAGGAAAACGCCGATGACGATGAAGGCGACCAGCACCGAAAAGGCAACGCTGATCTCGACCACAAGGGGCATCCCTTGCGCCCCCGCCGCGGCCAGAATCAGGCCGTTTTCCAGCGACATGAATCCAACCACCTGACTGACCGCGTTGCGCCGGCTGATCATCATCAGCAGCCCCAACAGGACGACCGACAGGGCAAAGGCCATGTCCTCACGCGCGAATGCGCTGGCAGTGGCTGTCAGGTTCAGCATCAGCACGCTGGACAGGGCCACCAGACCCATGCCCGCCAGCATGGTTGCGCCGGTGCCAACGACCTGCTCGACCTGCCGGTGAATACCCATGCGCTGAACAATCTTGTGCAGTGCGCCGGGGATCAGAATCGCCTTGAAAAACAATGCGATACCGGCCGTGACGTAAAGGTGCGGCGCATGTTGGATCGAGGCTTGCCAAGCCACCGACAGGGCCAGCACCATCGCGTGCAGCGCAAAGACGTTCAAGAGCGCATAAAGCCGGGTCTGATAGATCATCATGAAGCTGACCAACAACATCCCACCGGCCAGCATATGGGCGACATCAAAGGAAAGAGTGTTCATCAGAGGCTCCTGGACACAAACAACAACAACGTGCCGAGCAGCGACAGCATCAGCGCCGCCCCCAGCAGGTCGGGGATGCGGAACACCCGCATCTTGGCAATCGAGACCTCGAATGTCGCCAGCGCCAGCGCGCCGCCCAGCATCTTGATCAGGTAATAGACAACCGCCAGCAGATGTGCGGCAATCGTGTCGCCCGGACCGGCCACGCCGAACGGGATGAACAGCGAGACGATCAGCGATAGATAGAGCACCAGCTTCAGCGCCGAGGCCAGCTCGATCATCGCCAGATGGCGGCCTGAATATTCCAGAACCATTGCCTCATGCACCATCGTCAGTTCGAGATGGGTTGAGGGGTTGTCCACCGGGATGCGCGCGTTTTCCGCCAGCGCCACGATCACCAGGGCCACCAACGCCATCCCCAGCGAGACCCTGAGGCCGACATTGCTGCCGGCAAGATAGTGCGTGACCGTTGACAGCTGCGTCGAGCCGGCCAGCAGGGCCAATGAAAACACCGTCAGCATCATCGCCGGTTCGGCCAGCGCCGCAATCATCATCTCGCGGCTCGAGCCGATGCCGCCAAAAGAGGTGCCCACATCCATCCCCGCCAACGCCATGAAAAAGCGCGCGCTGCCCAAGAGCGCGACAATGGCGATCAGATCGGCGCTCCAGCTGAATTGCAGCCCGGTGGCAAAGGTGGGAATGAGGGCCGCAGCGACCCATGTTGCGGCAAATACCATGTAGGGCACGGCGCGAAACAGCCATGAGGCATTGTGGGCCAGAACCACCTCTTTTTTCATCAGCCGCAAAAGATCGCGATAGGGCTGCAGCAGCGGCGCGCCCTGTTTTCGCAACAGCCGCGCACGCATCTTGTGGATGACGCCGACCAGCAGCGGTGCGATCGCCACCACCAGCATCATTTGCAGTCCCTGAACCAGCAGATTAAAGATCATTTCCATAGTGTCAGCACCAAGAGCAGAAGGACGAGCGCCGCAAAGACAACGCTTAGATATTGGCGAATCGTCAGGAATTGCAGGCGGTTGGCCTTGTCGGCCAGCCAGGTCACGGCACCACTGACGCGGGCGAAAAACCCGTCCCAGACCGGATCGCGCAAGCTGACGCTGAATTTTGCCGGGGCGGTGGATCCGGGCGGTGGCATGGTCACGCTCTCGCGGGCGCTGAATATCTTGGTGCCAAAGGTGCGCCGGATCGGCTGGGCGAAACTGGCCGCCCCGTATTGGGTGCTCGGATCGTCCAGCTCAAAGCCGCAATCCCAGGCCGGCGCCCGGCGCAGGCTGCGCGAGGCAAAACGGTGGATGACCCAGGCTGCGAAAAAGCCGGACATGGTCACAAACAGCAGCACCAGAACCCCGTTATATGAGCTGCGCCCCGAGGCAACCGGGGTGATAGTCATCCAGGGATCGGCGCTCTGCACCGGCATCGTGGCCTGCACCAGCGCATGAGAAACCGGCGAGAGCGTATCGATGATGACTCCGGGAAAGACCCCGGCCAGCAGGCAGACCAGCGCCAGAACCGACATCGTGGCCAGCGACCAACGATCCACCTCGCGCGCCGTCTTGGCCACCTCGCTGCGGGCGCGCCCCAGAAAGACGACGCCGTAAACCTTGACGAAACAGGCCGCCGCCAGCGCCGCGGCCAGCGCCAACATGCCGCCAACCCCCGGAGTCAGGATCTTCAGCCCCCAGTCCGGCAGGTCCGGGCTGAGCAGGATCGCCTGAAAGGTTAGCCATTCAGACACGAAACCGTTGAACGGCGGCAGCGCCGAGATCGCCACGCTGGCCACCAGAAACAGCAGGCTTGTGACCGGCATCCGGTGGATGAGGCCGCCCATTTTCTCCATGTCGCGGCTGCCTGTGGCGGTCTGAACCGCCCCTGCACCCAGAAACAGCAGGTTCTTGAATACCGAGTGGTTGAAGATGTGAAACAGCGCCGCCACCATGGCCAGCGCCGCGGCGGCGTTCATATCGTAGTGGCGAAAGGCCATAGCCAGCCCGAGGCCGATAAAGATGATGCCGATGTTTTCAACCGTGTGATAGGCCAGCAGGCGCTTCAGGTCGTGCTGCATCAGCGCGTAGAGAACCCCCATGACCGCGGTCACCGCACCGACCGCCAGCACGATCTCGGACATCCACCACGAGGTGCCGCCCAAGAGGTCAAAGGTCACCCGGATAAAGCCGTAGATTGCCACCTTGGTCATGATCCCGCTCATCATTGCCGAGACGTGGCTGGGGGCCGCCGGGTGGGCCAGCGGCAACCAGATATGCAACGGCACGATCCCGGCTTTTGAGCCGGCGCCCAGCAGCATCAGGATTACCACCACCGAACCCACCAGTGGGGTCTGCCCCGACGCCCGCATGCTTTGAAAATCATAGGCCCCGAGAGGCCCGGCCAGCAGGCCAAAAGCCAGAATGAGCGACATCGTGCCAAAGGCCGCCATGATCAGATAGACCAGCCCGGAACTGCGCACGGCACTTTCACGGTGGTGGGTCAGAACCAGCGCCCAGGACAACAGCGACATCACCTCCCATGACAGCAGAAAACTGAACGCATCATCGGCGATCACAACCAGCAGCATGGCGCCGATGAACGAGGGGTAAAAGGGCAGAACCCGCCAGGGCTCATGCTCATGGCGCCCGTAGCCAATGGAATAAAAGCTGATGATCGAACTGCCAAATCCCACCACGATGACAAAAAAGGCGGCCAGCGCATCGACGCGGAAATGCGCGCCGATCCAGGGCAGGCCGATCGGCAACCAAAGCGTGCTGGCCCCGACATTCATACCCGCGCCGGCGCCGGCAACCAGCGTTGCCAGTCCCACCAGCGCCACCAGTGCGGACAGCACGCCAGCGCTTGCATAGACGATGGTCGAGCCCATGGGCCGGGCGGCAAACAGGATCGAGGACAGGCCCAGAGCCATCAACAGCAATGCACCTGTCAGGACAAGATCAACCGCGCTCATTCCGATTTCCTTTCCGCTTCAGCCGGCGTTTCAAGGTCGGGGCCGGCGCCATCCGCATGTTTCAGCCGGACCCCGCGCCCTTCGCCGGTGCTGGGCACGCCCTCGGCCAACAGTTCAACCCCGGCGCTGTCCAGCGCGTCGATCACGCGGGTCAGGCTTTCGATCACCCCCCGGACCTGTCCTTGGCTGGCCTCCATGCGCTGGATTGTCGGGACAGAAACCCCGGCCCGCTGGGCCAGTGTTTTCTGGTCAAGACCAAGCAGCGCACGCGCCGCGCGCATCTGGGCGGATGTTATCATGGGGTCGATTCTCGTTTGAAATGTCAGGATGGGGGGATAGGCCCCCTGTATAGATATGTCAAACATCAATTCTGCTATAATTCCCATTGATCAAAGATTTTTGCCAAACAGATTGTCGCACCCCGCCCGCTGGGGCACAGTACCAGCATGCGGCGGACCACAAAAGGCGCATTGAAACGGGGGAGAGATGGAGTTTGATTATGTGATTGTCGGCGGCGGCTCGGCCGGATGTACGCTGGCGGCGCGCCTGTCCGAGGACCCTACGGTGCGGGTCTGTCTGCTTGAGGCGGGTGGCGCCGGACGCAGTATTCTGATGCGCGCTCCGGTTGGCGCGGTTGCGCTGCTTTCGGGGCGGCCAAAGATCAGCAACTGGGCCTTTCGGACAGAGCCCCAATCGGGACTGAACGGGCGCCGGGGTTATCAGCCGCGCGGCAAGACTCTGGGCGGTTCAAGCGCCATTAACGCCATGCTCTATATTCGCGGTCAGCGCTCGGATTACGACGGCTGGGCAGCTGACGGCTGTGCGGGCTGGTCGTGGTCCGAGGTCCTGCCCTATTTCAAGCGCGCCGAAAACAACGGCCGGGGCGGCGATGAGATGCACGGCGACAGTGGCCCGCTGCAGGTCAGCGATCAGCAGAGCCCGCGCCCCATCAGCCATGCCTTTGTCGCCGCCGCCACCGAGATGCAGCATCGTCCCATCGCCGATTTCAACCGTGGCGACAACGAGGGGGTGGGCCTTTATCAGGTGACGCAGTTTCACCGCGAACAGGACCGTGGCGCGCGCTGCTCGGCCTCGGCGGCCTATCTGTTCCCGGCGATGGGGCGGCCCAACCTCAGGGTAATAACGCGCGCCCACGCGACGCGGATCCTGTTCTCCAGCGCTGAAGGGCGGCCTCGCGCCTCTGGGGTGGCCTATTGGCAGGGTCGCAAAGACAAGACCGTAACCGCCCGGCGTGAGGTGATCTTGTCCGGCGGGGCCTTTAACTCGCCGCAACTGTTGCAACTGTCGGGAATCGGTGCGGCGGTTGATTTGAAAAATCGGGGTATTCCCCTGCGCCACGATCTGCCGGGGGTCGGGCAAAACCTGCAGGATCACCTTGATTTCATCCTCGCCTACAAGACGCGCGATACGGATACGTTCGGCATTGGTCTGCGCGCGGGTGCGAACCTCTTGCGCCATATCGCCCGCTGGCGGCGGGATGGTTCGGGCCTGATTGCCACGCCCTTTGCCGAGGCTGGCGGGTTTCTGAAAACCGATCCGGGGCTTGATAACCCGGATGTGCAGCTGCATTTCGTCATAGCGATCGTTGATGATCATGCGCGAAAACTGCATATGGGGCACGGTTATTCCTGTCATGTCTGCGTTTTGCACCCGTTCAGCCGGGGGTGTGTGTCGCTGGGCAGCGTCGATCCTCTCGCGCCCCCCAAGATCGACCCCGGATTTTTGTCGGACCCACGCGATCTGGAGACGCTGGTCAAGGGGGCCAAGCTGACTCGCGCGATCATGCAGGCGCCGGCGATGGCGCGCTATTGTCAGCGCGAGCTGTTCATGCGCGGCGACGAAAGCGACGCCGAACTGGCCGAAAACATCCGGGCGCGGGCCGATACGGTCTATCATCCGGTGGGGACGTGCAAGATGGGTGTTGACAAGATGGCGGTGGTTGATCCTCAATTACGCGTTCGTGGCGTTGGGGCCCTGCGGGTCGTGGACGCGTCGGTGATGCCGATACTAACCGGGGGGAATACCAACGCGCCAACGATCATGATTGCAGAAAAAGCCGCCGATATGATTCGCGCCGTTTAGCGGCGGGGAGCGCGCCGAAGGAAGCAGGAGAAGCAGGACATGCACGGAACAATGATGAAAAAGCCGTTGATCATCAGCTCGTTGATCGAACACGCGGCGCGCTATCACGGCGGCACCGAGGTGGTCTCGGTCGAAACCGATGGCCGCGTGACCCACACGACATGGCGCGAGGTCGAGGCCAATGCCCGCCGTCTGGCCTCGGCGCTGGAAAAGCTGGGGGTCGGCAAGGGCGACCGCTGTGCCACCATCGCCTGGAACAACCGTCGGCATCTGGAGATCTATTTTGGCGTTTCGGGTGGCGGCATGATTTGTCACACGATCAACCCGCGCCTGCACCCCGAGCAGTTGATCTATATTGCGAATCACGCCGAGGACAAGGTCCTGTTCCTTGACCGGACATTCCTGCCTGCCGCCGCCAAGCTGCGCGAACATTTGAAAACCGTTGAGCATGTGGTTTTGATGGGGCCAGCGGATGACGAGGCGGCGGCACTCGTGCCGGGCCTTTTGTTTTATGACGATCTGCTGGCCTCGGGGGATGCGGATTATTGCTGGCCCGAGATTGACGAGGATATGCCCTCATCGCTGTGCTATACCTCGGGCACGACGGGCAACCCGAAGGGGGTGCAATATACCCACCGCACCACCGTGATCCACTCGATTGCCGGCAACCAGCCGGACGGGCTGGCGGTTTCGGCCCGCGATGTGGTGCTGCCGGTGGTGCCGATGTTTCACGTCAACGCGTGGGGCGTGCCCTATATCGCGGCCGGTGTCGGGGCCAAGCTGGTGCTGCCGGGGCCGGGGCTGGACGGCGCCAGTCTGGTCAGGCTGATTGACGGGGAAAAGGTCACGCTGGCACTGGGCGTGCCGACGATCTGGTTGGGCCTGCTGGCGGCGCTGGAAGAAAGCGGCAGCAAGGCAGAAAGCCTGAAACGCACGGTGGTTGGCGGCTCGGCCCTGCCACCCTCGATGATCCCCGAGTTTCGCGACAAATACGGCGTCGATCTGATCCATGCCTGGGGGATGACCGAAACCTCGCCGCTGGGGACGATCAACCACCTGCTGCAAAAGCACGAGGCGCTGAGCGCTGATGCGCGGGCAAAAATTCGCCTCGGCCAGGGCCGTCCGCCCTATGGGGTCGAGCTGCGAATCGTCGATGAAGAGGGCAAGGTTCTGCCCGAGGACGGCAAGACCCAGGGCGATCTGCAAATTCGCGGCCACTGGATCGTGGAAAGCTATTTCAAGGCTGGAAAAACGGCACTGACCGAAGACGGCTGGTTCGACACCGGCGACGTGGCGACGCTGGATGCGGATGGCTATATGGTTATCCGGGACCGCTCAAAGGATATCATCAAATCGGGGGGGGAGTGGATCTCGACCGTCGAGCTGGAAAATATCGCCATGGCGCATCCCGGTGTGGCGATGGCCGCGGTGATCGCCGCCAAGCACAAGAAATGGGACGAGCGCCCTGTTTTGCTGGTCGTGCGGGCTGAGGGGGACGCGGTGTCCGAGGCTGATCTCCTGGCCTATTATGACGGCAAAATCGCCAGCTGGCAGGTGCCGGACAAGGTGATTTTCGTTAACAGCCTGCCTCTGGGGGGAACCGGAAAGGTGTTGAAGAACAAGCTGCGCGAGGAATATGGCGACGTGCTGCTGACCGAGGCGGATTCCGGCAGTTGAGGAATGATACGAGGGCGTAGGTGGTGAGGTGAAAGGGGCGCCGCCCCCGACCCTTCGGGTCTCCCCCGGAGTATTTTTGCAAAAAAGACAGGCGCTGGAATGTGGACGGGGCCTGTCTTTTTACGGCCGCGATAGACGCTCTGCCTGGTTAAAAGTTCGTATCTGGCGCGTCTATGCCCTAAGGGGGAAATGTGCGGGCAGTTGCAGCGTGGCGACTTGACGGCGGCGGTTTTCCCACGCATATCCCGGTGGCATGACTGATCTCGCCCATATCCGTAATTTCTCGATCGTGGCCCATATCGATCATGGGAAATCCACCTTGGCCGACCGGCTGATTCAATCAACCGGAACCGTGGCTGCGCGCGACATGGAGGCGCAGCTTCTGGACACGATGGATATCGAGCGTGAGCGTGGGATTACCATCAAGGCCAACACCGTGCGGATCGAATATGAGGCGCGGGATGGGCAGCAATACGTTCTAAATCTGATTGACACGCCGGGGCATGTGGACTTTGCCTATGAGGTTTCGCGCTCGATGCGCGCGGTCGAGGGCAGCCTGCTGGTGGTGGACAGCACACAAGGTGTCGAGGCACAGACCTTGGCGAATGTTTATCAGGCGCTGGATGCAGATCATGAAATCGTGCCGGTCCTGAACAAGATCGACCTGCCGGCGAGCGAGCCGGACCGCGTGGCTGAACAGATTGAGGATGTGATTGGCATCGATGCAAGCGATGCGATTCACGTCTCGGCCAAGACCGGGGTCGGGATCCCAGAAGTTCTGGAGGCAATTGTTGCCCGTCTGCCCGCCCCCAGCGGCGAGCGTGACGCCCCCCTGAAGGCCATGCTGGTTGACAGCTGGTATGATGCCTATCTTGGCGTTGTCGTTCTGGTTCGGGTGATCGACGGGGTTCTGAAAAAAGGCGATCGCATCCGCATGATGAATACGAACGCGGTTTACCCGGTTGACCGGATCGGCGTTTTCCGCCCGCAAATGGATCCGGTCACGGAACTGGGTCCGGGCGAGATTGGCTTTCTGACGGCCAGCATCAAGCGGGTGGCGGACACTGCTGTTGGCGATACGATTACGCATGAAAAACACGGTTGCGCCGAGGCGCTGCCCGGGTTTGCCCCGTCCCAGCCGGTGGTCTTCTGTGGTCTCTTTCCGGTTGACAGTGCCGAGTTCGAGGACCTGCGCGACGCAATTGCCAAGCTCAGCCTGAATGACGCAAGTTTTTCTACCGAGATGGAAACCAGCGCGGCGCTGGGCTTTGGCTTTCGTTGCGGTTTCTTGGGCCTCCTTCATCTTGAGGTTATCCGCGATCGACTGGAACGCGAATACGGGATCGACCTGATAACCACCGCGCCCAGCGTGATCTATCAGATACACATGCGCAATGGACAGGTCATCGAGATGCACAATCCTGCCGACATGCCTGATCTGACCCATGTCGACCATATCGAAGAGCCTCGTATCAAGGCAACGATCCTCGTGCCGGATGAGTTTCTTGGCGATGTTTTGCGGTTGTGTCAGGATCGGCGTGGCCTTCAGATTGATCTGACCTATGCGGGGAGCCGCGCGATGGTTGTTTATGACCTCCCTTTGAACGAAGTGGTGTTTGACTTCTATGATAGGCTGAAAAGTGTTACCAAAGGGTATGCAAGCTTTGATTACCAGATGGCCGGATATCGGGCCGACTCATTGGTCAAGATGCAGATCCTCGTGAATGATGAGCCGGTCGATGCGCTGTCAACAATGGTGCACCGGGATCGTGCCGAGGTTCGTGGCCGCGCGATGGTGGAAAAACTGAAGCGGCTGATTCCGCAGCATATGTTCAAGATCCCGATTCAGGCGGCGATCGGGGGGCGGATCATCGCCCGTGAGACACTGAGCGCGCTGCGCAAGGATGTGACGGCCAAATGCTACGGTGGCGATGCGACGCGCAAACGCAAGCTTTTGGACAAGCAGAAAAAGGGCAAAAAGAAAATGCGCCAGTTCGGCAAGGTCGAAATTCCGCAAAGCGCGTTCATTTCCGCGCTGAAGATGGATGATTGACGCCGCGGGAGCTACGCGGGCGCGCCTGATGGCTGCCGCAGGAAATCCTCGACAGCGGCAAGGAAAGCCTTTGGTTGTTCGGCGTGAATCCAGTGGCCCGCTTTAGGGATGGTCACGAAATTCGCGTTTGGAAATAATGCCTTGATCTTCTCTTTATGATCCTCGCGAACGTAATTCGATGCCTCGCCGGTGATAAATAATGTGGGGCCATAAAACCGGCCTGCAAACTCGGGAAAGCCGATGATTTCTGGCATGTCACGGCGCAGCGCGGCAAGGTTGATGCGCCAGCGCGGGGGGCGTGCGCGCATGTCGAGGCTCTGCAACAGAAAGGCGCGCAAGGTCGGATCGTCAATCTGTTCGGATAGCGCCTCACTGGCCTGACGGCGGCTGGAGAATCGTGTGATGTCAAGGGGTTGCATGGCATCGATCAGGTGGGATTGCGTATGGCTATAGGCAATGGGCGCAATATCGACGACGATCAGGCGGCACAGTCGTTCGGGATGGGTCAGCGCCAGCGCCATCGCCGCCTTGCCGCCCATCGAGTGTCCCAGAACGTCTGCGCGTGTCGTGTTGGCGGCGATGACCTCGGACAGGTCTTCGGCCATGGCGGGATAGGTTTGGCGCGCAAACCAAGGGCTAGTGCCGTGATTTCGCATGTCAACGGCGATGACGGGCCGGGTCTGAGCGAGGGTTTTTGCAATCACGCCCCAATTTCGGGCCGATCCAAAGAGCCCGTGGGCGATGATCAGCGGCGTTCCCCCGGCGGTGCCGAATGTTCTGGTGCTCAGCATTTTCATGTCCTTCATCATCGAAAAAACACCGACCGGCCCGCCGGCGCCGATGCCTTGCGACATAACGGCAAGTCGGTTGCAATCCATGGTCGGCTTGCCCACATAGGGCGGCAGGACCAATTTGTAAACGGAGCCAACAAATGAACATGAGCACTGACGTCACCGTAAAAGGCGGTATGGACGATGTGATCGAAAAGGTCACCAACGCGCTGAAGGATCAAGGGTTTGGAATATTGACGCGAATTGACGTCGATACAACCTTGAAGGCCAAGATCGGCGAGGATTTCCGGCCCTACGTCATTCTCGGGGCGTGCAATCCGAAACTGGCCCATCAGGCGCTGAGTGCCCGGCCTGATGTGGGGCTGATGCTGCCGTGCAATGTGACGGTGGAACAGAACGTCGAGGGTGAGTGTCTGGTTCGTTTTATTGACCCCCATGCGATGATGAGCTTTGGCGACCTTGGTCAGGATGAGACCCTGACCCGTGTTGGTGGCGAAGCTGGCGAAAAGATCAAGAAGGCCGCCGCCGCGCTGGGCTGAATGATGGGGCCGGGCCCCAACCGCTGGCCCTGACCCCGGATTCGGGGCCGGCGGATTTCTTGTTTGAGAGTGCATGTGGCCCTATACTTGCCGCGAGGGAGGTCAGAGAATGTATGAAACATCTCTTGGGTCAGTTACCGCCGAGGTCGAGGACCTTCTTAGCGCGAAATTCTCGGCCAAGGGTCGGAATTTAGAGGGAAAATTGAAGAGCGTCGGCAATCGTCTTCCGCGTTCGATCAGGGCCGATGCGGCCTATCTGGCAGAGGTTCAGGCGCGGTGCCAGAACCCGAAACGGGCCCATGAATACGATCCGGCGCGAGTCCTGAAGGCGCAAAAACACTGTATTGACAAACTGGCAACAATTGACACGGGACGCATTGCCGCTCGGCGACGGCTGGGCTGGTTCACCGGTGTTCTGGTCAACCTGTTTCTGTTGGCGATCGGTTTTGCGGTGATCGTCTCTTATGTTAACCACGGCTGATCCTGCGTCGGCAAGGGCGCGGTTTGGCCCCGGCGGTGAGAGAACGCCGGGGCGGCGGGGCATGGCTCAGAGGCCCTTGGCGCGATAGCTTTTGGCGACGCGGTCGATCGAGACCAGATAGGCGGCCACGCGCAGATCATGCACATCGTTCCGTCTGTGCCAAACTTCGCTCATGGCCTGATAGGCGGCGCGCATGGTGTCGTCCAACCCGGACCGGACAAGCTCCAGTTCACCGGCTCCGTGCAGATAGGCCTCTTTGAAGCCGGGGCTCAGCTTCTGCCCGGTTTCGGTTCCTGCGAGACGCTCCAACTCGTCAACCAGAACTTGGTGGCGGGCCTCTTCCTGACGTCGCTGCAGGCGCCCGAACCTGATATGGCTAAGATTTTTCACCCACTCGAAATAGGAAACAGTGACGCCACCGGCGTTAGCATACATGTCCGGGATGATGACGCAGCCACGTTTGCGCAGAATCTCGTCGGCCCCTGCGGTGATCGGTCCGTTGGCGGCCTCCAGAATTAGGGGTGCCTTGACATTGGCGGCGTTGTGAAGGTTGATCACCCCCTCCATCGCGGCGGGGATCAGGATGTCGCATTCGGCCTCGAGAATTTCGGCGCCGTTCTTGACATAGGTTCCTTGGCTACACCCCTTGACGCCGCCGGTTTCCTTGATGTGGTCGCGCACGGCATCGACGTTCATGCCAGCGTCATTGATCAGGGCGCCGTCGTGTTCGATGATGCCGGTAATTAATGCTCCATCCTCGGTCGAGAGGAAATGCGCCGCGTGATAGCCCACGTTTCCAAGGCCTTGAATGATGATGCGCTTGCCGTCGAGCGAGCCTGACAGGCCGGCGGCGGCCTTGTCATCGTCGTGGCGGAAAAACTCGCGCAGGCCGTATTGCACCCCGCGGCCGGTTGCCTCGACCCGGCCCTGAATCCCGCCGGCATTCAGGGGTTTGCCGGTGACACAGGCGCGCGCATTGATGTCGGTCGTGTTCATCCGCGCATATTGGTCGGCGATCCAAGCCATTTCGCGCTCACCCGTGCCCATGTCCGGGGCCGGTACGTTCTGACTGGGGTTGATCAGGTCGCGTTTGGCCAGTTCGTAGGCAAATCGGCGGGTGATCATTTCCAGCTCATGCTCTTCATAGAGCCGCGGATCGATCCTGAGCCCACCCTTTGAGCCGCCGAACGGCGTTTCCACCAGTGCGCATTTATAGGTCATCAGGGCGGCCAGAGCCTCGACCTCGTCCTGATGGACGCCAAGCGAAAAACGGATCCCGCCCTTGACGGGCTCCATATGTTCGGAATGAACCGATCGGTAGCCGGTAAAGGTTTGCAGCTGTCCGCGCAGGCGCACGCCAAAGCGCACCGTATAGGTAGCGTTACAGACGCGGATCTTTTCCTCCAGCCCGGGCGGCAGGTCCATTAGCGCAACGGCCCGGTTGAACATGATATCAACGGATTGTCGAAAGCTGGGTTCGGCAGGTGTGTTCACGGTAGACTCCCCTCTATCTGTGATGGGCCGATTTAGACCCGTTCGCCGATCGACCACAATGGTTAATACCGCCGACCGATTCCCTGCGTTGATGCTGCTTTTGTACCTACGGTTTGTAACCGAATCCTTACCGTCATAAGGGGGGGACTACGGCTTGTGACGGATTTGTCTAAAATGCGGCACAAAATGGGCAAGGCGGAGCTCCGTTTTTGAAAGGCTTGGAATAATATCAAGGTATAACAGTGTATTATCGCCGAAACCCGGGAACGGGCGGCGATCGCATATGTCATTATTATGTCCACCTTCCCTCAAATTTTTGGCGTCTTTCATGCCTAGTTTCGATGCAAAGGATTCCAGAATTGGGCGTGGGGCGCGAACAGGTTTTGGGTATGAACAGGCTTTGGTCAAGATTGCGGGCACAAAAATTCGGGGCGGACGAGCGGGGCAACGCAACGGTCGAGTTCGTGCTGTGGCTGCCGTTGATCATGGGAATCATCGTCGGCTCGTTTGATCTGAACATCATGCTGATGACGCAGAACAATATGTATACTGTCGCCCGGGATACGGCGCGCCGGGTGTCCACGGGTGAACTGTCGGCGGTGGCGGCCAAGAAATACGCGCTGAAGCAGTTGAATTACATGGGGTTCAAATACGGTGTCGATATCACCAAGGGCACGGATGTGGTGGTGGCGATCAACACGACGCTCAGCAATGTAGCGGTTCTAGGGGTCATGGGCAGCGAGGGCAGCTATGCCCTGAAGGCCAAGGTCACCATGCGGGCCGAACAGTGACCCGCGAGGCGAATAGAGGTGGACCGATGAAACGGTGGTTCGGAGATGCCCGGGCGGGCTTTTTTGCGGACGAACGCGGGATGGTCACCCATCTGGCGCTAACGGTCATGATCTTGGTCCTCCTGTTTGCCGGGTTGTCCGTGGACACGTCAAACGCGCGCCGGATTCGTGGAATCCTGCAGATTGCCGCCGACAGTGCGGCACATGCCGGGGTGATGGCGCTGCCCAACAAGCAAAAGGCGCTGGACGCGGCGCTGGAACTGGCCAACGATAACCTCACCGAGATTTCCAGCGCTATCGCGGTGACATCAAACAGCGTCGAGTTCGGCTCGTGGGACAAGGCGACAAAGAAATTTACCCTGAACGGTACGCCGCGCGATGCGGTGCGGGTCACTGCCCGTCTGTCTTCGGCTAACAAACATCCGGTGCCGACGTTCTTTTTGCGCCTCGCTGGACTGAAAAGCTGGAACGTCGCCGCCCAGAGCGTCGCATTCCGCTCGGCCACCCAGTGCGAGACCGCCGATATCAGCACCGGCGGCCGCTTTGAGCTGGGCTCGGAAGGGGACTTTAGCAACGGCTTCTGTGTCGAGGCTGCTGGTGGCGTCAAGATGGAAGAGCGCAACCGTTTTGACGATGATAACAAGATCTATGTAAAACGCCTCAGCGACGTGCAACTGCCCGAGAACACGGGCATGTCAACGCTGGTCGGGCGTGGCACCGCCAAAAGCAGCAGCACCCTGACATATGGCGATATTTTCGATTTGAAATCGCCGATCGCGCCCGCCTATGTCAGCAATGTCGTGGCGTTGGCGGACAAGTATCTGGATCCCGTTTACGCTGGGCAACCCAGTTATATCAACCCGTCCGCCTCGGTGATTTCAATTAACGCCCGTGATGTGAAATACACGTCTTTTATCCCTGGTCGGATTTATCATGTTAAATGTGGCGAAAACCGCGGCTCCAAGGCGCAATTCTACCGGGGCACCGAGGTCAGCAAGGTCGTGCTGGTGTCAGATTGCCGGATCCAGCTTGGCAAAGAGGCCAGCTTTCAGGACGTGGTAATGGTCTCAAAGAGCAGCAGCTCAAAGGCCGTCTATGCCGCGTCCGAGGTCAAGCTGGGCAAGGATGACTCCTGCGGCGCCGGTGGCGGGGTCAGCATTTATTCCGCCGGTGGGTTCACCTCGGCCTCCAAGCTCAGCGCAAACGGGCTTTATATTTCAGCGGTAAAGGACGTAAAGATCGCAGCCAAAAGCGATGGGATCGCCGGCATCAGCATCGACGCGGGTGGCGATGTGTCGTTCTCGGCCAAGGCCAGCTTTGGAACCTGCAAGAACAGCTTTTCAAGCACGGCGAAGGTTGCCTATCTGTTGGTCAAATAGACGCTGAGCCGAGGTGGTGAGTGCCAGGCGCGCGGAATTATAGGTCTGCGCCCTGAACTCCAACCCCTCTGCAGGGCTTTCCCGCCGCTCTACCGCCACGAAAAAACCGCCCCGTTTCCCAAAGGTTTTGCTGGGTCGCGCCTTGCATGTCGCTGGGTCTTGGCCTTCAATGCGGCTCGAGAGGGAGAAATATGCGTTATTCCGCATTCAAGGTGATCTGGAACGGTCTGGGCGGCAACCGGGGCTGGAAACCCGTGTGGCGCAATCCGCAACCCAGATCCCGCTATGACGTGATCATCATCGGGGGCGGCGGGCACGGGTTGGCGACGGCCTATTATCTGGCGAAAAAATACGGCGTCACCAACGTCGCGGTGCTGGAGCGGGGCTATCTCGGCGGCGGAAATGTCGGGCGCAACACAACGGTCGTGCGCGCCAATTACATGCTGGACGGCAATTCGCAGTTTTATTCCCATTCACTGAAATTATGGGAGACCCTTGCCCAAGAGCTGAACTATAACGTCATGCTTTCGCAACGCGGCTGCCTGATGCTGGCCCATTCCGACGGGCAGATGGATGCGATGGCCCGGCGCGGCAACATGATCCACATGCAAGGCGACGATGCCGAATTGTGGGAGGCCGCGACCGTCCGGCGGCACCTGCCATATCTGGATTTTGACAACGCCCGGTTCCCGATTCGCGGCGGCCTGATGCAGTGGCGGGCGGGAACGGCGCGCCATGACGCGGTCGCCTGGGGCTTTGCCCGCGGCGCCGATCGGCTGGGTGTCGATCTGATTCAGAACTGTGCGGTTACCGGGTTTCATATCCGTAATGGTCGTGTTCTGGGGGTCGAGACGACGCGCGGCACCATCGCTGCGGACAAGGTGGGCATGACGGTTGCCGGGCGCTCGTCCGAGGTCGGGCAGATGGCTGGGCTGCGTCTGCCGATCGAAAGCCACGTCCTGCAGGCGTTTGTCACCGAAGGGCTGAAACCCCTGATCGACACCGTGGTCAGTTTTGGCATGGGACATTTTTATATCAGCCAGTCAGACAAGGGGGGGCTCGTCTATGGCGGCGATCTCGACGGCTACAACTCATATGCCCAGCGTGGAAACCTGCCGATGGTCGAGCATGTGGCCGAGGCGGGCATGGCCCTGATGCCAATGCTGGGCAAGGCGCGGATGCTGCGCAGCTGGGGCGGAATTATGGATATGACGATGGACGGCAGCCCGATTATCGACAAGACGCCGATCGAGGGCCTCTATTTCAACGGTGGCTGGTGCTATGGCGGCTTCAAGGCGGTGCCGGGTTCGGGGGACGTTTTCGCCCATCTGATCGCCACCGGCCGGTCCCATGAGGTTGCCGAAAAATACCGGATTGACCGCTTTCAAACCGGAGATCTGATCGACGAGGAGGGGACCGGCGCGACCCCCAACCTTCACTGAGCGGGATAACTTGATATGCGAATAAACTGTCCTCTGTGTGGCGCGCGCGACAGCCGCGAGTTTCACTATCGCGGGTCCGCCAAGCTGATCGACCGCCCCCTCCCCGAGCAGGGCCGCGCGGCAATGTTTGATTACGTCTATATCCGCGATAATCCGGCTGGGGTGACCCGCGAGCTGTGGCATCATCGCAACGGTTGCCGCGCCTGGCTGGTGGTTGCGCGCGATACCACCAGCCACAAGATCCTGTCGGTCGAACTGGCCGCGGATCGCGGGCGGGTGCGGTCATGAGCCGGCTTGCGACAGGTGGGCAGATCGACCGGACACAGCGGATTCCGTTCACCTTTCAGGGACAAACCTACCTTGGCTATCGCGGCGATACGCTGGCGTCGGCCTTGCTGGCCCAAGATGTGCGTCTTGTCGCCCGCAGCTTCAAATACCACCGCCCGCGCGGCATTTTGACCGCCGGCTCCGAAGAGCCCAATGCCCTTGTCACCATCGGCACCGGCGATCAACTGACACCGAACTGCCGGGCAACCACGCAAGAGATCTATCACGGGCTGGTGGCCCGGGCGCAGAACTGCTTTCCCGGGTTGAGGTTCGACCTGATGGCGCTCAACGATCTGCTGGCGCCGTTTTTTGGCGCTGGCTTCTATTACAAGACATTCATGTGGCCGCGCCCGTTCTGGCGGCGTGTTTATGAGCCCCTGATCCGCCGCTCGGCCGGGCTGGGCGCCCTGAGTGGTGTTGCCGATGACGGGCGCTATGACAAGGGTTTTGCGCATTGCGATCTTCTGGTGATCGGGGCCGGACCTGCCGGGCTGATGGCGGCGCAGGTGGCGGCGCGGGCGGGGCTGGATGTCATTCTGGCGGACGAGGATTTTCTTGTCGGCGGGCGCCTGAATAGCGAAACCCATGAGATCGACGCCATGCCCGCATCGCGCTGGGCGGTAAAAACACGCGCCGCACTGGCCCAGATGGAAAACGTACGCGTGATGCGCCGCACGACGGTGACCGGGGTCTATGATGGCGGCACCTATGGGGCGCTTGAACGGGTCAGCGAACATCTGCCTTCGGGGAGCCATGATGCGCCGCTGCAGATTTTCTGGCGCATCGTGGCGCGGCGTGCGATCCTCGCCTCGGGGGCAACTGAACGCCCCATTGCCTTTGCTGGGAATGACCGGCCCGGGATCATGATGGCCGGGGCGCTGCGCAGCTATGTTAACCGTTTCGCCGTGGCGCCGGGGCGGCGGATCAGCGTCTTTACCAACAATGATGACGGCCACCGCACCGCATATGATCTGGCGGCGGCGGGGCTGCAGATCGCGGCGGTCATCGATACCCGGCCCGAGGCGCGTGCCCTTGGCGATTACCCCCTGATCAGCGGCGCTCAGGTGGTCGGAACCCGGGGGCGCCTAGGCTTGCGCGCGATCACCATCCGCACCGCCGGGGGCCTGCAGGAGATCGCAAGCGACTGTCTCGGGGTGTCCGGGGGCTGGAATCCAGCGGTTCACCTCTCGTGCCACCTGAACGCTCGCCCGGTGTGGCGCGATGACATTGCCGCATTCGTGCCTGCCGAGGCCGCGGTGCCGGGTCTGATCGCCGCCGGCGCGGCGGCAGGCGAGATGTCAACCGCGGGGGCGCTAAAGTCCGGTGCGCACGCGGCCGCGACGGTGCTAAAGGCGCTGGGCAAACGCCCGGTGCAGCTTACCCTGCCCCGAGCCGAGGATGCGCCCATGGCGCTGGAGCCGTTCTGGCATGTTGGCGGCGGTCGCGGTCGCGCGTGGCTGGATTTTCAGAACGACGTGACCGTCAAGGACGTCGAACTGGCCTATCGCGAGAATTTCCGCTCGGTCGAGCACATGAAACGCTACACCACGCTGGGAATGGCCACGGATCAGGGCAAGACCGCCAACATGGGGGCGCTGGCAATCATGGCCGAGATGACGGGCAAGAGCATCCCCGAAACCGGCACCACCACGTTTCGCCCGCCCTATACGCCGGTTCCGCTGGGGGCGCTGGGGGCGCATGGGCGCGGCAAGGGATTTGCCCCCGAACGCCTGACCCCCTCGCACGCCTTGCTTGGCGAAATGGGGGCGCCGATGCTTGAGGTCGGCCTCTGGTATCGTCCCGGATGGGTTCCGCACGCCAATGAACGCCATTGGCGCCAGTCCTGCGACCGCGAGGCCCTGATGGTGCGCGCCAGCGTCGGTGTCAGCGATGTCACGACGTTGGGCAAAATTGACGTTCAGGGCCGGGATGCGGGCAGATTTCTCGACCGGGTCTATTGCAACACGATCTCAAACCTGCCCGTCGGGCGCGTGCGCTATGGGCTGATGCTGCGCGAAGACGGGATGGTGATGGACGATGGCACCGTTGCCCGGCTGGGCGCGCGGCATTTCGTGCTGACCACCACGACCGGGGGGGCCGACATGGTGCTGGCCCACCTTGAGTTTTGCCAACAGGTGCTTTGGCCGGATCTCGACGTTGCCATCGTTTCGGTCACCGAGCAATGGGCGCAGTTTGCCATTGCGGGGCCAAAATCCCGGGCGCTGGTGAACGGCCTGCTTCGGCGCAAGCTCGGCGTCGGGGCGTTTCCCTTCATGGCCTGCGGCACGGTCCGCATTGGCCCGACCACGGCGCGCTTGTTCCGTATTTCCTACAGCGGCGAGCATGCCTATGAGATCGCTGTTCCGGCCCGCTATGGCGAGGCATTGGCGCGGCTTCTGCTGGCGCGCGCCCGGACCTTGGGCGGCGGTTGGTACGGGATGGAGGCGCTGAATGTTCTGCGGTTGGAAAAAGGCTATGTCACCCATGCCGAAATCGATGGGCGGGTGACGGCCGATGACCTTGGCATGGGGCGCATGATGGCCGCCGGAAAGGATTACATCGGCAAAGCGATGAGCACGCGCCCCGCGCTTTGCGCCCCGGACCGAGAACAATTGGTGGGGTTAAAGCCGGCCGGGGCGCTCAAACGACTGCATGGTGGGGCGCATCTGTTCAATCCCGGCCAGACGCCGACACGCGAAAACGATCAGGGGCATATTACCAGCCAGTGTTTTTCCCCGCATCTGGGCCACCCGATTGCGCTGGCGTTGCTGCGCGGGGGGCGCGCCAGGATCGGGCAGAACATTCTCATGGTGGATCATTTGCGCCAAGTGGAAACGCTGTGCGAGATCTGCCCGCCCGCGTTTCTTGACCCGAAAGGAGAGCGTCTGCGTGATTGACCTTGTTCCCAGCTCGCCATTGGATGGGCTCTTGCCCCGGACTGTCGGCGGGTGCAGCCTCAGTGCCATGACCCCCGCCTTCATCACCGCAATCACCGCACGGCGGGGTGCGCAGGCGGCACTGGCTGCGGCTCTTGCCTCGGCCCATGATCTGCGCCTGCCGCCGGTTGGCCGCAGCAGCGGTCGGGGCGGCATGCGCCTCGTCTGGGCCGGGCAGGGGCGGTATTTTCTGTGGGCTGACTGCCCGGCGTCGCCAACCTTGGCAAAGGGTGCCGCACTCAGCGATCACAGCGATGCATGGGTCGTCATGTCCCTGACCGGGGCTTTGGCGCCTGAGGTTCTGTCGCGGCTGTGCCCGCTTGATCTGCGCGCCAGTGTGTTCAGGCGCGGTCACAGCGCGGCGGCCGAGATCGCCCGGATGCCGGGGATCCTGCGGCGCGGCGCAAAAGGGTTTGAAATCGCAGTGATGCGCTCGTTCGCGCAAACCGCAGTGCAGCGCATCGTTGACGCGATGACAAGTGTCGCGGCGCAATCGGAGCTGCCTGATGGATGAAAAGGCGCGGGTAAAGATGCAGGGATGAAGATGCGCTGGCAGGATCTCGCGGATGAGACCACCCACTGCGGACTACGTGCCGCCGTGTCTCCGGCGGGTCAGAAATGGTACCAGCGCCCCGGCTCGAACGGGGGACCTCCTGATCCACAATCAGGCGCTCTAACCAACTGAGCTACGCCGGCACTTGGCATCCGTGTCATGCCCCGCCCGACCTAAGGTTTTCTGAAACGGGGGTCAATATAAAACCGACATCGTGATGTGCTGAAAATAGCCTGGTCCGGTGAAACCTTGCCTGCCTCTTAACTTGAACCACATATCTGTTTATAGGTCCACGCCCTTAGCCACCATTGTCTCAATGCGCTCCTTTGCGGTGTTGGCTGCATTTTCGATGGTCTCAGATGGGGCGTTAGCCCGGATCAGAACAAAAAGGCCCAGAACGATGGTGGTCAACAAATCGGCCTCTTTCTGTGTATCTACGGCGTCAGGCAATTGCCCGTGTTTGCGTGTGTTGTCCAGGGCGTTGCGAAAGGCCCCCGAGAGACGGTCGAAATACCGCTGGACGGCCCACGAGCCGGTCGGGTCCACTGCGCCGAACTCAACCGCCGTGTTGCACAGCAGGCAACCGCGCCCCATGGCGGGGCCGGTTCCTGCCGCGCTGTAGAAATCGAGCAGGGCCGTGATTTCCGCTAGCCCAGCATCGGGCCGTTCCAGAGGCCCAAATCGCGCGTCTATGACCTCTTCATTGTAGCGCGCAAGCGCCGCGTTAAAGAGCTTTTGCATATTGCCGAAATCCGCGTACAGGCTGTAGCGGCTGACCCCGATTTGATCGACCAGCATTTCCACCGATGTTCCGGCAAACCCTTTCTCGCGGAAGATCTGCACGGCTTTGGCCAAAAGCTCGTCTCGGCTGTGTGTTTTCTTGCGTCCCATGTTCAACCCTTATTGACAACGCTGCACGAATATATCAGAATATATGTTCTGATAAACCCTGAATTGGAGGCGAAAGATGGCTGAAAAGGCAACACTGGTGGTCACGGCGATGCCCAACCCCGATGAAATGCCATCGGTCCAGGCCTATCTGAAGGGCGTTTTGCCGCTTTTGATGGCGGCGGGAGGCACGTTGGTAAAACGCCAGAAAGTCGAACAGGTCATCAATGGCCGGTCAAGTGGCATGGTCCTGATTATGGACTTCGACTCGGCAAACGCTGTTTCTGGGCTCTTCGCGTCGGATGCTTATGCCCAGCTTGTTCCAGTGCGCGACAGGGGCTTTTCCGAGATGAACATACTGGTTGCCTCAGATATGTGACAGGAGGCACAATTCTTGCCGTGACCATGATGCGTGGGCATCTGAAGGAGCACAGGCGATGTCTGATGACGGGGATTCCCGATCATTGTGTTGGACAAGCATGACGGAATGACCTGAGGTTCAATGCTCAGGGCTTTAAGGCACGGGCCCCTTGTCCCAGAGGCTTGGCGCCCGGTCGCGTCAAACCACCCCCACAGGTGCCGTTTTGTGCGATTGACGGCGCGGCTCTTGTGAATTCGGCCCCATCAGGGTAGCCATGGCGCGATTTTTCCGAAAGGATCCCTTGATGAGTATCAACTCCGAAAGCAGCGTCGCTGCGAATCTCCAGATCGGCCCGACCTCGTTGGGGATGGTCAGGATCTATATCGAATCACCCGAGATAGACCTGCCTCTTGATTTCGAGCCCGAAGAGGCCGAGGAGATCGCTGAGGAATTGCGCGCCGCCGCGGCCCATGCCCGGGCTGCTAGCAAAAAGCGCTGAATCGACTGTCGGGGTCGGGGTCACAGCGCCCGTGCAGCCGTTGCGCGGCGTTGCGCGCGAATTTCAAGGTCAGGCGTCGGCGGCGCGCGGCATGCAGGTGCCGGGACTGCGGCATGCGCAGGATTTCGGCCCCATAGCCGTCCGCCACGATCAGCCCGTCCTCGGCAGGCAGCAGTTCGCGGGGAAACCCTGCCCCGACCGCCCAGAAATATCGGTCGCACCAGTCGAGATACCCCTGCCACTTGCGATCGCTCAGAAAATCTGCCCGGCTTGATTTACATTCGACGATCCATAATTCTCCTTTCGGTCCCAGCGCCATCAGATCGACCCGCAACCCCCGTGTCGGGACGAATTCCTCCAGCGTCAAAAAATCACACTGACGCAAATGGCGACGAACGCCGCGCGCCAGCATTTGTCCCGGCATCAGATTCTTGCTCATGGAGGTATAAGAACAATATATGAACAAATCGTCAAGCCTGCACAAAACTGTGACTGTCCCTTGTGTCTGGCGGTGCCTCTGCCTAGGTTGAGGCGTGGCGGGTTCTGCCCAATTCGTGAGAGGTCCTTTTCCAGTGGCCTTAAATTTTCGTACGGGAACTGGCTCTGCGACTGGTCGTGGCCTATCGCACCTGGTGCCCACCTGGTTAGACCAGGCTCCGGGAATACCCAACCTCCACGGTTGCGTACGCGGGCCCGCCACGACCTCGCCACAACCCTGATCCCTTGTCCCTCCCCGTATTCCTGATTGCCTCGGGCCTGCGGCGATGGCAAGAACGGCGGGAACGGAGGGGCGGACATGTCGGACACAACCACGGCAAAGGCAGCGGCGCGCAAGCGGGCATTTGCCGCGCGGGCAGCGGCGCATCGGGCGGGGCTGGACGGCCGCGCGCAAACACATCTGCGCTCGTTTTTGGCCGGTCAGCACCAGTGCGACGTGATCGCCGGCTACATGCCGATCCGAACCGAGATCGATCCGATTCCGGTGATGCGTGATCTCCATGTGGCGGGAAAATCCGTTGTCGTGCCGGTGATCGAGGCGGCGGGCCGGCCCCTGCGTTTTGCGCGTTGGAGCCCGGATGCGGCGATGATCGACGGGCCGTTTGGCGCAAAGATCCCGCGATCGGAGGAGTTTCTTGAGCCTGACCTTCTTATTGTGCCGCTGGTTGCCTTTGACACCAACGGCTTTCGCCTTGGCTATGGCGGCGGGTTCTATGACCGCAGCCTCGCCCGCCTCAGGGCCAAAAAGATGACGCTTGCCGTGGGCTTTGCCTACGGCGGACAACAGGCCGAGGCGTTGCCGGTCGAGCCGACAGACCAGCCGCTGGATGCGCTGGTGACGGAAAACGGCCTCAGCCGGTTTTAGGAGGCCGTTCCAAAGCATCTTGTCCTTGGCCGATTGGCCGCGTAATCGTTGCCCATGAAAATATTGTTCCTTGGCGATGTCATGGGTCGGGCCGGGCGCCGGGCCATTACCGAAACCCTGCCGCGTCTGCGCGCCGACTGGGCGCTGGATTTTGTTGTCGTCAATGGCGAGAACGCCACCGGCGGCATGGGGTTGAACGCTGGCCACGCCCAGAGCCTGCTGTCTGCGGGGGCCGATTGCCTGACCCTTGGCGATCACGCCTTTGACCAGCGGGACATGCTGGGCGCGATCGAATCCGAGCCACGCATCCTGCGTCCGCTGAATCTGGCGCGCAGCGCCCCCGGTGTCGGGCATCGTCTGTTCACCGCACAGAACGGCAAACGGGTTCTGGTCCTGCAGGCGCTGGGACAAGTGTTTATGAAAAAGCCCTTTGCCGACCCCTATTCCGCCGTTGATCAGGTCTTGAAGGCCCATCCTCTCGGGCGACTGGCCGCGGCGGTGATCGTCGATTTCCACGCCGAGGCCACCAGCGAGAAAATGGCCATGGGGCATTGGTGCGATGGGCGCGCATCGCTGGTCGTGGGCACGCACACCCACGTGCCGACGGCGGATACGCAGATCCTGCCCCGCGGCACCGCGTTTCAGAGCGATGCGGGCATGTGCGGCGATTATGACAGCGTGATCGGCATGGACAAGGCCGAGCCGATGCGCCGTTTTGTGACCGGCATGAACAAGGAACGATTTACCCCCGCCAAGGGTCAGGCGACGCTGTCGGGCGTATATGTCGAGACCGATGATGCCAGCGGACGTGCTGTCCGGGTTTGTCCGATTCGCATCGGCGGGCGCCTGCAAGAGAGCCGACCGTGAGGCGCGATCTTGGTGCCTTTGCCCTTCTTGGCGTAACCGGCGCGGCTTGGGGGCTGACCCAACCGCTGATGAAGGTCGCGGTCTCGACGGGGTATCGCCCGTTTGGTCTGATCATGTGGCAACTGGTGGTCTCGGCGCTGTTTCTGTCGGCGCTGACGCTTTTTCGGGGTCGCCGCCTGCCACTGGGCTGGCGTTACCTCTGGCGCTATCTGGTGGTGGCGCTGGTGGGTACGGTCGTTCCGAACTCGATCTCCTATGCGGCCTCGGCGCATCTGCCGTCGGGCATTCTTTCGATCGTGATTTCACTGGTGCCGATGTTTGCACTGCCGCTGGCCATCGGAATCGGAATGGAGAGGTTCTCGCCCCCGCGCCTGATCGGAATCCTGCTTGGCGCCACGGCCATTCTGTTGCTGGCCGTGCCCAACAGCAGCCTGCCGGATCCGGCCATGGCGATCTGGGTTCTGCTGTTGATGCTGTCGCCCCTGATGTATGCGATCGAGGGGGTGTGGGTGGCAAAATACGGTCGCCTCGACCTTGATCCGGTGCAGTTTCTACTGGGGGCAGTGCTGGTCGCGCTGGTCTTTGCCGTTCCATTGGCGGTTTTCAGTGGCCAGTGGATCGACATCAGCCAGCCATGGGGCCGTCCGCTCTGGGCGTTGGTGCTGTTGTCACTGATCAGCAGCCTTGCCTATTCCGCCTATATCTGGCTGATCGCGCATGCTGGCTCGGTCTTTGCCGCGCAAGTCAGCTATCTGGTGACCGGGTTCGGGGTCCTCTGGGCGATGTTGCTGTTATCCGAGCGCTATTCGGTCTGGGTTTGGGGGGCGTTGCTCCTGATGATGGCGGGCCTGTTCCTCGTGCGTCCGCGCCAAGCACCCCCTTGCATTTCATCATCATGAGGGCGAGGCTGACCGGAAATGCCGGATCGCCCCGCACGGGCAAGGGGAGCATGACAGCACAGAATGTCGAACCTTTTTGACAGCCAGAATTTTCACGCCATCGCAACCCTCTTGGTGGTGGCGGCGATGTTTGTGCTGTTCTTGCGCGAAAGCTATCCCGCCGAGGTCGTGGCGGTAGCTGGCGCGGCGGTTCTGCTGGGCAGCGGCCTGTTGCCCTATCCGCGCGCGCTGGCGGTTTTCTCGAACCCGGCGCCGTGGACGATTGCGGCCATGTTTATTGTCATGGGAGGACTGGTGCGCAGCGGCGCGTTGCAATGGTTCACCCAAAAGGTTGAGAGCCACGCCGAGCAATCCCCGCTGGCGGTGCTGGCGCTCCTCAGCCTGTTTGTCGTTACCGCGTCGGCCTTTGTCTCCAACACGCCGGTCGTCGTGGTGATGATCCCGGTGACTGTGGGGCTGGCCCGGCGCCTCGGGATGGCGCCGTCGCGGTTGCTGATTCCGCTGTCCTATGCGGCGATCCTCGGGGGGACGCTAACCCTGATCGGCACCTCGACCAACCTGCTTGTGGACGGGGTGGCCCGGGACCTTGGCCTGCAGCCGTTCTCGATTTTCGAGATCACGCCGCTTGGCCTTGTGCTGGTCGCGTGGGGGCTGCTTTATCTGCGTCTGTTTGCGCCGCGGCTGTTGCCGGACCGGATGTCGATGACCAATCTTCTCAGCGACCGCCGCGCGCGCCGCTTTTTTACCGAGGTTGCGGTGCCCGAGGGCTCGACCCTGATCGGGCAAAACCTGCCCGGGATCGACATTTTCAAACGTGATGGACTGCGCGTGGTCGATGTCCTGCGTGGAGACATGTCGTTGCGCCGCTCCCTTGCCGAGGTGGTGCTGGCGGCGGGCGACCGGGTGGTTCTGCGCAGCGGTGTGGGTGAGTTGCTGAGCTTGCAAAAAAATCCACAACTGCGCGAGCTGGACAAGCTGTCCTCGGTCGAGACCACGACCGTCGAAGCGCTGATTTCGCCGGGTTGCAAGATGATCGGGCGTACGCTGGGGGCGTTGCGGTTGCGGCGGCGATATGGCGTTTATCCGCTGGCGGTGCATCGGCGCAACCAGAACATCGGTCGGCAGCTGGATGATCTGGTGGTGCGGGTTGGCGATACGCTGCTGCTTGAGGGGGCGGCCGAGGATATCGCGCGGCTGGCGCGGGACATGGACATGGTTGATATCGCGCGCCCGTCCGATCAGCCTTACCGGCGTCGCCATGCACCGCTGGTTCTGGCGGTTCTGGCGGGCCTTGTGCTGTTCGCCGCCCTTGGCCTTGCCCCGCTCTTTCTGCTGGCAGTGGTGGCGGTGGCGATCATCCTTGTGACCCGCGCCATAGACGCCGAAGAGGCCTTTGGCTTTGTTGACGGGCGGCTTCTGGCGCTGATCTTTTCCATGCTGGCCGTGGGTGCTGCGCTGGAAAGCTCGGGCGCGGTGACGCTGATTGTCGGCGCTCTGACGCCGGTTTTGCGGATGCTGCCGCCGGTTCTGGTTGTCTGGGCCATCTACCTTTTGACCTCGGTTCTGACCGAGCTGGTCTCCAACACCGCGGTCGCGGTGGTCCTCACCCCGGTGGCGATCGGACTGGCCCAGGCGCTCGGGGTGGACGCGCGCCCCTTGGTGGTGGCGGTGATGGTTGCCGCCTCGGCCAGCTTTGCCACCCCGATCGGCTATCAGACCAACATGCTGGTCTATGGGCCGGGGGGCTACAAGTTCAGCGATTTCCTGCGCATTGGCGTGCCCCTGAACCTGTCGGTCGGGCTGTTGGCCAGCGCGATCATCCCGCTGATCTGGCCGCTTTGAGATCAAGTTCGCCGCCGAGCCCTTGAAACCGGGCCCTTGAACCTTTGGCCCTGCCTGTCCTATAGAAGCCCGGACATATTTCTCGCAAGACGGAGACTCCAATGGCCGGCCATTCAAAATGGGCAAATATCCAGCATCGCAAGGGGCGTCAGGATGCGGCCCGCTCCAAGCTGTTTTCCAAGCTGGCCAAGGAGATCACCGTTGCCGCCAAGATGGGCGATCCCGACCCGGAAAAGAACCCGCGCCTGCGCCTTGCGGTGAAAGAGGCCAAATCGCAATCCGTTCCCAAGGACGTGATCGAACGGGCCATCAACAAGGCCGTGGGGGGGGATGCAGAAAACTATGACGAGATCCGTTACGAGGGCTACGGCCCCGAGGGGGTCGCAGTGATCGTCGAAGCGATGACCGACAATCGCAACCGCACGGCCAGCTCGGTGCGCTCGATCTTTACCAAGTCCGGCGGCAATCTGGCCGAGACCGGCGCCGTCTCGTTCATGTTCGACCGGGTTGGCCTTGTGACCTATCCGGCCAGCGCCGGGGATGCTGACACGATTTTCGAAGCAGCGATCGAGGCCGGTGCCGAGGATGTGGACAGTTCCGAGGACGGCCATGAGATCTTCTGCGCGGCGAGCGACCTCAACGAGGTCTCCAACGCGCTAGAGGCGGCCTTGGGGGAAAGCGAAAGCTCGAAACTGATCTGGAAGCCGACGACGACAACGCCGCTGGACCTGGCCGGGGCGCAAAAGCTGATGAAGCTGATCTCCGCACTCGAGGACGACGACGACGTGCAGACGGTGACCGCCAATTTCGACATCTCCGACGAGGTGATGGAGCAGCTCTGACGCACCGTTCCTGCCCTGCGATGACGATTTTGCTTGTGGGGCGGGGCAATCTGCGCTTGGGTCAGTGACATACGCAACGGTATGTCAGGCAAAGCATGGCGCAACCACACACAGCCATACCCGAAACCGGCGCTCCCTGGGTGGGCATCGCCTGGATGGTGCTGACCGGCGTGCTGTTTGTCGCGGTTACCGGGGTCGTGCGTTACATCGGCCGTGATCTGCCGGCCGCCGAGGCGGCCTTTCTGCGCTATGTCTTTGGCCTGTTTTTGATGTCCCCGTTTCTGCTGCGCAGCATAAAAAAGGGCATTGATATCAAAACGCTGGCGGTGTTCTCGGTGCGTGGGTTTTCGCACGCTTTGGGGGTGATCCTGTGGTTCTATGCGATGGCCAACATCCCCATCGCCGAGGTTACGGCGATCGGCTATACCTCGCCCATCTATATCACCATCGGCGGCGCCATCTTTTTTGGCGAGCGCATGGCCGCACGCCGGATGATCGCGATCTTTCTGGCCTTTGTCGGCGCCATGATCATCCTGCGTCCCGGGATTCAGCATATCAACGCCGGGCAGATGGCACAGGTGATCTCGGCGCCGCTGTTTGCGGTCTCCTACCTGATTGCCAAAAGCCTGAGCATGAAAGAGGATCCGACTCTGGTGGTGGCCATGCTCTCGGCCTTTGTCACGCTTGGCCTCGCGCCCTTTGCAATCGCGGTATGGCAGCCGCCGGCGCTGTCCGCGGTTCTGTGGCTGGGCGTGGTTGCGGTGTTTGCAACACTCGGCCATTTCACCATGACCAAGGCGCTGCATGCCGCGCCGCTGATGGTGACGCAGCCCGTCACCTTTTTGCAACTGGTCTGGGCAACGGCCCTTGGCGCTCTGGTTTTTGATGAGCCGGTGGACATCTGGGTGCTGCTGGGTGGCGGCGTGGTCATCACCTCGGTCAGTTTCATCTCCTACCGCGAATGGGTGATCTCGCGCCGTGCCGCAACCCCTCCGGCGGCGGCGATGAAATAGAGGCGGTTGGCTCGCCTTCTCTTCCCCTTTTTTTGGCACAGATGGCTCCTGGCTGTCCCTCTTCCGCCGTCTGCGGCGTTTCTTGATTGACGAGTCAATCAAGACCGGCCAGAAAGAGCAAAACCCGCAAGATCGAGGACTCATGCCCAAACTTGGAATGGAACCCCTGCGCAAGGCCGCTCTGGTCAAGGCAACGATTGCCGAGATCGGTCAGGCGGGCTCGCTTGATGTCACCGTCAGCCAGATTGCCCGCCGCGCCGGCATGTCCAGCGCGCTTGCGCATCACTATTTCGGCTCGAAAGACCGGATATTTCTGGCCGCGATGGCCCATATCCTGAAAAGTTTCGGAGATCGTGTCCGCGCTGAACTGCACGAGGCCGGGACCCCGCGTGAGCGCCTGAACGCCATTATTGCCGCCAGTTTTGATGCGGATGAGTTCCAACCCGAGGTGATTTCGTCGTGGCTGTCCTTTTATGTGCAGGCCCAGAAAAATCCCGGCGCGCGCCGCCTGCTCAGGATCTACACAAGGCGCCTGCACTCGAACCTCGTGTTCAATCTGAAACAGCTGATAAACCCCGCCAATGCCCAGCTGATTGCCGCTGCGGTTGCCGCCCTGATTGACGGGCTTTATATCCGGCAGGCCCTGCGCAAGAACCCGCTGGACCGCTTTCAGACGATGGGTCTGGTCTGGGATTATCTCGACCTGAAGCTGGGCGACGTCAGTCACGGTGCAGTCAAAATGAGCGCCCCGTCACCTCAAGGCCCGAGCCGCCAATGACCGAGGCCGATTTCATCATCATCGGGGCGGGCAGCGCCGGCTGTGCATTGGCCGCGCGCCTGTCGGAGGACGGCAAAAACCGCGTTCTGGTGGTCGAATACGGCGGCTCGGACGCCGGGCCGTTCATCCAGATGCCCGCTGCCCTCAGCTATCCGATGAACATGCGCCATTATGACTGGGGTTTTCAGACCGCGCCCGAGCCGCATCTCGGCAATCGCCGTCTGGCTGCGCCCCGGGGCAAGGTGATCGGCGGCTCCTCCAGTATCAACGGGATGGTTTATGTGCGCGGCCATGCGCGCGATTTCGACCATTGGGCCGCCTCGGGCGCACGCGGCTGGGCCTATCGCGATGTTTTGCCCTATTTCCGGCGCATGGAGCACTGGCACGGCGACCCCGCCCCGGACGCGCGGATCGGGGCCGGGAAGGGCGGGGCTCTCTGGCGCGGCTCTGACGGTCCACTCCATGTCATCCGGGGGCCGCGGCGAAACCCGCTCTACGCCGCCTTTGTGCGCGCCGGTGCCGAGGCCGGCTATGAGGTGACGCCCGACTATAACGGCGAAAAGCAGGAGGGCTTTGGCCCCATGGAGCAGACTATCTGGAAAGGTCGGCGATGGTCCGCGGCCAGCGCCTATCTGCACCCTGCGTTGAAGCGCCCCAATGTCCGGCTGCTAAGGGGGTTGGCAAAGCGCGTGGTGATCCGCCAGCGTCGCGCGGTGGCAGTGGAAATCCTCTGCCACGGACGGACCCGGACCCTGACGGCGCACCGCGAGATCATCATTTCTGCCAGCGCCTTCAACTCACCCAAACTCCTGATGCTTTCAGGGATCGGCCCGGCAGGGCAGCTCCGCGCTGAGGGAATCGAGGTCATCGCCGCGCGTCCCGGCGTCGGACAGAATTTGCAGGATCACCTTGAACTTTATATCCAGTATGCCAGCCTGCAACCGATCACTCTTTACAAACACTGGAACCTCTGGTCCAAGGCGCTGATCGGCGCACAATGGCTGCTGACCAAATCCGGCCTTGGCAGCAGCAACCAGTTCGAAAGCGCCGGTTTTATCCGCTCGGCCAAGGGGGTCGAATATCCCGACATCCAGTTTCATTTTCTGCCTATGGCGATCCGCTACGACGGCAAGGCGGCGGCCGAGGGGCACGGGTTTCAGGCCCACGTTGGCCCGATGCGCTCGGCCTCGCGCGGTGCCGTGACACTGGCCAGCGCCGATCCCGCCGCCCCGCCGGTGATCCGCTTCAATTACATGAGCCAGCCCGAGGACTGGCGCGATTTTCGCACCGCGATCCGTCTGACCCGCGAGATTTTCGCCCAAACGGCCTTCAAACCCTACGCCGGGGCCGAGATCCAGCCCGGCCGCCACCTCAACAGCGATGCCGAGCTTGACGCGTTCATCCGTGACAATGCCGAAAGCGCCTTTCATCCCTGCGGCACCTGCAAGATGGGTGCCCCCGACGATCCGCTGGCGGTGGTGGATCCGGAATGCCGCGTGATCGGAGTCAAGGGGCTGCGGGTCGCTGACAGCTCGATTTTCCCGCGCATCACCAATGGCAATATCAACGCGCCGTCGATCATGATTGGCGAGAAGGCCAGCGATCATATCCTTGGCCGCACCCCGCTGCCCGCGGACCCCCGCCCGCCCTGGATCAGCCCACGCTGGAAAACCGCGCAGCGTTAGGGCGTAGGCCCATTTATCCCCTAACCGATCTCATAGGGCAGCACGTCGCGCTGGTCATGATCGACGCGGATGGCGCGCTCTAATGGCGGGACCGAGCGTTGATGGCATGTGGCGCGCTCGCAAATACGACAGGAAATCCCGATTGGCTGATAGGCCTGCGCATTGCTGACGTCCAGATCGTCGGCATAAACAAGAGCGCTTGCGTGGGCCACCTCACAGCCCAGCCCGATAGCGAGACGACGCATCGGGGCGCGAAAACTGCCGCCCGATTTGCTGATATCCCGCGCCAGACAGAAATAGCGCACGCCATCCGGGGTCTCGGCCAGTTGCCGCAGGAACCGCCCCGGCGTCTCGAAGGCCTGATGCACATTCCACAGCGGGCAGGCGCCGCCAAAACGGGCAAATTGCAGCCGCGTGGCCGAGTGGCGCTTGGTAATGGTACCAGCCTGATCGACGCGCACGAAAAAGAACGGCACCCCCTTGGCCCCCGGGCGTTGGAGGGTGGACAGACGATGGGCCACCTGCTCCAGAGAGGCGCCGAACCGATCCGCCAGAACCTCCAGATCGTGGCGCGTGTCCACCGCTGCTGACAGAAACTGACGATAGGGCAACAGCGCTGCCCCGGCAAAGTAATTGGCCAGCCCGATCTTGCAGATGGCTCGCGCATCGGCCGACTGAAACCGCGCCAGATCCAGCGTTGCTTCCATCAGGTCGGCGTGGTCGATCAGGGCACATTGGTGCAGCATCTGGAACATCTGCGTCGCCACCGGGCTGCGGGCCGAGATCAGCAGGCTTTTGCGCTCGGCATCATACCGCCGCAAGGGGGCGCTGTCGGTAATATGGGTGGCGATGCCGCGCCGGTTCAGGTGATCGGCAACCCGGGCAATCCCCTGCCGCCCGCCAAGGTTTAGACCGCCGGCAAAATGTTCGGCGGCCCGATCCACGGCGTCGATATAATTGTCGCAATAGTGAAAGAAATCCCGGACCTCTTCCCACGGGGACAGGGCATCGCTGCGGGCGCTGCGCCCCAGCATGTCATCCAGCGAGGCCAGACGTTCGTGGCTTTGCCGATAGGCCCGGTGCAGCTCGAGAAAGGCCCGCGCCAGCGCCGGCGCATTGCTGGCGGTCAGGCGCAGGTCGGCCAGTGGTGGACTGATCTCGGCAAACATCGGGTCGGCCAGCGCTTCGCGCATGTCGGTCACGATCCGCTCGGTGTCGCCGCTTGACAGCTCGGTGACGTCAAAGCCGAACTCATGCGCCAGCGCCAGAACTACCCCGGTCGAGACCGGACGGCGGTTGTTCTCCATCTGGTTCAGATAGGGCAGCGAGACCCCCAGCTTGGCGGCGAAATCCTTTTGCGTCAGGCCCAGACGGGTGCGTGTCTCGCGCAGCTTGACACCTGCGTAAAGTTTCTGAACCGCCATGGGTCGGGCTCCGGTCTCTGTTGTTTGCAACTTTGCACCTAGGCAATATTGCCATGCAAATCAAGAAATCTCAGGAGATCCCGCCATCCTCCAGCGGTCCGGCCTGACGCGCAACCCGCATCACATAAAGGATTGTCACCATGGCCAGAACCGAGGTTCCCAGCATCAGATAAAGCAGCGGATAGGGTCCGGATTGTGGTGTCAACAGCGCGCCGGTGACTGCCGCCAGACCGGCGCCGCCCCCCAGCATGATCGCGCCCCCCAGACCCGAGGCGCTGCCCGCCAGACTGGGGCGCACCGACAGCATCCCGGCGTTGGAATTGGGCAGCACCATGCCGTTGCCCAGTCCCACCGTCAGCATTGGCCCAAAAAAGGCCAGAGGAACCATCGCCCCGCCCCAGATCAGGGCCGTGGACAGGCTCATTCCCAGCAGGGTGACGATGGTGCCATAAAGGATCATGCGGTTGATCCCCAGCCGCACCGAATAGCGCCCCGAGATGTAATTTCCGGCCATGTAGCCGATGGAAACGATGCCGAAATACAACCCCAGCTGCGATGCGTTCAGACCAAAGCTGTGGGTGGCCACGAAGGGCGCGCCGCCCAGAAACGCAAAGAATGCGCCCGAGGCAAAGGCTGCCGTTAGTGCGTATCCCCAAAAGCGGCGGGACTTGAACAACTCGGGATAGTCGCGCACCTGTGCCATGAAACTGACCGCGCGCGTGCGGTGCGTCTCGCCAAGGTCAAACCACAGGATCGTCCAGACCAGCGCACCAAGGATCAGCAGGATGCTGAAATTGGCCTGCCAGCCGAACCACATGTCCAGATAACCGCCCACTCCCGGCGCGATCATCGGGACCAGCGACATGCCCATGGTGACATAGCCGATCATGCTGGCCGCCTCGTTGGCCGGGACGATGTCGCGCACAATGGCGCGGGACAGGGCAATCCCCGAGGCGATGGCCGCCTGAATCATGCGAAAGACTAGAAACATCTGGACGCTGGTGGATAGCAGGCACCCCAGTGTCGCCAGCAGGAAAACCAGAACGCCGGTCAGAATCACCGGGCGGCGGCCATAGCGGTCCGAGACCGGCCCGATGATCAGCTGCAATACCCCCGTGACCGCCAGATAGAGCGAGACCGACAACTGCATCAGCGCGTAATTGGTGTGGAAATACGCGGTCATGTTGGGCAACGAGGGCAGAAAGATATTCATCGAAAGCGCCGACAGACCCGCCAGCAGCACCAGCGAAAGGATGTGCGGCGGGGTGCTGCGGTCAAGAAAACGGATCGTTGGCAAGCGCGACATCAGAAAGGCTTAGGTCGCCAGATCGGGGATGTCCATTGCATTTGCAATAAAATTTGCGGCATCGGTTTCAGCCCGGCAGGTTTCGCGACCGGGCGATTCGCCGCGCCACTGGGACAACCTGTTCTCTTGCCGCGCCCCCCATGGGCGGTTAGAGGGGCGACGAAAGGATGATCTTGCGATGTCTGTTATTGCCAGCCGATTGTTGCGCCTGAGGCCCGGGCGGTTTATTTCGGCGCTGCTCTTCTGGATGCTTCCGACGGTGGTTCTAGCCCATGATGGCGGGGTTGAGCTGCCCGAGAAAACGGCCCTTCAGGCCTGGCGCTATGATGCCGACATCTATCTTGTGACGGCGCTGGCTGCGTTGATCTACCTGACCGGAATGTGGCGCCGCTGGCGGGCACGCAACGCCCCGGTCTGGTGGCGGCATCTTCTGTTCTTTGCCGGGCTGGCTCTGGTCTTTCTGGCATTGGAATCGCCGGTCGATCCGATTGCCGAGCGCGCCTTTTGGGTGCACCAGATCCAGCATCTCTTGCTGCGCATGGCCGGGCCGATGCTGATCATGCTGGCCGGACCCGACACGACCTTTATGGCAGGTCTGCCAAAGGCGTTGCGCCACGGCGTTGTGCGCCCCCTTGCGGGCAACGGTGCGATGCAGGGGCTGGGGCGCCTTCTGGCCCGCCCGGTGCCGGTCTTTCTGATCTTTTTGCTGTCGCTGGCGGTCTGGGAATATCCGCCCTATCACGACGCCGCGCTGGAAAATCCGGCGCTGCACTATCTCATGCATGTGACCATGCTGCTGGCTGGGTTGATCTTTTTTCACGCCATTTTCGATCGGCGTTTGCCGCCGGCCTCGCTGGGCTATGGCGTGCGCCAGATCATCCTGCTGCTCAGCGTCTTTTCCAATATCGCCATCGGGGCCGCAACCGCGCTGAAGAGCGCCGTCTGGTATACCGCCTACGACGTCGATGGGCGCCTGTTTTCCCAATCTCCCCTCATGGATGAGCAGATCGGCGGCTATGTCATCTGGGTGCCCGGCTCGATGATGCTGATCATTTCGATCATGCTGGCGATCTATGGCTGGAATGAATCCGAGACCCGCCGCGTGGCCCGTGACAAGGCGATGGCGAGCGGCTCGAACATGGCGGCAATGTTGGCCCAACCCCAAACCGCCGAAGAGCTGTGGATCAAGGTCGAAAAGCCCAACCGTGCAGTGGCCTTCGGGCTGGCCACCCTGACGCTGTCGATCTTTGTGCTGCTGATGTCAACGATGGTGGTGATGCACGCCGCGCAATAGGGGCAGGGTGCTGTCGCGGCGGCTATAATTCGCAGATTTTCAATTAGCAAACACATCTCGCAAAGTGGTTTGCAAATATGCTATGTTTTGCTTTTCCCGTGCCGCGGAATTGGCTAGTCTGCGGCCTGTCGATGCGGGTTGGAAAGGCAAAGGGGCTGTCCATGAAAAATATCTTGCGCGAGCTTGAAAGCCGCCGCAGCGAAGCCTGCCTTGGCGGTGGGCAGAGGCGTATCGATGCACAGCACAAAAAGGGCAAGCTGACCGCGCGCGAGCGCATCGAAGTGCTGCTTGACGAGGACAGCTTTGAAGAATTCGATATGTTCAAGGCGCATCGCTGCGTCGATTTTGGCATGGACAAGGTCAAGATCCCAGGCGACGGGGTGGTGACCGGCTGGGGCACGATCAACGGGCGGCAGGTCTATGTGTTCAGTCAGGACTTTACCGTTCTGGGCGGCTCGCTGTCGGAAACCCACGCCGAGAAGATTTGCAAGATCATGGACATGGCAATGAAGGCGGGCGCCCCCGTGATCGGGCTGAATGACAGTGGTGGTGCCCGTATTCAGGAAGGCGTCGCCAGCCTTGGCGGCTATGCGGATGTCTTTCAAAAGAACATCCTTGCCAGCGGCGTCGTTCCGCAAATCAGCGTCATCATGGGGCCTTGCGCCGGTGGGGCGGTCTATAGCCCGGCGATGACCGATTTCATTTATATGGTCAGGGACAGTTCTTATATGTTCGTGACCGGTCCCGATGTGGTCAAGACCGTCACCAACGAGATCGTCTCGGCCGAGGAACTGGGCGGGGCCAAGACCCACACGACGAAATCCTCGGTTGCCGACGGGGCGTTCGACAACGATATCGAGACCCTGACCGAGGTTCGCCGCCTGTTCGATTTCCTGCCGCTCAACAACCGCGCGGGCGTGCCGGTCAGGCCCTTTTTCGACGACAACGCCCGGCTTGAGCCATCTCTGGACACCTTGGTTCCGGAAAGCCCGAACCAGCCCTATGATATGAGGGAACTGGTAAAAAAGATCGCTGACGAGGGCGATTTTCTGGAGATGCAAGCCGCCTTTGCGGGCAATATCCTGACCGGGTTTATCCGGCTCGAGGGGGCCAGCGTCGGGGTTGTTGCCAACCAGCCGCTGGTGCTGGCGGGGTGTTTGGACATCGATGCCAGCCGCAAGGCGGCACGGTTCGTGCGCTTTTGCGATGCATTTGACATTCCGATCCTGACGCTGGTTGACGTGCCCGGCTTTCTGCCCGGCACGGCGCAGGAATATGGCGGCGTCATCAAGCATGGTGCAAAACTGCTGTTTGCCTATGGCGAGGCGACGGTGCCTAAGGTGACGGTGATCACCCGCAAGGCCTATGGTGGCGCCTATGACGTGATGGCCTCCAAACATCTGCGGGGCGATTTCAACTATGCCTGGCCAACGGCGCAGATTGCGGTGATGGGGGCCAAGGGGGCGGTCGAGATCCTCTATCGTCAGGATCTTGGGGATGCCGACAAGATTGCCGCCCATACCGCCGAATACGAGGGCCGGTTTGCCAATCCGTTCGTGGCAGCGGAAAAGGGATTTATCGACGATGTAATCATGCCCCATGCGACCCGCAAACGGGTGGCCCGGGCCTTTGCCAGCCTGCGCGGCAAGCGGATGGAGAACCCGTGGAAAAAGCACGACAACATTCCCCTCTAGCGGCGCGATGGATGCGAGGATTGGCGCGATCTTGGTGCCTTGCCGGGGGGTGCCGCGGGGCGGCGGCCTTGCGGCGAAAAGACCGCTTGCAAGGGACGCGCCGGGTCTGCGAGAGTCAAGCAGGCGCGAGTGCAATCGGCGTAACTCCGGCGCGCCTTGGCGATCGTCAACAGGTCCGGGTTCGGGGACATGAAGCGAAACACAAAACACCGCCTGCCAAAGCTCGTGCGCTTTTTGGCGCTGCATATGCTCTGGGGCTTTACCTTTGGTTGCGCCTTCGTTCTGGCCCTGATCTGGACCGATTTTCTGGGCGTCGGCAGCCTGCTGGCCCGCGACGAAAGCGGGATTGCCACGTTTCTGCTGTTTTTCCAGACCAGCCTGACCTTTGGCGGCGTCGCCATGGGGGTTGCGGTGATGAATCTGCGCGACGACGGCCCGTAAGGGGGCGGTTTCAGGTCGCGGTGGCGGCGCTGTTTGCCGGGTTGGCCCTGTCGGCAGCGGCGGCAGAGGCAGCACCCAAGGGCGCGGTTACGAACCCGCTCAATCACGCCCTTGACGGCACGATCGCGGTTCCGTCCGGGCAGCTTGTCATTCCTTATGAGGCCCTCTGGGAGGACCACGCCGAGGCCGGTATGCCGCAGGAAACCTGGTTGGTCCTGCGGTTTCTGGCCCCTGATATTGCCCGGGACAAGGGCAAGATCCGCTTTGCCGATGCGGCACCGGATCTCGATTCGCTGTGCAAGGATGTGGGCCTGCCGCTGGCCGCGTTGACCGGTGGCGGGGTCGATCAGATTCTGGTCGTTCTGCTGGATCAGCCGCTGGCGCGTGGAGCGCATAACCCGGCGGTGACGAAATTCATGAGCGCCTACCGGATCAAGACGGGGAGATGCGAATGGGAGTAAGAAACGACATGCTGAAGCACCGGGGATTCCCCTCGCGCCTGCCGCACTCGGATTTCCAGTTCACCATCCGGCGGGCCAATCCCAAAGGCGTAACGCCTCTGATTGCGCGTGATCGTTATGCCGACCGGCGCCCGGCCGACCGGCGCGCCGATGCCGGGTTCATGGCGGCGCTTTGGGCGCATTTTGGAAACGAACCATTTCCACGCGGGAATCTGGACGCCGGGCGACTGAGCTGGCTGTTCGGGCGCGAAGTGATTCCTGCTGAGCAACCCTTTGATAACAAAAGCTATGACGCGCTGCTCAAGATTGATGTCTCGCGGGCGATGGCGTCCTTTCCGGATGTGTTCTCGGAGGAATCGGCATGATTTTGCCTATCGGTTTTGGCATTTGGCAATTTGCCGCCGACCGCCTTGCGCGCCTGAATTTGCCGTTTGGAAAAGCGCGCTTTCGGGCCTATGTTGAGGGTGTGGCAGGGAATTGCGTCTCAAACGCCCTGCCCCAAAGGTTACATCGAGATACCCTTCCCCTCCTTCGGGGCCCGTTCTTTTGCCGGACGGGCCCCTTTTTCCTGTCTTCTGATTTTGTAACCCATGGGCGCGATCCTTGGCGCGTGCCGTTGACGAGGTTGGCCTGATGTTCAAGAAAATCCTGATTGCAAACCGGGGCGAAATTGCCTGTCGCGTGATCGAGACCGCCCGCCGGATGGGAATTGCCACGGTTGCCGTCTATTCCGATGCCGACCGTAATGCGCGGCATGTCGAGATGGCGGACGAGGCGGTGCATATCGGCCCATCGCCGGCGGCCGAAAGCTATCTTTTATCCGAGCGCATCCTGCAGGCGGTGCGCGAGACGGGCGCCGAGGCGGTGCATCCCGGCTATGGGTTCCTGTCGGAAAACCGCCTGTTTGCCGAGGCTCTGGCCGCCGCGGGGGTCGCATTTATCGGTCCCAGCCCACGGGCCATTGAGTGCATGGGCGACAAGATTGCCTCAAAGGAGCTGGCCGCCAAGGCCGGGGTCTCGACCGTTCCGGGGCATATGGGGCTAATTGCCGATGCCGAGCAAGCGGTGCAGATTTCCCGCGAGATCGGCTATCCTGTGATGATCAAGGCCAGCGCCGGGGGCGGTGGCAAGGGGATGCGAATCGCATGGTCCGACAGCGAGGCGCGCGAGGGTTTTCAAAGCAGCAAGAACGAAGCGGCCAGCAGCTTTGGCGACGACCGGATCTTTATCGAGAAATTCATCACCCAGCCGCGTCATATCGAAATTCAGGTTCTGGGCGACTCCCACGGGAACCTGATCTATCTGAATGAGCGGGAATGTTCGATCCAGCGCCGGAACCAGAAGGTGATCGAGGAGGCCCCCAGCCCCTTCATGGACGCCTCGACACGGGCCGCGATGGGTGCTCAGGCGGTCGCGCTGGCGGCGGCGGTCGAATACCAGAGTGCCGGAACGGTCGAGTTCATCGTGGACGCAGCGCGCAACTTTTATTTTCTGGAAATGAACACCCGCCTTCAGGTCGAGCATCCGGTCACGGAGTTGATCACCGGCATCGACCTGGTCGAGCAGATGATTCGCGTCGCCGCCGGTGAGCGCCTGACGCTTGCACAACAAGACGTGCCGCTGAACGGCTGGGCCATCGAAAGCCGGCTTTATGCCGAGGATCCGACCCGGAACTTTTTGCCCTCGACCGGGCGGCTGACCCGCTATCGCCCGCCGGAAAGGGCGCTGGGCGAGGCGGTCCTGCGCAACGATACCGGGGTGTTTGAGGGTGGCGAGATCAGCATGTTCTATGACCCGATGATTGCCAAGCTCTGCACCTGGGCACCGGATCGCGCCTTGGCAATCCGCGCCATGCGCGACGCGCTGGATGAATTCGAGGTCGAGGGGATCGGTCACAATATCCCGTTTCTTTCGGCGGTGATGGATCACCCGAAATTTGTCGCCGGCGAGGTGACTACGGCCTTTATCGACGAGGAATACCCGAACGGGTTTTGCGGTGCGACGCTGGACACAGCGACGTTGCGGCGTCTGGCGGCGGCGGCGGCGGCGATGTACCGGGTGCAGGAAATCCGCGATGCCCGAATCTCGGGGCGGATGGACAACCACGAACGCGAGGTGGGAAGTGACTGGGTGATCTCGCTCGGCGGTCAGGATATTGGGGTGACGATCGACGCCGACCGGGCCGGGGCAACGGTAAGGTTTGAGGATGGCGAGACCCACAGGGTCGCCTCGGACTGGGTGCCGGGGGTCAGTCTGGCGGTGATGGACGTGGACGGCCAGCGTCTGGTGATAAAGGTCGAGCGCACGCCCTATGGCTATCGGATGCGCCACCGCGGCGCTGATCTGAAGGTGCGCGTGCAAACCCCGCGCAAATTCGCGCTGTCAAAATGGATGATCGAAAAGACGCCGCCCGATACGTCGAAATATCTGCTGTGCCCGATGCCGGGGCTGGTGGTCTCACTGGCGGTGGCCGAGGGCGACACGGTCGAGGAGGGTCAGGCCCTGTGCACCGTTGAAGCGATGAAGATGGAGAATGTCTTGCGCGCCGAAAAGCGCGGGGTGGTGGCCCGGATCAACGCCGAGGTTGGAGCCTCGCTGGCGGTGGATGATGTGATCATGGAGTTTGCGTGATGGTCTGGCGTGGTGCCACTTTGGCTTTTGCCCCATCGGGTTTGATTCAAAATGGCGGTATTTTTTACGCCCGGCGCGGGCAATATTCGGCAGCCGTTAACGGGCTACTGAGGGGGGCGGTCTAATGTTCCTTGCGATTGCATATGGGATCGGGCCTGTTGTCCGGTCGGCGCGAGAGGGACTGTGGAGCTTTTTGGAGGTCATCCTTCATATTGGTGCGCATCGCACCGGGACGAGTTCACTGCAACTGGCGCTACGACAAAACCGGCAAAATTTGATGAAAAATGGGGTCGTTTTCTGGGGCCCGCGAGAGACCCGCGCTGGGATGTTCTCGGGCCTGTTGCGCCATCGTCGCGGCCTTGATCTGGCGCGTGAAAAACGGGTGGCGCGCAACCGCGGTCTGATCTCGATCGAATTGCAACGCCTTCAGGCACGTGGTGTCCGGACTCTCGTGATCAGCGAGGAAAACATCATCGGCACAATGGTTGAAAACCTGCGAACCGGGCTGTTGTATCCGGGGCTGGACCGCCGGCTTGGTCCGTTTTTTGACGTGTTTCGCGGCCATCTGGTGCGGGTCGGCATGGCCATTCGGCCCTATGGGGACTACTGGGCCTCGGTGCTGAGCTATGGCTTGCGAAGCGGGCGCGTGCTGGCGGATAGCGAGGTTCTGGAGCGGCTGGCGCGGCTGCCCCGACCGTGGCGACGGGTGGTTGCGGATGTGGCTCTGGCGTTTCCGGGAATTGACATCACGGTCTGGGATTTCGACCGGCTGATCGGGCGCCCGCAGGTCCAGTATCGTCTGCTGACGGCGGCGCGGCGCGGCTGGATCGCGCCGATGACGCAAAAGGCCAACGCCTCGCCCGGGCGCGAGGGGTTGCGCGACTTGCTGCTTGAGCGGGGCCTTGCCTCGGCCGCAGCGATGATCCCGACGGGGGATGGGCCGTATCAGCCGTTTCACGCTGCGCATCTGGCGGCGTTTGACACGCAGTATCAGGCCGATTTGAACTGGCTGCGCAGCCAGAACATGGCACGCGTTAGCTTTGCCGACGGTGACGAGAGAAAACCCGCGGCGATGCGGTTGATCAAACGGGGATTGGGATGACGAACGGGACGAGTGACTGGCGCAAATTGGCGGAAAAGGAATTGCGGGACAAGCCGCTGCAGGATCTGACCTGGCACACCCCGGAAGGGATCGCGGTCAAGCCGGTTTATGATGCCGGTGACCTTGCCGGGCTGGAGCATCTGGACAACATGCCGGGTTTTGCGCCGTTCCTGCGCGGGCCGCGGGCGACGATGTATGCCAACCGCCCGTGGACGATCCGTCAATATGCCGGGTTCTCGACCGCTGAAGAGAGCAACGCGTTTTACCGGCGCGCGCTGGAGGCGGGGCAGATGGGGGTGTCCGTGGCCTTTGATTTGGCCACCCACCGGGGCTATGACAGCGATCACCCGCGGGTCATTGGCGATGTGGGCAAAGCCGGGGTTGCGATTGACAGCGTCGAGGACATGAAGGTGCTGTTTGACGAAATTCCGCTGGACAAGGTCTCGGTCTCGATGACGATGAATGGCGCGGTCATTCCGGTTCTGGCCAGCTTTATCGTTGCCGGAGAGGAACAGGGGGTCACACAGGCGCAGCTGTCCGGGACGATCCAGAACGACATTTTGAAGGAGTTCATGGTTCGCAACACCTATATTTACCCGCCTGAGCCCTCGATGCGGATCGTTTCTGACATCATTGAATACACTTCTCATAAAATGCCACGATTCAACTCGATCTCGATTTCCGGCTACCACATGCAGGAAGCCGGTGCGACGCTGGTGCAGGAACTGGCCTTTACCCTCGCAGATGGGCGCGAATATGTGCGCGCGGCGATTGCCCGGGGCATGGACGTGGACAGTTTCGCCGGACGGCTTTCGTTTTTCTTTGCAATCGGGATGAATTTCTTCATGGAGGCGGCCAAGTTGCGGGCTGCGCGCCTGCTGTGGTCCCGGATCATGGCCGAGTTCGAGCCGAAAAAACCGCAAAGCTCGATGTTGCGTACCCATTGCCAAACCTCCGGGGTCAGCCTGCAGGAGCAGGACCCTTATAACAACGTGGTGCGCACGGCTTATGAGGCGTTGAGCGCCGTTCTTGGCGGCACCCAGTCCCTGCACACGAACAGTTTTGACGAGGCGATTGCCCTGCCCACCGAGGCCTCGGCGCGCCTGGCGCGCAACACGCAGCTGATCCTGCAGCATGAGACCGGGGTCACCCATGTCGTCGATCCGCTGGCGGGCTCTTATTATGTTGAACGGCTGACCCACGATCTGGCCGACGCGGCTTGGGAGCTGATCGAGGAAGTGGATGCAATGGGCGGGATGACCAAGGCGGTGGCCAGCGGCATGCCCAAGCTGAGGATCGAGGAGGCCGCCGCGCGTCGGCAGGCCGCGATCGATCGCGGGGACGAGGTCGTTGTTGGCGTGAATCGCTTTCGTCTGGAGCAGGAGCCAGAAATCGATGTGCGCGAGATCGACAATACGGCGGTGCGTGATGCGCAGCTTGCGCGGTTGCGAAAACTTCGCGAGACCAGGGACGGATCAGCCTGCGTGGCGGCCCTTACTGCTCTTGAGGCGGGGGCGCGCACAGGACAGGGCAACCTTTTGGAGTTGGCCGTCGAGGCCGCGCGCGCGCGCGCAACAGTCGGGGAGATTTCGGACGCCATGGAAAAAGCATTTGGCCGGCACCGCGCCGAGGTGAAAACGCTGGCGGGGGTCTATGGTGCCGCCTATGAGGGCGATGCGGACTTTGCCGCCATTCAGCAGGAGGTCGAGGATTTTGCCGCCGCTGAGGGGCGTCGTCCGCGCATGCTGGTGGTCAAGATGGGGCAGGATGGCCATGATCGCGGCGCCAAGGTCATCGCCACCGCATTTGCCGATATCGGTTTTGACGTCGATGTCGGGCCCCTCTTTCAGACTCCTGAAGAGGCGGCGCAGGATGCCATCGACAATGATGTTCACGTGGTCGGAATCAGCAGTCAGGCAGCGGGGCACAAGACGCTGGCGCCAAAACTGATCGAGGCGCTGAAGGCGGCGGGCGCCGAGGACATCATCGTCATTTGCGGTGGGGTTATTCCCCAGCAGGATTACGATTTCCTGATCAAACGAGGCGTTCGGGCAATTTTCGGGCCGGGAACGAACATCCCCGAGGCGGCGCGAAACATCCTGTCGATCATCCGCGAGGCTCGAGGATGAGGGGGACGACAGCTTGGGCCCGGGCCTCAGGTCCGCGCGCGGGGGCCCTCTTGGCGGGGGCGGGTTCGGGTGCTGGCCAGAAACAGCACCCCATAGCCCAGAACCGCCGATATGATCGAGCCCGCCAGAACCCCGAGACGCACGGCGTTCATATGTGCGTCGGCCTGAAAACTGAGGCCGCCGATGAACAGGGACATGGTAAATCCAATCCCGGCAAGGCAGGCCAGACCGTAGATATGCACCCAGCGGACGCCCTCGGGCAAGCGGCCAAGGCCAAGGCGGATGACGATCCATGTTGCTCCGAACACGCCCAGCTGCTTGCCCAGCACAAGGCCAGCGGCCACGCCCAGCGGCAGCGGTTGAATAAGGTCTCGGGGACTGAGGCCCAACAGCGCAACACCGGCGTTGGCAAAGGCAAAGAGCGGCACGATCAGATACAGGACATAAGGCGCCAGCGCCGTTTCGAGCGCATGCAATGGCGATTTTCCGGTCCGGTCCGTAAGCGGGATGAAAAATGCCGTCAGAACCCCGGCCAGTGTCGCATGGATGCCGGATTTCAGGACCAGAACCCACAGAATTGTCCCCAAGATCAGGGTCGGGGCCACGCGATGCGCGCCGCGGCGATTTTGCCAGAACATTCCCGCAATCGGCAGCAGCGCAAGGGCAATGTAGCCAAGGTTCAGGTCCGAAGTGTAAAACAGCGCGATAATCACGATTGCGCCCATATCGTCGAGAATGGCCAGCGTCAGCAGAAACAGTTTCAGGCCCACGGGCGCGCGGGTGCCAAGCAGGGCCAGAACCCCGAGGGCAAAGGCAATATCCGTGGCCGACGGAATGGCCCAGCCGCGCAGGGTCTCGGCGCTGCCCCAGTTCAGAGCGACAAAGATAATTGCCGGAACCGCCATGCCGCCAACCGCCGCAAGTCCCGGCAACATGACGTCGCTGAATTTTTTAAGTCTGCCTTCCAGCAATTCGCGCTTCAGCTCAAGGCCGATCAGGAAAAAGAATACCGCCATCAGGCCATCGTTGATCCACAGCAGCAGCGGTTTGCCAAGGCCAGCCCCATCCAGCGTAATTGCGAAATTGGCGCCAAGGAAATGCGCATACATTGGCTCCAGAACGCTGTTGGCGGCGATCATGGCGGCCAGCGCCGACAGAATCAAAAGAACGCCTCCCGCCGCATCATGGCGAAAAAAGCGGTTCAGGGCATCCAGCAGCATATCTCTCCGATCATCGGTGTTCGACGTTTGACAGAAAATGGGGCTGATGCCGGATATTTCAAGGATAATGACCCGGATTTCCCGCGTTGTCCGCTGGTTTCTTTTTGGGGAGTTCAGTATAGTTTAATATTAAACCACGTTGAAAATCATCGGGAAGGATGGCGCCATGGCTGAGGACAAAAGCGAGGAACTGCGCAAGGCTGCATTGAGGTATCACCAGTTTCCTCGCCCCGGTAAACTGGAAATCCGCCCGACCAAGCCCTTGGCCAACGGCCGCGATCTGGCCCTGGCCTACAGCCCCGGCGTTGCCGAAGCGTGCAATGAAATCGTCGCCACGCCGAGGAGCGTTGCAAAATACACCGCACGTAGCAATCTGGTGGCGGTGGTCACCAACGGCACCGCGGTTCTGGGTCTGGGAAATATCGGCGCGTTGGCGGCCAAGCCGGTGATGGAGGGCAAGGCTGTCCTGTTCAAGAAATTCGCCGGGATCGACTGCTTTGATCTGGAGTTGAACGAGAACGACCCAGAAAAACTGGCAGATATCGTCAGCGCGCTTGAACCCAGCTTTGGTGCGATCAATCTTGAGGACATCAAGTCTCCTGAATGTTTCGTGGTGGAAAAACTTTGCCGTGAACGGATGAATATTCCGGTCTTTCACGACGATCAGCACGGCACCGCAATCGTCGTCGGAGCGGCGGCCACCAATGCAATGCGCATCGCCGGCAAGAATTTCGCGGATATCAAGGTGGTTTCGACCGGCGGCGGGGCGGCGGGGATTGCTTGCCTCAACATGCTGCTGAAACTGGGGGTCAGGCGCGAAAATGTCTGGCTTTGCGACATCGCCGGGCTGGTTTACAAGGGACGTGACGCTGAAATGACCCCGCAAAAGGCGGAGTATGCGCAAGACACCGACCTCAGAATGTTGGATGATGTGATCGAAGGCGCCGATCTGTTTCTGGGGCTATCGGCCAAGGACGTTCTGAAACCCCGGCATGTTGCCAAAATGGCTGATCAGCCGGTTATTTTCGCGCTGGCCAACCCGTCGCCCGAGATCCTGCCGGATCAGGTCAAATTGGTGCGGGATGATGCGATCATGGCTACGGGGAGGTCTGATTTTCCCAATCAGGTCAATAACATCCTGTGCTTTCCGTTTATTTTCCGTGGCGCGCTGGACGTCGGGGCTACCGAGATCAACAGTGCGATGGAGCTGGCGTGTATCGCCGGAATTGCCGAACTGGCGCGCTCGACCACCAGCGCCGAGGCGGCGGCGGCCTATCAGGGGGAACGCATGAGTTTTGGTCGCGACTATCTGATCCCCAAACCGTTTGATCCGCGGCTGATGGGAATTGTCGCAGGCTCGGTCGCACAGGCGGCGATGGACAGCGGTGTGGCCAGTCGCCCGATCGAGGATATCGCGGCCTATCGGGCCGATCTTGATGGTGCCGTGTTCAAGACCTCGCTGATCATGCGCCCGGTTTTCGAGGCGGCGCGAACCGCCAAGCGGCGGATCGTGTTTGCCGAGGGCGAGGATGAGAGGGTCTTGCGCGCGGCGGGTGCGATGGTCGATGAAACGCCGGATCGGCCGATCTTGATCGGGCGCCCTGAGGTGGTGGCCCGCAGGATCGAGCGTTTCGGCCTGAAAATCCGCGAGGGTGAGCATTTCGATCTGGTCAACCCGCAGTTTGACGAGCGGTTTCGTGAATATTGGGGCACCTATCACGAGCTGATGCAGCGCCGCGGCGTGACCCCGGATCTGGCCAAGGCGATCCTGCGCACCAACTCGACCGCGATCGGCGCGGTCATGGTGCATCGCGGCGAGGCCGACAGCTTGATCTGTGGCACATTTGGTCAATATCTGTGGCATCTGAATTACGTCACGCAGGTTCTGGCCGGCGACGATCTGCACCCGGTCGGCGCGCTCAGCCTGATGATCCTGGAAAACGGCCCGCTGTTCATCGCCGACACGCAGGTCAATCCGGTGCCGACCCCCGCACAGATTGCCGAGACCGTGATTGCCGCGGCGCGCCACGTCTGCCGGTTTGGCGTGCAGCCGAAAATTGCGCTCTGCTCCCATTCGCAATTTGGCAATCTGGGCAGCAACAGCGGAGAACGGATGCGCGCCGCTCTGGCGATTCTGGACAGCGAACCGCGGGATTTTGATTATGAAGGCGAGATGCATGCGGATGCGGCGCTGGACCCGGAAATCCGGGCGCGCGTCTTTCCCAATGCGCGGTTTGACTGTGCCGCCAATGTTCTGGTCTTTGCCTCTACTGACGCGGCCAGCGGGGTGAAAAACGTTTTGAAGATTTCGGCCCACGGGCTGGAAGTGGGGCCAATCCTGATGGGGATGGGGAATCAGGCGCATATCGTGACGCCTGCAATCACGGCGCGGGGCCTGTTGAATATCGCAGCTCTGGCGGGGACGCCGGTACAACATTACGGATGAAAGGAGCGAAGTGATGGGATACCAGGAGGTTTACCAGAGCTGGAAAGACGACCCGAACGGGTTCTGGATGGAGGCCGCAAAGGCAATTGATTGGGTCAAACCGCCGAGCAAGGCGTTGTTTGACGAGAACCCGCCGTTTTACGAATGGTTCAAGGATGCCGAGGTCAACACCTGCTACAACGCCGTTGACCGTCATGTTCTGGCCGGAAATGGTGCGCGCGTTGCGATCATTTATGACAGCCCGGTGACCGGCGCCAAGGCAAAGATCACCTACAGCGAATTGCTGGATCGGGTTTCCCGCTTTGCCGGGGCGCTGCAGGACCGGGGCGTGAGCAAGGGCGACCGGGTCATCATCTATATGCCGATGGTGCCCGAGGCGCTGGTGGCGATGCTGGCCTGCGCGCGGATCGGGGCAATCCATTCGGTGGTGTTTGGCGGGTTCGCCGCAAATGAATTGGCCACGCGCATCGACGATGCCGCCCCAAAGGCGATTATCGCCGCCTCCTGCGGGGTCGAGCCGGGGCGGGTCGTTGCCTACAAGCCCCTGCTCGACGGTGCCATTGAACTGGCCGCGCACAAACCCGACTTTTGTGTTATTCTACAGCGTGACATGGCGCCTGCGACCTTGACTCCGGATCGGGACATTGACTGGGAGAGTTTTAAGGCGGCCGCCACCCCGGCCGAATGTGTGACCGTTCGTGGCGATGATCCGCTCTATATCCTATATACATCGGGGACGACCGGACAGCCAAAAGGGGTCATTCGTCCAAACGCAGGGCATCTTGTGGCCCTGCTCTGGAGCATGAAAAGCATTTATGGCATTAATCCCGGTGACGTTTACTGGGCCGCGTCTGATGTGGGCTGGGTGGTGGGGCACTCCTATATCTGTTACGGGCCGCTCATTCAGGGCAGCACGACGGTTGTGTTCGAGGGCAAGCCGGTCGGCACACCCGATGCAGGCACGTTTTGGCGCGTCATCGCCGAATACGGCGTCAAGGCCCTGTTCACCGCTCCGACCGCCTTTCGCGCCATCAAGCGAGTCGATCCTGAGGGAGAATTCTTAAGAAAATATGACCTGTCCTGCCTGAAGACACTTTTTCTTGCCGGAGAGCGCACCGACCCGGATACGTTGCACTGGGCCGAGGACAAGATGGGTATCCCGGTGATCGATCACTGGTGGCAGACCGAAACCGGCTGGGCCATCGCGGCAAACCCCGTGGGGCTCGAGCATTTGCCGGTCAAGGTGGGCTCGCCCTCGGTGGCCATGCCGGGGTATGACGTGCGCATCCTTGGCGACGACGGTGTCGAGCTGCCCGCCGGCGAGCTGGGCGCGATCGTGATAAAATTGCCACTGCCGCCGGGAACCCTCCCGACGCTCTGGAACGCGGACCAGCGCTACAAGGATTCATACCTCTCGCGGTTCGACGGATATTACGAAACCGGGGACGCCGGTTACAAGGATCAGGACGGCTATCTCTATATCATGTCGCGGACCGATGATGTGATCAACGTCGCCGGTCACCGTCTGTCCACCGGCGCGATGGAAGAGGTTCTGGCCAGCCACAAAGATGTCGCGGAATGCGCCGTGATCGGTGTGGCCGATTCCCTGAAGGGGCAGGTTCCTCTTGGATTTTTGTGTTTGAATTCAGGAGTCGAGAGGCCGGGTGACGAGATCGTCGCCGAATGTATCTCGCTGGTCCGTGACAAGATCGGGCCGGTTGCCGCCTTCAAGATCGCCTGTGTGGTCGAGCGTCTGCCAAAGACCCGGTCAGGCAAGATTTTGCGCGGAACCATGACCAAGATCGCAGATGGCGAAAACTGGAAAATGCCGGCAACGATTGACGATCCGGCTATTCTGGACGAGATATCGGACGCGTTGCAGGCGCTCGGCTATCCGGCCTGAGGCGACGAATTCTCCCGGGGCTAAGGGTGCCTTTTCCCCGGGAGCACAAATTAACGATATCTTAACAACAGGTTAAAGCATCAAATTGGTGCTATTTTGCCATTGCGTTTATGGTAAAGACGCGGCTAACGTTACGTCACATGAAAAATGTGAGGATGCAATGAGCAAGCAAATCCCTGGTTTTCTTGTATTTTTGTTCGCCGTCTTTTTCGGCAGTGTCACCGTCGCCCAAACCGCTCTGACGGTTCAGGATGCCGAGGGAAAGATACAAAAGCGGTTCACCCTGTCCGATTTGCGTGCCTTGCCGCAGACGGATGTTCGGACCGCCAATGAGTTTGTTGACGGAACCCGGGATTTTCGCGGACCGCTGGCCCGGCTGGTTCTGGACCGCTCGGGCGGTAAGGATGCAAAAACCGTTACGCTGACGGCAGCCAATGACTATCAGGTCTCGATTGCGGTATCCGAACTCAGAAAATACGACGCCATACTGGCACTCAGCATGGATGGAAAGGCACTGTCAAAACGCGGAAAGGGGCCAATCTGGATGATTTATCCGATGAGCCAGCATGCCGAATTGCGCGACTCCGTTTATAACAGTCGCCTGATCTGGCAACTGGTCAAGATGGAATACAAGTGAAAAAGGTTCCCATCGTCACGCGGATCGTCGGCGCCGTGATCGTTGCCCTGACGATCTCGGTCGCGGGCGTCGGTTTTTTTGTTGTGCGCAACGATATTGACCAGATGCGCGATGCTGGACGCGAGAATATTCTGTGGGACGCCTTGCAGATCCAGATCGAGCTTATGCGCTTTCAGCGTGAACTGGCGGCCTTTGCCAATGGACGGGGAACGGCCTCGCCCGCTTCGGTCAATGACAGATATGATCTGCTGTGGAGCAGGGTTTCGCTGTTTCGACAGGGCACCGTGGGGGCGCGGCTGCGTGCCTATGACACCGACGGCACGATTCTGTCGGCGTTGTTTGCCAAGATCCAGAAGGTCGAAGATCAGGTCGTCAACCTGAAACCGGGGGATCAGGCCAAAGCGCGGGCGCTCTACCGTGAATTTTCTCCGTTTACCAAAAAGTTGCGCCATCTCAGCCAGACGGTCCTGCATGGCGAGGAAAGCAACCATGCGGTTTTGCGTGAAAATCTGGCACAAAGCTCGAACTTGTTAACCATCATCAGCGTGATCGCTGTTCTGAGCAGCCTCTTGATGATCATCGTGTTTGCCCGCGATTCGCAGCAATTCCGCATATTGGCGCGGGCGAACGAGAAATTGTTGCGCGCCTCGGATCAAGCCAGCCGGGCCAAGTCGCAATTTCTGGCAATGATGAGCCATGAATTACGCACGCCCATGAACGGGGTTCTGGGGCTTCTCGCGCTTATTCGGCAGCAGGGTCTGAGCGGGCATCAGGCCCGCCTGTTGGAGCAGGCCGAGCGCTCGGGGCATCAGATGATCGGCTTGCTCGGGGACATTCTGGATTTTGCCGCTCTGCAGGAGGGGCGGTTGCACCTAGAAAACAAACCGTTTGAGCCCGAGCGTCTGGCCGAAGCAGTGGGCGATATGTTCTCGCCTGTTGCATTGCGCGAAGGTATCGCCTTTTCGACCCATGTCGATCCGTCCTGCCCACCGCAGGTCCTGGGAGATTTTGCCCGACTGCGGCAGGCCCTGACCCATCTGGCAACCTATATTCTGGAGACCGCCGGCACCGAAAATATCACACTGGATATTTCGTGCAGTGCAGGCAAGCTGAACGCTGAAATCTCGTTTGAATACAAAAAAGACGGGCGAGAGTGGCAGCCCTCACTGATCATGGGGGGGGCTGAGGAGACCGAGAATTCTCTGGCCTCAGAGGCCCTTGGCCCGGCGGTCTCACGCGGCTTGATCGAACGCATGGGCGGGCAGGTCCGGCTGAACACCCCGTCAGACGAGAGGATCTCGGTTCTGGTATCGGTCCCGGTCCGGGCGTTGGCGGTCGATGTGCTGCTGATCCGCATTGCCTGTCGCTCGGCGGCCCTCGAGGCGATTTGCAAGGCGGCTTTGCGGGCCGAAAATGTCAAGTTCGTTGCGCCCGATACGCGCCTGATCCCCCATGTCGTGATGATCGAGGCGGGAGGTGCGCAGGAGGCGGTTCTGGCGCGCTCGCTGTCCCGGCTTTACCCCGAGGCGATCATTGTGGCCGTGGGGCGCGCGCAATATCCGGATTTGTTTGACGATATGATCGAGGTTCCCATCGATGTGTCCCGCATCCGCAAGGCGCGGTTCATGCAATTGGCGAGCCGCGCGCCACGGGCGGTTGCCGAACACCACCCCGCAGCCTACGCTGCCTCAAATGAAACGCCCTGAGGAGAGCTCCAGGCCGGCCGGGCCAGTCTGATCCTGTCAACCCGGTCATGCCAGCCCAGTCAAGGAGGATGGGTCACGTCAGAACTTCCAGAAAACCCAGCGATTGAGGGCGATCACCCGGCGCGAGACAAGACCGGATTGTCCCTGCTCTCGCATGATTTGCGCTCGGCCCTGACCGATATTCTGGGCGGGATCAGCCTGCTCAGGGGCAGTGAGCTTGCCCCCGAAATCCAGTTGCAGATCGACCGGATCGAGGCGGCGGCCGGCACCGTTGCGCGCCTTCTTGACAAGGGCCGCACCGATGATCTGCTTGACATTGGCCCTGCGAATGCCCGTCCGGTCAATATCAATCTGGCGGATTTCCTGACCGATCTGAAAAAGCGTTGGGGGGCGCATGCGGCGCAAAAGAACATCGTCTTTCGCGTTGATATGCCCAGAGACCTGCCGGCGATTGCGACCCTGGACCGGGTGACTCTGGAGCGGATCCTCGCAAACCTGATCGAAAACGCGATCAAATACACCGACCGTGGCGAGGTTGTGCTGGCGGTGGATTGCGACGCCGATCTTGCCCTGACATTTGTCGTTGCGGACACCGGCCCCGGGCTGTCTGACGATGCGCTGTCGCGATTGTTCGAATACGAAGGGCGCCCCAAGGATGCCCGAAAACCCGGCAGCGGTCTGGGCCTGTTTATCGCCAAGAAATTGTCCGGGGCGATGGCGGCAAAACTGACCATTTCCAATCGGAACGAGGGCGGCGCAGAGGCGGTTCTGACCTTGCCAAAGGCGCGCTGGTTCGAGCGCAGTTTACGCCGGGATGGCGTCACCGCAACCAGCGCGCACGATGCTCCGGTCCGCCTGGCGGGTGTCAGTGTCCTGCTGGCCGAGGACAACAAGACCAACCAACTGGTGGCGACGCAGATGCTGCAGGCGCTGGGCGCGGATTATGCCGTTGCCTCAGACGGGCTGGAGGCCTTGGAAATGCTCGAGCATCAGCGGTTTGACATCGCGCTTCTGGATATCGAAATGCCGCGAATGAGCGGGATCGAACTGATGCGCGCGATTCGGAGAAAGACCGGTCCGGTTGCAGAAATGCCTCTGGTCGCCCTGACCGCCTATGTCATGCGCGAACATCGCGAGCGGATTCTGGCTGCCGGGGCCAATGGCATCATTGCAAAGCCGATCATGGATCTGCAGGATCTGGGACGGGACGTCCTGTCATTTCTGAAGCCGGATGGGGGCACTCAGTCGCCGTCATCAACCGGCCTGAGCGGCCGAAATGGCGACACGGCGCAGGCCGAGGCGCAGGCTGTCGCGGCCGGTGAAATTGTTGATCGCAGTATAGTTGATCGCAGTATATTTGATGCCCTGATCGAAACCATCGGGCCTGATTCGACGGCCGAATTGCTGGGCAAGCTGCAATCTGACTCTGATTCGGTGGCCGAGGGGCTGGCCCGCGGGCAAAAGACACTGGATCTGGCTGAGATCCGGGCCCAGACCCATATCCTGATCTCCATTGCCGGGGCGATTGGCGCCACCGACCTGCAGCGGCTTGCGCAAGAGTTGAACAGTGCTGCCCATTCCCGCGATCAGGCAACCATCGAAGCGCTCTGTGCCAAGTGCCTGTCTGGCCTATCGGACCTGCAGGCGTTTATACTGGGCGAACAAGCGAAGGAACATCCGTCGCCGTGACGCAAATCAAGGTTCTGCCATGACCGAGCCGGTTTTATTGATCGAGGACACGCTGTCCCTGCAGATGGTCTATGAGGCCGTCCTCGCCAAGGCAGGGTTCTCGGTCCTCAGCGCGGGAACCGCGGCTGACGGATTGGCGATGTTTCAGGCGCATGGGCCAAAGGTTGTGCTGCTGGATCTGATGCTGCCGGACCGGCCGGGGCTGGATCTGATGGCGGACATGCTGCGGATCGCGCCGGATTCGCGGGTGATCGTAATCACAGCCAACGCTTCGATCAACTGGGCGGTCGAGGCAATGCGCGGGGGGGCCTTTGATTTTCTGGTCAAACCGTTTGATGAGGCGCGCCTGATTGCGACGGTTGAAAATGCCCGGATGCAATCGGGCCTGCTGCCGGTGGTCGAGCCCTTTGCGGATAGTGGCGGCGCGCGGTTTCAGGGGTTTATCGGCTCTTGCGACAAGATGTGCGAGATTTATGAAAAGATCCGCTCGATCCGGGGCTCGATGGCGACCGTGTTCATTTCCGGCGAGAGCGGCACCGGCAAAGAGGTCTGTGCGCAGGCAATCCACGACACCTCGACCCGGGCCAAGGGGCCGTTCGTGCCGCTGAACTGTGGTGCGATCCCGCCGGATTTGCTGGAATCCGAGGTTTTTGGCCACCTCAAGGGGTCGTTCACCGGGGCCATTGCAGACAAAGTGGGTGCGGCGGGTGCGGCGGATGGTGGCACATTGTTTCTGGATGAAATCTGCGAGATGGACATGAACCTGCAGACCAAGCTGCTGCGGTTCCTGCAAACATCGACGATCAAGCCGGTCGGCGCCGAGGTGGCGCGCAAAGTGAATGTGCGGATCATTTGCGCCACCAATCGCGACCCTTACGAAGAGGTCAAGGCCGGCCGCTTTCGTGAGGACCTGTTCTATCGGCTGCACGTCGTCCCGATCCACCTGCCGCCCCTGCGCGAGCGGGGCGATGACGTGCTGGAAATCGCGGATCACATGCTGGCGGTTTTCGCCCGCGAAGAAGGCCGCAATATCGAGGCTCTGGACCCCGATGTGCGCGCGCTGTTCCGGCGCCTGCCCTGGCCGGGAAATGTCCGGCAGCTGCTGAATGTTCTGCGCAATGTCGTGGTGCTGAACGAGGGGCGGATCGTGACGACAACGATGCTGCCGCTGGAGATTCTGCACCTGAGCGAAGAAAACGCAACCGCCCTGCCGCAACAACCGGTGCCGACGCTTACCCTGCCCGGAGACGATCCGGTCGCCGGGATGATTGGCCGCCCGCTGGCCGAGATCGAGCGTTTTGTGATCGAGGAAACCATCGCGCGCGAGGGGGGCTCGGTCACCCGCGCGGCGCGGGTGCTGGATGTCTCGCCCTCAACCATTTATCGCAAACGTGAGGCGTGGAATTGATTGCGCCTCGGCAGGCTGGAAATTTGGCGCAATCCACGCCCGGGGTCATTGGCCTTGGTCAAAATAGCGTTTAGGATAGGGCCTTCAGAACCGAAGGAGCGGCGCGCATGGATTTGTTGGAACTTGCCCGAAAAACGCGTGAAAATGCCTATGCACCCTATTCCGGTTTCAAGGTCGGGGCCGCATTGAAGGCGGCGGACGGGGCCATCTTTGCCGGCTGCAACGTCGAGAATGTGGCCTACCCCGAGGGTACCTGCGCCGAAGCGGGGGCAATTTCCGCGATGATCGCCGCGGGGCAGCATGAAATTGCTGAAATCGTGATCGTCGCGGACAGCCCCACGCCGATCACCCCCTGTGGTGGATGTCGTCAGAAGCTGGCCGAGTTTGCCGCCCCCGAGGTGCCGGTCATTCTGGCGGGTCTTGACGGCGAAACGGTGCGCACGACAGTGGGTGCATTGCTGCCCGGCGCCTTTTCTACCACACATCTGGACGCACACTAGATGGACGCGCGCAGGATCCTTGCCCGCAAGCGGGACGCCCAAACCTTGGATCGAGATGAGATCCGCTGGTTTGCAAACGGCCTGGCCAACGGCGATGTGACCGACGCGCAGGCCGGAGCTTTTGCGATGGCGGTGGTTCTGAACGGGATGAGTACCGCCGAGCGGGTGACGCTGACCGAGGCCATGCGCGACAGCGGCACGGTGCAGCAGTGGGATCTGCCGGGGCCGGTTCTGGACAAACACTCGACCGGCGGCGTTGGCGACAATGTTTCGCTGATGCTGGCCCCGGCGCTGGCGGCCTGCGGAGCGTATGTGCCGATGATCTCGGGCCGTGGTCTGGGCCATACCGGCGGAACCCTTGACAAGCTGGACGCCATCCCCGGCTATGGCAGCGAGGTCGAAATTGCACGAATGCGCGAGGTGGTCGAGGTCTGCGGTTGTGCGATTGTCGGGGCCTCGGGGGATATCGCGCCGGCGGACAAGCGTCTTTATGCGGTGCGCGATGTGACGGCAACGGTGGAAAGTGTCGATCTGATTTGCGCCTCGATCCTGTCAAAAAAGCTGGCTGCGGGGTTGCAGGGGCTGGTGCTGGACGTCAAATGTGGCTCGGGGGCGTTTCTGGCAGGCCCTGCAGAGGCCCATGATCTGGCCGGGATTCTGGTCTCGGTCGCCCAAGGTGCGGGGTGCCGCACGGGGGCGTTGGTCAGCGATATGAATGAGCCTTTGGCCTCGGCTGCGGGCAATGCGCTGGAGGTCGAAAATGCTGTTTCATTCCTGCGCGGAGACGCGATTGACGGGCGCCTCTGGGACGTGAGCGTGGCGCTGGGCGGGGCATTGCTGGCGCTTGGCGGCCTTTGCGACAGTGCCGCCGAGGGTCAGCATAAAATTGCCACGGCGTTTCAGAGTGGCGCGGCCGCCGAGCGGTTTGCCCGCATGGTCAAGGCCCTTGGTGGGCCTGCCGATTTTGTCGAGCGGGCAGAGAAATACCTACCCCGCGCTGCCATCGTGGCCGAGGTGACGGTGCCGCGCGCCGGGTTTCTTGGGGCGTGGGACACGCGCGCGTTGGGCGAGGTTGTCGTGCAGCTGGGCGGCGGGCGGCGACGGCAGACGGACAAACTGGATTACGCAGTCGGCCTGCGCGATATTGCCCCCTTGGGGGCGCATCTTGGTGCTGGGGATCATCTGGCGCTGGTTGCTGCGCGGGACCCCGAGTCTCTGGCCCGGGCACGGGCCGGGGTGCTGGCGGCGGCGAAACTCTCTGATACGGCCCCGGATATGGTGCCTCCGATCGTCGAAAGGATAGGGTAATGGCACGGGTTTTTCTGACGGTTCTAGACTCGGTCGGCTGTGGCGGGGCGCCCGATGCAGCGGCGTTTGGCGACCTCGGGGCCAATACGCTGGGCCATATCATCGAGGCCTGTGCCGCCGGGCGCGCGGACGAGGGCGGGCGTCACGGGCCGCTTTCGGTACCGCATCTGGATGCGCTGGGGCTGGGGGCGGCGGTGCGCCTGTCAACGGGAATCGCAACCCCCGGCTTGTCGGCGACTGCGCGCGGGCGCTGGGGCGCGGCCGAGGAGGGTTCGCAAGGCAAGGACACGCCCTCGGGCCATTGGGAATTGGCGGGGGTACCGGTTCCCTGGGACTGGCATTATTTTCCCGAGACCACGCCCGCCTTTCCCGATTCACTGGTGTCCGAGGTTTGCAGGCTGGCCGGAGTATCGGGAATTTTGGGGAATTGTCACGCGTCGGGCGTGCCGATCATCAACGAGCTGGGGGCGGAACATATCCGTTCAGGCTGGCCGATCTGTTACACGTCAGCCGACAGCGTCTTTCAGATTGCCGCCCATGAACAACATTTCGGGCTTGATCGTTTGCTGGATCTTTGCCGCGGGATTGCGCCGGTTCTGCACCAGATGAAGGTGGGGCGGGTGATAGCGCGCCCGTTCATTGGCGATCCCGAGGGTGGCTTTCAACGCACCACCCACCGGCGCGATTTCGCGATTTCTCCTCCTGAACCGACGCTGTGTGATCGGGTGTCCGGTGCCGGACGGCGGGTGTTGGGGATCGGCAAGATCAGCGATATTTTCTCGGGCCGGGGCCTTGGCGAGTCGTTCAAGGGAAGCGGTGATGCCTCGCTGATGGACCGCCTTGTGGCTGAGGTCGGGACGGCCCCCGAGGGTGGGTTGGTTTTTGCCAATTTCGTCGAATTTGATTCCAGTTTCGGGCATCGGCGCGACATTGCGGGCTATGCGCGGGCGCTGGAATGGTTCGACTCCCGGGTGCCCGATCTGATGGCATCGGCGCGCCCGGATGATTTGTTCATCTTCACCGCCGATCATGGCAATGACCCCAGCTGGCGCGGAACCGACCATACCCGCGAGCGGGTGCCGGTCGTGGTGGCCGGAGCAGGGGTTGGCACCGGCGAGATTGGCCTCTGCGCCTTTGCCGATGTCGGGGCCAGCGTTGCGGCGTGGCTGGACGTCCCCTTTGGCCCGGTCGGGTGCAGTTTTTTGTGATTGCGGTTGCTTTGTGCGCTTTCCGTTTGGTCTGACTTGAGTTAAGCAAGGGGAAATGAGGGGGGCCACATGCACGAAAATCTGACAATCGTTGACCATCCGCTGGTGCAGCACAAGCTGACCCTGATGCGTGAGAAAACAACCTCAACCGCCGTTTTCCGCCAACTTTTGCATGAGATCTCGATGCTGCTGGCCTATGAGGTGACGCGCGATTTGCCGATGACGGCCAAGAGTATCGAGACCCCGCTGACACAGATGGACGCGCCGGTTCTGGAAGGCAAGAAACTGGCGCTGGTCTCGATCCTGCGGGCCGGAAACGGGCTGTTGAATGGTGTGCTGGAGCTGATTCCCTCGGCGCGGGTGGGGTTTGTTGGCCTTTATCGGGACGAAAAGACCCTGCAGCCGGTGCAATATTATTTCAAGGTCCCCGAAGAGATGGAAAACCGCCGGGTGATTGCGGTCGATCCGATGCTGGCAACCGGCAATTCTTCGGCTGCGGCCATTGATTTGCTCAAGGGGGCAGGGGCGCGCGACATCCGCTTTTTATGCCTTTTGGCAGCCCCTGAAGGGGTCAGAAGAATGGCCGAGGCCCACCCGGATGTGCCGATCGTGACCGCCGCGCTGGATGAACGCCTGAATGACGTCGGTTATATCCTGCCGGGGCTAGGTGATGCGGGTGATCGTATGTTTGGCACAAAATAGGCGAAAATAAGGCCATTTTCTCTTTACACATTGGTTATATTTCGGCACACTCCCCTGCAATAAAAGGGGGCAATAATGCGGGCAGTAAACGCAGTTCTCATTGGAATCGTGGTTTTTTCGACGGGCTTTTTGAGCGGTTTTGCCGCTGGGGCGCAGACCCTTCGCACATCCAGAGGACCGGCCGAGATTCCACCGGCCAGCTATAAGGGGTCGCAATATGTGGACAGCCGGGGCTGTGCGTTCATTCGTGCCGGATATGGCGGCTCGGTGCAGTGGGTGCCGCGGGTGCAGCGCAACCGGCGTGTGGTGTGCGGGATGTCGCCGAGCAGAGTGGCCGGAGCGCGTCCGGCCCCGGTGCAGAAGGTTGGGCCAAAGGCGCGTCTGGTGCGTCGTTTCAAAGGCGTGACGACAGTTACGGCAGAGCCGCGTTCGCGTCGCCCGCTGGTGATTTCGGCGACGGGAAATACCGTTGCGCGCCCGGCCTATGTGGCGCGCCAACCTGCGCCGCAAAAGATGCGCCGCCGCGCTGCAATCAACTGGCGTACGGTATTTTTGGGCGCGCCTTTGCGCTCGACGGTCCGGCAACCCTCACCTCGGGTTGCGCTTGCAGCGCCGGTCGTCGCGCCTCGGCAGGTGGTCAGGGTTGCGCCTGCCGTTCCCGTTGCCAGCAGCAGGACACACGGCGCTTGGGTCGATCCGGCCCCGATCATCGCGCGGAGCCGGGCCATCGCGCTGGGTTTTGCCACCCGGGGCGCGTCTCGGCAGGTGGTGGTGGCCAGCGGGGCCGCCGTTGCCGCTCGCGCGCCGCTGAAAATCGAGGTAACACCGCAACAGATTCCGCTGCCCCCTGGCTACAAGAGCCTTTTGCCGGCCGAGTTTAATCCTGCCTATCGGGGGCGGGGAACCGCGGCGGGTGAGGCGGCTATGGACCTGCTCTGGACCCAGACCATGCCGCGGCGTCTGATCGACGTGACCACGGGGCGGGATATGACGCGGCAACTGGCACAGATCCACTATCCCTATACTTCGGTGGTTCGGGTCTCGACCCGCTCCTATGTTCCGGCCAACAGCAGCCGTGTGCACAGATCCTACGTGCCCCGGAAAAAACGGATTCTCAAGGACGAGGCTGCGCCTTATAACATGAAAAAGTTTCACAAGGTCAGCGACGTTTCGGCGTTTGACCCCAGTGTTAGAAGGGATGTCGCGCGCAAGACGACGTCGCCCAAGGCCGCAGCCAAGGCGCCGACCGGGACAAGCGCGCGGTTCATACAGGTAGCGACCTTTGGGGTGCCGGCCAACGCCACGCGCACCCTGTCGCGGTTCCGTGCCAAGGGGTTACCGACGCTCTCGCGCCCGCTGCGTCGCGCCGGCCGATCCTATGATATCGTGCTGTTGGGCCCGTTCGCTGACCAGTCGGGTCTGAATGCCGGGCTGCAGAGCGCCCGTCGCGCCGGATTTTCAGACGCGTTTCTGGTCAGATAGCTTCGGCTTCATCCAGAGCCTGCAGGCGCAACCGGGCGATCTGGTGAACCTGATTGAGGGCCTCGCGAAACTCTTCGGCCAGATCGTTATCAAGGCGGGCTTTGAAATTGGCCAGAATCTCGGGGCGGCTCCGGCCCTTGACCGCTAGGATGAAGGGAAATCCGAATTTGTCCCGATAAGCCGAATTCAGGCGGGTGAACGTGTCAAATTCCGCATCGGTACAGGCGTCCAGCCCGGCGCTGGCCTGCTCGGCGCTGCTGTCCTGCGTCAGGTTGCCCTTGCGCGCCAGTTTTCCTGCCAGATCGGGGTGGGCGCGCAAAAGCAGAAGCTGCGGCTCGTAACCGGCGCTTTCGACCTGATTTGCAAATGGTCCGGCCAGATCGGCAGCGCAAGTCGCGTTCAGGTGGCCGCCCTCGTCAAAGCATTTCGCGGCGATCCATGGGCTGTGCTCATAGACGCCGGCGAATCGTTCAAGAAAGGCATCGCGGGAAAGGTTGCTTATCATGGAATTTCTGTCCTAACCAAGACGCGTGGCGAGGTGGCGCAGCGCCAACAGGTAGCCTTGGGTTCCAAGGCCGGCGATCACGCCATCTGCACGGCCCGATACAAATGAATGGTGACGAAAGTGTTCGCGTTTGTGGATATTCGAGATATGGACCTCGATTACCGGGCCGGAAAAGGCGTTAAGCGCGTCCAGAATGGCAATCGAGCTGTGACTGAAGGCTGCCGGATTGATGATGATTGCTGCCGCCTGATCGCGGGCCTCGTGGATATGCTCGATCAGAACGCCCTCGTGGTTGGACTGAAACGCACGGGTTGAAAGACCCAATTCGGTGGCCAGCCGCGCACAGGACTCGATCACGTCATCCAGCGTTTCGTGTCCGTAGATCTCGGGCTCGCGCAGCCCCAGAAGATTGAGGTTGGGTCCGTTCAGAATGTAAACCGTCTGTTGCACGTCATATCCTTTCACGCTGGCAGAATATGGCAATCTTGGCAAAGTTCAACTGCTTGATCGGGTCGCCCCAGATCCGCTGCGGGGGGCCTTGGGAGCCGCCGAGCCGCGGGAATATGACGTCGGTCCTGTACCCTAATGGTGGCCGATGGGACGGGGTTTGGTGTTGGTGCGTCGTGTCTCGGGGATCATCGGCTGGCCATTTTCGGACCTGCAGTAGAGGTCATAGACCACCTCGATCACCTTTCTGGGGCGGTTGTCCGATAGGCTGTAATAGGTGGCCTTGCCCTCACGCCGGGGGCGCACCAGCCCCTCGATCCGCAGTCGCGACAGCTGTTGCGAGACCGCCGCCTGACGCGCGTGCAGAAGGTTTTCAAGCTCAGTGACGGATTTTTCCCCGGACAACAAGTGGCAGAGAATCATCAGGCGGCCCTCATGGCTGATAGCCTTGAGAAAGTTTGACGCCTCATAGGCATTGTCCATGATCTGATCGAGTTCGTCCTCGCTGAGATCATCAGTGATAACCGGTAAGGGCATAGTCCGCTCCGTTGCAGGGTTCGGGCAGGATGTAATTCCTTGATTCGCGAATTACCAGTAACCAGATCAAATTCGCAGGAATTTTTTCTCTACTGTGCGGAAAACGTTGATATTTGCCTGTTTTCTGAGCAGGTACGCCGAAATTGGAAACGGTTTGGGGACTCTTGCCTTGCCACGCCCGAGGCAATAGGACTTGCGAACCGCTCGTCATGGGTTTCGGGCCGGGACTCACCAGTGGGATCGAATGGATGGCAGCGCGGGATTCAGATTGGGCGTTTCGGGCCTATGAGGCGGTGCGGACGCGCCTGCCAAGTGCCCGATTTGCACAATCGCCGGTCATGGTGCCTTCGTTGTTGACGCTGGCGGATCGGTTCGATGCGTTTTTGCTGGATGCTTTCGGGGTTCTGAATGTCGGCGAGCGGGTGATCGAAAGCGCGCTGATAGCGGTTGCCGGTTTGCAGGCGCAGGGCAAGCGGGTGATGGTTTTGACCAATGGCGCGACCTTTCCGGCGCAGGCGGCGCTGGCAAAATACACCCGCCTCGGGTTTTCCTTTGCGCTTGCCGATGTGGTCGCCAGCCGGGATGCGCTGATTGCCGGGCTGCGGTGCCAGAGCGGCGTCTGGGGTGTTATGGCCCCGGCCAAGGCGGATCTGGGCGATATCCCGCTGCAAACCCGGATTCTGGGGTTTGATCCGGCGGTTTACGATGCGGTAAAGGGTTTTGTCCTGCTCAGCACTGCGGATTGGGATGCACAGCGCCAGCAGATGCTGTCCGACAGTCTGGCCTGTAACCCGCGGCCGGTTTATGTCGGAAACCCCGATATCGTGGCCCCGCGCGAAGGAGGGCTGAGCCTCGAACCGGGCTATTACGCCCATCAGTTGGCGGACCGGGCGCCGCTTGACTTGCAGTTTTTCGGCAAGCCGTTTGCCAATATCTATGACCTTGCTCTGGCGCGGCTGGGCGCGATGTCCCGGACGCGGATTCTGATGGTTGGCGACACGCTGCATACGGATATTCTGGGCGGCGCCGCCTACGGGGTGAAAACGGCGCTGGTCACCGGGCACGGTGTGTTTCAGGGGCAGGACTATGCCGCCTATGCCAAGGCCTCGGGTCTGTGGCCCGACTATGTCATGCCCTCGCCTTGAAGGGGCGGCGTTCCGAAGGGTGTTCTTTCGGATTACGGCAGCTGTGGGTCGCTTGAGGGCATCCGAAGAAAGCTGCCGATCAGCACCGTCAGCGCCACTGTGCCGACGGTTTGCGCCAGCATGAAGGGAACCGGCAGGCGCGACAGAAACACCATGACCGGCAGGCTGATTGCGGCCAGCGCCAGCGCCGCCACGATCCTCTGGCGCGGTTGGCGCGGGGCGATCAGGAGGGCGGGAAACAGGAACACAACACTGAGGTAGTGGTACGCCCAGCTGAGCGGGCTGGTCAGCGAAACAAGGATCAAGAGCGCTGGCCAGATGGCACCATAAAGGGTCCGCTCGTCCCGGCTGAGGCGGGCCCCCAGCCAGGCCAGGGCCAGCCCGGCCAGCAGCACTGCCTTGACGGTCAGGCTGGCCAGCAGCGTCTTGCTACCGTAAACCCCGGCGATCAGGACGGCGTTGGCGTGATCCGCAGAGGCCAGCGCATGCAGGTCTGGCGACAGGAACTGCCCAAAGAGAGAGGCAAAATTAAAGGTAATCTGGGTGACCAGAACGGTGTGGGCGATCATCGCGATCCGCTCCAGAAATACAAGGTTCAGGGCCAGCCCGCCGATGGCCAGAGAGGCCAGCGCCAAGACCGCTCCGCTTGCGCCGAAACTGAGCAGCGCCGCGCGTTCACGTCGGCCCAGCCAGATCACGATGAAAAGCAGCGGATAGAGCTTGATCGACGCGGCCAGCGCCAAGGCTATCCCGGCGCTCACCGGGGCCTTGGCCCGGCTGCGTTCGATGGCCAGCAGGATCAGGGCCGAGACCAGAATTTGCGGCTGGTTCTGATAGAGCGCGACAAAGCCGATGGGCGTGATCAGCGCCAGTGCCAGCCCCGCCATGACCCAGCGTGCCAGTGACATGTGCGGGCGCAGGATCCGCCACGCCAGAACTGCAGACAGCGTCATCAGAAGGGCGTTCAGGATCCGTGCCAAAGCAAAAAACTCGTGCGCGCTTATCAGCTTTGTCAGCGGTGCGGCAAGCCCGGCCCAGAGGGGCGGGTAGATATAGGGGTAAAGTTGTAGATCCCCAAGCCCCGCCTGACGGGCAAGATCGGGCCAGCTTTGCGGGATCGACAGATCAAAGAGCGGTGCGGCGGCGGGATAGATCTGGTCAAGATGATGTGTGCCAAAGGCCTGTCCCGCCAGATATAGGGCCATCAGGTCCGAGGATGGCGCCGTTGCGAACACGCCCCACGAGATGGCGACCATGACCATCGTCACAAGGGCCAGCATGGTGGCCTGCCCGCCGATCAGGAAATTTCGGATATCGTCGTTCAAGGTGAGCGCGCCCCTTTACCCCCGGACAGCGCGCAACATCAGATCGACGTTGGCGGGATCGGCATCCGGTGTGATCCCATGTCCGAGGTTGAAGATATAGGGCCCGCCTGCAAAGGCGTCGGCGACGCGTCGGGCCTCGCGCACAAGATCGTCGCCGCCCGAGACCAGCAGGCGTGGGTCCAGATTGCCCTGCACGCAGCCGTCCACCTGCACTGCCTTGGCCGCCCATTGGGCATCCACCGCCGTGTCCAGCGCCACGCAATCCGCGCCGGTCGCCTTGGCAAAACCCTGAAAACGCGTCCCTGCCTCGCGCGGAAAGGCGATGACCGGCACGTCGGGATAAACCGCCTTCAGTCCGGCCACGATCCGGCGCGTGGGGGCGATGGCGTATTTGTCAAATGCGGCGCCTTTCAGCGAGCCGGCCCAACTGTCGAACAGCTTGACCACTTCGGCCCCGGCCTTGATCTGGGCCAGAAGATATTCGGTGGTGGCCGCGGTCAAAAGGTCGATAAGGGCATCGAAACAGGTCGGGTCCTGTTGCATCAGCGCATGAGCCGGCCCCTGATCCGGTGTGCCGCGCCCGGCAATCATGTAGGTGGCGACCGTCCAGGGGGCGCCGGCAAAGCCCATGAAGGTTGTCTCGCGCGGCAGTTCCTCGGCCAGAATCCGCACAGTTTCATAGACCGGGGCCAGATGCTCGTGGATGGCATCGGCGGGTTTCAGCCGGGCCAGATCCGCCTTGGTCCTGATCTGGGAGAGGCGCGGCCCTTCGCCGGTTTCAAACCACAGTTCGGCGCCAAGGGCCTGCGGCAACAGCAGGATGTCGGCAAAAACAATTGCCGCATCAAAGCCATAGCGACGGATCGGTTGCAGCGTTACCTCGGCGGCCAGCTCGGGATTGTAGCAAAGGGACAGGAAATCTCCGGCCTTGGCGCGCGTTTCGCGGTATTCCGGCAGGTAACGTCCGGCTTGGCGCATCATCCAGACCGGGGGCACCGGCAGGGTTTCGCCTCCAAGGGCCCGCATCATCAGTTTCTCTTCGCGCACGCTTGCCTCCATCGTCTTTATCGGCCTTGGGCCGTATGCCCCTCCCTCGGGGTTTGGGGCGGGGATGTCAATGTGTCGTTACGACGTGCCCGGCCGGTTGTGCAGGCACTCAGGCGCTCGTTGGCTGTCCGGGGCGCGGCGAATTTGTCATTGTCAGGGGGGCCAGCGCCCATTAGATGGTGGCGCATGCAAGTTCTCTGGCCCACCCCCGACTCTCCCATGCGCATCGGCACCCGCGGTTCGCCGCTGGCTTTGGCGCAGGCCTATGAGACGCGCCGCCGCCTGATCCAGATGCACAGCCTTGAGCAGAGCTGCTTTGAGGTGATCGTCATCAAGACCACCGGGGACCGGATTCAGGACAAGCCGCTGCGCGATCTCGGGGGCAAGGGTCTGTTTACAAAGGAAATCGAGGAGGCGTTGCTGGGCGGGCGGATCGACATTGCCGTGCATTCGATGAAGGACATGCCGGTGGAGCAGCCCGAGGGTCTGGCACTGGATTGTTTTTTGCCGCGCGAGGATGTGCGGGACGCGTTCCTGTCGCCAAGATTCGAGACGCTAACCAGCCTGCCTGCAGGGGCCAAGGTCGGCACAAGTAGCCTCAGGCGGCGGGCGCAAATCCTATACAAACGTCCCGACCTGAAGGTGGTCGAGTTTCGCGGCAATGTGCAAACGCGCCTGCGCAAGCTGGATGAGGGGGTTGCCGATTGCACCTTTCTGGCCATGGCGGGCCTGAACCGTCTGGGCATGGAGGAGGCGGCAAACTCGCCCGTCGCGGTTGGCGAAATGCTGCCGGCGGTTGCCCAGGGCGCGATCGGGATCGAGCGGCGACGGAACGATGAATCCGTCAAGGACCTGCTGCAACCGATCCATGATTTTCCAACCGGCTATCGTCTTGAGGCCGAGCGCGCCTACCTGCGCACGCTCGACGGTTCATGCGAGATGCCGATTGCCGGGCTTGCCGAGCTGAACGGGGATCAAATCTGGCTGCGCGGCGAGATCCTGCGCCCGGATGGCTCGGAATGTCTGGCCCATGAGGTTCTGGGAGACATCGCCGATGCCAAGGCGCTGGGGGTCGAGCTGGGCAAGGTTCTGCTAGATAATGCTGGACCGTATTTTTTTGACTGACGGCTTTTGGGGGCTGAGGCTTGTTCACAGCAGGCCAGACCTGATGAACCCCGGGGTTTGATCCAAAACCGTATTGGCCTGGCGTTGGCACAACAGACTTGACCCCGGGTGAAAAATAGCTGGAACTGGGCGCGGGATCCTTGCGCTGGAGTTTCGCATCATGAAAATAACCGAACCCGCCCGGCAGATCGATGTGATCCACAAGACTGACGTTCTGGTGGTCGGCTCGGGTCCTGGCGGCCTGGCGGCGGCAATCGCGGCTGCGCGCGCGGGAGTGTGTGTCACGTTGGTTGAACGCTTTGGCTGTTTTGGCGGCAATATCACGGTTGTCGGGGTCGAGGGCTTTGCTTGGTATCGCCATGAAAAAACGGTTGAGGCAGGCGGGATCGGGCGCGAGTTCGAAGAGCGCGCGCGTGACATGGGGGCTGCCGTACCGGAAAGCCAGTCGCTGTCTTATGAACTGGACAGCGAAGGGTTCAAGGTGGTTGCCGACCTACTGGTTGCCGAAGCGGGCATCCACCCCATGTTGCACCGCCAATTCGTCGCCCCGATCATGGAAGGTGACGCGATTACCGGCATTATCACCGAAAGCAAAGCTGGTCGTGAAGCTATCCTTGCGCGTCGGGTAATTGACGCGACGGGGGATGCCGATGTTGCCCATCGTGCCGGCGCGCCGACGAATAAGACGCCGGTCGAAGAAATGCAGGCCGCCAGCGTCATGTTCCACCTTGCCGGCATAAACAAACAGAGATTTCTGGCCGCGGTTCGCGACGACCCACAGACCTATGCCGACTGGGCGGTGGGAGAGTGGGAGATCGAGACCAGCGGCAAAGAGGACAGCATGTTTTCGCCGTTTCTGCGCAAGCCGTTCGAGCGTGCCATCAAGGAGGGGCTGATCCCCGCCCATCTGGTCACCATAGGTGGAACGTGGGGGGCGGTGCATGATACCGGCGAGATGACCTATATGAATTTGGTGCAGCTGGATGGCTGTGATGGCACCGATCCCGATAGCCTGACGCGGTTTGAAATCGAAGGCAGGGCGCAGGTGATGCAGGCGATCAAGGCGCTGCGGGCTTATGCCCCGGGATGCGAGGCGGCACGGCTCAGAAATTTCGGTATGAGCGTGGGCATTCGGGATACCCGCAAGATTGACGCGGTTTACAACCTGACCGAGGACCATATGCGCCATCAGGGGCGTTTTGACGATTCAATAGGAATCTATCCCGAATTCATCGACGGCTATGGCGTTCTGATCCTACCTACGACCGGGCGCTATGTGCAGATTCCATATCGGGCGTTGCTGCCGCAAAAGGTGAAAAACCTGTTGGTTGCAGGACGCGCCATTGGCGGGGATCGGATCGCCCATGCCGGCACGCGCAACATGTCCTGCTGCGCGGTGGTGGGGCAGGGGGCGGGGGTCGCGGCGGCCCTGTCGGTCAAATCGGGTCTCGGGCTTTCCGAATTGCCGATCGCTGTGCTTCAGGCCGAGCTGGGGCGTCAGGGGGTGCGGGTTTTCTGATCAGACCCATTTGGCCAGAGGCGGCAGGCTCATCAACACCGCATCGGCGTCATGGCCGGTTTCAAGGCCGAACTTGGTTCCCCGATCGTAAACCAGATTATATTCCGCATAGAGGCCGCGATGGATCAGCTGGGTGTCCTTGTCGTGGTCATTGAAGGGCGTGTTGCGCCGCCGCTCGGTGATGGGCAGGAAGGCTGGCAAAAAGGCCCGCCCTACATCCTGAGTAAAGGCAAAATCCGCCTCCCAATCGCCGGTTGAATGATCATCGAAAAATATCCCGCCCACGCCGCGGGCGCGGTTGCGGTGGGGGATGTAGAAATACTCATCCGCCCAAGCCTTGAACCGCGGGTAATAGGCGGGGTCATGGCGGTCGCAGTGGACCTTTTGCACGGCATGAAACTCGGCTGTATCCTCGGCGTATTCAATGCAGGGGTTCAGGTCCGAGCCGCCGCCGAACCACCAGCCATGCGGGGTCCAGAACATGCGCGTGTTCATGTGGATTGCCGGCGCATGAGGGTTTTGCATATGCGCCACCAGAGATATTCCTGAGGCCCAAAACCGCGGGTCGTCGGCCATCCCCTCCAGCCCCTTGCGCGCGGCCATTGCCGCCTGCGCCCGGCGGCCGAGCGTGCCGTGAACCGTCGAAACATTGACGCCAATTTTTTCAAACACGCGGCCGTTTCGCATCACGCTCATCAGGCCGCCGCCAGCGTCGCTGTTGTCTTTTGAGGCGCGTCTGGTTTCACGCAGCTCAAAGCGTCCGGCGGGGCGGTCGCTGAAGGGGCCGGTGGTTTGCGTGTCTTCAAGGGTTTCAAAGGCGGATACGATCCGGTCTCGCAAGCCGCGAAACCAGTTTGCGGCCCGGGTTTTATGCGCATCCGTGACGGTATCGCCCATGCGTGCCTCCTGTTTTCTCTGGCATTGGAGGTCTCTTTACCGTGATTTTCCGCTAAGGGCCATATGCCGGTTGCAGCCAAAGCCCTGAGGGGGATAGTCTGTGCCTTGTGGTGGCGAGAGGATGAAACATGCGGGATTTTCTTGAAACACTGGCTGAAATCGTGGGTGCCGGGAATTGTCTGACCGAGGATCAGGCCCGGCAGAAATATGACCGGGACATTACCGGGTTCTACAAGGGCCGCTCGCTAGCGGTGGTGCGCCCGAAAAATACGGCCGAGGTCGCGGCAATCATGGCAGCGGCGTATGGGGCAAGGGTACCCGTCGTGCCGCTGTCGGGCAACACCGGGCTGGCTGGTGGTGGCTATCCCGGAGATGACGGCCGCAGCATTATCCTGTCGCTGGAGCGCATGAACAAGATTGTCGAGATCAACACCAAAAGCCATATCGCCATTGTCGAGGCGGGCGTCATTCTGGCCGATTTGCACAGGGCGGTCGAAGCGCATGATCTGGTCTTTCCGCTGCTCTTCGGGGCCCGCGGGTCCTGCATGATCGGGGGGAATCTGGCCACCAACGCCGGCGGTTCGAACGTTGTGCGTTACGGCAACACACGTGCCCTGTGTCTGGGGCTGGAGGTGGTTCTGCCCGATGGCGAGATCGTCGATATGATGAGTGAACTGCACAAGGACAATACCGGCTATGATTTGCGCGACCTGTTCATCGGCTCGGAGGGCACGCTGGGGGTGATCACCGGTGCCGTCCTGAAGCTGTTTCCAAAGCCAAAAGCCTATGCGACCGCGATGGTTGCGGTTTCGGATATGGCTGCTGCGCTGGCCCTGCTGCACGCGATGCAGGCGGCCAGTGGCGGTGGGGTCGAGGCATTCGAATATATGCCGCGCGGCTATTTCGCGCATTTGCAGGCGATTGATCCAAAGGCGCCCATGCCCTTTGCGCCGCTTGCCGATATCAATATCATGATCGAGGTGGCTGCGACGATGCCGGGGGATGCAACGCCGCTGCCCGATGGCAGCCTGCCGGTGGCCAACCGCCTTGAGGAAACTCTGGCGCGGTTTCTGGAGAGCGGCGAGATTCTCGACGCGGTCGTGGCGCGTTCGGAAGCGCAGCGGGCTGAAATGTGGCGCCAGCGCGAGATGGCTTTTGAGGTTTCGATGCATCTGGGGATGCCGGTCACCAATGATGTAGCGGTGCCGCTGGACAAGGTTGAGGACTTTTTGAATCGTGCGGATGCAAGTTTGCGCCGGGAATTTGGCTCGGTCGAGCCGATCGTTGTCGCGCATCTGGGGGATGGAAACCTGCACTATTCGGTTTGGGTCGATCCTGATGCAAGCGGAGTCATGGATCCGGCGACAAAGACCCGTATCTATACGCTGGTTGAGGACGTGGTCGAGAGCCTGGGCGGCAGTTTTTCCGCCGAACACGGGATCGGGTTGGCCAAAAAGGGCACAATGGCGCGGCGCAAGAACAGGGCCGCCGTTTCCCTGATGCGCCGGATCAAGGCGGCGGTCGATCCTGAAAACATCATGAATCCGGGCAAGACCCTGCCCGAGGGGTGATGCCGCTCATTCGGGGCTGTTGGGCGAAAACGGGTCTTTCGGGTAGGTGACATGTGTCAGGTACAAGCCTTCGGGTGGGCAGACCGGCCCACAGAGAGCCCGGTTTTTTCCTTCGAGGGCCGTGCGGACGTCTTCGGGGCGCCATGCTCCGCTGCCAACGCGCTCGAGCGTGCCCACCATCGAGCGCACCTGGCTGTGCAGGAACGAGCGGGCGCGAAAGCGAAAGCGGATCTCGGTTCCCTCGGGCTGCGGGATCGCCTGCAGGCTGGCCTCATCCAGCGTCTTGACCGGCGAGCGGGCCTGGCACTGGCTGGCGCGAAAGGTGGTAAAGTCGTGCCGGCCCAGCAGATAGCTGGCCGCCGTTTGCATGGCCGCGACGTCCAGAGAATGGGCGATTTGCCAGACCTGCCCTTTTTGGAATGTTGCTGGCGCGCGCCGGCAGAGCAGGCGAAAGACATATGTCCGCTCGATCGCGGAAAAGCGGGCGTGGAAATCGGCGGAGGCCTCGGCGGTGGCGAGAATGGCGATGGGCGCGGGTTTCAGATGATAGTTCAAGGCTTCGGACAGGCGGAATGGATCCCAGCGCCGCGCCAGATCGCAATGCGCCACCTGGCCGGTGGCATGAACGCCGGTATCGGTTCGTCCGGCAGCGGCGACGATGGGGCGCTCGGGCGCGATCATGGCAAGGGCGGATTCAACCGCGGCCTGAACGCTTGGCAGCTCCTTTTGCCGTTGCCAGCCAAAGAAGGGGCGGCCGTCATATTCGATTTTCAGTGCGTAACGGGGCATTCCTGTGCGATACTATTTGCGTGCCGCCTTGCCAATCCCCGTTCGACGGGGGCAGCGCTGCGCAAGTGAGTATTTTTACAAAGAAGATGCAGCTGGACGGTCTGTTTATTGCAATAATTCGGCCTATCTATGGGGGAGTTGAGGAAAGGCAGACGGTTTGGGACTAGCAGATATTGCGGATGTGCTGTCGCGGCGTGTCGAGGACGGCGCGGCGGGGGTGCACGAGGCCTTGTTCGAGCCCGTTATCCGGCTGGGTGTGACGGGGTTGTCGCGCGCGGGCAAGACGGTTTTTATCACCTCTCTGGTTGCCAATCTTCTGGAGCGGGGGCGGATGCCACAGCTGTTGGGGGCCAGTTCAGGGGCGATCCGGGCGGCCTGCCTTCGTCCGCAGCCCGATGATACCGTGCCCCGGTTCGAGTTTGAGCGTCACCTCGCGGCGCTGACGGGCCCAACGCCGCATTGGCCGCAATCGACCCGGTCAATCAGCCAGTTGCGCCTGTCTCTGAGGGTCCAGCCGACGGGGTTTCTGGCTGGGCTTGGCGGGCTGCGCACGGTCCATCTGGACATTGTCGATTACCCGGGCGAGTGGTTGCTGGACCTGCCCCTGATGACGCAGAGCTTTGCACAATGGAGCGCTGAGGCGCTGGATTTGGCGGCGCGCCCAGCGCGGGCGCAACTGTCGGCCGTCTGGCGACGTCGGGTCGAGGCCGAGGACGCCAGCGCGGCGCTGGAGGCGGGGCGCGCGCAGGATCTTGCCGAAGCGTTCCGAGCATATCTGTTGAGCGCCCGCACTGCGGGATTTTCCGCCTGTGCCCCGGGGCGGTTCCTGATGCCGGGGGATCTGGAGGGCAGTCCGGCGCTGACGTTCTCGCCGCTGGTTCGGCCCGAGCGTGCGTCACGCAAATCGCTTTGGAGGGAAATGGAGCGGCGCTTTGATGCCTATAAGGCCAAGGTTGTTAAACCGTTTTTCCGCGATCATTTTGCCCGTATCGACCGGCAAATCGTTCTCTTGGACGCGTTGGGGGCGATCCATGACGGACCGGCGGCGGTAGAGGATATGCGCAGGACCATGCAGGACGTGCTGCGTGCCTTTCGGCCGGGCCGCAATTCCTGGCTGTCGGCGCTCGTGGGGACCCGGGTTTCGCGGATTCTTTTTGCCGCGACGAAGGCGGATTATCTGCATCACAGCCAGCATACCCGGCTTGGGGCAATTGTCGAAGCGATGTTGCGTGAAGCACGTGAACGCGCGGAATTCTCGGGGGCGCTGACGGCGTCAATGCCCATCGCGGCTGTTCGCGCAACCGTCGAAGAGAGCATCACCCACGACGGCCGACGTCTGGATTGTGTGCGCGGGATATTGGCCAAGACTGGCAAACCGGCCCTGATGTATGCCGGAGAATTGCCGCAAGACCCGGCGCAATTATTGACACCGGCCCGGCAGGGGGCGGAAAAGTGGTTGGATCAGGATTTTGATGTTATGCGCTTTTCTCCGGCGCGACTGGAGCTGCGGCCCGGTGAAGGGCCACCGCACATTCGGCTGGACAAGGCGGCCGAGTTCTTGTTGGGGGATCGATTGCGATGAAAGAGAAAAACAGGCCAGTCGTGATCGAACTGGACCCGACAGCGGCGGTTAGCCCGGCGCAGGTGCCGCCGGTGGGGGACAGTGACGCAGCCGGTCCCGGGGCAGGGGCGGCACTGGCGGTTCTGGCCTCGCAGAGGCCGTCGGTACTGGCGCGCGCCTTTTGGGGGGTGGCCCTTGCGCTGGTCGGCGGGATGGTTGCGGTGGGGCTGTGGGATTTTGCCGCAGGCCTGCTTCAGCGCAATCTCTGGCTGGGGCGCGTGGCCATGTCGGGGCTGGCGATTCTGTTGGTGACGGGGCTTGGTCTGGCCTTTCGTGAGTGGGTGGCCTTTGCCCGGTTGAAACGGGTGGATCGTTTGCGCCAACGGGCCGTTGCGGTTGGCGAGACAGGGGATCTTGATGCGGCGCGGGGGTTGATGGCCGAGGTTTCGCATCTTTACCACGGGCGTCGGGACATGGAATGGGCGCTGGAAAACTTACGGGCGCATGGGCCAGATATTTTGGACGCGGAGGGGCTGATCGGACAGATCGAGAGCGATCTGATGACAGGTCTCGATCGCGCAGCGCGGCGCGAGGTCGAGGTGGCGGCGCGTCAGGTCGCCACGATCACCGCCATCGTTCCGCTGGCATTGGCGGATGTGTTGACGGCGCTGGTTGCCAATATGCGCATGATCCGGCGGATTGCCGAGATTTATGGCGGACGCGCCGGCGTGTTCGGGTCGTGGCGGCTGTTGCGTACGGTGATGGTGCATCTGGTTGCAACGGGGGCTGTCTCGGTCGGCGACGACATGATTCAGGCGGTTCTTGGCGGTGGTCTGGTGGGCAAGCTGTCGCGGCGCTTTGGTGAGGGTGTGGTCAATGGCGCTTTGACGGCGCGGGTTGGCGTGGCGGCAATGGATGTCTGCCGCCCGCTACCCTTTGTGGCGCTGCCCCGCCCTGGGGTTACAGCGCTGGTCAAGGGGGCGCTGCGGGGCGTTTTTGGTGCCGCAAAGCCCTGAGTTGACGGTACGCGGGTTTGTCTTTTCAAGGCGCACAACAATGGCACTTGCAAGCGATGGGCGGGCGGGCGCATAGTTTTCCCCGCGCGGATCCGTGGTGGTGATCGGGGGGCGCGCGGCTGTGCAGACAGAATCGGATTTTAGCGGATCAACGGGAGAAAACATGGGACATGCGGCAAGACTGGTCGAAATTTGGCGCGGGCCGATACTGGAATCCCAGCATCGCGGGCATGCGGTGATCTGCGATGCGCGGGGTGAAATCCGCAGCGCGTGGGGCGATCCCGATCTGGTGTTCCTGCCGCGCTCGGCCAGCAAGATGCTGCAAGCGCTGCCCCTGGTTGAGACCGGCGCCGCGGCGCATTTTGGTCTGCGTCCCGAGCAACTGGCGCTGGCCTGTGCCAGTCACAATGGTGCGGCGATTCACACCTCGCGGGTGGTCGAGTGGCGGGACAATCTGGGGCTGAGCGATGATGATTTTCGTTGTGGCGCGCATGAGCCAAAGGACATTGATGCGCGAAACGAGCTGATCCGCGCCGGCAAGGCCCCGTGCCAAGTGCATAACAACTGCTCGGGCAAGCATGTGGGATTTCTGACGGTGACAAAGCATCTTGGCGCTGGTCCCGAATATGTGGACCCCGAGCACCCGTTGCAAAAGGCGGTGCGTGAGGCGTTTGAGGAGATGACCGGCATGGATAGTCCGGGCTATGCGATTGATGGCTGCTCGGCACCAAATTTTGCCACGACCCTGCACGGGATGGCCTGGGCGATGGCGAAAATGGCGGCCGGGGCCACGGGCAGCGACAGTCGTAATCTGGCTTCGGCCCGGTTGGTTGCCGCAATGGCGCGGCATCCCGATCTGGTCGCCGGCGAGGGGCGCTCGTGTACGAACCTCATGCGGGCAATGGGCGGGGCGGCCAGCGTCAAGACCGGGGCCGAGGCGGTGTTTGTGGCGATCCTGCCGGGGCCGGGTCTGGGGATTGCGGTCAAGATCGAGGATGGAACGACCCGCGCTGCCGAAGCGGTCATTACGGCCCTTCTGGTGCGCGAGGGAATGCTCGAGGCCGACGCCCCCGTGGTCCGGCAATACACCTACGGCCCGATCACCAACTGGCGCGGAATCGAAACCGGACATATGCGCGTATTGATTTAGCGCAGACCCCAATCCGGGGTGCGCTTATCGGTGTATCTGCAACCCGTCGGGGCGCTGTTTCAGGACGCGGTGGCGCTTTCCTCTTTGCGGTCGGCGTAGATCATCAGGGGGGCGCTGTCGCCACCAACGGCCTCTTCGTTGACCACGACCTCCGAGACGTTGTCGAGGCCCGGCAGGTCGAACATGGTGTCCAGCAAAATGTCCTCCATGATCGAGCGCAGGCCCCGCGCGCCGGTTTTGCGGGCGATGGCCCGCTTTGCGATGGCGCTCAGGCTTTCGTCGGTAAAGGTCAGTTGCACGTCCTCCAGTTCGAACAGGCGCTGATACTGTTTGACCAGCGCGTTTTTCGGCTGGCTGAGGATGGTGACCAGCGCGTCCTCATCCAGATCGGTCAGGGTGGCAATGACCGGCAGGCGCCCGACGAATTCAGGAATCAGGCCGAATTTCAGGAGGTCTTCGGGTTCGAGTTCGGCAAACATTTCGCCGACCGTGCGCTCATCCTCGTCCTTGACGTCGGCGCCAAAGCCGATGGCGCTGCCCTTGCCGCGCTGGGCGATGATCTTTTCCAGACCGGCAAACGCGCCGCCGCAGATGAACAGGATGTTGGTCGTGTCCACTTGCAGAAATTCCTGCTGCGGGTGCTTGCGCCCACCTTGCGGCGGTACGCTGGCGACGGTCCCTTCCATGATTTTCAGGAGCGCCTGTTGCACGCCCTCGCCCGAGACGTCCCGGGTGATCGAGGGGTTGTCGGATTTGCGGGTGATCTTGTCCACCTCGTCGATATAGACGATGCCCCGCTGGGCGCGCTCGACGTTGTATTCCGATGCTTGCAGCAGTTTCAGGATGATGTTTTCCACGTCCTCGCCGACATAGCCCGCCTCGGTCAGCGTCGTTGCGTCGGCCATCGTAAAGGGCACGTCGATGATGCGCGCCAATGTCTGGGCCAGCAAGGTCTTGCCGCAGCCGGTCGGGCCGATCAGCAGGATGTTGGATTTGGCCAGCTCGATATCGCTGGACTTGGCGGCGTGGTTCAGGCGTTTATAGTGGTTGTGCACGGCCACGGACAGCACGCGCTTGGCCATTTCCTGACCGATGACGTAATCGTCCAGAACCTTGCAGATCTCGGTCGGAGTCGGCACCCCGTCCTGAGATTTCACCATTGAGGATTTGGTTTCTTCGCGGATGATGTCCATGCACAGCTCGACACACTCATCGCAGATGAACACGGTCGGCCCGGCGATAAGTTTTCTGACCTCATGCTGGCTCTTGCCGCAGAACGAGCAGTAAAGGGTATTCTTGCTGTCACTATTGTTGGAGTTCGCCATTGCTCACCTTTACATTGCTCAACATTTCGTACGGGCCTTTGCGACCGCTTGTCGTTCTCCCCCTCGACAGTATGGCAGATTTCTGTGGCAGACAATTCCTTTTGCCGTCACAAAAGTGCAACATTTCGGGTATGGGGGAAATTGGCACCACTCAGCTTTCTTCGTCGTCGAGGTTGCGATGGTTGACGATTTCGTCGATCAGGCCGAAATCCAGGGCCTCCTCGGCAGTCATGAAATTGTCCCGGTCCAGCGCATTTTCCACCTTTTTCAGGCTTTGGCCTGTGTGGCGGACGTAGATCTTGTTCAGCCGGTCCTTCAGTTCCAGAATTTCCTTGGCATGCAGTGCGATGTCGCTGGCCTGCCCCTGAAATCCGCCCGAGGGCTGGTGCACCATGATGCGTGAGTTGGGCAGGCTGAAGCGCATGCCTTTTTCACCAGCGGCCAGCAACAGGGACCCCATCGAGGCGGCCTGCCCGATGCACAGGGTCGAGACCTTTGGTTTAATATATTGCATCGTGTCGTAGATCGACAGGCCCGAGGTGACGACGCCGCCCGGACTATTGATATACATCGAGATTTCCTTGCTGGGGTTTTCCGCCTCAAGGAACAAAAGCTGTGCCACGATCAGGGTGGACATGCCGTCATGCACGGGGCCCGAGACGAAAATGATCCGCTCCTTCAGCAGGCGCGAGAAGATATCGTATGCGCGCTCGCCCCGCGATGTCTGTTCGACCACCATGGGCACAAGGGTGTTCATGTAGGTTTCAAGGGGATCTCTCATCCGGCCTGCCTTTTTGTTTGCTTCTGTCGTCCGCAATACCGGACAGTTCTTTACAGAGTCTTAGTGATGCATATCGGGGCGTGCAAGGGGCGCTGGCAGGATGACGCAGGGCGGACATGAAAAAAGGGCCGCGCGGCGCGGCCCTCTCCGGGTTTCCCAAGGGCTCGGCGGTTATTCGTCGCTGAGGTCTTCCAGTGTTTTCTGCAGCTCTTCCTTGCTGACGGCCTTGTCCGAGACATTCGCCAATTCCAGCACATAGTCCACGACCTTGTCTTCAAAGAGGGGGGCGCGAATTTGTTGCAGGGCTTGTTCATTCTGCTGGATGAACTCAAAGAATTGCTGTTCCTGACCCGGATATTGCTGGGCCTGCTGCATTACCGCCTGCTGCAGCTCGGTGTCCGAGACGGTGATTTCGGCTTTGCCGCCCAGTTCGGCCAGAAACAGGCCGAGGCGCACGCGCCGTTCGGCCAGCTTGCGGTGCTCGTCGGTGATGTCGACCTCGTCGTGGTTGTGGTCATGCTCTTCGGGGTGGTCCTCATGCCAGAGCTGGTGGGCAATCTGCTGGGCTTCGGCCTCGACCATGCTGGGCGGCAGATCAAATTTGACCACATCGTCAAGCGCATCCATCAGCCCCCGTTTCAACAGGGTGCGACCGGCGGCGGCGTATTCGGCGGCGAGGCGGCTTTTGACCTCGTCTTTCAACGCGGCGAGATTTTCGGCGCCGTATTGCTTGGCCAGATCATCGTTGATCTCGGCGGGCTTGGGGGCCTTTACGGATTTGACCGTGCAGGTAAAGACCGCATCCTTGCCTGCCAGATCTTCGGCGCCGTATTCCGCCGGAAAGGTTACTTTGACCTCGATTTCATCACCGGCTTTTGCGCCCACCAGCTGCTCTTCAAAGCCGGGGATGAAAGAGTTCGAGCCCAGAACCAGCGGGTAATCGTCGGCCGCGCCGCCGTCAAAGGCTTCACCGTCCACCTTGCCGAGGAAATCGATCACGACCTGATCGCCGTCCTTGGCTTTGGCGCCCTTTTTGCGGTCCTCGAAATTGTTGGCCGAGCTGGCCAGATTTTCGATTGCTTCATCGACTTCGCCGTCTTCTACCTCGGCCACCAGACGCTCAAGCTGGATTTTCTTAAAGTCCACCTCGGGGATCTCTGGCAGACATTCGTAGGTCAACGAGATTTCGACGTCGTCGCCCTCTTTCCAGTCGGCATTGGTCATTTTCACATCCGGCTGCATCGCCGGGCGGTCGCCGGTTTTGTCGAAATGCTGGCGCAGGGCGTCGTCGATACTTTCCTGCATCGCTTCACCCATGACGCGCTGGCCAAATTGTTTTTTCAGGATCGCCATGGGAACCTTGCCCTTGCGAAAGCCCTTGATCTCGATCTCGGGCTGGGCCTCGACCAGTTTGGCGTTCACCTTGTCTTCCAGCTCTTTCGCGGTGACGGTGATGTTGTGGCCTCGTTTCAGGCCTTCGTTCAGGGTTTCGGTAACCTGCATGGTATCCTCGTGACAAAAGGTTCGCGCGCCGGAACCTGTGGGAACCGGGAATTCAGCCGCCCTTCTAGTGGTGGGGCGGCGTGGGTGCAAGGGGGATTCGGTGAGAGCGGGCTGTGTCCCGGCCCATGGGTCGGCGTGCGGTCAGCCGCTGTCCTGTCGGGCAAGCGGGTGCAACAGGCCGGGAATATCGCGCCAGCCGGGGCTGAGCCGATCCAGCGCGGCCACCAGCGTGGGGTCTGGAAAGGCGGCGCCAAGCGCTTGGTTGCGGGCGTAATTCAGCCGCGCCTTGCCCGCCCCCAGCCGTGCCCCGATGGCAGCCAGAGCATTCGGGCGCAACGCCCGCCGCGCCTCGGGCAACTCAAGGAGCCGCGTCCGGACAAAGGCATTCCGCTTGCGGGCAAAGCGGCTGTCGGGGTTGGCCCCCAGCTCATAATTGACAAAGCCGCCGCCGGTTTTCAGGAATTTCAGGTGCCAATAGAGAAAGCCGGCGAAGACCCGGCGCAAGCGCCCGCGGGCGAATCGTTCAAATCGGCGGTCGTGATAAAAGAACGTGTCAGGAGCGACCTCGAAATAGCCGATGTCGCCGCCGCCCGAGAGCATCTCGTGAGCGGGGATTCCAAGCTCTCCCGAGGTCGCGCGCGCCAGATTAAGACCCGAGAAACACCGGAACAGGCCCGCGCCCAAGCCCTCGTTACGGAGCGTGTGGCAGAGCGGGGCAACGCGTTCGGGGATGGCCAGATGATCATCATCCAGCTTGACAACGATCCTGTGGCGCGTGCGGCTCAGTGCGAAATTCGAGTAGTTAACCATGCTCTGGGGCGAATTTCCCGGCGTGCGGGCATGGGCTGCACTGCCGAGGGGCTGCACCCGGTCGGTATAGTGAAAGACGCGTAATCTGGGTGTGAACTCTTGTGCCAGACCGGCAAGGATGGCGGGGGTGTCGTCTTCGCACTGGTTATAGACTGCGACGATCTCGTCATAAAACGGCATGTGGCTGCGGATCGTTGCGGCAAGGAAATCCGCACCGTTTCGGGTGCGCAGGAAGGCGCTGATCCCGCTCTTGCGCTCGCCAATCGCCAGATCGTCCGGGTGAAACTGATAGCCTGAAACGGTTTCGATCTGCATTTTTGCGCCGCCAGTTGAAAGACCTCTCCCTGCTCTAGCGATCCGGTGCCCCGCAGGCAAGCCGGGGCCGTGGTCGGGCCCAACGCAATGGCCCGCGGTTTCCGGCGATCTGGCTCCGGCCCATCGGTATTTCCGCTGGACTTCTGCGCGCATCCGCGTCATATCGAAGCCATGAATTCTAGGGGTTCGCGATGAAATTTCTGCTGAGAATGCTGACGTGGTGGGGCCGGGAAACCATTGGCACCCAGTTGTTCACTTGGCGCAACGGGATTTATGTCGGTGAGGACGCCGAAGGCAACCGGTTCTATCACGACAAATCCGACACGCGCCGTTGGGTCATTTACAACGGTGAGCCCGAGGCCACCCGTGTGACCCCAGACTGGCACGGCTGGTTGCACCATACATTCGACAGCCCGCCAACATCGGCGCCGCTGCCCCACAAGCCGTGGGAAAAACCTCATCACGTGAATCTGACCGGAACCCGCGCCGCCTATGTGCCGGCGGGTTCGATCCTGCGCCAGCATCCGGTGGAGCGCACGGATTACGAGGCGTGGCAGCCGGAATAACGCCGAATCAAAGGAACAGACGCGATGGCGGAAAATACAACCGAGACCCTGATCGGTGGTGTCGTTCTGGCCGCGGCAATAGGTTTTCTGGTGTTCGCGGCCCAGTCAACGGGGGTCGCCGCGCCTTCTGGCAGCAATGTTTTGCACGCCAGTTTCCGCTCGGTCGAGGGGGTGTCCGTGGGCACGGACGTGCGCATGGCCGGGGTAAAGATCGGCACCGTGACCGGATTGACTCTGGACAAGGCAACCTATCGTGCGGTCGCCACCTTTACGGTTCCTGCCGATCTGGAACTGGCCACCGATACCCAGGCGCTGATCTCGTCCGAAGGGCTGCTGGGGGGGAATTTCGTCGAAATTGTCCCCGGTGGCGCGCCGGGCAATCTGAAGAACGGCGATGAGGTCACCGAGACGCAAGGGGCGGTCAGTGTCGTCACCCTGCTGATGAAATTCGCCGCGGGCGGCTCGAAATGACAGGTTGGCGGCGTGGGTTTGGCCCCGTGACGGTGCTGTTGGCGCTACTGCTGGCGCTGCCGGTTGGGCGGGCCGCGGCCGGCGATCAGCGCGTGGCCGTGGCCGAGGCCGATGGCGGCGTTGTGCGCGCGCTTGACATGCTGACCGGGGAACTGAAAGACATCGAAATAAAGAACGGTCAGACCAAGACCTTTCGCCGTCTGGTCATCACCATGCGGGCCTGTCGCTATCCCGTCGACAACCCGTCGAGCGACGCATATGCCTATCTCATCATTCGTGATGTTCGCGAGATCAAGCCCCGCTTTGAGGGCTGGATGACGGCCGCGTCTCCGGCGCTTAGCGCCATGGATCATCCGCGCTATGATGTCTGGGTGTTGCGCTGCAATATCCCGCCGGGCAAGACCTCAAGTGGCGGTTGACGCAAGAAATCCGCCGGTTTTTCTAGCGCCGCGCGCAGGCGGGTGTGATAGGTCTCGCGGCTGATCTCGATCCCACCGAGCGAGGCCAGATGGTCGGTCAGAAACTGGGTGTCGAGTAGGGTAAATCCGCCGACTACAAGGCGGTCCACCAGATAGGCGAGGGCGATTTTTGATGTATTGCTCTGCCGCGAGAACATGCTTTCGCCAAAAAAGGCCGCGCCAAGGGCGACGCCGTAGCTGCCGCCAACCAGCCGAGGCCCGTCCCAAACCTCGATTGAATGGGCAAAGCCCATATGGTGCAACATCAGGTAAAGATTGAAAATCTCGGCGTTGATCCAGGTTTCCGGCCGGTCGGCGCAACCCTCGACCACGCCCCGAAAATCGCTGTTGATGCGGACCTTGTAGCGCGCGCGACGGATCTCGCGGGCCAGCGAGCGCGAGATATGAAACCCGTCCAGCGGCAGGATTCCGCGCCGGGTCGGATCAATCCAGACGATCTCGGGATTATCGCGCCCATCGGCCATGGGAAAGATGCCCATGGCGTAGGCGCGCAGCACCAGTTCAGGGGTTAGAGGCGGAGATGTTCTCGCGGGCATGGCGCGGCGTCGCCTTGTTCAGGAGTCGCGGCCGCGCTGTGCCAGCCAGTTTTCCAGCCAGTGGATATTGTAATCGCCCGTGCGGATGGCCGGCTCGTTCAGAAGGTCGTGAAACAGCGGCGTGGTCGTGGCAATGCCATCCACGATGAACTCGCCAAGGGCGCGGTGCAGGCGGGCAATCGCCGCCCTGCGGTCCGGCGCATGGACGATCAGCTTGGCAATCAGGCTGTCGTAATAGGGGGGGATCGCATAGCCGTCATAAAGGGCGCTGTCCATGCGCACGCCAAGGCCGCCGGGGGCGTGGAACGTCGTCACCTTGCCCGGGCAAGGGGTGAAATTCGGCAGTTGCTCGGCGTTGATCCGGACCTCGATGGCATGGCCCTTGATACAGAGGTCGTCCTGGGTAAACGAAAGGCCCTCGCCAGCGGCTACGCGGATTTGTTCCTGCACAAGGTCGATGCCGAAAATGGCCTCGGTGACCGGGTGTTCCACCTGCAGGCGGGTGTTCATCTCGATAAAATAGAACTCGCCGTTTTCATAGAGGAACTCGATCGTGCCCGCGCCGGCATAGTTTATCGCCGCGATCGCATCGGCACAGGTCTTGCCAATCCGGGCCCGTTGCTCGGGGGTGATGCCCGCACCGGGGGCCTCTTCCATGACTTTCTGGTGGCGGCGCTGCAGCGAGCAGTCGCGTTCGCCTAGATGCACGGCGTTTCCCTTGCCGTCGCCAAAGACCTGCACCTCGATGTGGCGCGGCAGGGTCAGGTATTTCTCGATATAGACCTCGTCATTGCCAAAGGCCGCCCGGGCCTCGGCTCGCGCCGTCTGAAAGGCTTCGTCCAGATCGTCACGGGTTTTCGCCAGCTTCATGCCACGTCCGCCGCCGCCCGCGGTCGCCTTGACGATCACCGGAAAGCCCATGTCCTCGGCCACGAGCAGGGCCTCGGCGGCGCTCGCAACCGCTCCGGCCGAGCCGGGAACACAGGGAACGCCGAGATTTTTCATGGTGTCCTTGGCGGTAATCTTGTCGCCCATCAGGCTGATATGTTCGGCGGTGGGGCCAATGAATTTCAGTCGGTGATCCTCGACGATCTGCACGAAATTGGCGTTTTCCGACAAGAACCCGTATCCCGGGTGGATGGCCTCGGCGCCAGTGATTTCGCAGGCCGAAATCAGCGCCGGGATCGACAGGTAGCTTTGGGCGCTGGCGGGCGGGCCGATGCACACGCTCTCATCGGCCATGCGCACGTGCATGGCGTCGCTGTCCGCGGTAGAGTGGACGGCGACCGTTGCAATCCCCATCTCGCGACAGGCCCGGATGATGCGGAGGGCAATTTCCCCCCGGTTGGCGATCAGAACCTTGGAAAACATGGCGTGCTGGCCTTTTGGCTTAGTCGATGATGACGAGGGGTGAGCCGAATTCGACCGGGGCACCGTCCTCGACCAGAATGCGTTTCACGGTTCCCGCGCGCGGGGCCGGGATCTGGTTCATGGTCTTCATGGCCTCGACAATGCAGACGGTCTGCCCTTCGCTGACCTTGTCTCCGACCGATACGAATGCCGGTGCGCCGGGTTCGGGTTGCAAATAAACCGTGCCGACCATTGGCGAGGTCACTGCCCCCGGATGTTGTGCAGGGTCGCTAGCTGGCGGTGCGGGCGTTTGTGCGGGCGCGGCTGCGGCGGGTGTCGGGGCAACCGGCGCTGGCGCCGCCACGATCTGTGCCGGTGCGGCCTCGATCTGCCGGGCGACGCGCACATTCAGTGTGTTGTCGCTCCCGTAGTCGCGCACGACCTCCAATTCGGTCAGATCATTCTTGCGCAAAAGCTCGGCGAGCGCCTGCACAAAGGCGACATCGGCCGCGTGAGTTTTACTGGACATGGATCAATTCACCTTTTCATGTTGCCCGTCTTGCAGCGGGCTTGTCCCGGTGATTCTCAATATACGCAAAAACGGGGCGAGGAAAGCATCCGCACCCCGTTTGGCGGTTATTTTGACCCGAAATCGCCGGGAAAGGGCATCAAATCGGCCTGTGCGGCAGGGACCTGACCCTAATTCGTGCGTTCACGCGCGGCGGCGACCAGTTTGCGCATGGTGGCAAGGGGCACGTATCCGCGCAGCATCTGTCCGCCCAGAACGAAGGTTGGCGTGCCGCTGATCTGGAGGCGCAGGGCCAGCGCGTGGGTCTTGGCGATCCGGGCGCTGACCTCGGGGCTGTCCATGAAGTTCATGACCACATCGGCGTCGATCTTGAATTTCTTCAGAATGGCGCGGATCGTCGGCTTGTTCAGGGTGCCGTTGAAGGTGATCAGAAAATCGGTGAGACGGACATAGGCTGCGGGGCCGGCCTTGATCAGGGTGGCTACGGCCATCCGCGAGGAGATGGTCGAGTTCTGCCCCAGAATCGGAAATTCCTTAAGGACGAAACGGATGCGCCCGTCGCTTTTGACCAACTCCTTGACCTCGTTATGGGCGCGTCGGCAATAGGTGCAGCGATAGTCCTGAAACTCGACCAGAGTGATGTCGCCCTTGGGGTTGCCGCCGACATACGAAAACCCATCGTTGAAAATCGCATGGGCGTTGGTGGCCACCAGATCGGCATCACCCTGCGCCTTGGCCGCTTTTTGGCGCTGATCGAGGACTTGCAATGCCTCCATCAGAACCTCGGGGTTATCCAGAAGATAGGCCCGCACCTCGGCGCGAAAGGCGGTGCGTTCGGCCGCGGTCATGTCGGTCAGCCCGGCGGCCGACGCGGGCATGCCGAGCAACGTCAAAAACAGGGTCAGGATCAGGTTCTTCATAAGGTCTCCGTTATTTGAGCGCGACCTTGCTGGTCGCTAGGACGTCCTCGGCGCGAAGCCAGCCGCGAGATCCTCGCGGCAGCAGCCCCTCGGCGCGCGTTGCATTGGTCTTAGCATCCTTGAAGAGGCCGAGTAAGGCATATCTCTCGGCGGTGACCAGCGAGGCCATGCCGTTGTTGCCGTTTTTGGCCCATGCCAGCGCCAGATCGCGCATCATTCGTGCGTCGCGCGGGTCCATTTGCCGCGCCTTTTTCAACACTTTCAGGGCGGCGCGATTGCCGCTTTTTGTTCGCAGGGACAACAGTGCGCGGCCCAGACCGGCGCGAATCAGGGCTTGGCGCGGGGCCAGAGAAACCGCTGTCCGGTAGGATTTCACCGCCCGCTTCGGTTGGCGTCCTTCCAGCAGGATTTGGCCCTTCAACTCGTGATAAAAGGGATCCTTGGGGCGTGCGCGTAAAAGCGTATCCATCAGCGCGATGGCCTCTTTCAGCTTGCCTTGACGGTGCAGGGCGATGGCCCGAGCCATGCGCGTTGCCTCTGATGTATCACCGCGTTTCAGATGGCGCAGGGTCGCGGATGGATTGCCGACAAAGCCGCGAAACTTGGCGCGCATTCGCCCGAACCAATAGGTCATATCCGGCGAAGGCGGTGTGAAATGGCGCCCGCCATAGGCGGCGATGGCGCCCTTTAGGGCGCGGATACGATCCCGGCTGAGCGGGTGTGTGCGGCTGTAGGGGTCCTGTTGCGCCGCTGACAGCACCGCCTGATCGCGAAAGATATCGAGAACCTTGATCGCGGCCCGGGGATCGATCCCGGCCCGGACCATGTATTGTGCGCCGATCTGATCGGCGGTGGCCTCTTCGGCGCGGGTGTGGGCCAGAAAGTTCCGGTTGGCGGCGCTGGTGGTTCCGATCGCGACCCCGGCGGCTGCGTTGCCGCCCCCGCTGGCGGCGATTGCGGCGGCAAGAAGCATGCCCAGTCCGGCGACGGTGTTGGAGCTGCGCCGATTCAGGGTGCGCCGCACGGTATGGCCGCTGGTGATATGGGCCAGCTCGTGGGCCATGACTGCCTGCAACATCGGGATGTCGGGCAGACGCCGGATCAGCCCCGAGTGCAGAAATATGGTGTGGTTGTCGATGACAAAGGCATTCAGTGTCGGGTCATCGACGACCAGAACATCAATGCGCCCCGGGCTGATTCCCGCGGCGTTGAACAGCGGTCGGGCAATCCGGGCCAGAGTCCTTTCGATCTCGGCGTCGCGGATGAGGCCGCGGGCTGTGGCCGGTGTTCCCCCCTGCACCAGAAGGGCGACGCCGATCAGCACGCACAGCAACAACCGCGGGCACGCAAAAGGGTGGGAGCGACGGACCATTGACGTTATCTTCGCCCCCTGAAACAAGCGGATGGAACATATCGAACCTAGGTGAGCTTAGAGAAAAAGTGATGCAGAAATCAAGACGTGGAGATGTCGCTCCGTTCATCGTGATGGATGTGATGGAGGCCGCGCGGCAACGCGAGGAGGCCGGCCAACACATCATTCATATGGAGGTCGGCCAGCCGGCGACCGGGGCTCCGCGCAAAGCGGTGGCGCATCTTGGCGCGGCCATGCAGAGCGACCCTCTGGGCTATACGGTGGCGCTGGGCCGCCCGGATTTGCGGGCCGGAATTGCCGCGCTTTATCAGCGCTGGTACGGTCTGGATCTGTCGCCCGAGCGTATCGTGGTCATGGCCGGATCCTCGGCGGCGTTCGTGCTGGCTTTTACGGCGCTTTTCGATCCCGGCGCGCGGGTCGCTGTGGGAGAGCCGGGCTATCCCAGCTATCGCAATATCTTGTCGGCGCTGGATCTGGTGCCGGTCGGGATTGCCACCGGTGCCGAAAACCGCTTTCAGCCGACGCCGCAGGAGGTCTCGGCGGTGCCCGGTCTGGACGGTCTGTTGGTGGCATCACCCGCCAACCCGATCGGAACGATGCTGGACCGTGTGGCCCTTGGCGGCCTGATCGCGGCCTGTCAGGCGCGGGGCGCGCGGTTCATTTCCGATGAAATCTATCACGGCCTCCATTACGGCGCCCGCGGGGTTTCTGCGTTGGAGCTGTCTGACGAGGTGGTGGTCATCAATTCGTTCTCGAAATATTTTTCCATGACCGGCTGGCGGATCGGCTGGATGGTGGTGCCCGAGGACTTTGTGCGCACGATTGAAAGGCTGGCCCAGAATATGTTTATCTGTGCCTCGCACGCCAGCCAGATCGCGGCGCTGGCGGCGCTGGAGTGCACCGATGAGCTGGAGGCCAACCTGCAGGTCTATCGGCAGAACCGCAGCCTGATGCTGGACGGGTTGCCCCGGGCCGGGTTTGACAAGATCGCGCCACCGGACGGCGCCTTTTACATCTATGCTGACGTTTCCGAGATGACCGAGGACAGTGCGGCACTGGCGCGCGAGATCCTGATCGAGGCGGGTGTCGCGGTTACGCCCGGTCTGGATTTTGATCCGCGGCGCGGGCGTCAGAGCCTGCGGTTTTCCTATGCAAGATCGCCCGAAGAAATCAGGGAAGGTCTGGCCCGTCTTGAAAAATTCATGTCCGCGCGCGGGTTTGCGAAGGGCTGAGGGCGTGTTCTGAAGGCAGGAAGGGTGAACCAAAAACCCCCGGAGCAATGTCCGGGGGCTTGAGCTGAATGTTATTTCTTGCGCGACCACCATCCACGCCGTCTGGGCCGGTCCGGCTCGGGGGCAGCTTGTGTCTCGGCCAAGGCCGGTTCGGGTGCCGGTTCGGGTGCCGGTTCTGGTTCGGTTGCGGACTCGGTTTCAGGTGCCGTGGGCGTGTCCACAGACGCCGCCGCTGACGCAGGCACCGGTGCGGGTTCACTGGCGCCCGAGGCCTCGGGCGCATCGGCCGGCGGGGCAGAGGTTGCCGCTGCGAGCTCGGTTGCCGGCTCGGGCTTTTTGCGTGTGCGCCGTTTGCGTGGTTTTGGTGCCGGCTTTTCGTCAATCTCCTCGGCGGCGTTCTCGGGCGCTGTCTCGGCGGTATCGGCCTCAGGGTCTGCCTTGGCCTTGCGATCGGCGGCCCGCCGCGTGGTGCGCTTTTTCGGTTTTTCCGCAGGTTTGGCAGCCTCTGCCGGGGCGGGGTCGGCCTCGGTCGTGTCCGGGGCGGTCTCTACCGCGGAGGCCGTTTGCGGGGCGGACGCCTCGGGGGCGGTGGTTTCGGGCGTCACCTCTGCGGTTTCGGGGCTTGCGCCCGTGCCCGAGTCGGTATCCGCATCGGTACCATTGTCATCACCAGTTTCGTTGCTCTGGTCGTGGGACGTGTCATTGTTGCGCCCACGTCCGCCGCGCCGCCGTCTGCGCCGACGCTTCTTGCGCGGCGCCTCTTCGCCGGGCTCTTCGCTGGGGGTCTCAGGGTCGGCGGTGATTTCCGCGGACTCATCCAGCAGCGACGTTTCCATGGACACCACTTCGGCCGAGGGCTCGGGGACATTACGGGTCGCCGTCTTGAACTGTTCGATGCTGAAATCCGGGCTGATCAGGGTCGGGTTGGCCTCGATCCGGATGGACAGGCCATAGCGCGCCTCGATCATGGCGACGTGTTCGCGCTTCTGGTTCAGGATATAGTTCGCAATGGGCACCGGAACCGTGAGCAGAACCTCGCGGTGGCGGCGGCGAACGCCTTCTTCCTCGATCTCACGCAGGATTGCCAGCGCAAGGTTGTCGTCCGAGCGCGTCAGCCCGGTGCCGTGACAATGCGGGCAAGGCTGGGTCGTGGCTTCGATCATGCCGGGGCGCAGACGTTGGCGGCTCATTTCCATCAGGCCAAAGCCCGAGATCCGGCCGACCTGAATGCGCGCGCGGTCTGTTTTCAGCTTGTCCTTGATTCGCTTTTCGACGGCGGCGTTGTTGCGCCGGTCCTCCATGTCGATAAAGTCGATCACGATCAGCCCGGCGAGGTCGCGTAGACGCAGCTGGCGGGCAACCTCTTCGGCGGCTTCGAGGTTGGTTTTCAGCGCTGTGTCCTCGATCGAGCCCTCTTTGGTCGAGCGGCCCGAGTTTACGTCGATGGCCACCAGGGCTTCGGTCACGCCGATCACGATATAGCCGCCCGATTTCAGCTGCACATTCGGGTTGAACATGCCGCTAAGGTAGCTTTCGACCTGAAACCGCGCGAACAGCGGCATCGGGTCAGTGTAATGTTTCACGTTCTTGGCATGGGACGGCATGAGCATTTTCATGTAGTCCTTGGCCATGCGATATCCCCGTTCGCCCTCAATCAGGATTTCGTCGATCTCGCGGTTGTAAAGGTCGCGGATCGAGCGTTTGATCAGGCTGCCTTCCTCATAGATCGGGGCGGGGGCGATGGATTTCAGGGTCAGGTCGCGCACCTGTTCCCACTGGCGCAACAGGTAGTCATAGTCGCGCTTGATCTCGGCCTTGGTGCGTTTCGCGCCGGCGGTGCGGATAATCAGCCCGGCCCCTTCCGGGACCACAATGTCATTGGCGATATCTTTCAGTTTCTTGCGATCCGCCGCGTTGGTGATCTTACGAGAGATACCGCCGCCGCGTGCGGTGTTGGGCATCAGCACGCAATAGCGCCCCGCCAGCGACAGATAGGTCGTCAGCGCCGCGCCCTTGTTGCCGCGTTCCTCTTTCACCACTTGGATCAGGAGGATCTGGCGAACCTTGATGACCTCTTGGATCTTGTAGCGGCGTGGGCGGACCTTGCGCCGGGGGCGGATTTCCTCAGCCTCGTCCTCTTGAGCAACGCTTTCAATGTCGGGGTCGGTCGGCTCCGTGGCCTCGTCATCGTGCTCATCATCGTCGTCGTCTTTGGCGTCGTCCTCGCGCTCGGTTGCGGCCTGCTCTTCGGCCCATTCCTTGACCTCATCCTCGTGCAGGGGCGGGGCATCCGGGTCCGGGGCGTCCGGGACGGCTGGGGCCTCGGCGAGGCCTGTAGCTGCGTCGGTTTCCGGTGCGTCGGCACCATTATCGGTGGTCTGGTCGGATTGGGAGTCGCCTTGATCGGTAAAGCCGATGATCGGCTCAAGCGCGTCTTCGCTGTCCACGTCAACGACATTCATGCCGTGAATCGCAGGTGTTGCAACCTCCTCGGTGACCACCGCATCCTGAGCAGCAGCCTTGGCAGCCGCCGGTTTGCGCCGCGAGCGTTTGCGCCCACGCCCGCTTGAGCGGCGCTCATCCTCTTCCTGTTGCTGTTGGACGAGGGCCTTTTCCTCGGCCAGCAGGGCCTCGCGGTCGGCGACCGGAATCTGGTAATAGTCGGGATGGATTTCCGAAAAGGCCAGAAAGCCGTGCCGGTTGCCACCGTAATCGACAAAGGCCGCCTGCAACGAGGGTTCGACCCTCGTGACCTTGGCTAGATAGATATTGCCAGCAAGCTGGCGTTTGTTGACGGTCTCAAAGTCGAATTCTTCGACCTTGTTTCCGTCGACCACCACGACCCGGGTTTCTTCCGGGTGGGTGGCGTCAATAAGCATTTTTTTGGACATGTTCTCTCATGCAGTCCAGACCTTGGCGCCGACAGTTGCGGTGCAAGAGGTCTGATGGACCGTTTCGTTTGGGCGAATGGAAATGCGTGCAACACCAGCGCGGCGGGCATTGCCCCCCGGACGTCTGTTGCTGCTGTTCTCTCGCGTTTCATCGCGGTTTTTCTCCGACACCGCAGTGCGATGCCAATTCACGTGCCCGACTGTTCTTGATCCTGCCGGGCAAACTGTTCGGCCGGTTGGCCTGCTGGTCTTTTCAGAGGTGATCTTTGGCGTGACTTATGGCCCTGCCTGATACATGAAAAAAGCAGCGAATCTGCTTTCGAAGTCCACGGCGCTTCCGCCCAGAACCTTCGCGCGAACAATAGCGGCAAATTGAGAAGAATGACAATGGTGTTTTTCGCTGCCTCTCATATATACTGGAACGCAAGAAAAACAAGGCAGGCGATCAGGTGCGCAAGTTTGGAATTATAGTGGCGTTTATTGTGCTGTCGGCGTGGCTCGGGGGGGCGGACGCGCAGGGTCTGCAGGCGCTGGCGCGACTGGAGGCCCGGGACTCGGCGATAACGGCGCGAATGTCTGGTGATGTCGATGTCGTTCTGAAACTGACTCAGGCGGTGCCATACCGGGTGTTTACACTGCGCAAGCCCGCGCGTCTGGTGATGGATTTCCGCGAGGTCCGCTTTGACGGGCTGCAAAAGACAAAGCTGATTCACACCGACCTGGTTCGCGATCTGCGTTATGGCCTGTTCCGGCCCGGCTGGTCGCGCATGGTTCTGCTGCTGAAGCACCCGATGTCGATATATTCGGCAATCATGGAAACCGACAAGAGCGCCGGGGACGCCCGGATCAGGGTCCGTCTGACCCGCGACCTGTCGCCCGTGACGGGGGGCACGGGGACAACCGGGGCGACAGGCAACACGACAGGCGATTTGGGGGATCGTTCCGCCTCCCGCGACATCTGGGCTTTGCCCGATCCGGTCAAAACCCCGCGTCCCAAGACCCGCCCCACTGGCGATCGCCCGGTTGTTGTTGCCCTTGACCCCGGTCACGGAGGTATCGATCCGGGGGCGGAATATCAGGGGCAGAGCGAGGCGAACCTGATGCTGACCCTTGCGCGCGAGGTCAAGGAGCGACTGGTGCGGACCGGGCGCTATCGGGTTTTCCTGACCCGCAACGAGGATGTCTTTTTGTCGCTTCAGGGGCGGATCAGCCGGGCCCGCGAGGGAGGCGCCGACGTTTTGATCTCGTTGCATGCCGATGCGCTGGCCCGGGGGACGGCCTCGGGCACCACAGTCTATACCCTTTCCAAGGTCGCGTCGAACGCCGCCGCGGCCTATCTGGCGGCCAGCCACGAGCGCGGAGACCTTCTGGCCGGGGTTGATTTGAACCGGCAGGATGACGCGGTGGCCTCGGTTCTGATGGATCTGGCCCGGACCGAGACTATGCCGCGTTCAAAAAAGCTGGCGGCGGCGCTGGTCAGCGGGATCGGTCGGGCGATGGGCCGACTGCGGGCCCGGCCGCGCCTGTCAGCCGGCTTTTCGGTTCTGAAGGCGCCGGACATCCCGTCGGTCCTGATAGAGAGCGGGTTCATGTCCAATCCTGCAGATCTGTCGAATCTGATGAACAAGGCCTGGCGCGCCCGCTTTGCCGATGGCTTGCTGGCGGCGCTGGACGCCTGGAGCCTGAAGGATGCAGCGCAGGCGCGTTTGCTGCGACGCTGAAGTGCCTGCCTGTCCGGGTTTTTGGCCGGTATTTTGGCAAAAAACGGCCTAAATTTGCGGGATCACGTTTTGACGCCGCCAAGGGGGGGGCGTATAGTGGCGGCTACGACTTCCAATTGGGCTGAACCATCGTGCTGCGCGCCATCCTGTCTTTTTTCGGCTTTATCTTTACCTGGATAACTCTTGGTTTGGTCATGGTGGCGGTGGGGATCGGCGCTGTCTTCTGGATTTATGGTCAGGATCTGCCGAATTTCGAGCGTCTGAAGAATTATGAACCCGAGACCCTGTCGACGATCTATTCTCGCGAAGGGCGGGTGATGGATGAATTCGCCCGTGAGCGGCGGATCTTTACCCCCATCGACGAGATTCCCGATCTGGTCAAGCACGCCTTCATCTCGGCTGAGGACAAGAACTTTTACTTTCACCATGGCTATGACCCGCTGGGCATCCTGAAAGCGGTCATCAGCGCGGCCGAGGGCAAACGCCTGCGGGGAGCCTCGACGATCACCCAGCAGGTGATGAAAAACTTTTTGCTGGATGGCTCGCGCAAGGTCGAGCGCAAGGTCAAAGAGATCATTCTGGCCTCGCGGGTGGAAAAGGCGATGTCCAAGGACAAGATCCTTGAACTGTACCTGAACGAGATTTTCCTCGGGCAGAACTCCTACGGGGTGACTGCTGCCGCCCAGACCTATTTCAACAAGACTTTGGAGCAGCTGACCCCGGCCGAGGCCGCCTATCTGGCGGTGCTGCCCAAGGCGCCGTCAAAATACCATCCGGTGCGGCAGAAAAAGCGCGCCATTGCCCGCCGGAACTATGTGCTGCGCGAGATGGCGCAAAACGGCTATCTCGACCCGGCGGTTGCCGAGGCGGCGATGAAGAGCGACCTCAAGACGGTGCAGAGCGGTGATTTCAAGCCGTTTTACGCCAGCCTGCCCCGGCGCGACTATTTTACCGACGAAATCCGGCGGCAATTATCCACAACTTTTGGGCAGAATGAATTCTTTACCGGCGGCATGAAGATTCGTGCCACCATGGACCCGGTCCTGCAAAAAACGGCGGCCCATGCCCTGCGCGCCGGGCTCGAGGCCTATGACCGGCGACAGGGGATCTGGCGCGGCCCGCTGACAACCCTGCCCGCGGACAAGCTGAAAACCGAGGCCGACTGGCGCCGCGCGCTGGCCCGGGTCAAGGCGCCGCGCGACATCGATGAATGGTCGCTGGCGGTGGTTCTGGACCTGTCGAAAAAGGCCGCACGGATCGGCATTGCCGGGGTGCCCGAGATCAAGGGCGGCCACGCCATCCCGATTGAGGACATGAAATGGGCCCGCCCGCTGAAGGCCAATGGCAAGCCCGGCAGGAAGGCGCGCGTGCCGGCGGATTTGCTGAAGATCGGCGATGTCGTCTTTGTCAAAAAGGTTTTCGGGCCGGTGCGCAGCAAGAAAAAGCGCAAGAAGGGCGAAAAGATCCCGCAGGAGTTCAAATACTGGTCGCTTCGCCAGATCCCCGAGATCGAGGGGGCCTTTGTCGCGATGGACACCCAGACCGGCCGGGTGCTGGCCATGCAGGGCGGATTTTCGTATGAGCAGTCGGTCTTTAATCGCGCTACGCAGGCGACCCGGCAGCCGGGCTCGGCGTTCAAACCCTTTGTCTATGCCGCGGCTCTGGATTCCGGTTATACTCCGGCGACCATTGTGATCGATGCGCCGATCGAAGTGAAAACCCCGCAGGGGATATGGCGCCCGCGCAACTCGTCGCACAAGTTTTACGGGCCAACCCCCATGCGCACCGGGATCGTGCATTCGCGAAACCTGATGACGATTCGTCTGGCGCAGGCGGTGGGCATGGATGTCGTTGCTGCCTATGCCGAGAAATTCGGCGTTTACGACCATCTGGGACAGCATCTGGCGAATGCGCTGGGCAGTCAGGAGACCACCCTTTACAAGATGGTTTCGGCCTATGCGATGTTCGCCAATGGCGGCGAGCGGGTCATCCCGACGCTGGTGGACCGGGTGCAGGACCGGCGCGGCAAGACGATCTATCGCCATGATCGGCGCCGCTGTCTCGACTGCAAGGTCGAATCGATTCCGGCCGGGGAATCCCCACGGATCGAGAACAATCGTGTCCGAGTCATGGACCCCATCACCGCCTATCAGCTGACCTCGATGATGAAGGAGGTCATCACCCGCGGCACCGCGGCCGGGCGCGTCGTGCTGAATGTGCCGGTCGCCGGCAAGACCGGCACCACCAACCAGTCGCGCGATGCGTGGTTCATCGGTTATACACCTAATATCGTCGCCGGATGCTATATGGGGATGGACCTGCCCCGGCCGTTGGGTCGCCATGCTTACGGGGCGACTCTTTGCGGGCCGGTCTTTACCGATTTCATGAAAAAGGCCGTTACGCTTTATGGCAGCAGTGATTTCAAGGTGCCGGCGAATGGGGTTTTCGCCAAGATCGACCGCTATACCGGTGAGCGCCTGCCTGACGATGCCACCGGTGAAAATGTGGTCGCGGAACTGTTTCGTCCGGGTCAGGTTCCGGTGTTCGGCGCGCTCAGCGTGGTAGATGGCGGATTTGCCATGGGCTCGAACCTGCCGATCTTTGAACCGGGCCAGAACGACCAGCCCGTGCCCGAGGATAATCCCGAGGTCATTACCCAGCTTGGGGTGAAAAAGAAGATTCCCAAGAGGGCGACATTCGGGTCACTGTCGTCAGGCGGGCTTTATTAGGTGTGTGCCCTTTACGGCGCTCGCGGGCTTGACTAGAAAGCGGTGGCTTTTTAACCCTCTGACAGGTGCTCTTTCATGCGTGCGGAAATCGAGAATATTGTCGCCGATATCAGGAAATCCGTTGACTTGCTCAAGCAGCGGCTGGACTGGGAGACGGCCGAATACCGACTGGAAGAGTTCAACGCTTTGTCCGAGGACCCCAAGCTGTGGGATGACCCCTCGCGCGCCCAAAAGCTGATGCGTGAACGTCAGGCGCTGGTGGACGGGATCGAGACCTGCAAAGGGTTGGAGCGAGACGTTCAGGACAATGTCGATCTGATCGAACTGGGCGAAATGGAGGGCGACGCCGAGGTTGTGGCCGAGGCGGAAAACGCGCTGCGTGCGCTGAAAAAGACCGCCGCCAAGAAGGAGCTGGAGGCGCTGTTGAACGGCGAAGCGGATTCCAACGATACCTTTTTGGAGATCAACGCCGGGGCCGGTGGAACGGAAAGCTGCGATTGGGCCTCGATGCTGGCACGAATGTATGTGCGATGGGCGGAAAAGCACGGCTACAAAGTCGAATTGATGAGCGAAAACCCCGGTGATGAGGCTGGAATCAAGTCGGTCACCTACAAGATTATCGGCCATAACGCCTATGGGTGGCTGAAAAGTGAGAGCGGCGTGCATCGTCTGGTGCGGATCTCGCCCTATGACAGCAATGCCCGGCGCCACACTTCGTTCTCCAGTGTTTGGGTCTATCCGGTGGTGGATGACAATATCGAGATCGACATCAACCCCAGCGATCTGCGGGTGGACACCTACCGGTCATCGGGGGCTGGCGGGCAGCACGTCAACAAGACCGATTCAGCTGTTCGGATCACCCATTTGCCGACCGGTATCGTGGTCACCAGCTCGGAAAAATCGCAACACCAGAACCGGGCGAACTGTATGGCGGCGCTGAAATCTCGTCTTTACGAAATGGAGATGCGCAAACGCAACGAGGCCATCCACGAAGCGCATGAGGCCAAGGGCGATGCGGGTTGGGGGAACCAGATTCGCTCATATGTATTGCAGCCCTACCAGATGGTGAAAGACCTGCGCACCAACGAGGAAACCTCGGACACGCAGGGAGTTCTGGACGGCGATCTGGATGCGTTCATGGGCGCGGTTCTTGCTCAGGACGTTGCCGGAAAGTCACGCGCCGAGGCACAAGCCGACTGAGGCGATGTGCCGGGTCGCGCTTCTGCCACGCGCCGGAACATGCACCGGGTCCGGCCGCTTTGTGCGGACAGCTGAGAACAGGGGGCGTCTGCCCCCTGACCCCCGAGAGTATTTGTGCAAAAAAGAACAGGCCACCACCTGATGCGGCGGGCGGGCCTTGTATGATCCGCCCGTAGCTTTGCGGCGCTGATGCACCGGCGGCCTGCCCGTGGATCTGTTTATTTTCCTGCCGGTGCGGCGGCGGGTTTTGGGGCCGGCTTCTGAGCCGCTGCCCTAGGCGCGGGTTTGCCGGCGGCGGTGTTCAGGGGATCGTCCTGACGCTGGACCGACCCCTCGAAATGGGCGCCGCTTTCGATGGCGATGGTCTTGTGAATGATATCGCCCTCAACACGGGCGCTGGAGGTCAGGCGAACCTTGAGGCCGCGCAGACGGCCGACGACGCGTCCGTTGACGACGACATCGTCAGCCACAATCTCGCCCTTGACGGTTGCACCTTCGCCGACGGTCAGCAGATGCGCGCGGATATCGCCGTCAACCATTCCTTCGATGACCAGATCACCGGTCGTTTTCAGGTTGCCGGTGATGATCAGATCCGAGGACAAGGACGAGGGGGCCGGTTTGGGCTTGGCCGCTGCGGCGCTGGCCTGCGGGGCTGCCGGTTTTCCGGCCGGTGCGCCCGGTGCTGTTGCCGAGCTGCTTTCGCCTGCTACGGGTTTGGGGGATGGGTCGTTGATCTTACTCTTAGAAAACATCTCTGCCTGCCTTGATATATTTCGCGGGGTTGACGGGTCTGCCGCCGACCCTGATTTCATAATGGACATGGGAACCGGTGCTGCGACCTGAACTTCCCATATCACCGATTCGGTCTCCTTGCGAGACCCTTTGCCCTTTTTTTACGCGAATTCTTGACATATGCGCATAGCGGGTTTCGATGCCGCGGGCGTGGCGGATCTTGACGACGCGACCATATCCACCGGCCCAGCCGGCAAAGGCGACCACCCCGTCGGCTGTGGCATAGATGGGAGAACCATAGGCCCCGGCAAGATCCAGACCTTCATGCATGCGCAGCTTGTGCGTCACCGGATGACGGCGCATGCCAAACGGGCTACTCAGGCGAAAGGTGGTTTTCAGGGGCAAGACCAGCGGCGTTTGCTGGGCCCCGATTCGCATCAGGTTCACCTTGTCCATGGCGGCGAGCAATTCGTTTGCTTTCAGCGAGATGGGGTCGGTTGGAGCGCCTTTGGTGGATACTGCCACCGGCAGCAGCGGGCCGCCGATTCCCGAATAGCCGCGCCTAACGTCGCTTAACAGCTTTTTGGTCGAGATCCCGACCTTTTCAAACGCTTTTTGCAGCGGCACCATAGAGACCGTGACCGCGTCCTCGAGGCGGGAAAAAATACGCTGGTTCCGTTCGCGGCTGAGCTTGGCGCGCAGCTTGAGATCGGCCACCCGCTGCCTCAGTTGAATGGTCCTTCTGGCCAGCGTGTCGCGTTCATTTACGGTATCGGAGAGGGCGGCGTTCAGGTAGTCCAACGTTGCCTCGGTTTCGCGGGCAGCTCCGAAACGGGTCTGCGCAGAGCCGGTCGCGGTCTGGAGTTCGGCCAGTAGGCGGTTGGCCTGTTTTTCGGCCCGATCACGTTCCTTGACTGTCTTTTGCAAGGTGTGCTGGATGACCTCTATGCCGGTTTCCAACTCGCGCCGGTGGTCCTCGGAGGCCAGAAGGGCGGATTGCTGGGCCGAGATCTGATCGAGCGCGACGTAAAATCTGGTCTGGGCAGTGCGTGCCTCGCGAGCGCGCTGATCCCGTTCTTTTGCCAGCGCCGTTAGCCGGGTTTCGTAATCGACCTGCTGGGTGCGGGCCTGGACTCGGTTGCCGTCGGCGCTGAGAGCGTCGATCAGAAACACCGACGAGGCAAAAACGGTCCAGCCGAAAAACAGCACCGTTCCCAGCGCGATCCCCATCTGGGTCAGCGGCGTCAGGCGTAGAAAGCGGGTGGTTTTTTCATTTCGGAGGAAAAGGCGTTGCTCGGTGAAATACCGTTCGGCAAAATGATTGAGCTTGCGTTTGACGCGCGATTTCAACGAATTGCCCCCTGGTGGACCCCTGTGAGTGTGGCGGAGCAAATCCATTGTCCGACCGAACCTCGGTTTTTTAGTAAAATGTGGTCGTAGTTTCAACCATTTTCACGATTTCGGATGGGCGGATCGCCGCCGAGTGGGCGAATCGGAAACAATCGGTTTGTCTGGCGGGGATTGATGCGAATTTTCGGTAAATATTCCCTTAACGGGAGCACGGGGACGGCGGTTTGTCGCCGGTTTTTCGCTCACGGGCCGGGGGGCGGCTGTTGCAACCGCGGCAATGTTGCTATTTTAACGGCCATACAGACGAATATGTGGCGCGGGCGAGGCCGGCGTTGGTGTTGAGACCGCGGGCCACATCCGGGTAGGGCATGAAAACTCAGAACGACAATCAGGGCAACAGCCGGGGCCAGCCCCGGAAGATCCGCCACCTGTGGCGCGGTCTGGCGATGTTTGTTGCCCTGAGCATTAGCTTGATTGTGGCGCTTGGTTATGTAGCCCTGACCGGAATCACCGCCCCAGAATGGGTGCGGATTCGACTGGAAAGCCGATTGAATGCGGCCATTCCTGTGGGGCGATTGCATATCGGTGCCATCCGGTTGGCGCCGCTGAATGGCGCCCTGAACCCGCAGATTAGCCTGCTGAGCGTCGAATTGCGGGATGGCAAGGACCGCCTGCGGGCCTTTCTGCCCCGGGTGACCGGGCGGTTTTCCGGCGCCGGGCTGCTGGGCGGTCGCCTGCGGCCGGTTCTGGTGTCGATACGGGATGCGCGCGTTTTGTTGACCCGCGGCGCCGACGGGCAGTTCGATGTCAGTATTGGTGGTCAGACGGGTGGCGCGATTCTGGCCGAAAAGGGGAACATCGGCAGTCTGATCCAATCCTTTGAAGACGTTTTCAAAACGCCGCTGTTATCGGCGCTGAAACAGGTCCAGAGTCTCGGCACGGTGGTGTTTCTCGATGACCGGATGTCCGGGCGCAAATGGACGTTTCGCAACGGCAATCTCGTGATCAAGAACGGCGCAAAGACGCTAAGCGCGTCGGTCACGTTCAAACTGGACACCCGCAACGCCGGGCGCGCCAGTGGACACAGCGACGAGAGCGGAAGCAAGGTCGCCCGGGTGACATTTGGCTGGAGCAAAGAGAAGGGCGGGAAGCGGTCCGAATTTTCGACAAATTTCAATGGGTTGAAAACCGAGGATATAGCCGATCAGGTGGCGGTTTTCAACTGGCTGCGGTTGCTGCAGGCGCCTATCGGCGGCGCAATGACGCTGGACGTGAGCGCGGACGGCGGCCTTGGAAACATGCATGGGGTGCTTGATCTCGGGGCCGGGCGCTTGCGAAAATCGCCGCAGTCCCAGCCGTTCCTGTTTTCCGGGGCCAAGGCCTATTTTTCCTATGATCCGGGACGACAGAGATTCACCTTCGAGCAAATCAATGTCGAGACCGAGGCGGCCAGTCTGCGGGCCGAGGGGCAGGCCTATCTCAGCGATCGGATCGACCGCACGGTGGGCGGGCTGATTGGTCAGTTGAGGCTGTCAAAGATATCGTTGAACCCCAAGGGCGTGTTCGCCCATCCGGTCACGCTTGACAGCGTGGTGATCGACGCGCGTCTGCGCATTGACCCGCTGGTGGTTGACATCGGGCAAATGGTTCTGGTGGACGGCACCACTCGCGTAGTGGTCAAGGGGCAGATCAGCTCGGACAAACCAGGCTGGACGATGGCGCTGGACCTTTCGGCCAACCGCCTGTCAACGCAGCGCATGATCGCGCTCTGGCCGTTAAGCTACAAGGAAAAGACCCGGGCGTGGATGCAGAAAAACGTTCTGGCCGGGGTTTTTGAAAAAATCCACGGCGCGCTGCGACTGCGTCCAGGGCAAAAACCGGTGCTTTCGCTGGGGTTTGATCTGCGCAAGACCAGCGTGCGCTTTATCAAAACCTTCCCGCCAATCGTGGATGGAATCGGCTATGGCGTTCTGGCCGACAACAAGCTGCATATTACCGTGCAGCAGGGGACAGTGACGGCCCCGAATGGCAGCCAGATCAACATGGCGGGCTCGAGCTTTCATATTCTCGACACACGGATAAAACACTCACCCGCCCGGGTCGATCTGCAAACGCAGAGTTCGCTTGGGGGGCTGTTGTCTCTGCTCGACCTCAGGCCGTTCCGCTTTCTCAGCAAATCCGGGGTGGCGACGGATATTGCCCGGGGCACCGTGCAGACCGATGGCACGATCACGTTTCCGCTGTCTGATCGGGTAACGTTCGATCAGGTCCGATTATCGGTCAATGGAGAGTTGCGCGAGGTGTCCTCGGATCGGTTGATCAAGGGCAAACGGCTGAGCGCGCGCCGCCTGACGGGATTCGTGGACAATGCGGGGTTAACCATATCGGGGACAGCGCGGGTCGGGAAGGTGCCAGTTTCAGGGCTTTGGCAGCAGAAATTTGGTAAGAAAAACAAGGGGAAAAGCCGCGTTGAGGGGCAGATTGAATTCTCCAAGGCCTTTGCCGATGAATTCGGCATCAATCTGCCGGACGGCACGATCAGGGGACGTGGTGTGGCGCATCTGGTTGTCCGCTTGAAACGTGGCAAGGCACCGTCATTTCGCCTGTTGTCCGATCTGAACCGGGTGGCGTTGGCGTTGCCGGCGGTTGGCTGGACAAAGCCCAAGAACGAGAAAGGGCAGATGGAAATCGTCGGCCGCCTTGGAAAACCGCCCGAAATCACCAGGCTCGTCCTCAGGACCAAAGGGCTGCGGGCCGAGGGCGCGGTCAAGATCACGCCCTCGGGCAAGCTGGAGGTTGCCAGTTTCCCCAGCCTTGACGTGGGCGGCTGGCTGAAAACTCCGCTGGAAATTCGCCCCGGCGCCGATGGTCAGGCGGCATTTGTGCTGCTTGGCGGCACCATCGATTTGCGCAAAAGCCATTTTTCAAGCACCCCGTCCGTCAACCGCAAGGGAAACCGGATCGATGTGCGTCTGGACCGTTTGATCCTGAGCAAGGGTATCAGCCTGACCTCGGTAGAAGGGGCGCTGAACACGACCGGGGGGGTGACGGGCTCATTTTCCGGGCGGGTAAATGGCAAGACCGAGATCAAGGGAACGATTGCCCCCAACAAGGGCGGAACAGCCGTGCGTTTTACCTCATCGGATGCGGGGGCGGTGATGCGCGATGCAGGCGTGTTCGGGGCCGCAATCGGCGGTCGGCTGGATATGATCTTGACCCCGGCCGGAAAGGCTGGCGTTTACGACGGGACGCTCAAGGCAAAAAAGGTTCGGGTGAAAAATGCCACCGCGCTGGCCGATATCCTGTCGGCGATCAGCGTTGTTGGTCTGCTGGAGCAACTGGGCGGAGAGGGGATCTTGTTCAGTGATGTCAACGCCCGATTTCGCCTGTCTCCAACGGCGGTGTCGCTGCAACAATCCAGCGCCGTCGGGGCCTCGATGGGGTTGACCATGGAGGGAGCCTATAACCTGCAGAGCCACCGCGTCGATATGCAGGGGGTGGTGACGCCGATATACCTTCTGAACGGGGTGCTGGAGCGGATCAGGATTTTTGGTAAGCTCTTTGGCAAGCAAAAGGGCGAGGGGCTGTTTGGGTTCACCTATACGCTGAAGGGTGATGTCGATAAGCCAAAGGTTGGCGTGAACCCGCTGTCGATCCTGACGCCCGGCCTGTTTCGTGATATATTCCGTCGCCCCATTCCCACCGCTGCCGATGTCGCAACGGGAAAGGCGAAAAAAAAGGCCTCGGCGCCACCGGAACCCGCGCTGGGAGGGGACAGATGAAGCTGTCAGACTTTGACTTTGACCTTCCGGAGGGCCTGATAGCCACGCGTCCGGCGCGCCCTCGGCAGGCGGCGCGCCTTCTCTATGCGCAAGACGGAACCATCCGCGATCTTCATGTCCGTGATTTCCCAACCCTGTTGCGCCCCGGAGACCGACTGATTCTGAACGACACCAAGGTCATTCCGGCCCGCCTGTTTGGCCTGCGTCTGCGCCAGAGCGATCAGGGCGAGACTCGGGCAAAGGTGGATGTCACCTTGCTGGCCCCAATGGATGGCGGCGTCTGGCGCGCCCTTGCCAAGCCCGGCAAACGACTGCGGGTCGGGGAAACGATCGTTTTTGACGCCGGGCTGGCGGCCACGGTTATGGACAAGCCGGACGGCGAGGTCACGTTGGGGTTCAACTGCGAGGGCAAAGATTTTGAGCGGGCGTTGGAGCGGGCAGGAATGATGCCGCTGCCCCCCTATATTGCCGCGCTGAGACCGGTCGATCGGCGGGACGACACCGACTACCAGACGGTTTTTGCCGAGAACCGGGGGGCGGTGGCGGCGCCGACGGCGTCCTTGCACTTTGATCGCGCGCTTTTGTCGGCGCTGGCCGCGCGTGGGGTGCAGAGCAGCCGGGTGACCCTGCATGTGGGGGCGGGCACATTTCTGCCGGTCAAGGTCGATGATGTTTCAAACCATCGGATGCACGCGGAATGGGGCGAAGTGACTGAGGCGGCGGCGCGTGAGATCGCCGAGACTCGCGCGGCGGGTGGGCGAATCATCCCGGTCGGAACCACGGCGCTGCGGCTAATCGAATCCGCCACCGATGCGCAAGGTGTGCTCCGTGCGTTTCGCGGTGAGACAGATATCTTCATCACCCCTGGCTATCGGTTTCGTATAACTGACGGGTTGATGACCAATTTCCACCTGCCCAAGTCAACCCTTCTGATGCTGGTTTCGGCGCTGATGGGGCAGCAACGCATCCGCGAAATATACGCCCACGCGATTACCAAGGGCTATCGGTTCTTTTCCTACGGCGATTCATCATTTCTTTTGCCAAAGTAACTGCTTTTTGCAGCCCGACGGGTCGCAGATGAGCACGCGCGCTGTCGCATACAGGCATATACGTCTGACGGAACCCCGCTAGATCGGCCTGAGGTTCTGGTGAAAGGCTGTGCCATGCTGGCTGTTGCGCGAAATTCGTGGCCGTTACTTCTCGGGATGCTGTTCCTGATGTTGGGAAACGGGCTGCAAGGCACCTTGCTGGGGGTGCGTGGTGCCTATGAGGGGTTCTCGACCAGTGCCATGTCGCTGGTCATGTCGGCCTATTTTGTCGGGTTCCTCGGAGGCTCGCGGTTAGCCCCCGAGATGATCCGCCGGGTCGGGCATGTCCGGGTCTTTGCGGCTCTTGGTTCGTTCATCTCGGCGATCCTTATCCTCTACGCCGTGGCCCCTGATCCGGTTGCATGGACCTTGATGAGGGCCGCCATCGGTTTCTGTTTCTCCGGCGTCTATGTGGTTGCTGAAAGCTGGTTGAACGACACCTCGACCAACGAAACCCGCGGGCAGACCCTGTCGCTCTATCTGATCGTCCAGATGATCGGGATCGTCAGCGCGCAGGGCCTGCTGAATGTCGCCGACCCGAACGGCTATGACCTGTTCATTATTTCATCGGTTCTGGTCTCGGTCTCGTTTGCGCCGATCCTGCTGTCGGTCAGCCCCGCGCCTGCCTTTCACCGCACCAAGCCGATGACCCTGAGCCAGCTGTTTCGCGTGTCGCCCCTCGGCTTTGTCGGGGCATTCCTGCTGGGGGCGGTGTTCTCGGCCCTGTTCGGAATGTCGTCGATCTTTGGCGCCGAAATCGGCCTGAACGTCAGCAGGATCTCGATCTTTGTCGCTAGCATCTATGTCGGCGGCATGATCTGGCAATATCCGATCGGGTGGTTCTCGGACCGGATGGATCGGCGTATCCTGATTGCCGGGTTGAACCTGTTGGGGGCGATCACCATGCTGGCTGCGGTTCTGGTGCATGGCAATTTCTTGTGGCTGCTGGCGGTTGCCTTTGTCCTCGGCGGGGTTTCGAACCCGCTTTATTCGCTCTACATTGCCTACACCAATGATTTTCTCGAGATCGACGACATGGCGGCGGCCTCGGGCGGTCTGATCTTTGTCAACGGGATCGGCGCCATTGCCGGGCCGATCATTCTGGGCTGGATGATGGACCGCTGGGGGCCGTTCAGTTTTTTCGCCTATCTCGGCAGCGTTCTGGGCCTGATGGCCGCCTATGCGTTCTATCGCATGACCCAGCGCGCTGCTCCGGCGGTCGATGACCTCAGCGCTTATACGCCGGTTGCGCCGAACGCCTCACCGATTGCAGTAGAGGTGGCTCAGGAGGTTGCGATTGAAATGGCGTTGGAGGAAGACGGCAACAGTGAAGACACAAATGAGGGGGCAAAATAAAATTGCCTTGAAATCGCCTGATTCTTTTCAAACAGTGAGGGAAATTCGCGTGGGTCGCAGTGGAGGGCGCCATGGCTGAAGCAGAATATATCAGGCGGTTCTGGGTCGAGGAGGTCGGCCCGGAGGGGTGGTACCAAGGCTCTGAAGAGCTGGACGCAACCATTCAGGAACGCTTTGGCGAGACCTGGGAAAAGGCTCGCCGTGGTGAGTTCAACGACTGGGCCTGCGACCCGGATCGGGTTCTGTCCCTGATCATCCTTCTGGACCAGTTCCCGCGAAACATGTTTCGCGGATTGCCACATGCTTTCAGTACCGACCGCAAGGCCCTGTGCGTGGCAAAAAAGGCTATAGATCAAGGGTTTGACATGCGGACCCCCGAGCCAGAGCGGCAGTTTTTCTATCTTCCTCTGATGCATTCGGAAAGCCTGACGGATCAGGAGCGCTGCGTGCGTCTGATGACTTCGCGGATGGCTGAATCCGGTGCCGGCAACCTTTTGCACGCCAAGGTCCACCGCGAGGTGATCCGGAAATTTGGCCGCTTTCCCTATCGGAATGAGGCGCTGGAGCGCAACCCCACCACGCAGGAGGTGGCCTATCTGGACGGCGGTGGCTATGGCGAAACGCTGCGCGAAATACAGGCCAAATAGGGCTGAAATGATTCGCGAGCCGCTCCGGCATATTTGAAATATTCTGTAATTTTTCGTGTGATTTATGAAATTATTCGGATTATTTCATCGGTGAGACTGTAACATAATAACGCAGGCGAACACGGTTTGCCCTCCTGTTCAGATTGGTTTAGCGTCAAACCAATTTCAGGCAGGAGAGCGCAATGACCGGCAAGACATTCGACATGATCATCATTGGAGCGGGGCCGGGAGGCTATGTTGCGGCGATCCGGGGCGCGCAGCTTGGTCTGAAGGTGGCCATCGTCGAGCGGGAAAATCTGGGCGGGATATGCCTGAATTGGGGCTGTATCCCGACCAAGGCACTGTTGCGCTCGGCCGAGGTCTTTCACCTGATGGGCCGGGCGGCGGAATTTGGGCTGCGGGCCGACAAGATCGATTTCGATCTGGCTGCGGTGGTCAAGCGCTCACGCGGGGTGGCGGCACAATTGTCGGCAGGCGTCAAACATTTGTTGAAAAAGAACAAGGTTACCGTGTTCATGGGGGTCGCAAAACTGGTTGCGCCGGATCGGGTCACGGTTCAGAGCGATTCAGGCAATCATGAGCTTCGGGCCAAGGCGGTCGTTATTGCAACAGGGGCGCGGGCGCGCGAATTGCCCGGCCTTGAGGCGGACGGCGATCTGGTGTGGTCCTATCGTCACGCGCTGAACCCGCCCCATATGCCCAAGAAACTGCTGGTCATTGGCTCGGGGGCCATTGGAATAGAATTTGCCAGCTTTTTCAATACGCTGGGCACGGACACCACGGTTGTTGAGGTGCTGGAGCGGGTGCTGCCGGTGGAGGATGCCGAGATCTCAAAATTTGCCCGCAAGCAGTTTGAAAAGCAGGGCATGAAGATCCGCGAGAAATCCACGGTGAAAAAGCTGGACCGCGGCAAGGGCAAGGTAATTGCCCATATCGAAAAGGACGGAAAAACCGAAACGCACGAGTTCGACACCGTGATCTCAGCGGTGGGGATTGTCGGGAATGTCGAGGATCTGGGGCTGGAGAGCATCGGCGTCTCGGTCGAGCGCAGCCACATCGTCGTTGACGCACACTGCCGCACAAGCATTTCGGGCGTCTATGCCATAGGCGATATTGCCGGGGCGCCGTGGTTGGCGCACAAGGCCAGCCACGAAGGTGTCGCCGTGGCCGAACTGGTCGCCGGGCTGCCTGCGCACCCGGTCCGCCCCGAGAGCATCGCGGGGTGTACCTATTGTCGTCCGCAGGTGGCCTCGGTCGGCTATACGGAGGCCAAGGCAAAAGAGCTGGGCTATGAAGTCAGAGTTGGCCGATTCCCGTTTATCGGCAACGGCAAGGCCATTGCACTGGGCGAGGCCGAGGGGCTGATCAAGACGGTTTTTGACGCCAAGACCGGCGCCTTGCTGGGGGCGCATATGGTCGGCGCCGAGGTGACCGAGCTGATTCAGGGCTATGTCATCGGGCGCTCGCTGGAGACCACCGAGGCCGAATTGATCGACACGGTATTTGCACACCCGACCCTGTCGGAGATGATGCATGAATCCGTTCTGGACGCCTATGGGCGCGTCATTCACATGTAATCGTCAGGGCCTTGATCAGGAAAAATCACTGCTGATATTCTGCTGATAGGCCTTTACCAGATTGCCGAAACGGGTGAACTTGCCCTCAAAGCTTAGCTCGATTGAGCCGATCGGGCCGTGGCGCTGCTTGCCGATCAGAACCTCGGCGCGGCCGTGCAGACGCTCCATCTCTTCCTGCCATTTCATCATCGCCTCGACGTCGTGGTCACCCGGTTTCTCGCGTTCTTTGTAATATTCCTCGCGGAACACGAACATCACCACATCGGCATCCTGCTCGATCGAGCCGGATTCGCGCAGGTCGCTGAGTTGCGGGCGCTTGTCATCGCGGTTTTCGACCTGACGGGACAGCTGCGACAGCGCCACCACGGGTATGTCCAGCTCCTTGGCGATTGCCTTCAGTCCTTGGGTGATTTCGCTGACCTCGTTGACCCGGTTGTCCTTGGCGCTGGCCGGGCGGACCAGTTGCAGATAGTCCACGATCAGCACATCAAGGCCGTGGGTGCGTTTCAGGCGCCGGGCGCGGGCGGCCAGTTGGCTGATCGGCAGGGCCGGGGTATCGTCGATATATAGCGGACAGGCCTCAAGGGATTTTGCGGCCTCGACAAACCGGCGGAACTCGGTCTCGGTCATGTCGCCCCGGCGGATTTGTTCGCTGGGAACCTCGGCGGCCTCGGACAGTATCCGTGCGGCCAGTTGCTCGGCTGACATTTCAAGGCTGTAAAATCCGACGACGCCGCCTTCGACTGCCCCTTCTGTGCCATCGGGCAACTGCCCCTTTTTGTAGGCCTTGGCGATATTATAGGCGATATTTGTCGCCAGCGAGGTTTTCCCCATCGACGGGCGTCCGGCCAGAATCAGCAAATCCGATTTGTGTAGCCCGCCCAGCTTTTTGTCCATGTCGATCAGGCCGGTTGAAATTCCTGCCATGCCGCCGTCGCGCATATAGGCGGCATTTGCGATCTGGACCGCGTCGGTGACTGCCTTCAGAAAGCTCTGAAATCCGGTGTCCGAACTGCCCTCTTCGCCCAGTTTATAGAGGCGCTGTTCGGCCTCGACGATTTGCTCTTTGGGTTCGGACTGGATGTCGACCTTGGCGGCTTTGCCGGAAATTTCCTGACCGATCGAGATCAGCTCGCGTCGGATCGCCAGATCATAAATCATCTGCGCATAGTCGCGTGCGGCAAAGACCGAGATCGCCGCCCCCGCCAGCCGCGCCAGATAGGCTGGGCCACCCAGCTCGGCCAGACCGGGGTCGTCCTCAAGAAACGCTTTCAGGGTGACCGGCGAAGCCAGAGCGTTCTTCTGGATGCGTTGCGCGGCGATTTCAAAGATTCGCCCATGCACCGGATCGAAGAAATGGGTTTCGTTGATCAGGTTCGCCACCCGGTCGTAGACGTCGTTATTGACCAGCAGCGCTCCGAGAAGCGCCTGTTCCGCCTCGATATTATGGGGCAGCGCCGGGATTTCCCCCGCACCGCCTGCTGCCCCCCCCGTCGCGGGCGTCAGCCCCGGAATGATCGTTGCAATGCCGCTCATCTTTGCCCCCTGAATCTCTGGGTCTCGGTATTCCAGAAACCTGCGCCCGGCGCAATTGGACAGCTCTGGGGAAATCCTGTGGACAAGCTGTGCATGAAAATGCTCCGGCCTGAAAATCCCCCATATAGTAGCAGAGCTACGAAATTCCGCAATATCCTGACAAAGGCCTGCCGCGGATCAGGGATTGTGCAAGGTCCCGGTTCTGCCCGGGGTCAAACGTCTTAGCCGTTTATGGCGTCGATAATCCGGCCAAAGTCGGCGGCCTTCAGCGATGCCCCGCCGACCAACCCGCCGTCAACATTTGCCACGCGGACGATCTCTGCGGCGTTGTCGGGCTTCATTGAACCGCCGTAAAGAAGACGCACCGCATCCCCGGCATCGCCGCCAAAGCGCGCCTTGAGCTGCGCGCGAATGAATTCATGCACTTCCCCGATGTCATCCAGCGTGGGAATACGCCCGGTGCCAATGGCCCAGATCGGTTCATAGGCGATCACCAGAGTTTCCCCCGATGCGTTGTGGGGGACCGATTCGGCCAGTTGCTCTCCAATCACGTCCAGCGTTTTTCCGGTCTGGCGCTGGTCTTCGCTTTCGCCGATGCAGATGATTGTGCGCAGCCCTGCCTGCCATGCCCTGCGGGCCTTGTGACGGACCAGATCGCTGCTTTCGCCATAGGCGGCGCGGCGTTCGGAATGACCCAGAATGACGTATTTCGCTCCCGCATCGGCCAGCATTTCCGCCGAGATATCGCCGGTGTGGGCGCCGCTGGCGGCCTCGTGGCAGTCCTGTCCCCCGACGACTACCGCGGTGCCCTGACAGCGCCGGGCCATCTCGCGAACCAGCGTTGCGGGCGGGCAGAGGACAATCTCGGTGGCGGCCTCGGTTGCGGTGTTGGCATGGCTTTCGGCAAGGCTTGTAGCCTCGTCAAGGGCCGCACCAAGCCCGTTCATTTTCCAGTTTCCGGCCGCCAACTTGCGTCGCATATCCTGCCCCTTTGCTCAAAACCCGCGTTTGTTGAGTGACCCTGCCCCTCGTGTGCCGCGCCCGTCCCTGGTGCCTGCCCAGTGTCCAGATGATGCCCACCCGGTGCCGGATTTAAGACTCTGCCCCAAGTGAATCGTCGAACTTGATGGATTCGCCGCAGCCGCATGATTCGGTCACGTTCGGATTATTGAACCGAAACCCAGATTCCAAAAGGCCCGTCTGATAGTCGATCTCGGTGCCGAACAGGAACATCTGCGCCATCGGCGCAATCATGATCCGGGCACCGTCTTGCTCGACGATCTCGTCATTGGGGTCGATCTCGTCTACGTAATCCATGGTGTATTCCATGCCGGCGCATCCGCCTTTCTTGATGCCGATACGCAGCCCTTTCTTGCCGCCGTTCTGCATCAGGCGGGCAATCTGGCGTGCCGCACTGTCGGTCATGGAAACCGCTTGCTTGCCGGGAATTCCGAACATGGTGAACCTGCTTTCGTCCTGTGTCATTTTAATCTAGGGGCGTGATGATCGCAAAACAAGGCGTCAGAGCGTCGCCGCTGCACGGCTAAGGTTGCCGAGTTTGGTCATGGCGAGGTCGCGGCCAAGAAAGCCAAGGCCGCAGTCGGGCGCCGCAATCAGACGCTCGGGGGGCAGGACATCCAGCACCTCTTGCATCCGGACGCGGATCTCATCAACTGGTTCGACACGGCTGCTGGCGATCTCGACAAATCCGACGATGGCCGTTGTTTTCTGAAACTTTTCAAATAGATCCGTGCCGTTGTGACAGTGGCAATCCTCGATCGAGAGCTGATCGATCCGGCCATCCAGCGCGGCCACCAGATCGTGATAGACCATATGGTCGGCCTTTGGATACTCCGGGTTGTCCAGCCGGTCGGGGTAGCCACAGCACATATGCGAAACCCGCGTGACGCCTTTGGGCAGTCCATGAAAGACGCGTTCGAGCATTTCGATCCCGTAGTCCAGCGCCGCCGCAGGCTTGCGAGCAAAGACCGGCTCATCAACTTGAATATGGCGGCATCCCGCCTCGGCCAGTGCCAGAACTTCGGCATTGAGGGCGCTGGCGAGGTCGCGCGCCAATGCCCTGTCATCATTATAAAAAGCGTCCGCTGTCGTGTCCATGATTGTCAGTGGGCCGGGCAAGGTCATCTTGACGGGACGGGGGCTTGCGGCCTGCGCCTCGCGCCAGTCACGGGGCAAAACGGGTGCGCCGGCCGAAATTTTGCCCCGAATGGCAGGCAGGTCGGTGACATAGGCGCCGTTGCGCATTTCCCGGCGAACCAGCGCCGTAAAGTCAAAGCCGCCCATCTGTCGGCACTGGTAATGAACATAGTTTTCACGGCGCTGCTCGCCATCGGTGGGGATGTCGATCCCGGCGGCGATCTGCGCGGCGACGACCTCTTTGGTGGCGCGGCGAAATGCGGCGTCGTGCTGGGGGGCGTCGCTCCATCGGTTGACGACATCGGCCTGATAGTTGGCCTCGCCCATGTCCACGTGAAACCAGTCGCGAATTGGCACATAGTCGGGCTTGGGGAACGCGCCAAGCGTGGTGGTCAATAGTGGCATCTGCGTTTCCTTTGCCCGGTGTGCCAGTGCTCGGGGGCGGTCGCGCCCAAGCCCCGCGCGCTACATAAAGCCAAGCTCCAGCCGCGCCTCATCAGACATCATGTCCATGCCCCATTGCGGCTCCCACACCAGATTGACGTTGACCGATTTCACCCCAGGCACCGCCAGGACCGCGTCTGCCACCCAACCGGGCATGTCGCCAGCAACCGGGCAGCCGGGGGCGGTCAGGCTCATCGAGATTTCAACGTGGTTTTCGTCATTGATCTCGATCGTATAGACCAGTCCGAGATCGTAGATATTCACCGGAATTTCCGGGTCATGGACCGTGCGGCAGGCGCGAATCACATCGACATATAGCGGGTGATGCGTGCTTGACGGTTTGATCAGAGGCGCGCCTTCCATCTGGATATCCTGCGGCGCGGCTGTCGATTCTGGCGCCGATTCTGGCAATGTTTCGGGCATGTCTTGCTGTCCTGATTGTAATACCTGAGCAAACATATAAGGAATAGAATCCGAAACGTCCAGTGGCGGAAATGCCGCTGCTGTCTTGGCATTGATCGGAAAATGCGCAACAAGGCGCAAAAACGAGGCATGACCATGACCATATCTTTCGGGTTTTCAGTTCACGCAACCGATGGCAAGGCGCGCGCCGGCACGATCACCACCCCTCGCGGCAAGATCCGCACGCCAGCCTTCATGCCGGTCGGAACCGTCGCCACGGTCAAGGCGATGCTGCCCGAAAACGTGCGGGCAACCGGTGCCGATATCCTGCTGGGAAACACTTATCATTTGATGCTGCGCCCGACGGCGGAGCGGATCGCCCGGCTTGGCGGCTTGCACAAATTCATGAACTGGAGCCGCCCGATTCTGACCGACAGCGGCGGTTTTCAGGTGATGAGCCTCAATGATTTGCGCAAGATGACCGAGGAGGGGGTGACCTTCAAAAGCCACATCGACGGCTCGGTCCACCATCTGACCCCCGAGCGCTCGATGGAAATCCAGCGTCTGCTAGGCAGCGATATCGTGATGTGTTTTGATGAATGCACCCCATTTCCGGCGACCGAGGCGGATTCGCTGACGTCGATGCGCCTTTCGATGCGCTGGGCCAAACGTTCGCGCGTGGCCTTTGGTGATCGTCCGGGCCATGCACTGTTCGGCATCCAGCAGGGTAGCGTTTTCCTCGATCAGCGCGAAGAAAGCGCCGCCGCCCTGCGCGCCCTTGATTTTCATGGTTACGCCATTGGCGGTCTGGCGGTCGGTGAGGGGCAGGCGGCGATGTTCAGGGTTCTGGACCACGCGCCGGGAATGTTGCCCGATGACAAGCCGCGCTATCTGATGGGGGTGGGTAAGCCCGACGATATCGTTGGCGCGGTCCTGCGCGGGGTCGATATGTTTGATTGTGTTCTGCCCAGCCGCTCGGGGCGTACCGGGCAGGCCCAGACGCGCATGGGGGCGATCAACATCAAGAATGCCCGTCACGCCGACGATCCGCGTCCGCTGGATGCCGACTGCCAATGCCCGACCTGCCGGAATTATTCGCGGGCCTATTTGCACCATGTCTTTCGCGCCAAGGAGATTATCAGCTCGATGTTGCTGACATGGCATAACCTGCATTACTATCAAGAGCTTATGGAGGGGTTGCGGACGGCTATCGGCAGCGGAACCCTTGATCGGTTCGCGCAGGATTTCGCCGACCGACGCGCCGCGGGGGACATTCCGCCGCTGGTTTGAACTGGGGGCCGCGCTTGGGAAAGACGCACTATTGTTCCACATCGTATTATGCATTATAATTCCACACACCCCAGTGAGGCTGCAGGCATGAGCGAGATCGTGACATTCGGCGGGCAAGTGACCCGCCCCGAGGACCCCCTCAGCCGAGAGCAGCGGCGGGGCGCGGAATTTCTGGTCATGGTGGGGGAACGTGTGCGTGCGGCCCGGGCGCGCAAGGGGATGTCGCGCCGCGTTCTGTCCGAGGTTTCCGGCGTGTCTCCACGCTATCTCGCCCAGTTGGAAAGCGGCAAGGGGAACATCTCGATCGCGCTGCTGCTGAAAATCGCCGTTGCGCTGGACTTCAAGGTCGAGTGGCTGGTCTCCGAGGACGACCCCTGGACCAGCGAAAGCGCCAGCATGCGGTTTCTGTTCGCCAATGCCACCCGTGCGCAGCGGCGGCAGGTTCTGGACCTTTTGGAGACCAGTCGCCCGGCAAACCAGCGTGCCGGACGGATTGCCCTGATCGGCCTGCGCGGGGCGGGAAAATCGACCCTCGGCAAGGCGGCCGCGGTGCGGTTGAACCTGCCGTTTCTGGAGCTTGACGCCGAGATCGAATCCGCCTCGGGAATGCCGGTCAACGAGGTCTTTTCGCTTTACGGTCAGGAGGGCTATCGACGTCTTGAGCGTCAGGCTCTGGAGCGCATTGTCGCCACCCACGAGAACCTGATCCTTGCGGTGGCCGGCGGCATTGTCTCCGAGCCCGAGACCTACACTTATTTCTTGCGTCATTATACGGCGATCTGGCTGCGCGCCAGCCCTGAGGAGCACATGTTACGAGTCCAAAATCAGGGCGATGAGCGCCCGATGATTGGCAACCCCGACGCGATGGCTGACCTCAAGCGCATCCTTGCCAGCCGCGAGGCCCTGTATGCCCGCGCCGAGGCGACAGTTGACACCAGTGGCTCTACTCCCGAGCAAAGCCTGAAGACTCTTTTGGCGCACCTGTCGGTGGTTGTCTGAACGGGCCTGAATGGGTCGGGGCAGGTTTGCTGCCGTTCCAGGCCAAAAGCGGTCCGGCGCAGATCGGACGTTACAAAACCCGCAAACTGGCGTAAAATACGGTCTATTATTAGAGGCGATGGTCCCGCTCCGTCCGGTTTCCCGGCTGATCTGGGCCCGCCAAAAGCGGGAGGACGAAATGAATTTTTTCAAAACAATTCGGATGATGCTGGGAACTATTGCGGGGCTGGCAACGATGGCTTCGGGGGCATTTGCGGTGGAGGCGACATCAACCACAATCCTGAACGTGCGGGCCGGCCCCGGGATCAGTTATAGTGTGGTTGACACGCTTGACCCCGGCGAGGTGGTGAATGTTGGAGAATGTGCCCCCGATGGCTGGTGCTATATTTTTCAGAGTGGCCCCAATGGCTGGGTCAGTTCCAGCTATCTTACCGTGGCTCCGACAAGCTCGGGGGGGACGCCGCCATCCGATTGCTCGCTGCATCTGACCCTTGGCGGTGGCGGGGCGCCGACCCTCAGTCTCGATTGCGGCGCGGGGGGGACGCCGTCTGGCCCAACGCCGACGCCCACGCCGACGCCGACACCCACGCCAACCCCTCCACCGGTGGGCACGCAGGCCTGTTTTTACAACAATAACAACTATACCGGCCCGCAGTTCTGCTATGGGACCGGAACGCTGAATTCGCTGAACGCGTCGTTCAACAACCGGATTTCTTCGGTGCGGGTATATGGAGGCGCCAAGGTCAAGCTGTGTCGGCGCAACAACCTTGGCGGCTATTGCCGGGTGCTGGCCGGCGACCGTCCGGTGCTTGGCGGGGCGATCAACAATGAGACCTCTTCGCTGGTGGTGTTTACCGGGCCGACGCCCGCGCCAACCCCGACCCCACCGCCGGTGCCGCATGCGCCGGTAACCTTTTCAACGGGCCTGATCAGCCTGCACCAGACCTTTATGGCCAATCTGGACAATGGTCACGTAGGGATCGCGGGGGCCGATATCTGGTACAAGGCGATCTCGTCAGTGAACAAGTTCATTGCGCCGCGCAGTGGCGCCCGTCTGGCGCTGGGGAATGGCTCCAACCGGGGCTATGCCGGGTGCCGCACGGCCCATTATTCGCCGGCTCCGATCTCGGTCTGGGCGATGCCGGTCGGGACCTATGTCTGTGTCCGAACGAACGCCGGGCGGATCTCGCAATTCCGCCTGAACGGGTATATCGGCACGACGATGCGCCTCGGCTACACGACCTGGGCCAACTGACGGCCCGGGTTCGGGGAGCGGGGCGCCCGGACGTTCCGTTTCCCGTCGCCTTTCCGCGTTCCGCTCGCCGGCGATTTTCTGCCCGTATCGGGGAAAATCCTGAAAGCCGCGCTTGCCGAAAAGTGGTCAGTTCCTGTATGCCTTTGGCATGACCGATCCAAGATATACGGCGCTTGTCGCCACATTGCCATCGACCGTGCCTTTTGTCGGGCCGGAGACGCAGGAACGAACCCGTGGTGCGCCTTTCGCCGCCCGACTGGGCGCCAACGAAAACGTCTTTGGCCCATCGCCGCGGGCCATTGCGGCGATGAAGCGCGCGGTGGCCGGGGTCTGGCAATATGGTGACCCCGAGAATTTCGATCTGAAACAGGCGCTTGCCGCACATTACGGCATCGCTGCCGAGAATGTTGTGGTGGGCGAGGGGATTGACGGCCTGTTGGGTTATCTCGTGCGGCTGTTGGTCAGCCCCGGCGACAAGGTCGTGACCTCACGCGGGGCCTATCCGACCTTTTCCTATCATGTTGCCGGCTATGGTGGTGAGCTGGTCACGGTGCCCTATCGCGGCGATTATGAGGATCCCGTCGCCCTGATCGAAGCGGCCGCCGAAGCCGACGCCAAGCTGATCTATATCGCCAACCCCGATAACCCCATGGGGACGCACCAGCCCGGCTCGGTGATGGAGGCGATGATTGCCGCCGTTCCGGAGGGCGCGTTACTTGTTCTCGACGAAGCCTATCTGGAGTTCGCCCCGGCAGACACCGCGCCGCCCCTTGACGTCGCAAACAAGCGTGTGATCCGGTTGCGGACGTTTTCCAAGGCCTACGGCATGGCTGGTGCGCGGATCGGTTATGCGCTGGGCGAGGCAGGACTGATCGGGGCCTTTGACAAGGTGCGCAACCATTTTGGGGTGAACCGGCTGGCGCAGGCCGGGGCCCTCGAAGCGCTTGCCGATCAGCGTTACCTTGAGCAGACCGTGGCCAATGTCGCCGAGGCGCGCAGCCGCCTTGAAACGATCGCGACCGAAAACGGCCTGACAGTGGTGCCCTCGGCGGCCAATTTCGTGGCCATTGATTGTGGTCAGGACGGGAAATTCGCCCGGCGGGTCCTGGACGGGCTGATTGCCCGCGGTGTCTTTGTGCGGATGCCGCTGGTGGCCCCACAGGATCGGTGTATCCGCGTGTCGGCAGGCACGCCAGAACTGGTGGAACTGTTTGCCGCCGCTCTGCCAGATGCTTTGAAGGAGGCTACTGAATGACTGATTATCCCCGTGACATGATTGGCTATGGTCAGAACCCGCCGCGCGCGGATTGGCCGGATGGCGCACGAATCGCCGTCAATTTTGTCATCAACTACGAAGAGGGGGGCGAGAATAACATCCTGCATGGTGATGCTGCCTCCGAAGCGTTCCTGTCGGAAATTGTCGGCGCTGATCCATGGCCCGGGCAGCGGCACATGAACATGGAGTCGATTTACGAGTTCGGCTCGCGCGTCGGTTTTTGGCGCTTGCACCGCCTGTTCACGGCGCGGCAGATGCCGGTCACGGTTTTCGGGGTGGCTCTGGCGCTGTCGAGAAACCCCGAGGCCGTCGCGGCAATGAAGGACGCGGGTTGGGAAATTGCCAGCCACGGCTACAAGTGGATCGAATACCGCGATGTTCCCGAAGAGGTCGAGCGCCAGCATATTGCCGAGGCACTCCGCCTGCACGAAGAAGTCACCGGCGCGCGTCCGGCAGGGCTGTATCAGGGGCGAACCTCTGAGAATACCCTGCGCCTGACAATGGAGGCAGGAGTTGAATATTCCGCCGACTCCTATGCCGACGAACTGCCCTATTATGTGGCCGGACCGGATGGGCCATTTCTGATCGTGCCCTACACGCTGGATGCCAATGACATGCGTTTTGCCTCGCCTCAGGGGTTCAACTCTGGCGATCAGTTTTTCACCTATCTCAAGGACAGCTTTGACACGCTCTATGCCGAAGGCGGGCGCATGTTGTCGGTCGGCCTGCATTGCCGTCTGGTTGGACGGCCAGGGCGCGCGGCAGCGCTGGCGCGGTTTCTGGATTATGTGCAGGGGCACAAGGACGTCTGGGTGACTCGCCGGATGGATATTGCTCGCCACTGGAAAGCACATCATGCGCCCGAGTGATGGGCCTCCGGCGGGAGTATTTCTGCAAAAAAGAGGGGCCATGTCTGAAACAACCTACGCCCAACCCGCCGACGGTCTGCCTGCGCAGCGCGAGCTGATGACGGGACGGGCGGTGTTTACCGAATCCTATGTGCTGATCCCGCGTGGGGTCATGCGCGATATCGTGACCAGTATGCTGCCCCACTGGTCCGGGGCGCGGGCGTGGATTCTGGCCCGCCCCATGACCGGATTTGCAGAAACTTTCGCACAATATATCGTTGAACTTGATTGCAACGGAGGCTCGGACGATCCCGAGCCGGATCAGGGGGCTGAGGCGGTCCTGTTCGTGACCTCGGGGGAAATGGAACTTGAGATTGCCGGGGTCTCGCACCGGCTGTCGTGTGGCAGCTATGCATATCTCCCGCCCGCATCGGGCTGGCGCCTGTGGAACCGTGGTGATCAGCCGGCGACGTTTCACTGGATCCGCAAGGCCTATGAGTGTGTTCAGGGGATTGATGCGCCCGACGCCTTTGTGACCCATGAACAGGCGGTTGCTCCGGTTGCCATGCCCGATACGAACGGGGCTTGGGCCACGACACGCTTTGTCGATCCGGCGGATATGCGCCACGACATGGCGGTCAATATTGTCAGTTTTCAGCCCGGCGGTGTGATCCCGTTTGAGGAGACCCATGTGATGGAACACGGGCTTTACGTGCTGGAGGGCAAGGCGGTTTACAAGCTGAACACCGACTGGGTCGAGGTCGAGGCCGGAGATTTCATGTGGTTGCGCGCCTTTTGCCCGCAGGCCTGTTATGCTGCCGGTCCCGGTGTCTTTCGCTATCTGTTGTACAAGGATGTCAACCGGCACCCGGCACTGAGGTTGCCGTGATCCTGCAGGCTGAACCGCTGACGCCGGATGCCTTTGCTCCCTTTGGCGAGGTGCTGGCTGTCGATCCGGCCAAGGCGGTCGAGATCAACGCCGGGTTTACGACGCGATACCATTCGCTGGCCACGGTGGAGAGCGATGCGGATGTGATCCTGTCGATTTTTCGCGGGCGGGTGCGCCCCCTTGAGGCCGCCATGCTCGAACGCCATCCCCTTGGGTCGCAGGCTTTCATGCCGCTTTCCGCGCGGCCGTGGTTGGCAGTTGTCGCCGGGCGTCCCGACGCCAAGGCGTGTCGGGCGTTTCTGTGCCGGGGCGATCAGGGGGTGAATTACCGCTCCGGTGTCTGGCATCATCCGTTGCTGGTGCTGGATCGCGAACAGGATTTTCTGGTGGTGGATCGCGCTGGCCCCGGAGAAAATCTGGAAGAGCATTTTTTTGCGAATCCCTTGATCATTCACAGCTGATTATTCTTCCCTGATCGATTTTTCAGCGGCCAGGGCAAAGGCGTGGCTCTGCGCGGCCTCCAATGCTTCAGACAACATCTGCTGATACGGGGCGAGGGGTGAATTGTCGTCCGGGATCAGGATCGGGGCGCCACTAACAAAGACCATCCGCGAAAACGGCAGGTTGAACTGCATCCGGTCCCACGTTTTCAGGATCTTGCGCCGGGATGTGGTCATGGCAACCGGCACAATTGGCGCGCCGCTTTTTCGCGCCATCAGGACGATGCCTTCGCCGACCTCGCGCGCGACCTTTGGCACATCGGCTGTCAAGGTGACGGATTGGCCGTGCCGCAGGGTTTTCAACAGTTTCAGAAAGGCGCGTGCACCGCCCTTGTTGCGCCCGGCTTCGGTGCTGCCGCTGCCAAACACCAGCGGCACGCCCAGATTGTGCATGGCTTGGCCGATCAGGCGTCCATCGCCGTGATGGGCCACCAGTAGGGTCGGATAATTTCCGGCGGCAAAGCGAAACGCGAAAATAAAGTTCTGCCCGTGCCACGTTGCGTAAATGACCGGCTTTTCGGTGTTGAAATCATGCCCACCATCCACATGCACATGGCGCGAGGTCAGGTTGACAAAACGCAGGTAGAGCGAGATCAGCCAACTGCCCGCCGGGCCGCGCAAAAAATTCTTGATTGCCGCTTTCAATCTGTCGGTCCCGTGTCTGGTTCTGGCCCGACCTTAATGGGCAATTCGGCCCAAGGGAATCCCCATTGACACGGCTATCAGGATGCCTATAACCCGCCCATCCGGTGCGCGCGCCGGACCCATTGGTGTTGGTGGCCCCCGCAAGGGGATGCCTGTCGGGCTATTGCCCTAGGACAACGCCCTTTAGCAACGGCACAAGGCTGTCCCGGTTTCGGATTCAGCCGCGCGGCCAACATAAAGGAGATCAGCCGTGACCAAACGCACGTCTGCCAAGTACAAGCTCGACCGCCGTATGGGCGAAAACATCTGGGGTCGCCCGAAATCCCCCGTCAACCGCCGCGAATACGGCCCCGGCCAGCACGGCCAGCGCCGCAAGGGCAAGCTCAGTGATTTCGGCATCCAGCTGCGTGCCAAGCAAAAGCTGAAGGGTTATTACGGCGACCTGACCGAAAAGCAGTTTCGCCGCATCTATGCCGAAGCCGAGCGGGTCAAGGGTGACACCGGCGAGAACCTGATCGGCCTGCTCGAGCGCCGCTTGGACGCGGTGGTCTATCGCGCAAAGTTTGTGCCCACCGTGTTTGCCGCGCGCCAGTTCGTGAACCACGGCCATGTCACCGTCAACGGCAAGCGGGTCAATATCCCCTCGTACCGGGTGAAAGAGGGCGATGTGATCGCGGTGCGGGAAAAATCACGCCAGATTGCGCTGGTTCTGGAGGCCGCCGCCTCGCCCGAGCGGGACACGCCGGAATATCTGAATGTTGACCACGGCAAGATGACGGCCGAGTTCGTACGGACCCCGGCGCTTAGCGACGTGCCTTATCCGGTCATGATGGAGCCGAACCTCGTGGTCGAGTTCTACGCGAAAAACTGATTTCGCCAAGCCACGTATTTTCGAGCCATAAACTATTGGGGGCCGCGCGTCATGTGCGGCCCTTTTTCGTTCCGACACGGGACGTAAAAAGGCGGGGCCCGGGGTTTTGCAGCACACACGTGGGGATGTTGGCGGTGTGAAATAACGGTGGCGTCTTTTGCGCGAACAGGCTAACCCGTTTGAATGAAGCGTCTTTTCTCAGCTCACACCTTCCCGCTCGATGCGGCCCAGTCGCTTCCATTCTGGCGGCGGCCGGTTGGCTTGCTGTTCGTAATGTCCGCGGCGATGCCGCTGGCGTTTTCGGTCTGGAGCGCGCTTCTGAACAATTTCGTCATCGAGAAAGCCGGATTTGACGGGGCTGATATCGGCTGGCTGCAGTCGGTGCGCGAGATTCCCGGCTTTCTTGCCATCGGGGTGATTGCCGTTCTGATGGTGATGCGCGAACAGATTCTGGGGGTGGTTGCGCTTGTTGCCCTCGGCTTGGCGGTGGCGGTCACGGCACTGTTTCCCAGTTTCGAGGGGCTGTTGGTGACAACCCTGATTTCTTCGCTGGGGTTTCACTATTACGAGACCGTGAACCAGTCGCTGCAGCTTCAGTGGATCGACAAGCGGCGGGCGCCACAGGTGCTGGGCTGGCTGGTGGCGGCCGGCTCGGGGGCATCGCTCTTGGCCTATGGGCTGATCGCGTTCGGCTGGCGCTATCTGGGGCTAAGTTTTAGCACGACATATCTGATCGGTGGCGGCAGCACGGTCTTGCTGGCGATCTTTTGTTTTCTGGCCTATCCGCAGTTTCAGTCCGATACACCGCAGATCAGAAAAATGATACTGCGGCGGCGATATTGGCTCTACTACCTGTTGCAATTCATGGCCGGGGCGCGGCGTCAGATCTTTGTCGTCTTTGCCGCGTTCATGATGGTCGAGAGGTTTGGCTTTCGGGTCGATGCACTGACCCTGCTGTTTATGCTGAACTATATTGCCAATATCGTTTTTGCGCCGTTGATGGGCCGCGTTGTCGGTCGTTTTGGCGAGCGGCTGGCGATGATTCTGGAATATTCGGGCCTGATTGTCATTTTCCTGTCCTATGCCGGGATTTATTATTTTGACTGGGGGGCGATGCTGGCAGCAGGCCTTTATGTCGTGGATCATTTGTTTTTTGCGCTGGCCTTTGCGCGCAAGACCTATTTCCAGAAAATCGCCGATCCGCGCGACATTGCGCCGACTGCAGCCGTCGCCTTTACCATTAACCATATTGCGGCTGTCTTTCTGCCGGTTCTGCTGGGCTATCTCTGGATCGTTTCGCCGGGTCTGGTGTTTGCGCTGGCGGCAGCGATGGCGTTGGCCTCGCTGGTTTTGGTATTTCTGATCCCGCGACACCCCAGCCCCGGGCATGAGACGATCTTTGCCCATGGCGAGAGTACGCCCGAGCCCGTTATCAGATGACGCGAATTCAGGGACGGTTCCTCAGCGGCTCCACCATGGGCCATGTGGTGCGTATGACGCTGGCCGGATCGGTCGGGGTGATGTTCATGTTCCTGATCGATGCGGCCAACCTGTTCTGGATCTCGCTTTTGGGGGTCGAGCGGCTGATTGCGGCGCTTGGGTTTGCCTGGACCATCCAATTTTTTGCGATTTCCGTCGGCATCGGCTTTGGTGTCGCGGCCACGGCCACGGTTTCGCATCTGATTGGCCGCAGCGATCGCGCAGAGGCGCGCCGACAGGCCAGCGTCTGCGGCATCGCAGCATTTGTCGTGCAGTTCTGCGTGGCCGCTCTGATCCTGTGGTTTCGCGCCGATCTGCTGGCACTCATGGGCGCGTCAGGAGAGACCGCGCGGGCGGCCTCGCGCTATCTGCTGATTTCGGTTCCCTCGCTGCCGGTGATGGCGCTTGGTATGATCGGCTCGGCGGTTTTGCGTGCCGAAGGGGACGGCGTGCGCGCGATGATGGTGACGGTGACTTCGGGCCTCGTGTCAATGGTCATCGACCCGGTTCTGATCTATGGCTTGGGGTTCGGCCTTGACGGGGCTGCGTTTGCGCTGGCCACGGCGCGGGTGCTGTCGGCCAGCCTGTCTGTCTATTTTGTTGTCGGTCATCACGATTTGGTTGGGCGGATAGGCTGGCGAGATTTTCGGCGCTTGCTGGGCCCGTTCGTGCTGGTTGCGCTGCCGGTGGTGCTGACGCAACTATCCACCCCGTTTGGGAATTACGTCGTAACCACCGCCATTTCCGGCTTTGGCGACAGCGCCGTCGCCGGTTGGGCGGTGGTCGCGCGCCTGACCGTTCTGGCCTTTGGCGGCTTGTTTGCCCTTTCGGCGGCGATCGGCGGCATTTTCGGGCAGAATTTTGGTGCGGTTCTCTATGATCGGGTTGTCTGGGTGTTTCGCGATGCACTGGTGTTTTGCCTGATCTACACGCTGGCCGCATGGGGCCTGCTTTGGCTATTGACTGATACGCTTACGCGGGCGTTCAGTTTGGATTTCGAGGCTGCACGGGTGGTTGCTGCGTTTACCCATGTCGGGGCGCTCGGCTGGGTTTTTACCGGCGGGATGTTTGTCGCCAACGCCGCTTTTAACAACACGGGGCACCCGCTATGGTCCACCGCCTGGAACTGGTTGCGCGACGGTGTGCTGCTGTTTCCGGCGATCCTGCTGTTCAGCCGCGGGTTTGCCTCACCCGGGGCAATATACGGGCAGGCGATGGTCAGCGCGCTGGTCGGGATTGCCGCTGTCCTGACCTGCTGGTGCTATCTCGGCCGCCTCGGGCGGAAGGCCCGGCCCGAAAGGGGTTGATCGCCTGCGCCGCGCGTGCATATGCTGACCGTTGAGAACAGGAGATCACCACCATGAGCCTTTTTCCCAGATCCCGGGTGCTTGCTCCGCCGGCGGGCCGCAGCGAGCCGATCTCGACCGCCCGGATGCATTTCGTTAATGGTCGCCCGCTGTCCGGTGGGCGCCCCGATGGGCTGCACAGCTTGCTGGTTGGAATGGGCTGTTTCTGGGGTGCTGAGCGTCTGTTCTGGTCCGCAAAGGGTGTCTGGGTGACCTCGGTTGGCTATGCCGGAGGTCTGACCCCGAATCCAACCTATGAGGAGGTTTGCACCGGCAACACGGGCCATGCCGAGGTGGTCGAAGTCGTCTTTGACCCCAAGAAAACCGTCCTGGATCATATCCTCGCCCGGTTTTGGGAGGGGCACGATCCGACGCAGGGAGACCGGCAGGGCAACGACAGAGGATCACAATACCGCTCGGTTCTATATGCCAGCAATGCGGAACAACTGGCAGCGGCCAAGGCCTCGGCCGAAGTTTACGCAAGGCGCCTTGCCGAGGCGGGGCTGGGGCCGGTGACCACCAAGATCGGCCCGCGTCCCGACTATTATCTGGCAGAGGAATATCACCAGCAATATCTGGCCAAGAACCCGGATGGCTATTGCGGACTTGGCGGCACAGGCGTGCGCTGCCCGACGGGACCGGGGCGCGCAACTTAGCAGTCTCTGTCCGGACGCCTTGACGTGGTGGGCGCTGCGCCGTATCCGGCCTGACAGTTGTACAGAACAGGATGGCGCACCGATGACCACGTTTACCGCACTGACGACGCTTGGCTCCAAATCGGCCGCGGATCGGCTGGCTGAGGCCATGGAGGCGCTGACACCGGCGCCAACCGGGGTTGGGGTGCTGAAGGTCGAGGACGGCTCGGGCGTCTGGGAGGTCGGCGGTTATTTCGTCGCCCCCCCGGATCAAGCGGGGCTGGCGTTGCTGGCCGCCGCCTTTGAGGCCCGCCCTTTCTCGGTTTCCGAGCTGCCCGAGGTTGACTGGGTTGCCCATGTTCGGCGTGAGCTGGCTCCGGTCACCGCCGGGCGGTTTTTCCTCTATGGCAGCCATGATGCGGACAAGGTTCCGGATGGGGTCGTGGCGCTGGCCATCGACGCGGCCATGGCCTTTGGCACCGGTCATCACGGCACCACCAAAGGCTGCCTGATCGCGCTGGATCGTCTGGCGGAAAACCGCTTTCAGCCGGTCACGGTGGCCGATATCGGCTGCGGCACAGCGGTCCTTGCAATGGCGGCGGCCAAGCTCTGGCCCGAGGCGGCGATCATTGCCAGCGACATTGATGCGGTTGCGGTGGAGACTGCCACGGCCAACCTGCGCTTTAACGATATGGACGGCGCCTTCCCCTGCGTGACCTGCGCCGGTTTTGACGATCCGACGCTCGCCGGGGCTGCTCCCTTTGATTTGATCTTTGCCAACATCCTGAAGGCCCCCTTGTTGGAGCTTGCCCACGACATGGGCCGCACAAGCCGGAACGGGGGGATCCTAATCTTGTCCGGGATCCTCGATGAGCAGGCTGACGAGGTTATGGCCGCCTATGCCGCCGAGGGTTTTGGGATGATCCATCACGACACGCTGCAGGGGTGGAGCACGCTGACGCTGAAAAAATCGGCGCGTTAAACACCTGGTTACAGATTGTCGCCTATCCTGTCGCCGATATGGCGGACAGGACAGGGACGACTCATGACGGCTGTGGCGCAAAAGAGGCAGCAAGGGCGAACGGAAAACCGGGGCGGCTTTCGCCCTTTGCCGTTTGGTTGGATCGGGGTTCTGTTCCGCCTGATTGCCTCGATCCGCTTTCCATGGCTTCTATTCAACGTTGTCTTTCTGATGATCACGATTCTCAAGGTCGCGATCCTGCTGCAGATCGGGGACTCGCGCTACGCGGCGCGGCTGGCCTCATATGACAAATCCGACGTCACCACGCAGATCGGTGTGGTTGTCATGCGCCCCGACAGCCTGACCTTGAAACTTCGTGACGCGGTGCGGCCCATACTGGAAGACAGGGGGCTGATCCGAAAAAGGGCCACAATCCTGCGATTGCGGCCCCCGTGAGCGGTGTTTGAAATCTTACGCGGGGCCTTCAGAAGGGTCGCGCGCGCCGTGTCATTGCCTCGACATCTGCCGGGGTCAGGCCGATATCGTTCAGTTCATGCGCGCTGAGACGCGACAGGATTTTCTGCGTCTTGCGGGCATCGTTCCACGCCAGCAGCGCGGTCAGGAATTCGCTGCACGCAGAGATCACGCGGTATACGGTAACGGCTCCGAAAGGTGCCGGGCGAGAGGTTTCAAAAGTAGCCATCATGCACTTCCTTTTTTTCAGGTTGGCCGGAGCTGCGCCGGTTTCGCAAAGCGCATTTACGGATCGTGTAACGGTTTGACAATTGGTCATGTTGCATGGCCGGAATGCGTCCATTGCATAGGGGTTTGCTGAGGTTTGAAAGCGACAGAATCGCTGAAATTCCGGCCTGAAAACGACGTAATTTTCGTCTTCGGCGTATTACGGTTTTGCAGGCCGTCGAACTTTTTTTCCCACGCCCTGTCGTGCGCGCAAAAAAAGCCGAACATACTGGTAAATGTTCTTGTTTCGTGCTAGTTGCGCACAATAAGAACAAGACCACAGGGATGTCGGAAGGATGGGGGCAGGATGCGCGTCATGGGAATCGATCCGGGGTTGCGCCACATGGGATGGGGCATCATTGATGTCTCTGGCGGTCGGATAACCCACGTGGCAAACGGGGTGTGCTGCTCTGGCCAAGGGCCGCTGGCGACGCGTCTGTTGCGTTTGCACATCGCGCTGGACGAGGTGTTTGAGCGCCATTCGCCCGATTCCGCGGCGGTCGAGCAGACCTTTGTCAACACCAACGGCGCAGCCACGTTGAAACTGGGGCAAGCGCGGGCGATTGCCTTGTTGGTGCCGGCCGCGCACGGTCTGGAGGTTGCCGAATATGCCCCCAACACGATCAAGAAAGTGGTGGTCGGGGTGGGGCACGCCCAGAAAGATCAGGTGATCCACATGGTGCAGACCCAGTTTCCGACGGCCAGCATCAACGGCCCGGATGCGGCAGATGCCCTTGCGATCGCATTGTGCCATGCGCACCACGCACAGTTTTCCGGGCGTTTGGCGGCTGCTCTTGAGCGGGCGGAGGCGCGCGGCCGATGATTGGAAAGATTAGCGGACGTTTGGAATATCGCGGGGCGGACCATGTTTTGATCGATGTGAATGGTGTTGGCTATATCGTTTACTGCAGCCAGCCGACATTGGCGCTGATGCCGGTCCCCGGCGGGCGGGTTGCGCTTTATACCGATCTTCTGGTGCGCGAAGACAACCTGCAACTGTTTGGGTTTCCCACGCTTGCCGACAAGGAATGGCACCGCCTTCTGACCGGCGTGCAGGGGGTCGGGGCAAAGGTTGCGCTGGCGATTTCAGGCACGCTGGGCGCGGACGGGGTGGCGCGGGCGATCTCGTTGGGCGATGCGGCCGCGATCAAGGCCGCGCCGGGTGTTGGCCCAAAGCTGGCGCAACGTGTGGTGATCGAATTGAAGGACAAGGCCCCCTCGGTCATTGCCATGGGGGCGGCGGGGGCGGTGGAAACCATGCAGGCGGACCGCGAGGTGGTAGCCTCCTCCGTGATCGATTCCGTCGCGCCCGATCCTGCAGAATCCAGCGGTTCTGGGGCTGGTTCGCCCTCCTCGGGACTGGCGCAGGCGGCCAAAAGCGGCGCCGCCGCGGCCCGCGCCGAGGCCCTGTCAGCCTTGGTCAACCTCGGCTACGGGCAGGGTGAGGCGGCCAGCGCCATCGCCGAGGCGACGGCCGCGTCAGAGGCGCCGAACACCCAGACCCTGATCCGGGCCTGCCTGCGATTGCTGGCCCCGAAAGGATAAGGGATGGACGAATCAGACCCGATCTTGCGCCCTGAAGAGCAGCCACAGGATGCGGACCGCGCCCTGCGGCCCCAGACGTTGCAGGATTTCACCGGACAGCAGGCCGCGCGCGCAAATCTGAAGGTATTCATCGAAAGCGCGCGAAAGCGGGGGCAGGCGATGGACCACACGCTGTTCCACGGCCCGCCCGGACTTGGCAAGACGACTCTCGCCCAGATCATCGCCCGCGAGCTGGGGGTAAATTTCCGCATGACCAGCGGTCCGGTGCTGGCGCGTGCCGGAGATTTGGCTGCGATCCTGACCAATCTCGACAAGGGTGATGTGTTGTTCATTGACGAGATCCACCGCCTCAACCCGGTGGTTGAAGAGGTGCTGTACCCGGCGCTGGAGGATTTCGAACTGGACCTCGTCATCGGTGAGGGGCCCGCGGCGCGCACCGTTAGGATCGACCTGCAACCATTCACACTGGTCGGGGCGACGACGCGTCTGGGCCTGTTGACAACGCCGCTGCGCGACCGCTTTGGCATTCCGATCCGGCTGGAGTTCTACACCGAGGACGAGTTGTTGCAGATCGTCACCCGAGCCGCCGGACTTTTGGGGATAAAGGCCCTGCCTGACGGCGCGCGCGAGATTGCCCGCCGGTCGCGTGGCACGCCGCGGGTGGCAGGCCGGCTATTGCGGCGGGTCGTGGATTTCGCCGTTGTGGAGGGAGACGGCAAGATCACACGCAAGGTTGCCGATCATGCCCTCAACCGGTTGGGGGTTGACAAGATCGGCCTGGACGGGGCCGACCGGCGCTATTTGCGGCTTTTGGCCGAACATTATGGCGGCGGCCCGGTGGGGGTTGAGACCATTTCTGCCGCATTGTCTGAGGCGCGCGATGCTGTAGAAGAGGTGGTTGAACCCTATCTGCTGCAACAGGGCCTGATCCAACGCACCCCCCGCGGGCGGATGTTGGGGGCCCGGGCGTGGCGCCATCTTGGGCTGGAGCCTCCTGTGGACGGGGCTGAACCCGATCTGTTTGGAGACGACTGAATGAGCGATGACACCCTGCCTGCCGACCGTATCGAGGCGCTGTTTCGCGCCAAGGACGGCACCTATCGTTTCTCGCGCTGGGGCCGCCCGATTGCCCCGGTGGTTTTTGGCGTGGACGATGAGACGCTGGACCACCTCAAGGATGCCATGACCTCGGTGCTGGGAATTGCCGACATGGCCTTTGTTGAGACCGACCCCGAACTGGGCGCCAATCTGATGTTCTTTTTCTGTCAGGACTGGGATGAACTGGACATGGTGCCGAATCTGGACAAGCTGCTGCCGGATTTCGACATCCTGAAAGGCTCGTTGAAACGCACCGGGGCAACACAATACCGGACCTTCTCGTTCGACGAAAACGGCGCGATCAAGGTCTGCATCGTGCTGCTGCGCTATGACGACTACATGGCCGAGACACCGATCCAGACGCTGGGCGTCGGGCAGATGACCCAGTGCATCCTGTTGTGGGGGGACGAGGCCTTTGACGAGGACAGCCCCATCGCTATCGTTCCGGGCAACGGCATGTGTATCGTGAAACCCGCCTATGCGGCGGTGATCCGGGCGGCGTATGACCCGGCGCTGCCCCCCTCGGCGACCGATCGCAGCCACGCGATACGGCTGGCGGCAAGGGCCGGCAAATTGTTGGAGGGGCTTGAGGATGACCGACAAGACGCATCGGTTTAGGCTGCGGGTCTATTACGAGGACACAGATCTGGCCGGTATCGTTTATTACGCCAATTACCTGAAGTTCATCGAGCGCGCGCGCAGCGAATACATTCGCGCCCTCGGGGTGGATCAACTGGGCCTGAAGGCTGCGGATGGGATCGTGTTTGCGGTCCGGCATATCGAAGCGGATTATCTGGCCAGCGCCCAGTTTGAAGATGATCTCGTGGTCCACAGCCGCATTCGCGCCCTGACCGGCGCACGGATCTTTCTGCAGCAAACGGTGTCAAGGGCGCAGACCCGGCTGTTTTCGGCTGCCGTGACCCTTGTCTGCCTTGCCCAGAATGGGCGTGCTCGGCGGATTCCGGCGGAAATTCGCCAAAAATTGACCCAGGCAGTGGAATAAACGGCTGTTCCCGGCGCAAAAATTTGGTATTGCCCGCTGAGATTTGGTATGACGTCCCAAAACGGAGAATGCCAGACCGGCGGACCTCCAGATAGAGCAGGCTGATGCAACCCGTAGACTTTTCAATTCTCGCGCTGTTCTTGCGCGCCGCTTTCGTTGTCAAGCTGGTGCTTCTGGCGTTGATCCTGTCATCCTTCTGGTCCTGGGCGATCATCATCCAGAAGTTCATCAATTTCCGCATTGCCAAGCGCGACGCCAAAATGTTCCAGCAGGCCTTTTGGTCCGGAGAGCCGCTGGATCTGCTATTTGGCCGAATCCGCGAGACGCCGCGTGGAGCCTCTGAGCGCGTCTTTTGCAAGGGCATGACCGAATGGGAGCGCTCGCGCCGCACCGACGGGCGGATGATCCCCGGTGTGCAGGCGCGTGTCGATCGCTCGATGGACATTGCAATTTCCGAAGAGGTCGCGCGCCTCAATCATGGGCTGACCTTTCTGGCCACGGTGGGCTCAACCGCGCCTTTTGTCGGTTTGTTCGGGACCGTCTGGGGCATCAAGAATGCGTTTCAGGAGATTGCAGCGCAGCAGAGCACCAACCTTGCAGTCGTCGCGCCGGGGATTGCCGAAGCCCTGGTTGCCACGGCGCTGGGCCTTCTGGCGGCAATCCCGGCGGTCATTTTCTACAACAAGCTGTCGGCGGATGCGGACAAACTGGCCGCCGGTCTTGACCGGCTGGCAGATGAATTCTCGACCATCCTGTCGCGCCAGACGGACGCCTGAGCCATGGCTGGAGGGACTCTCGACACCAGTTCAGGGCGCCGCAGTCGCCGCGCACGTCGCCCGCAGCGCCGGGCGATGGCCGAGATCAACGTCACCCCCTTTGTCGATGTGACGTTGGTTCTGTTGATCATTTTCATGGTGGCGGCACCTCTGCTGACCGTGGGGATTCCGCTGAAGCTGCCGAAAACCGCCGCGACGCCGCTGCCGAGCGAGCAGGAAACACCCCTAACCCTGTCAATTGCGGCCGATGGGCAACTGGTTTTGCAAAGCACCAAGATCGCGCGCGATGCTCTGATCCCGCGTTTGCGCGCCATTGCCGTACAGCGCAAGAATGACAAGATATTTCTGCGCGCGGACGGGGCCGTTCCCTATGCTGTCGTGATGCAGGTCATGGGGGCGCTGAACGCAGCCGGATTTCGCAATATCGGTCTGGTGACCGACACCGGAGGCCCGACGCTCGACGGGCGCCAGAACTAGGCGTGGGCGGTGCAAACAGGCACCTATATATCGGGCCTTGCCCATGTCGCCGTAATCGGCTGGGTGGTTCTGGGCAGCGCCATGAGCCCGTCAAAACCCGCTGAGACCTTGCGTGTCAGCTCGGTTTCACTGATCTCAAAGGCAAGTTTTGCCGCTCTTGGCTCACGCGCGCCAAGGCCCGATACCCAGATCAAGCAGCCCGGCGCGCCAAAAACGGGGCCAGCGGCGCCGGTTGTGCCGAAAAAAACCGACGTGGCGCCGGTGCAACTGATGCCGACGTCACAGCCGACGGCGACTCCGGACCACAAGCCCGATCTTGCCTCGCTCAGGGGGCTGGCGCGCACTCGGGCGCAGATCAAGGCGCCGCAGATGGCCCCGCAGGCTGAAACAGACCTGCAGGGCCCGGCGCTCGACCTTCCCAGCGCCCAACTTGACCGGGTCGAGCGCAGCGGCATCCGGCCGAAGTCCCGCGTTGCCATGGTTATTCCGGCCCAACCCAAGGCACCCAAGGTGGACACCCGGGCGGCGCCCAAACCACCCAGCGATGCGCTGAAATCGCGGCAGGTCCAGAAATCGACGACCCCTGACCCAACCGCCACCAAGCCGCTTAAACCGAAGGTCGAGAAAGCCCCCGATCAGGCGTCCACCGAGATCATCACAGAACCCAAGAAAACCCGCAAGAGTGCTGCCCCCGTGGCCACTAGCCGACCACGGGGCCGTCCGGCCAAACTGAGCCGACGCGTGCGTCAGGCGCGCGACATTCAAAAGGCGCTGGCCCGCGCGCAGGCGGCCGCCCGCGCCAAACCGCCCAGTCCGCGGGCGCCAACACCGGCCCCCGCCCCCGTGGGTCCACCCCTGACGCAGGGGGAAAAAGACGGGCTGATCGTTGCGGTTCAGGAATGCTGGAACGTCAATCCGACATCCGAATCCGCACGGATCACGGTTGTGGTCGGGGTTAGGATGGAGAAAAACGGCATGCCCATCGAGTCCTCCATTCGCCTGATCCGTGCCAGCAAGGGCTCGGGTGCCGCACAGAGAAGCGCATTTGGCGCAGCACGACGTGCGATCTTGCGTTGTGCCAAAAGTGGCTACAAACTGCCGATTGAGAAATATGATCGATGGCGCGACATTGAAATGACGTTCAACCCTGATAAGATGAGGATCAAATGAGACCCCTGCATGTCCTCCCGGCGGCTCTGGCCGCGATTTTGTCGCTGTTTCTGGCGCAATCGGTCGTGGCCCAAGGCAAGAGCCGCACCGGGCCCTTGCGCATCGAGATCACCAATGGCGTGATTGAGCCGATGCCCTTTGCCGTGCCGGCGTTCGTAGCCACGACGGCGACGTCTCAACAGGTCGCCAAGGATATCGTCGGGGTGATCGTTTCCGATCTGACGGGCTCGGGCCTGTTTCGCGAAATTCCGCCGAACGCGCAGATTTCGGGAATTTCCAATTTCGATGCGCCGGTGCAATTTGCTGACTGGCAGGCGATCAACGCGCAAGCTCTGGTGACCGGCGCCGTCAGCGAAGGGCTGGGGGGGCGGCTGACAGTTAAATTCCGCCTGTTTGACGTCTTTGCCCAGACCTCGATGGGCGGTGGCCTGCAATTCAGCGGCGGCCGCAAGGACTGGCGGCGCATTGCCCACAAGGTCGCGGACACGGTCTATTCGCGCCTGACCGGTGAACAGGGCTATTTCGACAGCCGCGTGGCCTTTGTCTCCGAGACCGGCCCCAAGGGGCAGCGGATGCGGCGTTTGGCGCTGATGGATTACGATGGCGCGAATTACCGGGCGCTGACCGACGATCGCTCGATCGTGCTGGCACCGCGGTTTTCGCCCGACGGCACTCGCGTTCTCTATACCTCTTATGAAACCGGTACGCCGCAGGTCTTTGTGCTGAACACTCGGACCATGCGCCGCCGCCGTCTGGCCGATACCAAGGGGATGAGCTTTGCCCCGCGGTTTTCGCCTGATGGCAAGCGGGTTCTGTTGTCCCTGTCCGAGGCGGGCAACACCGATCTTTACGTCGAGAATCTGGCCTCTGGCAAACGCACGCGCCTGACGGTGGCACCATCAATCGAGACGGCAGGCAGCTTTTCCCCGGATGGCAAGCAGATCGCCTTCGAAAGCGACCGCTCGGGGGCGCAGCAGATCTATATCATGCCGGCGGGCGGCGGTGAGGCGCAGCGCATCAGCTTTGGTGCCGGGCGCTACGGAACGCCGGTCTGGTCTCCGCGAGGAGATCTGATCGCGTTTACCAATATCAACAACGGCCGCTTTCACATTGGCGTGATGCGGGTCGATGGCAGCGAAGAGCGCCTGTTGACCTCGTCCTTTCTGGATGAGGGTCCGACATGGGCGCCCAATGGCCGGGTTCTAATGTTTTTTCGGGAAACCCGTGGCGTCTCGGGGGCACCGTCCATCTATTCGGTCGATATCAGCGGGCGAAACCTGAAAAAGATTCCGACGCCCGCCTATGCTTCGGACCCGTCGTGGTCGCGCGAACGAAAGTAGCGGCGGGAGATTTCACAAGATGACCGCAGGGAGCCATGATCCGGGCGCCAATGGCGGCAAACCCAAAAAGGGGCGATGATTATGAGAGCAAGACTTGCACTGATTCTGGTGGCCGGCGGGCTGGCGCTTGCCGCCTGCAGCAACGCCATCCCCAACAGCGGGCTGTCCGGGGCCAACGGGTCCTACAAGTCCGACACGGTTGACTATTTCAACACCACGGTGGGCGACCGGGTTCATTTCGCCGTCGATCAAAGCACCCTCGATGCGCAGGCAATTTCGGTTCTTGATGCACAAGCCGCATGGCTGATCAAGAACACGGTCTATTCGATCACCGTTGAAGGACACGCTGACGAGCGCGGCACCCGAGCCTATAATCTGGCGCTTGGGGCGCGGCGCGCCAGTGCGGTCAAGGCCTATCTTGTCAGCAAGGGGGTCAGCGCGAACCGGATTACAACCGTCAGCTATGGCAAAGAGCGCCCGATCGCCCTGTGCTCGGCCGAGAAATGCTGGTCTCAGAACCGCCGTGCCGTGACCGTGGTGCGCGCCGGCGCGAGCAGTTGATCCGATGGCGGTGAACAGAGGCCCCGTCTGGGTTGCGCTTGTGGCGGTGATGTTGCTGACTCCACTGTCGGCAAGCGCACAGACCCGCAAAGAGACCCTTGCCGACATCCGTCAAGAGCTGAGCTTTCTCTATGTGGAAATCCAGAACCTGAAGCGCGAGCAATCCACCACCGGGGTGACGCAGACGTTGACCACTGGGGGTGACACCGAAATCCAGCGCCTCGATGCGCTTGAGGCCGAATTGCAGCGCCTCACGGGCAAGGTCGAAAAGCTGCAGTTTCGCGTCAACCGGATCGTCAAGGATGGCACCAACCGGATTGGCGATCTGGAATACCGTCTGGTCAAACTGGAGGGCGGTGACGTGTCCAAACTGGGCGAGACCACGACCCTTGGTGGGGATGCATCAAAGGTCGTCGTGCCGGTCGTGCCGCAGCCACAGCCCGGCACCCAAGACCTTGCAGTGGCCGAAAAGGGCGACTTTGACGCGGCAAAAGCGGCCTATGACAAGGGCGACTACAAGAAGGCCGCCGATCTGTTTGCGGCCTATGGCACCACCTATCCCGGCGGCAGCCTGACCGCCGAAGCCTATTATTGGCGCGGTCAGGCTCTGGCTGAGTTGAACGACTGGAGCAACGCCGCCCGCAGCTTTTTGCAGAGCTTCAGCGCCACTCCCGACAGCCCCTTTGCACCCAAGGCCCTGTTTCGCCTTGGGGTCAGTCTGGACAAGATCGGCCAGCGAGACGAAGCCTGCCTGACCCTGAACGAGGTCGGGGTCCGTTATCCCGGCTCGGAGTCTGAGACCAACGCCAAGACCAAGATGACCGCCCTTGGATGCAGCGGATGACGGCAGAGCTGACGCGCGTCTTTTCGCAGCGTCTGCAGGAATGCCTCGGCCCGGAGCGACCGGACAAGATCGGCGTGGCCGTTTCCGGGGGCAGCGATTCGACGGCCTTGCTGCACCTGCTTGATGCAACCGCGCCCGCCCTCGGGATCAGCCTTGCGGCCGTAACAGTGGATCACGGCCTGCGCCCCGAATCAGCGGCTGAGGCCCGCGCCGTGCATCGCGCCTGTCAGGCGATGGGTCTGGCCCATGACATCAAAAGGTGGGACCACCCACAACTGAGCGGGAACCTGCAGGCCGCGGCGCGAAATGCCCGCCGCCGGCTGATTGCCGACTGGGCCGGGACCAGCGGCATTTCGGTGGTGGCGCTGGGGCATACGCTGGACGATCAGGCCGAGACCGTCCTGATGCGCCTTGCGCGCGGCTCGGGCGTGGACGGTCTGGCAGCAATGGCGGCGCGCCGCTCGGCGTTGGGGGTCGCATGGATTCGGCCCATGCTGGGGCTGAGGCGCGCCGACCTGCGCGCCGATCTCCGCGCCCGTGGCCTGAGCTGGTGCGAGGACCCGAGCAATGAAAACACCACCTACCTGCGGGTGCGGATCCGAAAGGCACTGGCCTCTCTATCCGAGATCGGCCTTTCCCCCGCGGGGTTGGCCGACACGGCCGCGCGCTTTCAACTGGCGCGGCAGGCGTTGGAACTGGACACTTTTCGGGCGGCGGCCGGGCTGGTCTCGGTTTCGGCGGCGGGTGGCGTCAGCATGCCTCTCACCGACCTTTTTTCCCTGCCCGAAGAGATCCGTCGCCGTCTCTTTGCCCACGGTCTGATGTGGGTCTCGGGGGCCACTTATCGGCCGCGCCTGGACAGCCTGAAACGCGCGCTGGAGAGCGTAAAACAGGGCCGCTCGACAACGCTGACAGGCTGTCTGATCCGCTGTCGCGCCGGGCGGCTCCATATCCTGCGAGAATACCGGGCCGTTCAGAGCCTCAGCGCGCCCGTGCCCCGGCTTTGGGACGGCCGATGGGAATTTTCCGGCCCCCCGCATACGCCCACCGAGCTTTATATCGCCGCCCTTGGGGACAATGGTCTGGCGCAATGCCCGGACTGGCGCGAAACCGGCCTGTTGCGTGAGGAACTGCGCGCCAGCCCCGGCCTGTGGGCAGCTGAGCGCCTGATCTCAGCGCCGCTGGCGGGCCGCGCCGAGGGGTGGCGTTGTCGGCGTGTTCCCGCCTGCGATGATTTCGCACCTCTGGCTTTAACGCATTGAATCTGCCCACCGGATGCCTATGTTAGGGCCAACTGTGGTTCGCCCCGGCGGACCTGTTCCATTTCAAGGAGCCGTGTTTTGGGAAACACACGAAATATCGCCTTTTGGGTTGTGCTTTTCTTGTTGATTGTGGCGCTTTTCAACATGTTCAACTCAAGCTCGGGCGGCCTGTCCTCCCGGACCGAGAATTTTTCGACCTTCATGGAGCAGGTCAACCGCTCCGAGGTGCAGAGTGTCTCGCTGGACGGCGAAAAGATTTACGTTCACGCCAAGGACGGTACCGATTACGTGACCATAAAGCCCGAAGGCGAAAAGGTCACAGACAAGCTGCTGGCCGCCAAGGTTGCAATCAAGGCGGTGCCGCAACAGGCCTCGGGCTTTCTCAGCTTCCTGACACTGTTCGGGCCGGTCTTGTTGCTGGTCGGGGTGTGGATTTTCTTTATGAACCGGATGCAGGGAGGCGGCCGTGGCGGGGCCATGGGGTTTGGCAAATCCAAGGCCAAGCTGCTAACGGAAAAATCCACCAAGGTGACCTTTGACGACGTCGCCGGGATTGATGAGGCCAAGGAAGAACTTGAGGAAATCGTTGAATTTTTGCGCGATCCGCACAAGTTTACCCGACTTGGCGGAATGATCCCCAAAGGGGCGCTTCTGGTTGGCCCTCCGGGCACCGGCAAGACCCTGTTGGCGCGCGCCATTGCCGGTGAAGCCGGGGTGCCCTTCTTTACCATTTCGGGGTCGGATTTCGTTGAGATGTTCGTGGGCGTTGGCGCCAGCCGCGTGCGCGACATGTTCGAGCAGGCCAAGAAAAATGCCCCCTGTATCGTCTTTATCGACGAAATTGATGCGGTCGGTCGGCACCGCGGCGCGGGCTATGGCGGTGGCAATGATGAGCGCGAGCAGACCCTGAACCAACTGCTGGTGGAAATGGACGGGTTCGAGGCCAACGAGGGCGTGATTCTGATTGCGGCGACCAACCGGCCCGATGTTCTGGACCCGGCGCTGCTGCGGCCGGGGCGGTTTGATCGCCAGATTCAGGTGCCCAATCCGGACATCAAGGGGCGCGAAAAGATCCTTGGGGTTCACGCCCGCAAAACGCCGCTGGCACCGGATGTAGACCTGCGAATCATTGCCCGCGGCACCCCTGGCTTTTCCGGGGCCGATCTGGCCAATCTGGTGAACGAGGCGGCCTTGATGGCGGCGCGAACCGGTAAACGTTTCGTGACCATGGAAGATTTCGAGAATGCCAAGGACAGGGTCATGATGGGTGCCGAGCGCCGCTCGATGGTGATGACCGAGGACGAGAAAAAGTTGACCGCCTATCACGAGGCGGGCCATGCCATCGTCGGCCTCAACGTGCCGCAACACGATCCCATTCACAAGGCGACTATCATCCCGCGCGGCCGGGCGCTGGGCCTGGTGATGTCCTTGCCCGAACGGGACCAGTTGTCGGTGACAAAGACGAAATACACCTCGAAAATCGCCATGGCGATGGGGGGCAAGGTGGCCGAAGAGTTGATTTTCGGGCCCGAGAACGTCACCTCCGGGGCCAGTTCGGATATCCAGCAGGCAACACGCATTGCCCGCGCGATGGTGACCCAGTTCGGGATGAGCGAGAAGCTCGGCAATATCGAATATGTCAGCGAGCAGCAAACCTATCTGGGGCCACAGGGTTCGCAGTTTAACGCCGGCCCTGAGGCGCGCAAGCTGATCGACGATGAGGTCCGCCGGATCGTCGATGAAGGCTATGAAACCGCGCGCCGCATCCTGACCGAGCACGCTGATGAGCACAAGCGTCTGGCCGAGGGCCTGTTGGAATACGAGACCCTGACCGGGGCCGAGATTGGCAAGGTGATTGCCGGCGAGCCTCTGAACCGGGGCGAGGGTGAGGACGACACCCCCTCGGGCGGATCGGCCGCCAGCGTGACGGCGATTCCCAAAACAGCCAAGCCCAAGCCGCCAAAGACTGATCTTGAGCCCAACCCGACGGTCTGAAATCGGACCGTCGCCCAAGACGCTGACTCCTAAGACAAGAGACGAGATCCGCCCGGCCACCATGCGCCGGGCGTTTTTGTCCACAGGGTAAAGCGGCGTTTCTGATCCCGAAAATGTCGGCTGTGTGCTGTTGTACACCGTTCTTGCCGTTATACGCGAACAAGGTCATTATTGTCGCGTCACCGAAAGGAAAGCTGAAATGGGATATAAGTCAGACATCGAGATTGCGCGCGAGGCCTCGAAAAAACCCATCCAGGAGATTGGCGCGACGCTTGGCATACCCGAGGCCGACCTGTTGCCATTTGGACATGACAAGGCCAAGGTCTCGGCCGGGTTCATCGCCGCGCAACGGGACAAAAAGAATGGCAGGTTGATTCTGGTGACCGCGATCAACCCCACACCGGCAGGCGAGGGCAAGACCACCACCACCGTTGGCCTGACCGACGGGCTGAACCGGATCGGCAAGAAGGCCATGTTGTGTATCCGCGAGGCATCGTTGGGCCCCTGTTTCGGCATGAAGGGCGGCGCTGCCGGGGGGGGCTATGCGCAGGTCGTGCCGATGGAAGAGATGAACCTGCACTTCACCGGTGATTTTCATGCGATCACCAGCGCGCACAACCTGTTGGCGGCGATGATCGACAATCACATATATTGGGGAAACGCGCTGGAAATCGACGAGCGCCGCGTTGTCTGGCGTCGGGTTCTGGACATGAACGACCGGGCGCTCAGGGATGTAGTGACCTCGCTCGGGGGGGTCTCGAACGGCTTTCCGCGCCAGACCGGATTTGACATCACGGTGGCCTCCGAGGTCATGGCCATTCTGTGTCTGGCCAATGATCTTGAGGATCTGCAACAGCGTTTGGGCAACATTATCGTGGCCTATCGGCGCGACCGTACCCCGATCACCTGCCGGGATATAAAGGCGGATGGTGCGATGACGGTTCTGCTTCAACAGGCGATGCAGCCAAACCTCGTTCAAACGCTGGAAAACAACCCGGCCTTTGTGCATGGCGGCCCGTTTGCCAATATTGCCCACGGCTGCAATTCTGTTGTCGCCACAACGACGGCGCTGAAACTGGCGGATTATGTGGTGACTGAGGCGGGTTTCGGGGCTGACCTCGGGGCGGAGAAATTCATGGATATCAAATGTCGCAAGGCCGGGCTGTCACCGGATTGCGTGGTTCTGGTGGCCACGGTGCGGGCCATGAAAATGAATGGTGGTGTTCAGCGGGCCGATCTGGGGGCGGAAAATGTTGCCGCTGTCACCGAAGGTTGTGCAAACCTTGGCCGTCATATCGGAAATCTGAAATCCTTTGGCGTGCCGGTCGTCGTGGCCATCAACCACTTTGTTACCGACACCGACGCCGAAATTCAGGCGGTGCGCGACTATGTCGAGACTCAAGGGTCCGAGGCCATCCTCTGCCGCCACTGGGAGCTGGGCGGTGAAGGCGCGGCCGAATTGGCCACCCGGGTTGCGCAGATTGCCGACAGCGCGGTGTCGCAATTTGCCCCGCTCTACCGGGATGAGATGCCGCTTTTTGAAAAAATCGAGACCATCGCCAAACGGATATACCGTGCCGACGAGGTTCTGGCCGACAAGAAAATCCGCGAACAGCTGAAGGCTTGGGAAGATGCGGGGTATGGCGATCTGCCGATTTGCATGGCCAAGACGCAATATTCCTTTTCGACCGATCCGAACCTCAGAGGCGCGCCCACCGGGCATTCGGTGCCGGTGCGCGAAGTTCGCCTTAGCGCTGGCGCCGGCTTTGTTGTGGTCATTTGCGGGCAGATCATGACGATGCCCGGCCTGCCGCGTAAGCCTGCTGCCGAGGCCATCCACCTGAATGATCTGGGCCAGATTGAAGGCCTGTTCTAGGGCCGCTATAAGGCGGCCAAGCCCGACGGGGCCGACGTCGCGGGTGGTGCATTCCAGCGAAAAGGGGATAGAAATGGTGGCGAAAATCATTGACGGCAAGGTGTTTGCTGCCGGAATTCGGGAACAGGTGGCCTCGCATGTGGAGCGTCTGAAGGCGGATCATGGGATCAGCCCGGGGCTTGCCGTGGTTCTGGTCGGCGAGGATCCGGCCAGCCAGGTTTACGTCCGCTCCAAGGGGCGCCAGACCGTTGAGGCGGGGATGACCTCGTTTGAGCACAAGCTGGACGCCACAACCACAGAGGCTGAGTTGCTGGAATTGATCGCCGCCCTGAATGCCGATCCCGCGGTGCATGGTATTCTTGTGCAGTTGCCGCTGCCCGCACATCTGGACGAGGCGCTTGTCATCAACGCGATTGATCCGGACAAGGATGTGGACGGGTTTCACATCCTGAATGTCGGGCGTTTGGCCACGGGGCAAAAAAGCATGGTTCCCTGCACGCCTTTGGGCTGCCTGATGATGTTGCGCGATCATCACGGATCGCTGAGCGGGTTGAACGCCGTGGTGGTCGGGCGCTCGAATATCGTTGGAAAACCGATGGCACAGCTGTTGTTGCGCGACAGTTGCACCGTCACCATCGCCCACAGTCGCACCCGGAACATTCAGGATATCTGCCGGCGGGCCGATATTCTGGTGGCCGCCGTGGGCCGCCCCGAAATGATCGACAGCGCATGGATCGGCCCGGGTGCAACGGTGCTTGACGTCGGGATCAACCGCATTCCCGCGCCTGAAAAAGGCGCAGGAAAGACCCGGCTGGTTGGCGATGTCGATTTCGCCAGCGCTCGCGAGGTGGCCGGTGCCATAACGCCGGTTCCGGGCGGTGTCGGCCCCATGACCATTGCCTGTCTTCTGGCCAACACCCTGACCGCGGCCTGCCGCGCACACGGGCTGGATGAGCCAGAGGGGCTGACCGCATAGCGGGTTTAAAGACAGGGATAGATCGCCAGCCAATACTCTGCCCGGTTGTGCGCGCGCGAAAAGCGTATTTTCACAAGGGGTCCGTTCCGTTAGTCGGCTTTGCGCCTGACCTGATGTCCCAATCAATCGGGGCCAGCGTGCCGATCATCTCGACCAGCAGGCGGGGCAGGCGTGTGTCGGCTCCTTCTGGTGCATCGTCAAGGGCGGCCAGAACGTCCTTTTCAAGAATCCCGATCGTATTGTCCGGGCCAAAGCCGTCGCGGGAAAATTCGATTTCGTTAAAGCCCGAGGCAAACCAGTTTTGTCCGGAACTGGCGGCGATCAGATCCAGCAGGCGGTTGGGATTCAGATTTCCTGCGCGCGCCCATTCCAGAACCAGACGCGTCATGACCGTGTTGGAGGCCGCCAGCAGGTTGTTCAGGACCTTGGCGGCCATGCCGCTGCCAAACCCGCCCATCCGGTGAAAGGAGGTGCCCATCGCCTGAAAAATAGGCATCAGCGCGTCCAGATCAGCGGCGTCTCCGCCTAGCATGAATGACAGGCGGCGCTCGCGCGCTCCGATTTCGGCGCCGGACATCGGGGCGTCAATCAGCGTGATCCCCTTCGGCACCCGGCTTTGCAGGGCTCGCACATAGGCCGGGGACAGCGTCGAGCAGATGATAATCCGCTCAAGCTTCGGGGCGATCGAGGTAAAGTTCTGCGCGCCAAACAGAACCTCTTCGGTCTGTGCGCGGTCCCGAACCACGCTCAGCAGCGTTCGCAAGTTGCCGGCAAAGGCCCGAGGGTCGGTTTCGATGTGCTCCGCAAGCGGGCCAAACTGGTGCCTTGGCCGGACATCAAAGCCGCCCGCGTCAAAGCCCGCCGCGATCAGCGCCTGCAGCATCCCTGCGCCCATGCGACCGCATCCGGCCAGACCAATTCCGCGCAGCTCCATTCAGGCCTCGTCCACGAAAAGGTTGGCCCAGGCGCGGTCAATCAGTTCCGGTGACATTTGCGGCGGGATCTCTTCATAGGCGCAGATCGACAGGATCTGGTCGATCAGGAACGGGCCATGAAAGTTGGCATAGACGTGGTTGACCTCGGGGTAGCGATTTTTCAGCAAATGCACCACTGCGTGTTCATCGACGGGCACGCGTTTGGCCTGACAGACCCGCATGAAGATTTGCAAAAAGTTTTCCTGATCAGGGCCGTCGATCTTGATCTTGTATGCAATACGTCGCAAGGCCGCCGCGTCGAACATTTCCGAGGGCTTGTAGTTTGTCGAGAAAATCACCAGCGTATCAAAGGGTACGATAAATTTCTCGCCCGATTCCAGCGCCAGAATGTCATAGCCGCTTTCCATAGGCACGATCCAGCGGTTGATCAACGCCTGCGGGGGCTCGGCCTGCCGTCCGAGATCGTCAACGATGAACACGCCACCAGTGGATTTCAACTGCAGCGACGCCTGATAGGTGCGCGAGACGGCGTTGTATTTCAGGTCCAGCATGTCCAGCGTCAGTTCGCCCCCGGTGATGACCGTGGGACGGCGGCAGCGGACATAGCGGGCATCAAAGCGGCTGCCGCTGCGCCTAAGAGACAGCGTGTCATTGGGGCTGGCCTCGACCTTGTCATGCACGATTGGATCATAGACCGTGATCACCTGTCCCATGTATTCGATGGCCAGCGGCACATAGATGCGGTCGCCAAGCGCGTCGCGAATGCCGTTCGAGATCGAGGATTTCCCGTTTCCGGGAGGCCCGTACATCAGGATCGACTTGCCCGAGTTGATGGCTGGCCCCAACTCATCCAGCAGGCCGTCCGGCAGGATCAGATGAGACATAGACTCGGTCAGTTTCTGTTTTGAAATGGCAATATTTCGCACCGCTTGCCGTTCGGTCTGGGTCTTGTAGGCCTCCAGCGGCACCGGCACCGGGCCATAATATTCCGATTGTTTCAGGGCATCGAGGGCGCGCGACTTGCCACTGTCCGACAGCTCGTAAACCATTTCACTGGCCCCGTGTGCCTCGCGGTTTCCCATCGCTTCCAGCAGCTTTTGTTCGCGCGCCAGCTCGATCAGATCCTGAGTCAGGCCGATGGGCAGGCAGATGGCCTCGGCAATGGCGGATACGGTGAACAGGTTGCGTCGAAACACGGTTTTGAGGAAAATATCCCGTAACATGACCAGCGGCAGGCCGGTGTCCTGCAGGCTGGTGGGTTGCGGAGGGGCCTTGACGTCGATTGCCTGCATGTTCATGGATGCCTCGGTTGTTCTCGCCTGCTGAATGTCAGTCCAGACCCTAAGCATATGGCACAAATTCAACAACAAAAATTAAAGACAGTTTTGCATCTGTGCGTCAGGCATTGTAGCATCGCGCGAAACAAAACAGGGGGCAGACATGGGCAGGCCTTCAGCCGGAGGTTATCTGGCATTCTTGATCTTCGTTCTGATCGTTCAGGCGGCGCTGTTGCTGGGAAAGGGCGTTTTGCTGATCGATCAGCATGAGGGCGATGCGTTGCATTTGCTCCAGATCATCCTGCGCATGGGCGCAGGTGAGTGGCCACATCTGGATTTTACCACGCCGATCGGGATTCTGGCTTTTGCACCGATTTCATGGCTGGTCTCGTTGGGGATTGGGGTCGGACATGCGATCACGGGCGGGATGGTTCTGGTGGCGCTCATCATGGTGCCGGCAATCTGGTGGGTCGGCTATTCACGCCTGTCCACAGCCAGCGCGCTGCTGTTCGGGGCGTTCGTGATCATCCTCTGCACGGCGCTGGTCTATGGGGGCAAGGACGAGGTCAGTTCGATCTCGATGTATTACAACCGCTGGGCCTGGGCAGCGGCATCGCTGCTGGTGATCCTGATCATGGTTTTACCGACGCGTGAGAACGACACCGCCGATGGTCTGGTTGTCGGGCTGGCGCTGTCGTTTCTGGCGCTGTCAAAGATCACCTTTTTTGTCGCCTTTATGCCCGCCGTCCTGCTGGCCCTGATCCTGCGGGCAAAATGGCGCAGCTTGACGGTGGCGTTTCTGGTCGGCGCCGTGGCGGTAGCGGTGATGACGGCACTTGGCGGGGTGGATTACTGGCTGGCCTATATTGGCGATCTCCGCCTTGTCAGCGCATCCGGGATCCGGCCACAGCCCAGTGCCACGCTGGCGGTGCTGTTGATCGGGCCGACTTTTCTGACTGCCAATCTGGTGCTAATTGCCGCCGTCGTCCTGCTGCGACAGGCGGGCCATGGGGTTGAAGGGATCCTTTTGCTGGTGCTTGCGCCGGCCTTTGTTTACGTGACCTATCAGAATTGGGGAAACGATCCGAAATGGCTGTTTCTGGTTATGATCCTGATGCTTGCACTACGTCCGGATCGGCGGATCAACAACGGTTTTGGCTGGAATGTCGGGCGCGCGATGGGGGTTGTGGCGGCTGTTTCCGGAGCGTTGATCCTGCCCAGCGTTTTTAATCTGACGTTTGCCGATATCCGTCATGCGCGCCTGTCGCGCCAAGGCTTTTTTCAGGTGCTGCCGGGCCACAAGAACAGCGATATCGCAATGAAGGCGTCGCGTATGTATGCCCCGGCGCGGCGCGAAGCCTTTCCCCTCAGTGACCCAAAGCTGGCGGCGCTGGTGGCGAAGTCAACTGATCGCAACACCGATGTTCTGTTTGGCCAGCCTCTCAACAAATGCCGGCTGGCGATGGGGCTGGTTGGTGTTTTGCATCAGATGGCTCGAGACCTCGAGACGGTGGATGGCATCAAGGGAAAAACGGTGTTCACAGCGGACACGTTCTCGAACCTCTGGCTGTTCGGCTCGACCGCGCCCCTGAAAGGTGGGGCACCGTGGTACTACGGCGGCAACGCGGGGATGGATCGCGCCGATTACGTTCTGGTGCCGCTTTGCCCGGTGACGCCGCGGGCGCGTTCGCTGGTGCTGCAGGAAATCCGGCAGCGCGCGGGCCAAATCAACCTGCGCGAGGTGATGCGCAACGATCTGTTCATCCTGTTGCGCCGGTTGCCGGACTGAGACGGGCGTTCGGGGGTCGTGTGCCTATCGGGTAAATTTCTTGTATTTGACCCGCTTGGGTTCCAGCGCATCGGCCCCGAGGCGGCGCAGCTTATCCGCTTCATAATCCTCGAAATTACCCTCGAACCACTCGACATGGCTGTCGCCTTCAAAAGCCAGAATATGGGTGCATATCCGGTCCAGAAAAAAGCGGTCGTGGCTGATGACAACGGCACAACCGGCGAAATCCACCAGCGCATCCTCAAGCGCGCGGAGGGTTTCGACGTCAAGGTCGTTGGTCGGTTCGTCCAGCAACAATACGTTACCGCCTTCGCGCAGAAGTTTGGCCAGATGCACGCGGTTGCGCTCACCTCCTGACAGCAGGGACACCTTTTTCTGCTGGTCTCCGCCCTTGAAATTGAATGCCCCGCAATAGGCGCGGCTGTTGACCTCGGCATCCCCGAGCTTGATGATGTCCAGACCGTCGGAGATTTCCTCCCACACGGTTTTTTCGCCACTCAGCGAGTCGCGCGACTGGTCGACATAGCTTAGCTTGACGGTGTCGCCAAAGTCGATGGAGCCCTGATCCGGCGTTTCCTGCCCGGTCAACATGCGGAAAAACGTCGATTTGCCGGCGCCGTTCGGGCCGATCACGCCGACGATCCCGCCGGGGGGCAAAGAAAACGTCAACCCGTCGATCAACAGATTGTCGCCAAAGCCTTTTTTCAGGTCGGTGATTTCGATTACCTTGCCGCCAAGGCGCGGCCCGTTGGGGATAACGATCTGGGCGCGTCCCAGTTTCTCGCGCTCCGATTGGTTGGCGAGATCATTATAGGCGTTGATGCGCGCCTTTTGTTTGGCCTGACGCGCCTTGGCCCCCTGACGCATCCATTCAAGCTCACGCTCAAGCGTTTTCTGCTTGGACTTGTCTTCGCGGGCTTCCTGCGCCAGACGCTTGGCCTTTTGCTCCAGCCAGCTTGAATAATTCCCCTCATAGGGGATGCCACGGCCCCGGTCGAGCTCCAGAATCCAGCTGGTGATGTCGTCTAGAAAATAGCGGTCGTGGGTGACGATCAGGCAGGTGCCCGCATAGTCGATCAGGTGTTTTTGCAGCCACGCGATGGTTTCGGCGTCAAGGTGGTTTGTCGGCTCGTCCAACAGCAGCATCTCGGGCGCCTCAAGCAGCAGACGACAGAGCGCGACGCGCCGACGTTCGCCCCCGGACAGGGTCTTGACGTCGGCATCATCGGGCGGGCAGCGCAGGGCCTCCATCGCGATGTCGATGGTGGCGTCGAGGTTCCAAAGATCGTCGGCGTCGATCTGGTCCTGCAGTTGCGCCATCTCGTCGGCGGTTTCCTCCGAGTAATTCATCGCCAATTCGTTGTAGCGCTCAAGGATTGCCTTTTTGGCCGCAACCCCCAGCATGACGTTTTCGCGCACGCTCAGAGTCTCGTCAAGCTGCGGCTCCTGCGGGAGATAGCCCACCCGCGCGCCCTCGGCGGCCCAGGCTTCGCCGGTAAAGTCACGGTCCAGCCCGGCCATGATCTTCATCAGGGTGGATTTGCCAGCGCCGTTGACCCCAACCACACCGATCTTGACGCCCGGAAGAAAGGAAAGGTGGATGTTTTCAAAACATTTCTTGCCACCGGGATAGGTCTTGGAGACGCCGTTCATATGATAGACATATTGGTAAGAAGCCATGATGCAGGGGTCCCTGTTGCTGTTTCAGGATGCTTTATTCAATGCTACGCCAAAGCGCAATGGCGGGTGATGCGTCTTGGCGGCCGTATCGCCGGGGATGTGCGAGTCCGATGGGGACCCTCAGTAGAGGATCCGCGGGTTCGGACAGGTCGGGTCAGTGAGTATTTTTGCAAAAAAGACCTTGGCGGCGGCGGATTGACAATCAAGGGGTCTCTGCGTTAGGGGCGGAGCGCGCGCAGGTAACAGGCCTGAAGGCGAAATTTGTGGAGAGGAAAATGACCGCTTCAATGAACAGGCGCCGGCAAGTCGAGGGCGTGTTTTATCTTTTGAGTTATATTTTATCGATTCCGGTGGCAAACTGGATGCTGGGGCATGTGGGAACGGCTTGCCCGCCCCACTCGCCCTGCCTGATCCCGGTGGCCCCGGGGATCATGGCCCCTAGCGGGGTTGTCATGGTGGGGCTGGCGCTGGTTCTGCGCGATCTTGTGCAGCGGCGGCTGGGGTTGGTCTGGTCGATCGTCGCGATCCTGCTGGGCGGCGCGCTGAGCTGGCTGATTGCGCCACCGGCTCTGGTTGTGGCCTCGGTTGCGGCCTTTCTGATTTCGGAATTTACCGATCTGGCGGTTTACACGCCTTTGCAGCGGCGGCGTCTGGTTCTGGCGGTGGTGGCCTCGGGGTTTGTCGGCCTGCTGTTTGACAGTCTGGTGTTCTTGCAACTGGCCTTTGGCAGTCTGGATTATCTTGGCGGGCAGGTAATCGGAAAAGGCTGGATGGTGCTGCTGTCGATCCCGGTGATTGCGTGGCTGCGCCGACGTGATGAACGACTTGGTCTGGTGCCGGCATGAGCGGGGCAAAAGAACTGGGCCTTTCGCAACTGGGGCAGGCCAGCGAAGCGCCTGCATCGCCGGACCTCGCGGTTCTGGAGCGTGTCACCAGCCCCCATCAGGACGTTGATTTTCTGGTGCGCTTTACCATTCCCGAGTTTACCTCGGTCTGCCCGGTGACGGGTCAACCGGATTTTGCACATCTGGTGCTGGATTACGTGCCGGATAAGTGGATGGTTGAGTCAAAATCCCTGAAACTGTACCTGACCTCGTTTCGCAACCATGGGGCCTTTCATGAGGATTGTACGGTTTCAATCGCCCGCCGCTTGGTGGACGAGCTGTCCCCGAGGTGGCTGCGGATCGGCGGCTACTGGTATCCGCGCGGAGGCATCCCCATCGATGTGTTCTGGCAGACCGGTGCGCCGCCAGAGGGGCTGTGGCTGCCGGATCAAGGTGTGCCGGGCTATCGCGGGCGCGGATAAAGCGGATAAAGGCGCGGATATAGGCATTGAGGCCAGACGGGGCTTGGGCCAAGCTGGGACCATGCCCCCTGTGCCCGAAGGAGCCAAACGAGCGTGATGCGTCATAATTTTCCCTATGCCGAAGCAGGCCAGCGGATCGGCCTGTTGGGTGGATCGTTTGATCCGCCGCATTGGGGACATGTCCATATCAGCAAGGAGGCACTGAAGCGCTTCCACCTCGATCAGGTCTGGTGGCTGGTGTCGCCGGGGAATCCGCTGAAACGCGAAGAGCCGGCGCGGCTGGATCGCCGGATTGCCGCCGGTCGTGCCTTGGCCGATGATCCGCGGATCGTCGTCAGCGATCTTGAGCGGCGACTGGGCACGCGCTTGACCGCCCAAACCCTGAATCATACGCAGAGGCTGTACCCGGGGGTGCGGTTTGTCTGGCTGATGGGGGCTGACAATCTGGCCACGTTTCACTTGTGGCAGGACTGGCGCGGCATCCTTGGCCGCATTCCCGTCGGCATTCTGGCGCGTCCGGGCCATATGCTGGCCGCGGGGTTATCGCCTGCGGCGCAAATTTTTGATCAGGCCCGCCTGCCTGCGGGGTTTTCGCCAATTTTACCGTTGTGCCCGCCGCCTTGCTGGTGTCTTGTGTCGGGGCCGACGGTCGGCCTGTCCTCAAGCGCGATCCGAAGCAGAGGCGAATGGGCCTTGTGATCGGTTCGGATTCAGGGGCCGCGCCCTTTTTATGGAAAAGACATGCAGGCATGATCGTGAATGGCCATGGCAAGCAGCAGTAGGTTTCAACATCCGGGCCGCCGGCTGATTTTGGCGGCGCTGGCGGTCTGCTTTGCCTCGGTGGTCATGGCCGGGGCTCCGCTGCACTCGATCCGCCCGCAGCCCCGCAGCCTGAAACTGCGTCTGGCCACCGCCCGCCCGGTTTCTGAGATCATTGCCCGGGCGCGGTTGGACGGCAAGGTGGGGTTCGTGGTGGCGGACGCCAATAGCGGCGACATTCTGGAAAGCCACAATCCGGTTCTGACCTTTCCTCCGGCGAGCGTCACCAAGACTGTGACTACGCTTTACGGGCTGGAGACATTGGGAGACAAGTTCCGCTTTACCACCCGTCTGGTGGCGACGGGGCCGCTGGTTGATGGGACGCTCAACGGTGACCTCTATCTGGTGGGGGGCGGAGACCCGACGCTGGACAGCGATGCGCTGGCGGATCTCGTGCGCCAGATCAAGGCCGCGGGTGTGGTTGGGATCAGCGGTCAAACCTATGTCGTTCAGGGCGCGCTGCCTTATACGCCGGCAATCGATCCGGGGCAGCCGGTTTATCTGGGCTATAACCCTTCGGTTTCGGGTTTGAACCTGAATTACAACCGGGTGTTTTTCGAATGGACGCGCCGCAAGGGGGGCTATGAGACGACAATGGACGCTCGCGCCCTGAAATTCCGCCCGCGCGTGCAGCAGCCCAGCATCCGGGTGGTGGATCGGCACATGCCGGTGTTTTCTCTGAATATGACGCCCGGACATGAGGACTGGACCGTTGCCCGACGTGCGTTGGGACGCCGGGGCGGGCGCTGGCTACCGGTGCGCAAACCGGCGATTTATGCGGCCGGGGTGTTTCAGACGATTGCCCGCTCTTTCGGGATCGCGTTGCCGGATTTCCGCGTCGCTTTGCACATTCCCAAGGAACCTGAGACGCAGGTGATTGCCACATGGCAGAGCCGCGAGCTACGCGAGGTGCTGCGGCGAATGTTGAAATACTCGACCAACCTGACCGCCGAAACCGTCGGTTTGACGGCCAGCACCAAGCGCAACGGGCGGCCGGACAGTCTGCGGGCTTCGGCGCGCGAGATGACCCGCTGGGCCAACACGGCCACAGGGACGCAGCACGCGTATTTCGTCGATCATTCGGGTCTGGGGGCGGCGAACCGGATTTCAGCCAGCGATATGGTCAGCCTTTTGCTGCGCGAGGGCTGGGACGGTCCGCTGCGGCCCCTGATGAAGAAAATCCCCTTTCACGACAAGAGGGGACGACCGATGCGCTCCCCTCCAGTGCAGGTGGTGGCCAAGACCGGAACCCTGAATTTCGTCTCGGCGCTTGCCGGCTATGCCAAAACCCGCAAAGGGCGCAAACTGGTCTTTGCGATCTTTTGCGCCGACCTGCCGCGCCGGGCTAAAATTCCGAAATCCCAAAAAGAGCGGCCTCGTGGTGCGCGGGCATGGAATCACCGAGCCAAGAAATTGCAGCAGGACCTGCTCGCGCGTTGGGCCCGGGCCTATGACGGCTGACGACAGTCGCAACCCATGCGAATGACGATAAGGCACCCCCCAAACGCCAGAGAGCCCCGCAGAAGCGAGGCTCTCGTTTGGCAGTATCCCTGAAACCTTAGAAGGTTGTCGAGATTTTCTGGCCGGACAGCTGGGTCTGAATGTCGCTCGACAGATTGTT
>Ga0256829_1000044_pt1 | contig 167063 bp, 155 predicted proteins | sample 131447metaG_FD_185979 | JGI IMG/M metagenome (GOLD analysis project Ga0256829, IMG submission 185979) | Hydrothermal vent microbial communities from Lau Basin, Pacific Ocean - 131-447 | ecosystem: Environmental > Aquatic > Marine > Hydrothermal vents | place: Pacific Ocean: Lau Basin... | reverse complement strand
GGCACCTGGATCCCAACGCGCTGCTTCTGTTTTTGATCATCTTCACCTGGACGCCGCCGCACTTCTGGGCGCTGGCGATCGCGCGGCGCGAGGAGTATGCCAAGGTCGACGTGCCGATGCTGCCGGTCGCGCACGGGGTCGACTTTACCTGCGAGCACATACTGGTTTATACGCTGCTGTTGATCGCGACCAGCCTTCTTCCGTTCGCGACGGGGATGAGCGGGTGGCTTTACCTCTCGGGGGTGCTCGGCCTGGATATTCTCTTCTTGGTCCTGGCGTTCTGCCTGCTGTGGACGAAGCACGACCGACAGGCTATGCGCACCTTCGGCTATTCGATTGTTTACCTGACACTGCTGTTCGCATTCCTTCTGGCGGACCATTACGCGAGACTGACGTCGGCCGGGTGAGGTCCGGCGGCGCGGTTTTAGCCCGGCCGGGTGCGGCCGCGTTGGTCGAACATCGGGCGCGATTCGGGCCTCGCGGCTGGAGATCTGCGTGTAACAATCCGGTGCGGTTCCGCGTCGTTTGGGCAACGGCGCCTGGCCGGGATCGTCTCATCCTATACGGGCAATCCGACTCAGCTCGTCCATTGCAACGATCTCGACGCGCCCGCGGTCCAGGCGCACCCAGCCGTTGCGCTCGAAGTCCTTCAAAAGGCGGCTGACGCTTTCACGGCTGGACCACAGTTCGACCGCGAGATCATGGTGCGTCGTTCGCAGGGTCCGGTTCCCGGTTTGGTCCACGGCTCGAAGGAGCAGCTCGGCCAATCGGACGTCGAGTCGGAGGAAGGCGATGCGGTCGAGGAGGGACATGACCGAGCCGAGGCGGCTGGCGATTCTAGAGAATACGAAATGGCGGAAGGCGGGGCATGCGCCGATGGCGTCGGCGAAGGGCTGAAACGGAACCAGTCCGACCCGCACATCCGATTCCGCAATCCCTTCGGCGAGATCCGAAAGCTCCGAAAACAGTTCGGGTATGGTGATGATGATCAGGTCGGCCGCGGTGACGCGGTGGAGCAGTATTTCCCGGCCAGTCTCTCCGTGCATGACGATGCGAACGGTCCCCGACAGCAAGAGGATGACGTTCCTGCAGGGGAACCCCGGGGAGAAGAGAACGGTGCCGCGCGAGAGCGACTGGGTGCGGGTATGCTGCACCAGGGAGGACCATTCGGGTTCCGCGACCGTGCCGAGTTCTGGGAAGTGGGAAATCCACGCGGATTCCGGTATTGATTGCGATGGTTCGTCCATTTACGGATCGCCCTGCGTTTATTTTCGTTCGTATGCGGCGCGCGGGCACGATGCGACGCCCGCCGCTGGATCGGGCGTTCTCCGGCGCCGCGGGACGCAAGCTCTCGTCCGTCAGGAATCGACGGCCTGCGCGCGCTCACCGACGGTAGGCGACGGGCCCGCTCGTGCCGCACCAGATAGGGATGCCGGAATACGGCCGAGCCGCGGAAGCGAACGGTGATTGTGTGCCGCGGATCATCGCGACGCCGGACGCCGCCGGCCCGAAATTCCCGGATCCCCCTGTCTGACGGCCCGCAGCGGTCCTGCGAAGCCCACCGAGGTTTATGCCCCCCCACGGGGTTACGAGGACGCGAAGCACGTGTGTTCCGCGAGTCGTTGCGCCGGCTCTCTGTCGAGGTCGCGGGCCGGTCGCCGTGGCGAGTGTAACGCCTTCGAGCACGGAAAGGGAATAGAGAGACAGTGTGACGATGTTACTTTACGCGGCGTGGTATGCCGGGTTGAATAGCAAGCGTTCGTTCAGCGAGTCTCGCTAACGAATTGAGTATCAAAGAAACAATTGAATACTTATATAACGCGATTCGAACGGAGATGGGGGGTTGGGACGTCTTGAGTTCGCGACACGTATCGCGCACTGCGGCGATGGCGGATGGAGAAGGGGATGTCGTCTGTCCTGCCGAGCGGAACGCTGCGACGCCCGAATCCTGTTGGCCGTAACTTGAGCGAACAGTTGTACAAGGGGTTCTGAGAGCACCTCGCTTTCGGGGGGTCCTATTTTCAAAGCCGATGGGTTGCGCCGTGTCCGCGCGAGGCGTGTGGGCGTGCGCGGAACGGATAGGGCACTTACTTGGCGAACTTTAACCGAACGGGAGCCTGAACATGGTCAGTAGACGGGATACGTTGAAGCTCGGGGCGGCTGCGGGTGCCGCGCTGTTGACGAAATCTGCGGCCGGGCAGATGATCCCGCAGAGCGGGCTGGTCTTTCCGGACGGGTACACACCGTCCTGGGTCGACAACCCGAGCCCGCCGGTGCGGCCGTTCACCACGCCGCTGTTCCGGATGCCCAACGCCAAGCCTGTTCCGCGCAGTGCGTTGAATCCCCCGCCCGATCCGGCGCGCCACCAGCGCTTCCACGAGTTCGAGCCGAAAAAGTTCTATATTCAGACCCTTCAGGAGATCCTGTGGGCGTACCACGTCGATCCGCCGTACAACCGCGGGTCCTGGTCCTACGGATTCGACGGCATCACTCCGGGCCAGACGTTCATCACCAACTACGGGGAACCGCTGTTCGTGCGTCGCCTGAATCGGCTGCCGCCGGTCGGAATGGGGAAGGTGGCGTGGGCCTTGCCTTCGTTCTCCATCCACACCCATAACGGGCACCAGGCCTCGGAGAGCGACGGCTTCCCGGCGGATTTCGCCGATCCCGGCGAGTATTGGGACCATCATTACCCGAGTTTCCCCGCCGGCTTCGATCCGACCGAGGTGATGAGTACGCTGTGGTATCACGATCACCGCCTCGACTTCACGGCGACCAACGTGTACGCCGGGTTCTCCGGGTTCTTCCTTGCCTTCGACGACCGCGACTCGAACAACGAGAACGATCGCAATCCGCAGGCGTTCCGGCTTCCGAGCGGGAAGTACGACGTTCCGCTGATCCTTCACGACGTTCAGTTCGATCAGGACGGACAGGTCGTTTGGGATTTCGTCGGCTCCCATCCGACAACGTCGGGCGAGGCCGGGCACGGCGGCTACGGTCCCAACCCGTTCTATACCGTGAACGGCATGATCGGCGACCGTTTTACCGTCAACCGGATCATCCAGCCGTATTTCAAGGTGGAGCGCCGCAAGTACCGCCTCCGGCTCCTGAACGGAGGGCCGTCGCGCTTCTACTCCCTGGCGTTCACCAAGGACGGAAAGACGCCGGAGACCGTCTACATCATCTCGAACGACGGGAACCTTCTGCCGCACCCGATCGAAACCAAGGACTACTTCGATATCTGGCCGGCAAACCGCTACGACATCATCGTCGACTTCTCGAAGTATCGGGAGGGGGATCAGATCTATCTGACCAACCGCCTGGAGGAGCGCGATGACGGCGCGGGAGCGACGGGGCGCTATCTCGACCCGACCAACCTGCTGATGCGCTTCGACGTGGTCGGAGGCCGGGTGGAGGATCCAAGCCGTATCCCGGACCGGATGATCGAGCGGCCGAAAATCGACCTCAGCGAGGTCAAGCGCGAGCGGTTGTTTGTATTCGACTACACCAACGGGCTGTTCACGATCAACGGACGGTTGATGGATCCGAACCGAATCGATGCGGCGATCGAGCAGGGGACCGCGGAGATCTGGACGCTGCGCAACGACGGCGATGCCTGGGGGCATCCGATCCATACCCATTTTGAGGAATTCCAGATCATCGAGGTCAACGGCAAGCCGGTGCCCCCGGGATCGATGAAATGGGGCCGGAAGGACGTGGTGCAACTGGGTCCCGGAGACGAGGTGAAGTTCTTCGGGCGGTGGCGCGACTTCTTCGGCAAGTACGTCATGCACTGCCACAACGTGGTCCACGAAGATCACGCCATGATGATCCGGTGGGATATCGTCGAACCGGGTACGGGCTTCTAGGCGGACTACACGGCAAAGTGCGACCCATACGTCTGGACTGATGCGGGGGAAGGAATGAACGATCGGCGAAAGTTCCTGAAAGGTGTATCCGGTGCCGCGGCGGGGCTCGCGGCGACGGCGGCGGTAGGCGCGGTTCAACAGGGTTCGACCGCGAAGAAGGGGGCGAAGCTTACGCGCGCCAAGCTCTACGGACGCGCGCAGCTCCCGGAGGCGATGGTCGAGACCATGGACGGCAAGCGACTGCACCTCTACGCGGATCTGATCCGCGGAAAGGCGGTCGTGCTCAACTACATGGCTATCGATAACGAGGCGAGGTTCCCCATTACGGCGAAGCTGGTGGAAATCGCGAAGAAGCTCGGGCCGCGCTTCGGTAAGGACGTGCAGTTTATCTCCATTACCAGCGACGCGGTCCGGGACACCCCGGCCAGGTTGCGCGCGTTCGCGCGCAAGATGGGGGTTCCGGATCATGGTTGGCAGTTCGTGCGCGTGCTTTCGGAGGAAGAGGGCGCGGTGCTGGCGATGCGTCTTTATCGTCATCATCGCAAGCCCGATCCGCACACGCGCCTGGACGCGATGCACTACGGCAACGAGCCGGTGGGACTATGGGGCCTGTTCCCGTCTTCGATCGCGGCGGACGACGCGGTACTTAGAATCCGTTCGATTCTGCCGGGCGGACGTTCCGACGGGGAGATGCGGCGTGCAGGGCCGCGCAAACTCGACGAAGCCGGCCTCCCGTTCAACCACCGCGTCGGCTGACAAGGCGACCCGAGTCCAACCGCCCGAGCCCAACCGAAAGAGCAGGTGATCAAGATGAATTCATATCGGCAGCGCCCGCTGATCTATGGCATTATAGGTGCAATCATCGCCGCGACGACAGGAATCACCGCGGCGCAGGCGTCCCCCCCGCCGCCCCCGCCGCCGGCGGACCGTCTTCCGCAGCCGGTCCCGCCGAAATCGGCCTGGACCATGACAACCTCGGCCGACGGCAGCACGACCTATATCTCAACTCCGACCAGCAACTTCCCGGAGTCGGATCCATGGGTGAATCCCACGAACCTTCTGCCGACCGTTTATGCCAACGTCAAGGCGGCGAACGGGGTCCCGATTCCGAATACCTTGACATCGACTCCGGAACATCCGTACAACCTCCACGCCGATCCGGTAGTGGAGTCGATCAATCCCGCGTCTCCGGCGGATGATTTGGCGGCGATATTCAAGTCCTGGCACAAGAAACCGCTCTACAACAGCGATAATCCGCGCCACGCAGGCTACGGGTATTCCCGGTCGAGCTTCAACTATGCCGATCTGCAGCGTGGAATAGATATTCTGGAGGGCAATCCGATTCCCGATCGAGTCTACAGCGGAATTCCGATGCTTCACTATCTCGCAGGTAGTGAGGTTAAAAAGGTCATTCCGACCTACGACGCCAACGGCAAGGTGATCGGCGGGAACGTTACCGTTCACCAGATCTGGTTCGGGCAGCATATCGAGTCGGATACGGCGTTTATCGACCCGTCCGCGGTACTGGAGGTCCCGTACACGGTTACCTACGTCATTGATGCCCTGCACCGTGGGAACGACGATTTTTCTCCGGCGCAGGTGTTTTTCGACGATCCGGATGTGCTCGGCAAGGCGGTTCCGGACGTGATGTTCGACGCGACGTTTTTCCCGATTCGGGACGGGACACGTACGACCTTTGTTATTCGACAGCCGCCCGGGAGATTCTGGAACCTGACCTACACCTGGGGCTGGAGACGGCATCCCGGCCGCGTCGAGGTCATGGAGAACGCGCGCAAGGTCGCGATGGGTCGCACGCTGCCCCAATGGGAAACGGATACGTTCGGAACGGATCCGCGTAAGGACGAGGCGTCCAAGCTCGCCGCGATCGCGATGATCGGCGACCTGTCTCCTGCCAAACGCATGTGGAGGGCGTTCAGGACATTGCAGGAGACCGGGTACAACCCGCCGGTCATGCGGGAGGCCGAAAGGGCGTTTCACCAGTGGCAGAACCGCAGTCAGCTCCCGGATGGAGTAAAGGCGGACCCGAGCGCGGGTATCACGCTCTTCTACGTCAACAACACCATCTACGGGCACGTCAAGGGATGGTCGCGGACGTTGCACCACCCGTTGCTCGATAAGTGGCACGTGCGGGGTTTCAAGCTTCACGTGCACCTTATTAACGGCGATTACTTCCCGCATGCCTACCTTCCGGTGGACTTCGGCGGGATGCGGGGCTGGGAGAACACCTACCAGAACACGATCCCTGTCGGTGGCGATGGTCCGTGGTTCACATTCGGTCGCGCCTATTGGACGGTACAGAGCCCGGCGCCGGTGCTGGTTCCTGCCGCGGTTCCCCCGCCAGACGCGGAGATTCCGGAGGCGGCGGAGGTGCGCATGGAGGCGGCGCGTCACCGGCCGAAGGTGAATATGGCAGAGATCGAGAAAGTCAAAGAGATCTGGGAGGACAAGCTGGATCCGGAAGGCAAGGACTGGCCCGATCGGATGCCGCGCGCGGCGCATGAGTTGCCGTCGGGGGAGATGCTTGCGGAGCACGACGTCTATATCACCTTCAATTACGAACCGTCCCTGCGGCTCAGGCTGTATCAGTTCGACCCCCTTCATCACAACCAGAATATCTGGTCGGTTCACTGAGTCGGTTCGACCCGCCCCTCGATGGGGCGGGTCGGCCGGAGGATTGTTCGGCGCATGCTGATAGTGAAGCGTTTTTCTGGAAAGCTTGGCGTACTTGTTGCCGCGGTCGGCCTTTTCGGTCCCGGGGTTTCGGCCGCGCCTATAAGCACCGATATCCCGGGGGCGGTGGCGGTAACGACAAAGCTGGTGCGCTACAGGATCCCGCCGGTTACCCTAACAGATCAGCACGGGCGGGAGATTCGGATGGATGCGGCGCTGGCAGGGGAAAAGCCCGTCGTTGTGCAGTTCTTCTTTACGACCTGCACGACGATTTGTGGTGTACGATCCGCACAGATTCTGGCGGCGTCCCGGGAACTGCGGAAGAGGGGGCTGGATGTCGGCTTCTATACCATTTCCATCGACCCGCATCACGATACACCGAAGGTTCTACTGGCCTATTCCCGCCACTTCGGGGTTGTCCCGCCGCCGAACTGGCACCTGCTGACGGGCACCGTGGCCGAGGTCAAGCGGATCCAGGCGGCCCTGGACGCCTCCGATCCCTCTGCAGACAAGATGATGCACAAGCCGCTCACCTTCATCCATGCGGGCAAAGGGCTTGCGTGGCAACGCATCAACGGACTGACGAGTACGCGGTCTTTGGTGGGCATGATCGAGACCGCCGTTGCGGCTGCGCGCTGATCGGCGCGCCGGAGCGTGTCCGCGAAAGGGGTGGGGATGAGGGGAGGTTCCGGGCTTCGGGCCCGTGCGCTCATGGACGCCGGGGGTCTCCGGTCCGGTCGCGGGCGGGCTACGATTTCACGGCTCCTGCGTACGGGGCTCGCCTTCATTTCGCTGGCGATCGTCGCCACGGCCTTCGCGGGGACGGCGGGTGCAGGCTCGGAGGTCGCGCAGGGCCGGCGTCTGTACCGGGACGGGATCGGCACGGACGGCGCGCCGGTCCATGCCGTTTCGCAGGGCGACGTGCCGATGCGCGGGGCTCAGGCGGCCTGCGTGAATTGTCACCGCCCCAGCGGCCTGGGCTCGAGTGAGGGGGGCTACTACGTTCCGCCGGTGAGCGGCCCGCTGTTGTTCGCTCCCCGCAAGCTCGATCGCCGCCGGCTGTTTCCGGACTTCTTTCACCAGATTCAGCCGCGGCGCTTCAAGACCCGGCTGCATCAGCCGCACATGCGCCCCGCGTACACCCTGTCCACCCTGGCGACGGTGTTGGAGGAGGGCGTGGACCCGGCCGGACAGCGTCTGGCGCGAATCATGCCGCACTACCGCCTGTCGAAGGCGGACGTCGCGGCCTTGTACGCGTACCTGCGCACCCTGTCCGCGCACGTCGATCCGGGCGTCAATCAGCAGGAGATCCGCTTCGCAACCGTATTTTCCGACAACGTCCCCGCGCCGGAACGGGCCGCGATGCTGAGCGTTCTTCGGATGTACGTGCACTTCCACAACCTGCGGCTGCACGAAGATCGATCGCGCCACCGCTTCTCCCCCTACAACCGTTCCGAGTTCGTGCCGATCGAGCGGGCGTGGAAGCTGACGGTGTGGGAACTCAAGGGGCCTGCCCGCACCTGGCGCGCGCAACTCGAAGCCCAATACCGCAAGCACCCGGTTTTCGCGCTGGTCGGCGGGAAGGTCGACGGCTCCTGGGCCGGACCGTCCCGGTTCTGCGACGAGAACCGGATCCCGTGCCTGTTTCCGGATACCGAGCTGCCGGCGTGGCCGCCGCCGAAGGATGGATATACGGTCTACTTCGACGCGGGCCTGCCGTTGGAGGCACGGGCGATCGCCCGGTTCATCGCGTCGAAGTCGGGCGCGGCGGCCGGATCCGACGTGGTTCAGCTCACGGCCGCGGACGAGTACGGGCGGGTCCCGGCCGCCGTTTTCAGACACGCGATGGCGGACCACGCCGGGCCGGGAGGCCTGCGGGAGTTCACGTTTCACAGCCGCGCCACCCTCGAGCGCCGCCTGCGCGAGGTGGCCCGCGATCCCAAGGCGGTTCTGGTCATCTGGCCCGGACGCGACGTCCGTCCGACCCTGGCGGCCCTGGCCGCCGTGGACCCGCGGGTTCGCCGGATCTTTCTGCCGGCGCGTGCGATTCCAGCCGTCGGGAAACCGGTCGAGCCTGCACTTGCGCGCCGTATGCGGTTCGCCGAGCCCTACGAGTTGAATCCGTCGTCGCACGTCAAGTCCTTCGAGACGCGGGCCTGGATGCGCACCCGCGGTCTCGATCTGAGTCACCCGCGGATCATGTTCGAGGAATACTACGCGATGAGTCTGCTCGAGGCTGCCCTGTTCGAGATCAGCAACGACTTTTATCGCGACTATCTGCTCGAGCGCGTGGAGGACGAATCCCAAAAGGATCTCAATCCGGGGATCTATCCGGCGCTCGCGCTGGGTCCGGGCGAGCGCTTCGCGTCCAAGGGCGTCTATATCGTCGCGCTGACCGGGCGGGGGGAGCCGCGTCTGGTGGCGAAGAGCGGCTGGATCACGCCGTGAGCGACAAGCCGAAGGGCGAAGTACGCCCGATCTTTCCGCTGGGCGCGGTGGTGCGTTATCGCAATCCGCAGCACGAAGAGATCGACCTCGAAGGACTGGAGTTCTTTCCCAACTCCGGGTCGAAAACCGAATCCACCGCCGATCGGCTGAACATCCTGCGGGAGCCCCGTTTTCGTGCGTTGTCGACGTTTCTGGAGGAGTGCGTCGCCGATTACCTGGACAATGTCTACTGCTATCAATACGACCGCTTCGAGATCGTTCATGCCTGGGTGAACCGGGCCCCCGAGGGCGGCTTTCAACGCATGCACTACCACGGAAACTCGGTCGTCTCCGGGGTCTATTACCTGAAGGCGGACGCGAAGCGCAGCGCCCCGCTGATCTTCGAGAAGCCCGAATTCAACAGCCAGCCCTATCTGGCGATCGGGGTCCGGGAGCAGACGATCTTTACCGCGAACCGCATCGCCTATCCGGCCACCGCGGGACATGCGTACCTGTTTCCGAGCCAGATCCGGCACGGCTACGAGACCCCGAACCAGGGGGGCGAGCGGGTCAGCCTGGCCTTCAACGTGCTGTTGTCGGGGGTCGGGTCCTTCTATCGATTGTAGTGCCCGCGGCGACGCCCACGGGCCTTTGATACGGGTTTCCGGAGAAAGACGGCGTATCGGGCCCGCGGTGCGCGCGTGCCCGGTTGTCTGCGGCGCCCGGCGCGGAATAATCGCGAAAGCGGGCGCGTCTTCAGTGCTGACCGTGACGGATGCCGTGCGGTCCCCTGCGACCGGCGCCGCGCCGCTCGCGAAATCCAGGTGTGTCGAACGACGGGCGGGTCCGTTCGTTTCCGCGCGGCGCTCCGTGCGGGGACCCGGGGACGTTCGTCCGGGTCCGGCCGGCGGAGTCCTGGACCACGGCGTTTCGATGCCGGCCGGCGCTCGGCCACCCTGCAAACCGGATAGGAGAAAGCCATGAACGGTCTTCGTGTTCTCGCGCCACTTGCCGCGGTCGCCGCGTTGGCGTTTTACGGGATTCAACCGGCCCACGCCGAGGACTGGTCGCTGTACAAGGACTATTCCTTCAGCAAGCTGCAGTTGGCGAAACCCAAGGCCTTCGCCAAACAGCATGTGGTCATGCAGGTCAGCCAGGGGGACCCGCGTCGCTGGAAGCTGGTGCTGAACAACGTCGCGAACATGATGAAGTACTTCGGCCCGGACAACGTCCAGGTCGTCGTCGTCGCCTACGGGCCTGGGCTCAAGATGCTCCTGAAAAACAGCAAGATGCGGGAACGAATTCAAGGACTTTCCTCGCAGGGGGTGGAGTTCGACGCCTGCCACAACACCATGGAGGGGATGAAGCGCAAGACCGGGCACCTGCCCAAGCTGGTGGGTTCGGCGGTCGTAGTGCCGGGCGGGATCGTGCGCATCATCCAACTCCAGCAACACGGCTACAACTACATCAAACCCTGACCCGATCCCACGGCGTGCGCAGTCCGGATGAGGTACCCGGGCGCGCGGACCGCGCGGGTTGACAGGCCGGGCCCGTCGGGAGGTACAGTCGGTCCGGGGCGTAACGGGTTGACGCACGCCCCTCGATGAGGGGCGTGCTCGGCTCCCGGTGAGGACCGCCGCCCCCGGGGGACCGCGATGGCGGCGGGGCCGCACGGCAGGCATCAGACTTCCCGCGGGGTCCGGCCCGGTCCCTGGCTTGCGTTGCTGCTCGGGCGTCTGCGGCTCGGGCGGCGTCGGTCGGCGGAATTCCTCGCGGCCGCGTGGACGCGGGCGTGGCGCGACGAGGTGCCCACGCGGGCCGCGAGTCTGACCTTCACCACCTTGCTGGCGCTGGTCCCGATCGGCGTGCTGGCCTTCGGGGTCCTCAGCTCGTTTCCGGGCTTCCACGAACAGCTCAACGCCCTGAGCGCGAGCATCATCCGTCACCTCATCCCGGTCTCCCGCGAGACCGTATTGAAGTACCTCACCGAGTTCGGCGTCCACGCCGCCCGCCTGAGCGCCTGGGGGCTGCTCTGGGTCGTGGGACTGGTGACGCTGATCCTTTGGGAGATCGACTCGGCGTTGAACCGGATCTGGCGCAGCCGGCATCGCCGCTCGATCCTCGCGACGCTCGTGGGCTATTGGGCGCTCGCCACGCTCGGTCCGGTGTTGCTGAGCATCGGCTTCACTACCACCAGCTTCCTGTTCACCAAATACCAGGCCCTGGTGAGCTTTTCGCAGTGGTTGGGCTGGATCGGACTGTGGATCCTGCCGCTCTCGGTCGAAACGGTCGGCTTCGCGCTGCTGTTTCTGCTGGCGCCGCGCGCCTACGTCCGCGTCCGCCACGCCCTCGCCGGCGGCCTGTTTACCACCACCCTGTTCGAGATCTCCAAGCGCGTATTCGCCGTCTACGTCGCGCAGGTACACAACTACGAACTGGTCTACGGGGCCCTCGCGGTCATTCCGCTGTTCATGGTCTGGGTTTACATCGTGTGGGTGATCGTGCTGTTGGGGGCGGAGGTGACGTACTGTCTCGGGGCCCGCTGCCATCGCAGCGGGATCAGCGACGAGCAGGCGGGTCGATCGGTGCGGCTGGCGTTTCGCCTGCTGGGGCACCTGTGGACGGCGCACGCGCTCGGCCGGGGTCTGCGCATGGAACGGCTGCAGGCCCTGGAGCGCGACTACTCGGCGGCGGCGATCCAGGAGATGCTCGGGCGGCTCGAGGCAATGCGCCTCGTGGCACCGGTGGCCGGCGGCAATTCGTGGCTGCTCGGGCGCGACCTCGACCGCTATACGCTGCACGACCTCTACCGCGGCGCACGGCTGTCGTTGCGCGCCGACTGGCCCGCCGGCGAAGAGGCCGACCGCTGGGACCGGGCGCTCGCCGCGGTGCTGGGCGGGGCCGATGCGGCGCTCGCCGAGCGTCTCGCCGTCCCCATCGCGTCCCTGTTGGAGGAGCGGGGGCCCGCGCCTCGGGACGCGGGGCCGAAGCCCGGCGGGCGCACCCGGGCGGTGCGGACCGGCTCCGACTCGACGGATGCGCGTTAACCGGGTGCGGGGCGCCGGGGACAAGGCGCCGCACGGCGCGATCGCGGTGCACCCGGCGCGATGAACCGGAGAGCGGGCCGGGCGCGCGGGCCGGTCAATCACCGGTGCGTCCCGCGACTGATCGTCGGACGGGACGGCTTGGAGGCGTACGGGGACGGCGACGGCCTGTACGCGGCGATGCTCGAGAGTATCGCCGGCGCGCGCCGGACGGTCTGCCTGGAGAGCTATATCTTCGCCGACGACGAGGTCGGCCGGCGCTTCGCCGAGGCCTTGGCGCGGCGGGCCCGAGAGGGGATCGAGGTGCGGCTGCACCTGGACGCGGCGGCCTGGCTGGTCTGGGGCTCGCGCAGCCTCCGGCGCTTCCTGAAATCGAGCGGGGTGTGGGTGCGGTGGTTTCATCGCTGGTCGTGGCGCGAGCCGTTACGCTACAACCGGCGCGACCACCGCAAGCTCCTGGTCGTGGACGGCGAGTGTGCCTACATCGGCGGGTTCAACATCCATCGCGAGTCCTCCGCGGCCGCCGTCGGCGAACGGTGCTGGCGCGATACCCATCTGCGCCTGTGCGGGTTGCCGGCGCGCCAGGCGGGTCTCCTGTTCGAGGCGTTCTGGAGCGGCCGCAGCCGCTGGAGTCCGGCGCGCACGGCCACCGCGTCCACGGCCCTGATCCCGACCCCGTCGCAGGGCTGCCGCAACCGGATGCGCCGCGTGTACGGGAAGCTGATCGGGGCGGCGCGCGAGTGGATCGCGGTGACCACCCCGTACTTCGTGCCGGATCGGCCGATGCAGCGCGCGCTGCTCGCGGCGGCGGCGCGCGGCGTGGAGGTGCGGGTGCTGGTTCCGGCCAAGAGCGACGTACCGGTCGCGGCGTGGGCCGCGCGCGCGGGCTACGGTGCGTTGCTGGCGGGCGGGGTGCGCATCTTCGAGTATCAGCCGCGCATGCTGCACGCCAAGGTCCTGCTCGCGGACGGGGACTGGGCGACGGTCGGCAGCGCGAATCTCGACTATCGCAGCCTGTGGCTGAACCACGAACTGACCGTTCTCACGCGCGACGTACCGCTCTGCGCGGTGCTCGGGCGGCAGTTCGACGCCGACCTCGCGGTATCGCGTGAGGTCGACCTGGGGCGCTGGCGCCGCCGCGCGTGGTCGGGGCGCGTGGCCGAGTCGGTGGGGTGGGCGGCCCGGCGCTGGCTGTGAGGCGCGGTTTCGAGGGGCGGGGGAGGGGTACCCGGGGTCGCGATATATACGCTTGACGATATATATGAATTGCGTAATATAGTGCCCCATGGACCTCGATCCGCCGCAACTGTTCCGGCTTCTCGGCGACGCCACGCGGCTGCGCTGCCTGGCGCTGCTGGCGGCGGAAGGCGAGCTGTGCGTCTGCGAGCTGACCTTTGCGCTCGGGATGGTGCAGCCGAAGGTCTCCCGCCACCTGGCGCTCCTGCGTGCGGCGGGGCTGGTCCGCGACCGGCGCGAGGGCTTGTGGGTCCACTACCGCCTCGCGGATGACCTCCCGCAATGGGTCCGCGCCGCCCTGGACGCGGCCGTGGCCGGCATCACCGGCCGGGATCCCTATGCGCGCGATCACGCCCGTCTCACGCAGATGCCCAACCGCCCGGGGGCGCCGTGTTGCGCCTGACCCGCGGCCCCTTTCCCGACCGGAGGATGCCCCGATGAGCCGACTGCACGTACACCTCAGTGTCGAAGACCTGGATGCCGGCGTGCGCTTCTACACCGCGCTGTTCGGCATCGCCCCCGACAAGCGCGAGGCGGACTACGCCCGCTGGCGCCTGCAGGACCCGAAGGTGCACTTCGCGTTGTCCACGCGCGGGCGCCGGCCCGGGCTCGATCACATCGGTATCCAGGCCGACAGTCCGGAGGAACTCGGGGCGATCCGGGCACGCATCGAGGCGGCCGGGCTCGCCGGCGTCGAGCAGTCCGGGGCGACCTGCTGCTACGCGCGCTCGGACAAGTACTGGACGCTCGACCCCCAGGGCGTTCCGTGGGAGACCTTCCATACCCTCGACGACGCCCCGGTGTTCTCCGAGGACGGACGCGGTGCGCACGCGGATGCGGCCTGCTGCCCGCCGACGCTGCCGGCCTGCTGCGGCTGACGCACGATGAACATCCTGTTCCTGTGTACCGGAAACTCCTGCCGCTCGCAGATGGCCGAGGGTTGGGGCCGCGCGCTCGCGGGGCCCGGGTTCGCCTTCCGCTCGGCGGGCATCGAGGCGCACGGGAAGAATCCGCGCGCGATCGCCGTGATGGCCGAGGCCGGCGTCGATATCTCCGCACAGGAGTCCACGCGCCTGAGCGATGAGATGCTGGCGTGGGCCGACCTGGTGGTCACCGTCTGCGGGCACGCCGACGAGCACTGCCCGGCGCTGCCTCCCGGGACGCGCAAGGAGCATTGGCCCCTGGAGGACCCGGCGCGCGCGACGGGGGACGAACAGGCGGTGATGGACGTGTTCAGAGCGACGCGCGAGGAGGTGCGCGCGCGCGTGGAGGAACTGCTGGACCGCATGGAGAAATCCGAGGCGGCGTCGCGGATGTCCCATGCGGCGTCCCCTGCGCCATCAAAGGAGAGTGCATCGTGAGCGTGCAGTGTCAGGTCACCGCGCGCCGCTCGGCGGGGGCGGCGATGGGGCTCTTCGAGCGTTACCTCACCGCCTGGGTGTTTCTCTGTATCGGCGCCGGGATCGGGCTGGGGCGGCTGTTCCCCGGCGTGTTCCACGGCGTGGGTCGGATGGAGATCGCGCAGATCAACCTGCCGGTCGCGGTGCTGATCTGGCTGATGATCATCCCGATGCTGCTCAAGGTCGACCTGCGCGCACTCGGCGGCGTGCGCCGTCACTGGCGCGGCGTGGGCGTGACGCTGCTGGTCAACTGGGCGGTGAAGCCGTTCTCGATGGCGCTGCTGGCGTGGTGGTTCATCGGCCACTGGTTCCGTCCGTGGCTGCCGGCCGCGCAGATCGACTCCTATATCGCCGGGTTGATCCTCCTCGCGGCGGCGCCGTGCACGGCGATGGTATTCGTCTGGAGCCACCTCTCGCGCGGCGAACCCCATTTCACGCTCTCGCAGGTGGCGCTCAACGATGTCATCATGGTCTTCGCCTTCGCCCCGGTCGTGGCGTTGCTGCTCGGGCTCTCGGCGATCACCGTCCCCTGGTCCACGCTGCTGCTTTCGGTGCTCCTCTATATCGTGGTGCCTCTGGCCATCGCCGTCCGGTGGCGCGCGCGCCTGCTCGCCCGTGCCGACGGCGAGGCGCGGCTCGCGCGCACGCTGGCGCGGCTGCACCCGCTCTCGCTCGCGGCGTTGCTCGCCACGCTGGTGCTGCTGTTCGGATTCCAGGGCACCCAGATCCTCGCCCAGCCCCTGGTCATCGTGCTGCTGGCGGTGCCGATCCTGGTGCAGGTGTTCTTCAATTCGACGCTGGCCTACCTGCTGAACCGCTTCGCGCGGTCGCCGCACTGCGTGGCCGGGCCCTCGGCCCTGATCGGGGCGAGCAACTTCTTCGAGCTGGCGGTGGCGACGGCGATCTCCCTGTTCGGTTTCCACTCCGGCGCCGCGCTGGCCACCGTCGTCGGTGTGCTGATCGAGGTACCCGTCATGCTCGCCGCCGTGGGCGTGATCGGACGCACCCAGGCGTGGTACGAGCGCCGCCGCGGCGTTCCGGGCTACGAGGCGTGCTGTCCGGAGACCGCGGCGCGGTAGGGTCGGTTCCCGGTATCGACGTCGTCGGCGGGGCAAGCCCCGCCCTACAGGGGCGGTCGGTATGGGATGTGGGGTAGGGCCGGGCTTGCCCGACCGAGGCCGTTGATCAGGGCGATGTCGTATGGATCGGGCGTCGTCGGCGGGCCGAGGCCCGCCTTACGGGGGGTGGTCGGTATGGGATGTGGGGTAGGGCCGGGCTTGCCCGGCCGAGGCCGTTGATCAGGGCGATGTCGTATGGATCGGGCGTCGTCGGCGGGGCAAGCCCCGCCCTACCGGCCGACGCCGTGGATCGATGCGACATGGTTCGGGTCGGACGTCGTCGGCGGGCCGAGGCCCACCCTACGGGGGTCCGGGTCGGTGTGGGGGGAACCGTAGGGTCGGGCTTGCCCGACCTACCGGCCGCCCGACCGACCGGCCGACGCCGTGGATCGGTGCGACATGGTTCGGGTCGGGGTCGTCGGCGGGCCGATGGCGTGATTTGGATCCCGGGGGCTTGACGCCGCACGCGGGTACGGCGTTAGTCTTCGCGGACCTGACCCGCTGCTGGAGGGACCGCCGATGGGCACGGCAGGCGCTTCCGTCGACGATGACCGTCGGTCGATCCGCGAACTCGCGCGGCGTTTCGCGGGTGCATTTCCCCTCCTGAGCGTCCCCGACCAGCACCTCGCCCTGGCCCTCTATCGCCGGCTCGCGCGGGGGCGGGCGGTGGAGCCGGCGGCGCTCGCGGCGGCGGCCGGTCGCGAGCCGGGCGAGGTGGAGACGCTGCTCTCCGGCTGGCCGGGGTTGTTTCGCGACGACGCGGGGCGCATCACGGCCTTTCTCGGGCTCTCGACGGCGGAGACCGTTCACCGCTTCGAGGTCGACGGCTCCACCCTGTTCACCTGGTGCGCGTGGGACGCGCTGTTCCTGCCGCGGCTGCTGGATGCGACCGCACAGGTGGTCTCCGCCTGCCCGGTCACGGGCACGCCGGTTCACCTGACCGTCGCGCCCCACGGGGTGGAGTCGGTGCACCCGCACGAGACCGTGGTGTCCTTCCTCATGCCCGCGGAAGAGGAACTGCGGCGGCATACGACCGCGAGCTTCTGCCACTTCGTGCATTTCTTTGCCTCCCCGGCGGCGGCCGGGGAGTGGCTGGCGCAGCATCCGGAGGCGTGGACGCTCGATCTCGCCGAGGCCTTCGCGCTCGGCGCCGCGGTCAATGAGGCGCGCTATCCGGATGCGCTCGGCGTCAGCCCCGCGCCGGGTTCGCGGGCGAGTCCTTGAGCGGCACGCCGCCCTCGAGGGCGCACTCCTTCGGTGTCGCGTACTCGTAGCCCTTGCCCTTGCACTGATTCTGTCCGCGGCAGGCGTTGAACGCGGTGCTGCACGCCGTAGTGCCCTTGCAGGAGTTGATTCCGTAGCAGGCGATCTTTCCGGCGGCGGCGGGTGGCGCGAATGCCTCCACCGAGCGGTACAGTCCGTAGAACGCGCCCGCCGCGGCGAGGCTCAGGGCGGCCCCGGTGACCGCGCGGCGGCCGGGATCGCGCGGGGCGGCGTCCGGCGCGCAGGCGGCATCGGCGGCGCAGGCGGCGCCGCGCCGGCGGGCGTCGATCAGGTCCCAGAGGCTCGCGGCGAGGACCAGTGCGAGGCCGACGTAGACCGGAAAGGCATGCGGGTAAATCGCCGTCACCAGCAGCCACATACCCGCGGCGGCGACGAGCGCCCCCGCCGCGCCGAGGGCGAGCGGCGCCCGCCGCCCGCGGGCCCGCGTCGAGCGCCACAGCAGACCGGTGCTCAGCGCGAGAAAGCCGACGAAGATCGGGAACAGATAGGCGTCGTGAACGATGAACCCGAGGCCTACCGCACCCATTGCGGCGAGCACGACCGGTAGGCCGAGGCAGCAGGCGGCGGCTACCCCGGCACCGATCAGGCCGGAGAACTGCTTGAGGAATTCACGCATCGCGGCATGGCCTCCCGGGGCTGCGGGGTACGATCATCCGGCGCAGCAGGAGAGCTGGTGGACGTCGCGGGTGAAGGTCTGGGCGCAGAGTTTGAGGCCCTCGACCATGGTGAGGTAGGGGAAGAGCTGGTCGGCGATCGCCTCGACGCTCAGGGCGGCGCGCAGCGCGAAGGCGGCGCTCTGGATGATCTCCCCGCCCTCGGCGGCGAGGACCTGGGCGCCGAGCAGGCGCCCGCTGCCGCGTTCGGCGACCAGCTTGATGAAGCCGCGGGTGTCGAAGTTGGCGAGCGCGCGCGGGACGTTGTCGAGGGTGAGGGTGCGGGTCTCGGGATCGAGGCCCTGCCGGCGCGCGCGGGCCTCGTCGAGCCCGACGGTGGCGACCTGGGGGTCGGTGAAGACCACGCTCGGCATCGTCGAAAGATCGAGCACGGCCTCGCCGCCGGTCATGTTGATCGCGGCGCGGGTGCCGGCGGCGGCGGCGACGTAGACGAACTGGGGCTGGTCGGTGCAGTCGCCGGCGGCGTAGATGTGGGGCACGGAGGTGCGCAGGTGCGAATCGACGGCGACCGCGCCGGAGCGGGTGAGGGTGACCCCGGCGGCCGGCAGGTCGAGGTCCGCGGTGTTGGGCGCGCGTCCGGTGGCGACGAGCAGGGCGTCGCCGTGGATCGGTCCGCCGTCGAGTTGCAGGGTGAAGCGCCCGCCGTCATGGGCGACCCGCTGCGGGACCGTGTGCAGGCGCACCTCGATCCCCTCCGCGGCGAAGGCCTCCTGCAGGCCGGCCCCGAGCGCGGGATCCTCGCGCGAGAGCAGCGTGCTGCGCGCGAGCACCGTGACGCGCGTGCCGAGCCGGGCGAAGGCCTGGGCGAGCTCGACGGCGACCACCGAACCCCCGAGGACGACGAGGTGTTCGGGCAGGCGCTCGGCCACCAGGGCCTCGGTCGAGGTCCAGTAGGGGGCCTCGCGCAGCCCGGGGATCGGGGGGATCATCGGGCGCGCACCGGTGGCGATGAGGAAACGGTCGGCCGCGACGCGCCGCCCCTCCCCCTCGGGGGTGCGCACGAGCAGGGTGTTCGCGTCCAGGAAGCGCGCGCGCCCGCGCAGCAGTTCGATGGCGGGGTTGTCCTCGAGAATGCGCTCGTACTTGGCGTGGCGCAGTTCGGCCACGCGCGCCTGCTGCTGGGCGACGAGGGCCGGGCGGTCGATGGACGGCTCGCAGGCGCCGATCCCGGCGAAGGGGTGATGGCGCGCGAGGTGGGCGAGGTGGGCGGCGCGGATGGTGATCTTGGAGGGTACGCAGCCCACGTTCACGCAGGTGCCACCCAGCGTGCCCGATTCGATCATCGTCACCCGCGCGCCCTGCTCGGCGGCGCGGATGGCGCAGGCGAAGGCGGCTGAGCCGGAGCCGACGATGGCCACGTGCAGGCCGCCGTCGCCTTCGCGTCGGCTCACCCGGGCGCCGTAGCCGCGGGCGCGCACCGCCTCGATCAGCCGCCCGGGGTCCGGGGCGCCCTCGGTGCGGACCCGCGCGCGGCGCTGCTCATAGGAGACCTCGGCCTGCACCCCGGGCAGGGCGTTGAGCGCCTCCTCGACGGTGCGCGCGCAGTGCTCGCAGGTCATGCCGGTGATTTCCAGCTCTTCGGTTTCCATCGCGGGGCCTCCGTGCCGTCTCAGCGTTTGACGTGCGAGGGGTAGCCGACATCGGCGGTGGCGCGGGTGAGCGCGGCCACGTCGGTGCGGCGCGGGTCGTAGGTGACCGTCGCGGTGCGTGCGGCGAAGTCGGCGCTTGCGCGCTTGACGCCGGGCACGTGCTCGAGGGCGGCGCGGATGGTGATCGGGCACAGACCGCAGGTCATGCCCGGCACGGCCAGGGTCACGGTCTTGAGGTGCAGCGGCCTCCCGGCCGGAGCGGGCGCTGCGTGGGATGCGCCCGATGCGGCGCCCGTCTGGGCGGCGTAGAGGGGGGCGCCGGCGAGCACGGCCGCCAGGGTCGCGGCGACGAGTACGAAGGTCATGCGCATGACGGAGTCCTCCGAGGGATCGGCATCAATCGAGAAACCATTGCGCCACCCACGGCGCGGCCAGCAGGGCGAGCAGCACCGCGCTGACCAGCCAGAACAGGGTGCGCTGCAGGCGGCGGGTGCGCGGGTCCGCACACGGGGTGCCGGGCTCGCAGACCTGCGGGACGAGGTAGAGGCGGCGAAACGCGAGCGCCAGGAACAGCACCGTCACGCCGATGAAGACCGGCCGGTAGGGCTCGAGCGCGGTCAGGTGGCCGATCCAGGCCCCGGTCACGCCCAGGCTCAGCAGCACCAGCGGGCCCACGCAGCACAGCGAGCCGAGCACCGCGGCCACCGCCCCGGCGACGAGGCTGCGGTTGGCGGTCCGATCGCGTCCGCGGGTTGGGTCGGCCGGTGCTTCCATCGTCGAGCGCTCCATTGCAGGCGGCTGGCTAGGTGACTGGTTGGAAAACAGCCTAACTTCCGTATTGCGGTACGGAGTCAAGGGGCGGCGGTCGGACGGGCTTGACCCGGAAGCCGGGTATAGGGATTACCCTTGCCCCGCACGGCACGGCACGGCACGGCACGGCCGTGCCGAGAGGGGATTTGTCGGGGAAAGGAGGATCGCGGCGATGCGTTCGGAATCACCGTCACGCAGGGCGTGGTTGAAGCGGGTACTGATATCGGCGGCGGTCGTGCTCTCCGGGGTGCTGCCGGATGTCGCGCCCGCGGAGTCCAGGTCCAAGAAGTTGACCAAGGCGTCGGTGCATTATCAGGATCACCCGGACGCCGGAAAAATGTGCGCGCGCTGCCGCTACTTCATCCCGCCGGGCGGTCGCGCGGGACACGGGATGATGGGCGGGGCCATGATGGGTGGCGGGATGATGGGTGGAGGCATGGGCCCGGGGATGATGAAGTCGGGGCAATGCCAGCTCGTGCAGGGCCGGATCAGCCCGATGGGCTACTGCGACCTGTATACACCGGTCTGATTCGCAGTGCCGCGGTCTTCCCCCGTCGTCACGGAGTGGGGTCGCGAGAGTTTCCGTCGGCGGCGCCGTCCGCGCCGCGCGTGAGGGTCTGCACGATCGGGCAGCCGTGCCGCCGTCCCGAGCCGCAGGCGCGGATCAGCTCGTCGAGGGCCGTGCGCATGGCCTGGAGGTCCTCGATCTGGGCCTCGATCTGATCGCGCCGCGCCTCGGCGCGGCGGCGTACGTCGCGGCAGTGTCCGTCCCCGAGGGCGAGCAACTCGGCGACCTCGTGCAGGGTGAAGCCGAGGCGCTGTGCGCGCTTGATGAAGCGGATGCGCTCGACCGCGTGCGCGGGGTAGTGGCGCACGCCGCCGGGCGGTCGCGGGGGCTGGGCCAGCAGGCCGAGGCGCTCATAGTAGCGCACCGTTTCCACGTGCACCCCGGCGGCGTGCGCCAGGCGCCCGATGGTGAGACCCGAATCCGTCACGCGCGGGTGACCTCCCGCGCCGCGCCTAGCGTCCGGCCGCGGCCTTCGCGAAGCGGCGCAGCGCCGTGCTCATGGTGCGGACCGCCGTGGCCCCGCAGCGCCCGAGATGGTGGCGCTCGGCGATCCAGCGCGGATCATTATACGTCAGCCACACGTGCCCGCGGGCGTCCTTCCAGGCGAGCATCTTGAGTGGCAGGTCGATGCCGACGGTCTGCTTGCACTTCAGCAAGGCGGTGCCGATCTTCGGATTGCCGAAGATCAGCAGAAGCGTCGGTCGCAGCTTCTGTCCCACGCGCGTGGCGGCACGCGCGTGGTCGATGCGCGCGAAGATGGTCATCCCCTTGGCCCGCAGCGCCGTCTCGAGACGCTGGATGGTGACATTGACGCTGTGGGTGCTGCGTACGGTGATCAGCCCGTTGCCGGCGGCCGAGGCCCCCGCGGGCGACAGCAGGCAGGCGGCGAGCGCGGCGGCGATGATCAGTCGATGGCCCATGGTCGGGTCCCTCCCAGGAATCGGTTATTGGTGAGTGGTGCCGGAAATACCGGGACGGTTTGGCGCCGTCCGGTATTCCGGCCTAGCGTAACCCCATTGCGGTGCGGCGGGTCGCGGCGACGGCGTATGGATCGAACGTCGTCGGCGGGCCGAGGCCCGCCCTACGGGCCGACGCCGTCGATGCGGGTCGCATCGTTTTAATCGAACGTCGTCGGCGGGCCAAGGCCCGCCCTACGGGCCGACGCCGTTGGTCGGCCCGATGTCGCAGGTATCGGCGCCGTCGGTGGGCCGGGCGTGGGCCCAAGGGTGCCCTGGGCAACGGTGGGATCGGGCCCTTGACCTTATAGTTTACTCTAAGGTGTAAGATCACCCCATCAAGCGGAGGGACCGACCATGCAGACCATGACCATCGGGACACTGGCGAAGCGGGCCGGCGTGGGGGCCGGGACGCTGCGTTACTACGAACGCCTCGGGCTGCTGCAGCCGGAGGAGCGCACGCCGGCGGGTTATCGCGTGTACCGCAGCGATGCGGCGCGGCGCCTGCGCTTCATCCGTCGCGCCCAGGCGCTCGGGTTCTCGCTGGAGGAGATCGCCGCGCTGCTCGCGCTGAGCGATAACCCGAAGGGCCGGGCACGCGACGTCAAGCGTCTCACCGCGGAGAAGATCCGCGACATCGACGCGCGGCTGCGCGACCTGCAGCGCATGAAGGAGGCGCTCGAGGAACTCGCGGACCACTGCGACGGCCACGGATCCACCGCGGAGTGCCCGATCCTGGCCGCCCTGAACGAGGACGAGTGACGTTCGGCCCCATGCCGGACGCCGCCCGCCATGGACAACGCATAAGGAGCGAGCGATGCAGACCTTGGAGATCGGAATCGAAGGGATGACCTGCGCCTCCTGCGTCGGGCGCGTCGAGCGCGCACTCAAGGCCCTGCCGGGCGCCGCGGAGGTGACGGTGAACCTCGCCACCGAGCGGGCGAGCGTCGCCTACGACGAGGAACGGCTCGATGCCGCGCGCATCGCGGAGGCCGTGCGCGAGGTCGGCTATACGCCGGTCACCGCGGAGCTGGAGATCGGCGTCGGCGGCATGACCTGTGCGTCGTGCGTGGCGCGCGTGGAACGCGCCCTGAAGCGTCTGCCGGGCGTGCTGGAGGCCGCGGTGAACCTCGCCACCGAGCGTGCGAGCGTGCGCTATCTGCCCGCCGCCCTCGGCCCGGAGGACATCGCCGCGGCGATCGAGGAGACCGGCTACGAGCCGCGCCCGCTCGACGGCGACGAGGATGCGGAGGCGGTCGAGGAGGCCGCGCGCGCGGCCTCGCTGCGCGCCATGCGCCGCGACGTCTGGATCGCCACCGCGCTCACCATTCCGGTCCTGGTGCTGTCGTTCGGCGCGAACTTCGTGCCCGGTCTGGAGCACGCCCTGCGCGCCCTGGTCCCGTCGGCCGGGTTCTGGAACTGGACCGAGGCGGTGCTCGCCTCCATCGTGCTGTTCGGGCCGGGGCGGCGCTTCTTCCGCCCGGGCTGGATCGCCTACCGTCATCTCTCGCCGGACATGAACTCCCTGGTCATGACCGGCACCGGCGCGGCCTGGCTCTACAGTCTGGTGGTGCTGGTGCTGCCCGCGCTGTTCCCGGAACAGGCACGCAATCTCTACTTCGATTCCGCCGCGGTGATCGTCACCGTCATCCTCTACGGCAAGTATCTGGAGGAGATCGCCAAGGGCCGCACCAGCGCGGCGATCAAGAAGCTCATCGGCCTGCAGGCCAAGACCGCGCGCGTGCTGCGCGACGGGCGCGAGGAGGAGGTGCCGATCCGCAGCGTGCGTACGGGCGACCGCGTGATCGTGCGCCCCGGCGAGCGCCTGCCGGTCGACGGCGTGGTGCGCGAGGGCGAGAGCTACGTCGACGAGTCGATGCTCACCGGCGAGCCCGCCCCGGTCGCCAAGCGCCCCGGCGACGAGGTCGTCGGCGGCACGGTGAATCAGCACGGGGTGCTGCAGATCGAAGCCACCCAGGTCGGCAAGCAGACCGTGCTCGCGCAGATCATCCGCCTGGTGGAGCGCGCGCAAGGCTCCAAGCTCCCGATCCAGGGCCTTGCGGACCGGGTGGTACGCGTGTTCACGCCGGTGGTGCTGGCGCTCGCCGCCCTCACCTTCGCCGCCTGGCTCGCCTTCGGGCCGCCGCCGGCCATCGTCCTCGCCCTGGTCAGCGCCGTGGCCGTCCTGGTGGTCGCCTGCCCGTGCGCGATGGGGCTGGCGACGCCGGCGGCGATCATGGTCGGCAGCGGGCGCGCCGCCGAACTCGGCGTACTCTACCGCAAGGGCGAGGCCCTCGAGGCGCTCAGCCACGTCGATACCGTGGTCTTCGACAAGACCGGAACGCTCACCGAGGGGCGCCCGCGCCTGACCGATCTCGAACCGGTCGGCGTCTCGCGCGAGGAGGCGCTGGCGCTGGCCGCGGCGGTGGAGGCGGGCAGCGAGCACCCGCTGGCAACGGCGATCGTGGCGGCGGCCCGCGAGGCCGGCGTCGAAGTTCCCGCGGCCCAGGACTTCCAGGCGATCCCAGGCTACGGCGTGCGTGCCCGCGTCGGTGCCCGCACGGTTTTGCTCGGCGCCGAGCGGCTGATGACGCGGGAGGGCGTCGACGTCTCGGACCTCGAGGCGCGCGCGGGCGAGTGGGCCGAAGCGGGCCGGACCCCGATCTACCTCGCCGCCGACGGCCGCCCGCTCGCGGCGCTGGCCGTGGCGGATCCGCTCAAACCCGGCGCGGCCCCGCTGATCGCGGCCCTGAAGGCGCGCGGCCTTGCGGTGGTCATGATCACCGGCGACGCGCGGCGCACCGCCGCGGCGGTCGCGCGCGCGGCGGGAATCGAGCGCTTCGAGGCCGAGGTACTGCCCGACGGCAAGGCGGCGGCGGTGCAGAAGCTGCAGCAGGAAGGTCGCAAGGTGGCCTTCGTCGGTGACGGGATCAACGACGCCCCCGCCCTGGCCCAGGCCGAGGTCGGCATCGCCGTCGGCACCGGCACCGACATCGCGATCGAGGCCGCCGACGTGACGCTCACCCGCGATGATCTCTCCGGTGTCGTCACGGCGTTGGATGTCGCGCGCCGGACCATGAGCACGATCCGGGGTAATCTGTTCTGGGCGTTCTTCTACAACATTCTGTTGATTCCGCTGGCCGCGGGCGTGTTCTACCCCGGTTTCGGGATCCATCTCAACCCGATGCTGGCGGGGCTCGCGATGGGCTTCTCCAGCGTGTTCGTGGTGACCAACAGCCTGCGGCTGCGGCGGCTCAAGGCCGCACGGATCGACGGTGCGGGCGGTGCGCGGGCGGGGGTCCGCAGCGCGCCGCGTGCCGCGACCGCGCACTGAGGCGCCGGGGCGGCGGGCGGGTATCGTCAGGACCCTTCGCGCGGTTTGCGCGAAGGGAGGAGCGTGCGAAGACAAGAGGAGCGAAACGATGTCGGAGACGGTATTGGAAGTGACGGGAATGACCTGCGGGCACTGCGTGGCCGCGGTGACCAAGGCCCTGCAGGCGGTCGCGGGCGTGGAGTCCGCCGAGGTCAGCCTGGAGAAGAAGCAGGCCGTGGTCAAGGGCGCGGCGGACCCGCAACAACTGATCCAGGCGGTCAAGTCGGAAGGCTACGACGCGCGCGTGCGAACGTAGGCGCGGAATTCCGGCCCTGTCATCCGGTGCGGCGGCCGGTCTCTACCGGCCGGTCGTGCCGGTGACCGGTAGATGGAGCGAAGGCGATGTCCGAGATCGATCTCTACACCGCCCCGGGGTGCCCGGACTGTGCGGCCTTGAAGCGCTGGTTCGCGGAACGGGGAATCGACTACGCCGAGCACGACCTCAGTGCCCCCGGCGCCGCCGACGAGGCCAAGCGCCGCTACGGGGTGCGCGTCGCGCCGATCACGGTGGTCGACGGGCAGGTATTCTACGGGACCTTCGAGGAGCAGCGGCCGCGCATCGAGGCCGCGTTGGGGTCCGCCTGAGCCGCGGCCCCGCGCGGCGTCAACCGATGCGCGAGAGCGCCGGGAACATCTGCGCGAGCCATTGCGCGATCCACGACAGGCGGTTGGTGAGGATCAGGACGCCCATGATCACGAGTACCACGCCGGCGGCCTTGTACAGGCGTATGCCGGTGCGCCCGACCGAGCGGATGCGCTGCACGAAGCGGTCGATGAACAGCGCCACCAGGAGGAACGGGACCGCGAGCCCGAGCGAGTAGACGGCGAGCAGCGCCGCGGCGTTGCCGCTCGCCCCGCTCGCGCCCACCATGAGGATGCTGCCGAGGACCGGCCCGATGCACGGCGTCCAGCCGAAGGCGAAGGCGATGCCGAGGAGGTAGGCCGAGAGGACGCGCCCGCCCGGGACGTTCAACTGCAGGCGCACGTCGCGCTGCAGCATCGGGATCCGCAACAGACCCAGCATCGAAAGCCCGAAGACGACGATGATCGCCCCCCCGATCAGGTTCGTCTGCGCACGGTACTCGAGCAGCGTGTGGCCGAGGAACTGGGCGCCCGCGCCCAGCAGGACGAACACCGTCGAGAACCCGAGGATGAAGACCAGGCTCATCCCGAGCGCCTGCGCGCGCGCGATCCGCTGCGTGCGCAGCTCGTCGAGTTCGCGCCCGGCGACGTACGAAACGTAGCCCGGCACCAGCGGCAGCACGCACGGCGACAGGAAGGAGACGGCCCCGGCCGCGAACGCGGCGGCGATGCCGATGCCGGAGATCTCGAACATGGGTCGGGTACTCTACTATAGACGGCCGGTTTCTTCGACCGCGCCGAGGGGGCGGAGGTTCGCGGCCGGCGCGTTTCGGATGAGACGGCGTCGGTGGGGGTAGGGCCGGGCATGCCCGGCCGGTGGCGTGGATCGGGGCGATGTCGTTGGGATTGGACGCCGTCGGCGGGCCGAGGCCCGCCCTACGGGGGCCCGGATCGGCGTGCGAGGTGGGGTGGGGCCGGGCATGTTCGGCCGGTGGTGTGGATCGGGGCGATGTCGTTGGGATTGGACGTCGTCGGCGGGCCGAGGCCCGCCCTACGGGGGCCCGGATCGGCGTGGGAGGTGGGGTAGGGCCGGGCAGGTTCGGCCGGTGGCGTGGATCGGGGCGATGTCGTTGGGATTGGACGTCGTCGGCGGGCCGAGGCCCGCCCTACGGGGGCCCGGATCGGCGTGGGAGGGGGTAGGGCCGGGCTTGCCCGGCCGAGGCCGCAGGTTGGTCCTACGTCGTTTGGATCGGGCGTCATCGGCGGGACAAGCCCCGCCCCACGGGCCGGCGCCGCTCAATCCAGACCGCACACCCCGCCGCAGCAGCTCTCGCTCCCGCAACCGGGGGCGGGGTCGGCACCGGCGCCGTGGCGCAGCACGTAACCCCCGGAGATCAGCCGGACGACCTCGGCGTCGCCGGGTGTGTCGCCGGGCTCGATCCCCGCCAGCGCGCACAGCGCGGCCCAGTCGCGGACCTCTTCGTTCATTCCGTGGCGGACCTCGACGGTCCGCCCGTTCGCCTCGCAGCGGTAGTCGTAGGTAGGCATGATCCACCCCATGCAAACGTGCAATCGTTGGGGAGGTATCTTAAAACAGCTCATCGAGAAAATGCAGCACGGGCGGCGCCGGTACCCGCGTCGCCCCGCCCGTGCCGCCGGTGCCCGAATACGCGGGGTCGCGCCCGGCAATCACTCGTGCGGGGCGGTGGCGGTCGGCGGGCGGGCGTGCTCGGGCGCAAAGGATGTGACACGCAATTCCGGCGGGCCGCCGTCCCGTTTTCGGAGCCCTTCCGGGATGGTTCCTTCCACGCGCAGCCGCGTCCCGTCGGGTGGTGGGACCGGCCACGTCAACCCCTGCGGCGGGATCGCCCGGTAGCGGACCGTAGGGGTGAGTTCGATGAGCCAGTTCGGCCCCTGGCGGTACAATCGTCCTTCGGCGCGGACCCAGGCCCCGCGCGGGGAGAAGCCCTGATTGCGGACCAGGGTGCGGATCTGTTCGAGCGTGGCCGGACTTCCCGGGCGGAACGCGACCCATGCGGTGCCGTCGTTCAGTCGGACCCGTGCCGCGCGCGCCCCGGGCAGCGCCCGCAGCGCGCGCTGCAACCCGTAGGCGCAGGGTGCACAATCCATTCCAAAAACCGTCTGCCGGACTTCCAGCAGCGCGGCCTGCGCGGTGATCGGGAGAAGCACGGCGGCACCGAGCGTTGCGAGGCCGGCGGAGCGGGGGAGTAGGTGATTCAGGACGTTCATCGGTCACCTCCGGGTGGAGTCGGGCGGCGGTATCGGCCGGGCGCCCTCAGAACCAATAGCTCACGTTCACGGCCCAGCGGTAGCGTTCCCCGGGCTGGTTTCCGTTGAGATGCTGGGTGACCGGCCAGAGCATTCCAGCGCCGATCCCCCACGCCCCGAACAGGCCAAGTACCGAGGGCCCGATCAGCAACCGGCTCCCGCCGCTGTTCGGGTCCGTGCGCCCGGCGATCCGGTTGCGGCCGGGAAACTCGGCGACCGCTTCCAGAAAGCCGCGCCAGTCGGGGCGACCGGCGTTGCGGAAATACGCCGGCCGGTAGCCGAGGGCGGCGGTCAGATAGGGGAGGGCGCCCAGGCGGTCGGCGTTGCGGGGCAAGTAGTACTCGTAGCCCGCCCCGCCCCACCAGTACCAGGAGCGCGAGGCGTAGCCGGTGACCAGGGCGAGGTGCACGGATGGGCCCACGCGTACGCCGTTGCGGCGCGCGTCCATGGGTGTGGCGAACCCCAACAGCAGCGTGCTCTCACGCCGCACGCCGATTCGGGGGGCGCGGGAGTGGAAGCGCCACATTACGGAGGCTTCCGCTTCGCCCCAGGCCCCCATCATGGCGGCGAGGCGGCTGCGCGGCGGGGCGGCGATGCGGTCGAGAGTGGGCGCCAGCGGTACGCTCACATTGAGCTGGAGGTCCGGCGTGAGTCCGTAGCCGATCATCTGGCGGAACATGACCGGTGCGCCCGCCGACGTCTGCAGTCCCATCGCCGCCGTGTCGCTGCTCCAGGCCCCGCGCGCCAGGGTGGGGGTGGCGAGCGCGAAGACCGGCCCGTGTCCGCTCGCGCCCACGGGCAGCGACCAGGCGGCAGCCAGCGCCGCGCCCGGGAGCGAGAGCGCCAGGCGGCGGAACGTTCGCGTATCCGTCTTCATCCGCTGTGGAATCCTGTCGGCCGGGCGGTTCCCGCGGCCGTCGAGGTCATACGCTAGGGCTGGAGCGGGCTCCAGAGGCAAGCGTTTTTTCGCTGCGCCGGCGCGGGCCGCCCGCGTACAAAAAGGCGGGCCCGGAGGCCCGCCAACTGCGTAGCCGGGCGACCGCGTCGTGGAGGAGGCGAATGAATGCGCGGGCCTTCTACGCCGAACCGGTTGCCGGATGCATCAGATCACCGGCAGGTTCAGGGCGATCGACAGGGGCAGGAGCAGATAGGAGAAGAAGAATCCCACCGCCCAGAGGATCACCGAGAACCAGTACACGCGCCGGTTCCAGCGCTGCGCGCGGTTGCACAGGGCCGCGAGACGCGGGTCCGCGGGGCAGGCGCGGCCCGGGCGGTAGAGGAGCCAGCCCGAGAGGGCGAGCATCGCCGCCGAGATCACGAAGATCCACAGCTTGTGCCGGGTCAGCGGGACCAGGAACGGGACGTGGGCGGTGAGTGCGATCACCGCGCCGCTGAATCCCAGGCTGACCAGCGCGATCGGGATCGTGCAGCAGATGAGTGTGCCGCTCGAACTCAGCAGGGTCAGCCAGGTCACCGCGGTGTCCGCGCGCGGGACGGCGCCGCTGCGGGCCGCGTCCTGCGCGGGGTCGGCCGCGCCCATCAGCCCTTGCCCCGCGCGCCGCCGGCTCCGTGTCCTGCGGGCAGGCGCTTCATGCTGTGGAAGGTGAAGCCGGCGGAGTTGATCACGCGGCGCATCTCCTTCGGGGTGAGCGTGACGCCGTCGGCGGTGCGGACCGTCACGCGGCCCTTGACCAGGTCGACGTCGGCCGATCGGACGCCCGGGATCGCCTCGATCTTCTTCTGCACACCGTAGGCGCAATAGGGGCAGTTGAGGCCGTAGACCTCGATGCGGTAGAGCGAGTCGGCGAACGCGGGCGTACTGGCGGCGGCCAGGATCAGGGCCGCGAGCGCCGAGGATACGATTCGGTTCATGGCGTTGCCCTCCGTCTTACAGGGTGGCGAAGTCCCACTCGAATTCGATCCGGACGTGATAGTCGACCGGGGATTCGTCGCGGTTCAGCCGGCTGTAGAGCGGCAGCTGCACCCCGGCGCGGATGGCGAAGTTGCGCAGCGTCCACATGATGTCCGGCGCGACGAAGATCTCGGTCCCGCCGGTGTCGGCCACGTCCGCGCCGTTGAGCGTGTCGTGGCGGGCGTAGACGCTGTCGAGCTCGAGCATCCACACCGTATCGGGTTTGAGGAAACTCGGCGGGGTCGGGCGCCAGCCGCCGACGAGATTGAAGTAGACCTTATCCCCGTAGTGGAATCCCGCACCATTCGTTCCGTTGTGCTCGTAGTAGGCGCTCGCCCAGCGGTACCACTTCAGTCCTTCGTGGCTGACGTCGAAGCCCATCAGTTCGCTGGTGGCGCCGGTCCCGAGGCTCGGCGGGCGCGCGCCGCCGGCGGTGTCGAACTTGACGTCGAGCAGCGCCCCGGCCGCGTCCTGGTACCCCAACTGATCGTCGCGCCAGAAGCGCCAGTGCGTGTACGCCTCCACGTCCCCGAGACCGCTCTGATTGGGCCCGCCGGGGCCGTAGCTGTTGTCGAGAAACGGCAGCTCGGCGCCGACCTCGAGGTCGGGCGTGAGGCCGTAGCCGAGATGCAGCGCCGCGCCCCGGACGCGGTCGGGACCGGCCTTGAGGTAGTTGAATTCGGTGCCGACCTCGAGCCCGTGGCCGAAGATGGTATGCGGCCCCGGGCTGAACACCGGCTCGTGGGCCGCGGCGGGCGGCGGCGCGGCCCACAGCGCGAGCAGCGCCGCGGCGGCGGGGAGGGGGCCCGCGGCGCGGTGTGGGTGGAGGCGCAAAGGATTCATCGGCGTCGTTTCTCCGCTGGTTTCGGGCGGCGCGGCCGCCCGCTCGGGATTCAGCGTAACCCTGGAGTCGATTCCAGAGGCAAGCGGTTTTGGGGCTCGTATCTGCATTCAACCCGTCGCCACGCCGCGTGTAGCGCCCCCCACGCCGCGTACGGCGCCGAAGAAGAGCTGCGAGCGGCCCGACAGGGAGTTGACGAAGATCGAGGTGACGCTGGCGGCCATCGCGACCATGGCCCAGACGGGATGGATCAGGCCGGTGGCGGCGAGCGGGATCCCGATGCCGTTGAACAGGAACGCGAGCGTGATGTTCTGGAGCATCTTCCGGTAGGAGCGGCGGCTGATCTCGTAGGCCGCGGGGACGCCGTCGAGCCGGCCGTTGAGGAGGATGACGTCGGCGGCGTCCAGCGCGATGTCGGTCCCGCCGCCCATGGCGATGCCCACGTCGGCCTGCATGAGGGCCGGGGCGTCGTTGATGCCGTCGCCGATCATCGCGACGCGGCCGCGTCCCCGCTCTTTGTCCTGGATCCGGCGGATGGTGTCCGCCTTGGACTGCGGCAGTACCCCAGCGTATACCTCGTCGATGCCGGCCTGCGCGGCCATGTGACGCGCCGCGCGTTCGTTGTCTCCGGTCAGCAGTGCGACGCGCATCCCGAGGCCCCGCAGCCGGCGGACGGTCGCGACAGCATCGGCGCGCAGCGCGTCCCCCAGCGCCACGATGCCCAACAACTTGCCGGCGCGGGCGAGGGCGATGACGGTGCGGCCCGCTTCCTCCAGACGTGCGACGGCGTCGCTCAACGGGGTAAGATTCACGCCGCGCCCGGTCAGGAACGTCGGGCTGCCGACCAGGATTTCATCGCCGTCCACCGTCGCGATGACCCCTTTGCCCGCCACGGCAGCGAAGCGTTCCACTTCGGGAAGCGCGAGCCCGGCGTCGAAGGCCGCTTCGACCACGGCCTGTCCCAGCGGATGCTCGGACTGGGCCTCGACGGCCGCGGCGATCCCGAGCAGCGTATCCGGGTCGACGCCACGGGTCTCGATCTCGCGCACCGCGGGTCGTCCCTGGGTGAGGGTCCCGGTCTTGTCGAAGACTACGGTTTTCACCAGGCGCAGAGCCTGGAACGACTCGCCGGTGCGCATCAGGACGCCGTGCTCGGCCGCCTCGCCGGCGCCGCGTACGATGGACAGCGGCGCGGAGATGCCCACCGCGCACGGGTAGCCCATCACCAGGACCGAGAGTCCGGCGAACACCGCGCGTTGGAGGTCGAGTCCGTGTCCGGCCAGCATCGGGCCGACGATCCAGGCGGCGAAGGCGGTCGCGGAAATCGCGAGCACGGTCGGCGTATACACGCGCAGGACCCGGTCGACCACGTGCAGAATACCCGGCTTGAGGGCCCGCGCGTCCTCGACGCTGCGGATCACGCGCTGCAGGAAGCTCTCCTCGCCGACGGCGCTCACGCGCACCAGCAGGGTTCCGGAGCCATTGACGGCACCGCCGGCGACGGTGGAACCGACGTCCTTCACGACCGGAAAAGGCTCGCCCGTGATGATCGACTCGTCCACGGGCGAGTGTCCCTCGACCACCTCGCCGTCGACGGGGACGCGCTCGCCGGGCCGGATGCGCACGAGATCCCCGACCGCGACCATCTCGACCGGGACCCGCTCCTCGCGCCCCGCGCGCAGCACGCGGGCGGTATCGGGTTGCAGGTCGAGGAGCTTCTTCACCGCCTGCGAGCTGCGGGTCTTGACGATCAGCGACAGCCATTCGGAGAAGATGTGGTAGGTCAGCACCATGACCGCGACGGCGAAGAACGGCGCGGTGGGGTAGTTCGGCGGCCCCGCGGCGAGTCCGATGACCCCGCCGGTGACGCCGGCGAAGGCCCCGATCTCGACCAGCACGTGCTGGTTGAGGATCCCGCGGCGCAGGGCCTGCAGCGCCATGTGCAGGATGTGGGGGCCGACCCCGAAGATCATCGCCAGGGCGAGCGCCCCGGTCAGCCACGGGGCGGCGCCGGAGACCGACCCCGCCGCATGCAGGGCGAACAGCACGCCGCCCCCGACCGAGAGTGCGAGCGCACGCGCCGCCGCGCGCAGCGGGCCGCGCTCGAGGAGGACGGCGAACGTGAAGGCGGCCAGGCTGAGGAACACGAACCCCGACAGCGCCAGCGCCCAGGGATCGGCCGGATCGGCGATGAGGCCGATCGCCGCCAGGCTCGCGGCGAGCGCGGTCAGAAACCGGTTGCGCTCCCGCACCAGGGCCCGCTCCTGGGCCTCGAACGGCTCCACCTTGCGCGGGTCCGAGAGCGTGTAGCCGATGTCGGTCAAGGTCCCCATGAGCGCGCCGGCGGAGGTCACGGTGGGGTCGAACTCGACCAGGGCCTGCTCGTGGGTCAGACTCACCGACACCTTGTGCACGCCCGGGCGGCGACCGAGCGCCTGCTCAATGGTGCCGGTACAGAGCGAGCAGTGCAGGCCCTGGTCGAGTGCGAGCGCACCCGCCGCCGCGCGCAGCGGGCCGCGCTCGAGGAGGACGGCGAACGTGAACGCGGCCAGGCTGAGGAAGACGAACCCCGACAGCGCCAGCGCCCAGGGATCAGCCGGATCGGCGATGAGGCCGATCGCCGCCAGGCTCGCGGCGAGCGCGGTCAGAAACCGGTTGCGCTCCCGCACCAGGGCCCGCTCCTGGGCCTCGAACGGCTCCACCTTGCGCGGGTCCGAGAGCGTGTAGCCGATGTCGGTCAAGGTCCCCATGAGCGCGCCGGCGGAGGTCACGGTGGGGTCGAACTCGACCAGGGCCTGCTCGTGGGTCAGACTCACCGACACCTTGTGCACGCCCGGGCGGCGACCGAGCGCCTGCTCGATGGTGCCGGTACAGAGCGAGCAGTGCAGGCCGCCGATGTGGGCGCGTACGCGCCGCAGTCTCGGACTGGCGGTAGGCTCCTCGCTCCACGCTTCGGTTACGGCGGTTGCGTGGGTATTCACGTTGCACCTCCTGCAGGTCGACCACAATCCCAGTGCCGCCGGTACGGCGCCGGTCCATCGTGGGATCCGGGTCGAGCGCCCCGGCGGCGGTCGTGCCCGCGCCGGGCTGGCCGCAGCCTGCGACGGCGGATGCCGTACGGGACTTGTGATCGGGACCCTACGCCTGGAGCCCGCTCCAGATGCAAGGGCCCGGGGCATGGGACCGGAGGCTGGGACGGGGACCGCGCAGGGGGAACGGCCAGGACTTGCATCTGGATCACCCTCCAGGGATAAGGTCCTTCCCCGGTTCGGCCCGTGGCGGGTCGGCCGCCTGCCGGTCGCGCGCGGCCGAGGAGGATCGCCATGAATCGTCTCCGTTCCGCGTTCGCCACCGTGCTGCTGGCGGGCCTGGCGGGTGGCGCTGTGACGACGCCGCTGTCGGCGGCGCCCGCAACTCCCGTGCCGCTGCCGCTGTATCGCGTCCACGTCGAGGGTCTCGCCTGTCCCTTCTGCGCGTACGGGATCGAGAAGAAGCTCAGCCGCCTTCCGGGGGTGCGCAAGGTACATACGGACCTTCGCTCCGAGACCGTGACGGTGACCATGAAACCGGGGGCCACCCTGAAGGCCGGCGAGGTGCGCAAGGCGGTGCGCGCCGCGGGCTTCACCCTCAAGGGGTTCGAGCCCGCCGGTACGAAGAGGTGAACGTGACCGGTAAGCGCGTGTCCGCCCCGGGAGCGGCGGCGTTCGCGCTGTGCGCCTTGTCGCTGGCGACCGGGGCGCAGGCGGCGCCGATCACCTTCAACACCGCGTTGCCGGTCGCCGTCGGGCGGTTCATCTTTCGCGAACAGTTTCTGCGCATGGAGGCGGGCGGCGACCCGACCCCGGCGCGGCGTTCCCTGCGCGCGAGTGCCGCCGTCTCTGTGCTCGCCTGGGGGGCGACGCCGGATCTGGCGCTGTTCGGCATTCTTCCGTATCTCGACAAACGGCTGGAGCTCGACACCGGCGCGGGCCGGGTCGCCCGCAGCAGCGGCGGCGGTTTCGGCGACTTCACGTTGCTGGGGCGCTATACCGCGTACCGGTACGACGGCGCCGGTGTCAACTTCCGCGTGGCCCCTTTCGCGGGGGTGCAGATGCCGAGCGGCGACGACGCGCGACGGGACGGCATGGGGGCGTTGCCGCGCCCGCTTCAGCCCGGCACCGGCGCCTGGGATCCGGTGGTGGGGGTCGCCTCCACCTACCAGACACTGCGCTACGAACTCGACGGGCAGTTCCGCTATCAGGCCAACACCGCCGCCGATGGCTTCCGCTTCGGCGACGTCGCCGAACTGGACGGCTCCGTCCAGTACCGCCTGTGGCCCTGGCACCTCGGCGCCGGTCTGCCGGCGTTCGTCTACGGCGTGTTGGAGTTCAATCTGGTCCACCAGGCGCGCAACGAGGCCGGCGGGGTGCCGGATCCCGACTCGGGCGGGACCACGCTGGCGCTGGCGCCGGGCCTGCAGTACGTCACCCGCAAGTGGATCCTGGAGGCGGCCGTGCAGGTGCCGGTGGCGCAGAACCTCAACGGCACCGCATTGCGCGGCGACTATACCGTCCGCGCCGGATTTCGCGTGAATTTCTGAGCAGGAGCGATTGCCGTGATCGAACCGTTCGGTGAACCGACCGTGAGCTGGGATTCAACATCGGCAGCGCAACCGCACGGGCGGTCGCGCCGGGGACGTCCATGAACCGCGCGGCGCGGATCGGCTGGGGCCTCGCCGCGGTGCTGGTCGTTCTCGGCGTCGCGGCCGGGCGGGCGTGGTTCCCCGCCGCAGTGGAAGCGCCCTATCGGCGGGTAGGGAGCTGGGGCGGGGCGGGGACCGCGCCCGGGCGCTTTCGCAACCCGATCGGCATTGCCTTCGATGCGGGTCGCGTCTCCGTCGCGGATTCCCTGAACCACCGCATCCAGGTCTTCACGCCGGACGGGCGTTTCCTGCGCTCGATCGAGGTGCCGGACCGCGGCCGGCCGATGAACCTCGCGGCGGCCGGCGGGAGGGTCTATGCGGCCGACTACTGGAACGACGATGTCCTCGTGTTCTCGTCCGACGGACGCCTGTTGCGCACCTTCGGCACTCCCGGCCGATCGGGCTCCGCACCGGGCGAGTTCAACTCCCCGGCGGGGGTCGCGGTGGGGCCGAAGGGTAACGTCTTCGTCGCCGATTTCTACAATCAGCGCGTGCAGGAACTCGCCCCGGACGGCCGCTTCCTGCGGCAGTGGGGCCATACCGGCAAAAAGGGCTACGTCCCGGCCGGCTGGTTCAACTACCCGATCGACGTCGCGGTCGCGCCCGACGGCAGCGTGTACGTCGCCGACGGGTACAACGACCGCATCCAGGTGTTCGCCGCCGACGGGCGCTTCCTGCGCAAGTGGGGCGGACCGTTCGCGGCCAACCTCCGCGGCCCGTTCAACGGCTGGTTCCGCACGCCGACCGCCGTGGCCATCGGCCCGCGCGGCGCCGTCTTCGTCGCCGACCAGGAGAACGACCGCATTCAGAAGTTCACGCCCGAAGGCCGCTTCCTGACCGCCTTCGGTACCGTGCACCGCGGTCCGGGCTACACGGAGACCGGCGTCGCGGTCGCGCCCGACGGTACCGTCTACACCACGAACCTGATCGACGACCGCGTGGAGGTCTGGCGGGCGCGGGGCGGACGGTAGCGGCGGGGCGGCCGCGGCGGCGCCTCGCAACGATCCCGCGCCCCCCTTCAGGGTCCGCAAGCACAGTACCGACACCGGCCTTCGGCCGCCGGGCCGGATGCCGCGTCAGCGGTTGCTGATGTAGGCGTAGCCCTGCATCTGCTTCTTCGCCAACTCGAGGATGCCGGCGGGGATGATTTTCATGTAGGAGTGGATGTCGCTCGATTTGACCTTCAGCGTGTACATCGAGTTGTGACACACCCGGAACTGTACGCCCTGCTTGTGCAGCGCTTCCATGAGGTCGTTGAAGCCGCCGTACTTCTGATTCCACATATCGGCGGCGAGCACCGCCTTGCCGTAGAGCACGAATTCGATGTGGTAGCGGTAGCCGCGGTCCTTGAGGTAGCGGATGATCAGCGAGGCGTTGGTCAGCGATTCGCGCATCTGCCCCGTCGGATCGCTGACCCCGAAGACGATCTTGACGGGCTGATGCTTCTTGAAGAAGCCGCCGTAGTTCAAATTCTTTCCTACCGGGATCGACATCACGCCGGGGAACTCGGGCAGGGTGCGGGCCGTGTCCTTGTCCGCCGCCTGCGCCGAGACCACCGTGCACAGTGCCGCGACCAGGAGCAGGGCCCGCAACGGTTGCATTCCGCGTCTCGTATTCGGGATCGTCATGGCATCCTCCGATGCGCCCGGCGGCTTGTCGATCGCCGCGGTGGGTGGGCCGTAAGCAAAGAGACTCCCCGGCATGCGACGGTATTCCGCCCGGCCGGTGCGGTTCCGCGGCGCCCCACGCCCGCTCCCCTCCCGTCGCCGAAGCGCGCCACTCGCGCCCCGTAGTCAGTTGGACTGCGCCGCGCCCGGGACGTTCGCCGGCTCCGGGCTGCGCGGGCGCAGGGCGGGGAAGGCGTCGAAGCAGTCTTCCAGGGCCTCCGGGGCGCCGCACAGGAACAGCGCATCGCCCGGCGCGAGCCGCTCCTCCTCGTCGAACTCCACGATCAGTTTGCCGTCGCGTTCGAGTGCGACGACCAGCGCCCCGCAGCGCTCGCGGATGCCGGTCTGCAGCGGGTGCCGACCGGCGAGCGACGAGGCGTCAATACCGACCACCTTCACCGTGGGCTCGAGGCTGACGTAGGTCTCGCCGAGCATCTGCCGGGCGAGCAGAGGGCCCGCGACTTGGCTGATCGAGAGCGCGAAGTCGGTCCCGACCCGATACAGGCGTTTGACCGTCTGGGCCTGGTTGACGCGGGCGATCAGCGGGACCTGGGGAGCGTAGCCGCGGATCACCGAGGCGGCGAACAGCGCCTCGTTGTCGTTGCTCAGCGCGAGCACCACCGCGCCGGCCTCGCGTACACCGGCGCGTTCGAGCGTGGCCTGTTCCAGCGCGTTGCCGACCACGTCCACACCCGGGCGCGCCTGTACGTCGATGACCGTGGTGCGCTCACCCGTGTCGCGCAGCAGTTCGACGATCTTGCGGCCCACCTCGCCGTAGCCGAGCACGACGATCGCACCGCCCTGTTTGAGCGGGGTGGCGATCTCGCCGAGGCGCGCGATGCCGCGGGGGCTGCCGATGGCGACGATGATCGCGCCGGGGGCGAGCCGCTCCCGCCCGCTGATTCCGGGCTGGAACTCCCCGTCGACCCACTGCCCGATGATGTTGACGCCGAAGCGTTCGCGCAGTTGCACCTCGGCGAGGGCGCGCCCGGCCAGCGGGCTGTCGGGATGGATACGCATCTCGGTGACCGTGACCTGCGAGCCGAGCTGCTGCAGCCCGCTCACGCGCGAGAGGAGACGGCGCCCGGCCTTCGCCGCCAGCGCGGCGGCGAGCACGTGGCGCGGTGTGTAGACCGCATCGGCGCCCGCCTTGGCGATCAGGTCGCGGTGCAGTGGTTCGTCGACCATGGCGTAGATGCGACCCTGGAAGCCGGCCTCGCGTGCGATGAAGATCATCGCGGCGTTGTCGTGGTCCTCGCCGTTGGCGACGATCGCCTCGGCGCCGAGCAGCGGGGAGAGGTCGAGGTGTTCGTCGCCGAGGCTCGCGTGGACCACGTTCAGGCCGAGCCCGAGCAGGCGGCGCGCCGTCGCCGCGTCCTCCTCCAGTATCACCACCCGGCGTCCGAACCGGCGCAGGTCGTCGATCAGCATCGCGACCGCCGGTCCGTAGCGGTAGATGAAGACCCAGCGTCGGCCGTCGATCCTGGGCAGGGTGACGGGGAGCCGGGCCTCGAAGCGCTCCTCGATGAACGGCAGCACGTAGAGGGGGAAGACCATGAACACCAGGAACACGCCCATGAACTGGGCGATGACCACGAACAGCACCATCACCGGGCTGTGCCAGTGGGAGTCGCTGTAGCCGATGGTGGTCAAGGTCTCCGCGGCCCACTCCAGACTGGTCCAGAAGTCGCGGTTTTGCCCCTCGAGATAGTGCATCCCGAGCTGATAGGAGAACGCCAGCAGAAGGAGAGCGGCGGGCAGGATGGCGGCCAGGTAGAGCAGGCCGCGCGTGGAGCGTTTCATGACGGGACAGGCGACCGGCGCGCGCGATGCGCGTGGGAACTCGATACCGTGGACGGAAACCGACCCATGGCAGTTCTCTCCAACTGAACGGGAGAATCCCCCGGCGCCGTGCGCGCGCCCCGTGGTACGGCCCGGATTCCGGCACCACCGTCGGATACTATACCGCCGTGGGCGCCGCCCGGCAGCCCCGCGGCGAAGCGATCACACCGGCACCGACCGCCAGCGGTTCCGGTAGACGGCCACCAGGAACACGAACAGGAGCGCATAGTTGACGGCGTTGCCGAAGATGTCCCCGGGCATGGGGCTGGAGCTGAACCCGTGGCCGTACGGCCCGCCCCAGCCCTCGGCCGTGGTCCAGATTCCCATCGACCACAGGGCCCCGAGGACGAGCCCATAGCGCAGGAGCCGCCCGCTGAGCAGGCTTGCGGCGATCAGCGTTTCGAGCACTGCCGTGACCACGCCGACGACGAGCGGGCCCACCATGCGGACCACGTCCGTGATCGCGTCGATGTAGGCGGCGATCCAAGCGGGCTGTCCGTGCGCGGCGGGGACCAGGTAACCGAGAAAGCCGGTCAGGAAGGCCGGGTGCCACTTCCAGTACGCCTCGAACGCCCACAAGGCGCCGAACAGCAGGCGCCCGATCGCGACGGGATCGCGGGCCCAGCGCGTCGCGGCCTCCCCACGCGGAAACTGCCACGCCCGGGTCTCGAGAATGAGCACGAAGCCGATGAGGTAGGGCGGCCACGGACCGGGATCGGTATAGCCGGGGGTGATCGGTCCGCCGAGGCCGCCGACCGTCGACCACATGAACGCGCAGTAGACGAGCCCGGTCCAGGCGCCCGCGCGCCCGGCCCGGCCGGTGAGCAGGGTGAATGCGACGAAGGCCTCGAGTGCGACACTCGCCAGCGCCACCGCACGCGGCCCGATCCCGCTGATCCCCGCGGACACCGTCCCGATCCACCCCTGCAACCACCCCGGTTGGCCCTGCATCGCGGCCCGATAACCGTCGAGGTAGTGGTCGAGATAGGCCCCGTGCAGATGGAACCAGATGTTCAGGACCCAGATCAATCCGAAGACGACACGCAATACGGCAAGCGTACGCCGCTGGCCTTCGGTCCAAACCCATTCTTCGTGGTTCACGATCGACCTCCTGCGGTACCTTTGGCGTCAATGGGGCACCGGGCGCGCCTTGGCCCGCCGGCGGTGCCTATCCAGTCAATGTCACATCGATCCGCGGCGTCGGACGGTAGGCCGGGCAAGCCCGGCCCTACGCTACCGCCCATGCCGACCCGGCCCCCCGTAGGGCGGGCCTTGGCCCGCCGACGATGGCCGATCCGAACCATGTCGCACCGATCCGCGGCGTCGGCCGGTAGGCCGGGCAAGCCCGGCCCTACGGTACCCCCCCCCCACGCCGACCCGGCCCCCGGTAGGGCGGGCCTTGGCCCGCCGCCGACGTCGGATCGAAATGACATCGGCGCGATCCACGGTTTCCGGTCGCTGAGCCAGCGCACCGTCAGTACCACACGCGGATGCCGGCCACGAACCGCAGTTCCTCCACGGGGGCGCCTTCCGCGCGCGCATAGGTGGCGGTTCGCCCGTACTTGTTCTGGTAGGTGACGCCGATGTACGGGGCGAACTGGCGTCGGATCTCGTAGCGCAGGCGCAGGCCCGAGTCGAGGTCCGCCAAGCCCGATCCGGTACCGGTCCGCGGGTCCGACTTGCTGTAGAAGTTCAGTTCGAACTGCGGCTGCAGCACCAGTCGCTGCGTCAGGTAGAAATCGTGGTAACCCTCGAGCCGCGCCGCGAAGTGGCCGCCCCCGCGGACGAAGCCGAAGGCGCCGATCTCCCAGTAGAGGGGTGCGAGCCCTTCGACACCGAAGGCGCCCCAAACCCGGGAGGGGTTCGGCTTGATGTCGTAGCGCACGCCGGTCTGAAGGTTGAAGAACGGCGAGACCGCACGCGAGTACAAGGCCTGGATCTCGGCCTCGTCGACCACCCCGCCGTCGGTGTTCAGATTTCCCTCGGTCTTGAACCAGACGCGGTTGATATTGCCTCCGTACCAGCCTTCCCCGTCCCAACGATAGGTGCTGTGGCCGTCGCCGGTGCGCAACTCGTTTTGATTGAGGGCCGCGTAGCCGAAGGAAAGGTTGTTGTCGACGGGTTGGGGCCAGCCCGGGCGCGTCGGTTGCTGGGCGTGCGACAGCGGCGGCACGCCAAGCCCCGCGGCGGCGACCAGGGCCCCGATCAGCAGTCTTTTGCGCGAGATCATCGCTTCACCTCCGCCGACGTGAACATGCCGGCTTCCATGTGGTAGAGCAGGTGGCAGTGGTAGGCCCAGCGACCGAGCTCGTCTGCGGTGAGGTAGTAGTGAACCTTTTCGCTCGGTTTGACGCTGACCGTGTGCTTGAGGGGCCGGCGCCGGTAATCGTCGGTGTTGTCCAGTTCGGTGAACAGGCCGTGGAGGTGGATGGGGTGCTCCATCATGGTGTCGTTGATGAGGGTCACCCAGATGCGCTGGCCGTACGGGAACCGGACGGGCCGGCTCTGATCGTAGGTGAGACCGTTGATACCGAAGATGTAACGGCCCATGTTTCCGGTCAGATGCAGCAGCACTTCGGCGTCCGGGTCGCGGTCATGGAAGGGGATGTTCTGCGGGCCGCGATCCAGGCGCACGAGATCGGCGTAGGTGAGCACCCGGCGGCCGTTGTCATTGAGCCCGTCGCCGGGCCGGTCGAGGCGTTCGGTGGGGTGTGCGGCGATGAAGACCACCTCCGGACCGACCTTCAGGTGTACGTCCTGGGGCTGCGGATAGGCCGTCTGACCGCCGGCGTTGGCCGGGGCGGGGTGCGGCAGCTTCGGCGCCGGCGGGGGCGTCCAGCCCGGGCGGTGCATGCCGCCTGCGTGCATGTCGGCCGTACCCGCCATGCCCGGCATGCCGGTCATCCCGCCCATTCCCATGTCGGTCATCGTGCGCGAGAAGATGGGATCCATCCTCGGTACCGGGACGCTCAGTCCCTCGCGGACCGCCAGCGTCCCGCGCGCGTAGCCGCTGCGGTCCATGGACTGGGCGAAGATCGTGTAGGCGTCGTCCTTGGGTTCGACGAGCACGTCATAGGTCTCCGCCACGCCGATGCGGAACTCGTCGACCGATACCGGCTCGACGTTGCTGCCGTCGGCGGCGACCACGGTCATCTTGAGCCCCGGAATGCGCACGTCGAAGTAGGTCATCGCCGAGCCGTTGATGAAGCGCAGCCGGATCTTCTCGCCGCGCCGGAACAGCCCGGTCCAGTTGGCCGCCGGCGGATGGCCGTTGATCAGATAGGTGTACGTCGCACCGATCATCCGGCCGCTGACGTCGGCGATGTCGCGCGGATCCATGCGCATCATCCCCCAGGCCCAGCGATTCTCCAGCGTGGGCATCAGCCCCTTAGTCGCGATGTCGCGGAAGAAGTCCCCGACGGTGCGCTTGTGATAGTTGTAGTAGCCTTCGCCGGCCTTGAGATGGTAATAGACGTCCTTCGGGTTCTCGTCGGTCCAGTCATTGAGCATGACGACGTAATCCCGGTCGGCGCGCACCGGGTCGGGTTCGCGCGGCTCGATGATCAGCGGACCGTACAGGCCGGTCTGTTCCTGGAAGCCGGTGTGGCTGTGGTACCAGAAGGTGCCGCTCTGGCGCACGGGGAAACGGTAGACGAAGGTTTCGCCCGGTGCGATGCCGGGAAAGCTGATCCCGGGCACGCCGTCCATGTCCGTCGGTACCAGGATGCCGTGCCAATGGATCGACGTGGAGGTCGGCAGACGGTTGGTGACACGCAGCGTCACCGTGTCGCCTTCCCGCCAGCGCAGCAGCGGGCCGGGGATCAGACCGTTGACCAGCGTGGCGATGCGCGGGGTACCGGTGATGTTCACGGGCGTCGGCTCGATCGCGAGATCGAACTCGGTGCCCGACAGTTCGGGAAGGCCGTGGGGACCCGGGCGTGGCGCTGCGGCCTGTGCGGTGGGGGCGAGCCACGGGAAGGCGGTGGCGGCCGCACCGGCGGCCAGCCCCTGGACGAAACGGCGGCGACTCAACCGCCGGTCGAGCAGCGGGTGAAGAAGGTTGGACATGACGCACGCTCCTCAGCGATATCGGTTCGAAACGATTGGAACGGCCGGGATGCCGGGCGGTCTGCGGGCCGGGCGATCGGCTCGGGGGTCGGGGTACGGAGGTCGGCCCACGTACACGGTTCGCGGCCGCAACGGCCGCGCGGATCCGGCAGGTGGGGGACGATCGCGGATACCCGCCCGCATCCGCCGGGCGCGCCCGGCGGGGGTCGGGGTGTTCAGGCCCTGGGCGGGCGCAGGAGCGGGTCGGGGCGGATGCCGGGCGTACCGGAGGCGACCGGTACGCGGGGGCCCGTTACCGGCGTGGCCGACGGCAACGAGACGAGGGAAATCGAGAAGGCGTGCGTACACCCGCCGCACCCGGGCATGGAGCAGCCTCCGGGCATGCCCTGGCACAGATGTCCGCACCCGCAAGGACAGGACGTCTGGGGGTGTGCCGGTGGTGCGTCGGCGCGCGCCGCAACGGTGGCGGGCGCAGGTGACTGCGCCGCGGCGGCGGCCGCACGCGCCGCGGGCAGCAGCAGCGCCATCAGCGCGAGGGCCGAAATCAGGTGCCGGAGGGAAACACGCATCTGCTTACGCTAGTCGATCGGGATGACGCTTGCAAGGATCGCCGCGGGCCCGAAGCGCCGAAAAAACCTTTGCGTATTATGGGAATACGGCGCGGCGCCTTGCCCGTGGCCCCGGGTGCGCCCGGTCTCCGGCCGCCCGCCGGTCGTGCGGATGCGCCGGCGGGCGCGGGGAGGTCCGGCATCGCCGCCTCCGCCTTGTGTAGGGTGCGGCCCCGGCGGAGAATGGGGAAGCGATGGAGACCGCGCTGCTCAACCTCGCCGGCACGACGGCGCACTACCTCTGGGAATTCGCGGAAGTGGCGGTGCTGGGGTTCTTCGTCGCCGGCCTGCTGCAGGCGGTGGTCCGCCCCGACGCGCTGCGACGGCTGGTCGGCGGCGGGCCGTTGCGCTCGAACCTGGCCGGTGCCACGGCCGGGTTCCTCACCCCGTTGTGCTGCTGCACGGCGATTCCCACGGCGATCGAACTGCATCGCGCGACCGGGCGGCGGGGGCCCGCCTGCGCGTTCCTGATCGCCACGCCCTGGTTCAACTGGTACGGGCTGATCGCGCTGGTTGTGTTCCTCGGCTGGCCGCTCGCCGTGGCGATCGCGGCGTGCGGGGTGTCCATCGGTGCGGTCACGGGGCTGCTGGTCGACCGGCTGGGCGGCGCGGTGCGCGCGCCGGGTGTTGCGGTGGCGGCGGGCGCCGAACCGTCACCCCCATCCTCGTGCGGTTGCGCGGGCTGCGAGGTGGCGCCGGCGGATGCGGATGAACGCTGGTGGGATCTGTCGAACCCGCGGGACAAACTGCGGCAGGCGTTGCGTACCGCCTACGGCCTGTTGCGCGAGCTTGCACCCTGGATACTCGCCGGCGCGGTGCTCGGGGCCATCGTCAAGGAGTTCCTGCCGGCGGACTGGGTGCTGCGTTACGGCGCCGGTGCGGGGCTCGCGGGCGTGTTCCTGGCGGTCGCCGTCGCCGGGGTCGTGTACACAGACAGCCTCGGGTCGCTGCCGTGGATCCACGCGCTGCACCTCAAGGGCCTCGGCGCGGGAAACGCGATGCTGCTGCTCGTCGCCGGTGTCGGGACCAACGTCGCCACTTTGGGGCCCGTCGGACGGCGCATGGGTACGCGCACGGCGCTGGTGTACGCGGGCGGGGTCGTGTTCACCTCGGTGCTCCTCGCCCTCGCGCTCAACCGTCTGATGTAGGACACAGGATCGGCCGGCGCCTGCGGAGGAGGGCGGAGTGACGCTACCGGAGATCGAGCTGTTCACCTCGCCGGGGTGTCCGCGCTGCGCCAGGATGCGCGGGCTGGTCGACGCCTACCTGGAGTATCGTAAACTCCCGCTGCGCGTTTCGATGGTCGACGTGGTGGCCGAACTCGACCGCGCGGTCGCGCTCGGTGTGCGCGCCACGCCGGCGCTGGTGATCGACGGGCGGCTGGTGCTCACGGGCGCGGCCGCGCCGGCGCGACTGCACGCGCTGCTCGACGACGAACTGCGGCGGATGCGGGGTGGTGTGGCATGAGTGCGGAGGACGCGCGCGCGATGTCGATCGGCGAGGTCACCGAACGGCTCGGGCTCAGTGCCGACACGCTGCGCTATTACGAGAAAATCGGCCTGCTGCCGCGCGTCGGGCGCACCGCCTCGGGGCTGCGGCGCTACGGGGCGCGCGACCTCTCGCGGCTGCGCTTCATCCGCCGCGCGCAGGCGATGAATTTCACGCTCGCCGAGATCGGCGCGCTGCTGCGTTTCCGGGAGGATCCGGTGCGCGCCCGGCCCCGCGTGCGCAAGCTGACCGCCGGCAAGCTCGCCGAGGTCGAGCGGCGGCTCGCCGAGCTGAGTCACCTGCGCGACGAGTTGCGGCTCCTGCTGAATCTGTGCGCCGCGAGCCGCGAGGGCTGTCCCGTGATCGAGGGGATCGAGGAGGCGGAAGAGGGCACGCGTCCCCGCGCCGCGACCCGGCGCGGCCGGCGTCGCCCCTGAGACGCGCGCCGGAGGAAGTTCCCTCCCCGGATTCCGCTTCGCTCCATCCGGGCTACATTTTCGTAGCCCGGATGCAGGCCGCAGGCCGGAATCCGGGGATCACGGTGCCGCAGGAACTCCCCTGAACGCGCGCCGCGCGGCCGCCCCTTCGCTTGTCGGCGTAGCGGCGGTGCGGGTATCATGCCCGGTCAACGGGCCCCCGGGCCGCGCCGCGGCCCCGGACGACCGGATCCATGACCTCGATGCTCGCATTTCTCGCGCCCTGGGAGTTCTCGCCCACCGTCCTCCTCGCCTGCCTGGGCGCGGGCGCCCTGTACCTGCGCGGCGCGGCGCGGTTGCGCCGGGACGGGCGCCCGGTCGGTGCCTGGCGCGGCATCGCCTTCTTCGCCGGCCTGACGCTGGCCTACCTCGTGCTCCAGACCCACTACGACTATCTCGCTCAGCATGTCTTCTGGGTGCACCGGCTCCAACACCTGATCCTGCACCACCTCGCGCCGCTCCTGATCGTGCTCGCGACCCCGCACGAAGTGCTCGGTGCGGGCCTGCCCGAGCGGCTGCGCGAGCGCGTGCTGCGTCCCTTGTGGTTCAGCGCCCCGGTGCGCGCCGTCTACCGCACCTTACAGCAGCCGTGGATCGCGTCGGCGCTGTTCGTCGGTCTGATCTACTTCTGGCTCATCCCCGACATCCACCTCTACGCGATGCTCAGCGTCCCGCTCTACAACCTGATGAACTGGGGCATGCTGGTCGACGGGCTCCTGTTCTGGTGGCTCATCGTCGACCCGCGGCCCGTCGCGGCGTACGGCACGCCGGGCCACGTCACGCGGATCGCCATGCTGTGGCTGGTGATGCTGCCGCAGATCGCCCTCGGCGCCTACATCGCGCTGAGTACGCACGACCTCTATACGGTATACGGTCTGTGCGGGCGGCCGTGGCCGATCAGCCCGCTGACCGACCAGCAGATCGGGGGGCTCATCACCTGGATCCCGGCGGCGATGATGAGCGTCGTCGGCGGGCTCATCGTCCTGCGCCTGTGGGTGCGCGCGGGCGCCGGGGCGGGGCGGCGTTGGGGCGGCGTTCGACGGGAGGTTTGCGGTGCGTAGGCGACTGATACTGTTCCTGGCGGCGTTCGCGTGGCTCGCGGCGGTGCCCGCGGGCGCGGCGTCCCGCGTCCCGGTGCAGGTGACCGAGGCGCGCATCCGCTGGCTGCCCGGGGATCTGCCGATGGCGGGCTATTTCGTCATCCGCAACACCGGCGAGCGCCCGCTACGCCTGATCGGCGCGTCGAGCCCGGCCTACCGGCGGATCGTGCTCCACCGCACCGTGTCCTACGGGCGTATGAAGCCCGCGAAGTCTTTCGAAATCGCCCCGGGTTGGAGCGTGCAGTTCACCCCCGGCGGCAATCACCTGATGCTCATGGGGCGCACGCGCGCCATACATCCGGGCGACGTGGTGCCGATCACGCTGCATTTCGCGGGCGGCGGGGCCTTGCGGGTGAAGTTCCGCGTGCGCGGGGCGGACCTGCGATGAGTTGGAGGGCGCGGGTGGCCGCCGCCGGAGGGCGCGCGGCCTGGGTCGCCGCGCTGTCCGCGCTCCTGCTGGCGGGATGCTCCGCGCGCGATCGCGGCTGGCGTACCACCGACATCTCCGGGATCATGCCGCCGCTGAAGTTCACGCTCACCGATTCGAAGACCGGCGGGGTCGTGAATGCGCACGACTTCCGCGGCAAAGTCGTGCTGCTTTACTTCGGTTACACCCACTGTCCGGACGTCTGTCCGACCACGCTGGCCGATCTGGCGGCCGCCCTGCGCGAGCTGGGCGCGCGGGCGCGCGACGTGCGCGTACTGTTCGTCAGCGTCGATCCGGCGCGCGACTCCGCCGCGGTATTGAAGGAGTATGCCGCCGCCTTCGGTCCGGAAGTCATCGGCCTGCGCGGCGATTCCGAGGAACTCCATCGCCTCACGAGGCGTTATCGGGTGACCTACGGCTACGGCAGGCCCGACGCCCACGGCGACTACGAAGTCTCCCACAGCAGCGCCGTCTACGTCTTCGACACCCGCGGCGAGGTGCGGCTGCTCGCGCGACCCACCGACCGTCCCGCCGACCTGGCCCACGATCTCGGCCGCCTGATCGCCGAGGGCTGACCGGCGCGCCGCGCGGCGGGGCTTGGAGCACTTGGGCGGTCACTGAGGACAAGCGTTGATCATGGCTCGACTGTTCATTCTCCTCGGATCTCTCTCCGGATTCCTCGCGGTGGTTCTGGGGGCGTTCGGCGCCCATGCGCTGCGCGGCCGCCTCTCGCCGGAGCTGAATGCGGTCTACCATACCGCCGAACAGTACCAGTTCTTCCACTCGCTCGCCTTGCTCGCCATCGGGCTGCTGGCCCTCCACCTGCCGACCTCCGGGGCGTTGCGCTGGGCCGGGTGGTCGATGGTCGCGGGGGTGGTGTTGTTCTCCGGCAGTCTCTACGCGCTCGCGATCACCGGGGTGCGGGCGCTCGGGATCATCACCCCCTTCGGCGGCACCGCCTTCATCGTCGGCTGGATCCTGCTCGCCGTCGCCGCGGCGCGCGGTCTGTAGGTCCCCGGGCGCGGCGCGTGCGGGACGCGGCCCGGGTGCCATGCTGATCACGCTGCGGGAGGTCACGGTCCGCTTCGGCGCCGAGCCGGTCCTCGATGCGGTCGATCTCACCGTCGAGGCGGGCGAGCGGGTGTGCCTAGTCGGGCGCAACGGCGCCGGCAAGTCCACGCTGCTGCGCGTCATCGCCGGTGCGCGGGCCCCGGACGCGGGCGAGATCGTGCGCGCGGCCGGCCTGCGCGTCGGTTGCCTGGACCAGGACCTGCCGTCGGGCCTTTCCGGGCGCGTCGACGGGATCGTCACCGCGGGGCTCGGCGCTGCGGCGGAGCGACTGGCGCAGTACGAGCGGGCCGTGTCCGACCACGCGGAGCCGGCGCGCCTGGCGGAACTGCAGCAGGCGCTCGAGGCCGACGGCGCCTGGAGTGCGCACACACGGGTCGCGGCCGCGCTCTCGCGCATGGATCTGGACCCGGCGGCGGAATTCGCCACCCTCTCCGGAGGCCAGCAGCGTCGCGTGCTGCTGGCGCGCGCGCTCGTCGCCGAGCCGGAGTTGCTGCTCCTGGACGAGCCGACAAATCACCTCGACATCGACGGCATCACGTGGCTCGAGAACCTGTTGGCGAGGGCGCCGTGGGGGCTGGTCTTCATCAGCCACGACCGCGCCTTCCTCGACCGTGTCGCCACGCGCATCGTCGAGGTCGACCGCGGCCGCCTGCACGGCTGGCCCGGCGGCTACGCCGACTATCGCCGGCGCAAGCGCGCCGCACTCGAAGTCGAGCGGCGTGCCGAGCGCGAGTTCGACAAGCGCCTGGCCGAGGAGGAGGCCTGGATCCGGCGCGGCGTGAAGGCACGGACCACGCGCAACATGGGCCGGGTGCGCGCCCTCGAGGCGATGCGCGAGGAGGCCGCGGGGCGCCGTCGCCTCGAGGGCCGCGCGCGGCTGCGCGCCCACGCGGGTGAAGCGGGCAGCCGTCGGGTGATCGAGGCGCAGCGGGTCTGCGCGCAGATCGCGGGAAAGACTGTCCTGCGCGATTTCAGTCTGAAGATCCAGCGCGGCCGCGTCCTCGGCGTGATGGGCCCGAACGGCTGCGGGAAGACCACGCTGCTGCGCCTGCTGCTCGGCGAGCGCGCGCCCGACGGTGGGCACTTCAGCTACGGGGAGAACCTGCAGATCGCCTATTTCGACCAGTCGCGTGCGCAGCTCGACCCGGAGCACGACGCGGCCTGGAACATCGCCGAGGGCGCCGACCGTATCGACTTCGAGGGTTCCAGCCGCCACGTGTTGGGATACCTGCGCGCGTTCCTGTTCACGCCCGAGCGTGCGCGTACGCCCGTGCGGCTCCTCTCCGGCGGCGAGCGTAACCGGCTGCTCCTCGCGCGTCTGTTCGCCCGGCCTTCGAACGTCCTGGTGCTCGACGAGCCGACGAACGACCTCGATCTCGAGACCCTGGAGCTGCTCGAAGACCTCGTCCGCGAATACGCCGGTACGGTGATCCTGGTCTCGCACGACCGCGCCTTCGTCGACGCCGTGATCGACGGCCTGCTCGTTCACGAGGGCGCGCGGGGTTTCCGGTATTACGAGGGCAACTACAGCGACTGGCTGCGGCGGGGCACCGCGGGTGCGCCGGGAACGGAATCCGCGGCGCAGAGTTCCCCGCGCCGGGCCCGCGCCGCGCCCGGCCGGGGCGCGCGCGCCGGCAAACTCGCCTACCGCGAACAGGCCGACCTCGAACGCCTTCCGGGCGAGATCGAGCGCATGGAGTCCGAGATCGAGGCCCTGTACCGGGAATTGGCCGATCCGGAGCTCCACCGCGGCGGTCCCGAACCCGTCAAGGCGGCCCAGGCGCGCCTGGAGGCGCTGCAGCGCGACGTCACCGCGGCCTACGCGCGCTGGGAGGACCTCGAAGCCAAGCGGGCGGGGGAACGGGAGGAGGCGGAGGGCGATTCGTAAGTCCCGGACGTCGTTCCTCCGTGGACGGACGGCCTCACCGTCCCACACCCTGGGTTCATGCCTGGTACACCGATCGCATCGAAACCGTTGAGCGGTCGGGTGGTGCGGTGCGTCGGCGCGACCGCTCCCGGCGGATCAGGTGCCCTCGAGCCAGAAACCGACGTTCTTGTCCAGGAACTCCGCCCAGGGCATGTAGTGGGACCCGTCGCAGGAGAAGTTCAGTCCCACCATCCCGTTGAAGATGTTCAGGGAGCCTGAACGCAGATAGATGTTCTCGTCCATGAAGCGCAGCTTATGGAAGGTATCGAACACGTCCCTAACCCGGGCGGACGGGATGAGTGCATCCTTTGGGTAACTGTGGTGACCCCAGGCGAGGCAGATCGCCGGATCGGTGAGGTCCTCGATATCCAGGATCCGGTAGCGGAACGGATCGTCCTGCAGCCAAAGAGTGGCGCGGGAGCTGGAGAAATGCAGCTTGGCGTGGAACACGCCGTGGACGTCGATCAGCTCCGTCACCAGGGCGAGCACTTCGTCCAGGCGCCGGTCCATGGCGCTCTCGACCCGTTCCTGCAGGAAAAGACCGCCCCGGATCGCCGGATCGCCCTTGATCTGCCTCCATGTTTCCGACTCGCGGTATATGTCCCGGGTCAGCGGCAGCTCGCGCAGATCGAAGTCCGCGCCCAGGTACCCGAGCAGATTCCCCGCAGTGTCGACGATGCGCTGAACCGCGGTGAGAGACGGACGCCGCGCATTTCGGCTGATGTAGGCGTGCGACAGCGAGAACGCCTCGCCGCCGATCGCCTCCGCCATGTACGGCCGCCCGCTGCGGTCGCGACCGGCTTCCCCGGAGACCAGCCCGCCGTGCGAAACGTTGGCCGTGATCTGCCGGGCCTTGTCATCGAGTACGTAGAGGTACTTGCAGTAGGGCAGGACCTCCAGACCCCGGACCAGACAATCCTCCAGGTCGCGCCGCTGCGGCCACGCCGCCCGGCACGCCTTGGCCAGATGTCCCAGCCGCCCTGACAGGCGGCTGCGCAGCAACATGCGTTGACTGGCCACGGCGCTTTTGAATGCCTCTCCCATGCCGGAGATGGTACCACGAGAGGTTACCGATCAGTGCCACATGGGTCGGGGTGGCCGATATGTCGATTCGATGCGCAATGTCCATAGTACAGAGCGAGCGAATCCATTTTCCGGCTGGCCGCGCCACCGGCTGTCGCAATAGCTGTGCCGATTCCGCCGTCAATCCCACGTTAACGCACCGCCGGTCTGGTATTCGGTGACGCGGGTTTCGAAGAAGTTCTTCTCCTTGCGCAGATTGGCCTGCTCGTCGAGCCAGGGCAGGGCGTTGCGGGCACCGGGGAAGGGTTCTTCGAAGCCGAGTTGGCGCGCGCGGCGGTTGGCGACGTAGCGGAACTGCTCGCTGTGCAACTCCGCGGAGTAGCCGAGGATGGGTTCGGGCAGCAGGTAGTCGGCGTAGGCGGATTCGGCCGCTTCGGTTTCGTCCCAGAGCTCGCGCAGGGCCCGCGGGTCGGGGCGCACGCGTTCTTCTTCCATGATCTGGCGGGTGACGCGGATGCCGAAGCCGCAGTGCATCACCTCGTCGCGCAGGATGTACTGGAACTGCTCGGCGGTGCCTTTCATCAGGCCGCGGCGCTGGAGGGCGAAGATCGGACTGAAGCCGTTGTAGAACCAACAACCCTCGAAGACGGCGGCGAAGAAGATGTAGGCCATGAGGAAGTTCTCCAGCTCCGCGCGGTCGTGCAGATCGATGTCCGGGCGCAGGACGGAGTCCAGGCGGCGGTTGGCGATCGCGATCTTGGCGTGGATCCGGGGTACGACGCGGTAGCGGTTGTAGATCTCGCCCTGGTCCAAGCCGAGGGTCTCGATGCAGTGCTGGTAGGTCCAAGTATGAAGGGACTCTTCGTAGACCTGCCGCGCCTGGTAGATCTGCAGCTCCGGGGCGGTCATTTTCTCCATGACGGCAAGCCCGATGTTGCGCATGGCGAGGATGTCGGAGGTGGTGAGATAGGCGAGGGTGTTGTCGTAGACGTGGCGCTCCTCGACGGTCAGGCGGTGGAAGTAATCGTGCACGTCCTGGCCCATGTTGATGTCGAGCGGGGTCCAGTGGTTGCGGTTGGCGTTGAGGAAGTACTTCCACGCCCAGGGGTAGCGGAACGGGGCAAGCTGGTTGATGTCGGTGGCGCCGTTGACGGCACGCTTGTCGCGCGCGTCGACGGGGGCCGCCGCAGGGGCCGCGGCGGCCTCCGCCGAGGGCCCCCCGGACCCGGGCGCGGGGGCGTGGGTGGCGGCGGGGGGGTGCGGGACGGCGGGGGGGTGCGGGACGGCGGGGGTCAGCGGGTCTTCCCAGTTGAGCATGTCTTTGGTCTCCGGTTGCGGACGGACGGGCGGGCGCGCGCCTGGGGCTGCGCTACTGGCAGGCCTCGCAGCCGGGGTCCAGGATCGAGCAGGCGGACGCGGCCGCCTCCGGCTGCGGGGCCTCGACGGACTTCTCCATGTGCGTGGCGCCGCGCGAACGCAGGTAGTAGGTGGTCTTGAGCCCGCGCACCCAGGCGAGTTTGTAGAGGTTGTCCAGGCGGCGGCCGGAGGGCTCGGCCATGTAGAGATTGAGCGATTGCGCCTGGTCGATCCATTTCTGGCGGCGCGCCGCCGCCTCCACCAGCCAGCGGGGATCGATCTCGAAGGCGGTGGCGTAGAGGGCCTTGAGGTCCTCCGGGACGCGGTCGATCGCTTGCACGCTACCGTCGTAGTACTTGAGGTCGTTGACCATGACCTCGTCCCACAGGCCGCGCGCCTCGAGTTCGGCGACGAGGTGGGGGTTGATCACGGTGAACTCGCCGGAGAGGTTGGATTTGACGTAGAGATTCTGATAGGTCGGTTCGATGGACGGAGAGACGCCGCAGATGTTGGAGATGGTTGCGGTCGGCGCGATTGCCATGCAGTTGGAGTTGCGCATCCCGGTGGTGCGCACGCGCTCGCGCAGGCTCTCCCAGTCGAGCGTAGCGGAGCGATCCACGTCGAGGTAGTCTCCGCGCTCGCGCGCGAGCGTTTCGAGCGAGTCGATCGGGAGGATGCCGCGGCTCCAGAGCGAACCCTCGAAGCTCGGGTAGCGGCCGCGTTCAGCGGCAAGCTCGACCGAGGCGGAGATCGCGAAGTAGGACACCGCCTCCATGCTGCGGTCGGCGAACTCCACGGCGCGCTCGGACGCGTAGGGGATGCGCAGCCGGTGGAGGGCGTCCTGGAAGCCCATGATCCCCAGGCCCACGGGGCGGTGACGGAGATTGGAGCGGCGCGCCGCCGCCACGGTGTAGTAGTTGATGTCGATGACGTTGTCGAGCATGCGCATGGCGATGCGGACGGTGCGCTCCAGGCGTTCGAGATCCAGCCCGTCGGCGGTCACGTGCCGGTCAAGGTTGACGCTGCCGAGGTTGCAGACGGCGATTTCGTCGTCGGAAGTATTGAGGGTGATCTCCGTACACAGGTTCGAGTTGTGCACGACGCCGGCGTGCTGCTGCGGGGAGCGGAGATTGCAGGCATCCTTGAAGGTGATCCAGGGATGGCCGGTCTCGAATAGCATCGACAGGATGCGCCGCCAGAGGTCGACCGCCTTCACCGTTCGCGTCACGCGGATGGCGCCCTGCGCGGCCTGCGCCTCGTATTCGACGTAGCGGCGTTCGAACTCGGCGCCGACGAGGTCGTGCAGGTCGGGCGTTTCGTCGGGCGAGAACAGCGTCCAGTCCGCGTCCGCGGCGACGCGTTTCATGAACAGGTCCGGGATCCAGTTGGCGGTGTTCATGTCATGGGTGCGGCGGCGCTCGTCGCCGGTGTTCTTGCGCAGCTCCAGGAACTCCTCGATGTCGATGTGCCAGGTCTCGAGGTAGGCGCACACGGCGCCACGGCGTTTTCCGCCCTGATTGACGGCCACGGCGGTGTCGTTGGCGACCTTGAGGAAGGGGACCACGCCCTGGCTGCGGCCGTTGGTGCCGCGGATGTGCGCGTCCATGCCGCGCACGCGGGTCCAGTCGTTGCCGAGCCCGCCCGCGTACTTGGAGAGCAACGCGTTGTCGCGGATCGCGCCGAAGATCCCTTCGAGGTCGTCGGGGACGGTGGTGAGATAGCAGGAGGAGAGCTGCGGGCGGCGGGTGCCGGCGTTGAACAGCGTCGGCGTCGAGCTCATGAAGTCGAAGCTGGACAGCAACTCGTAGAACTCGACGGCGCGCGCCTCGCGGTCGATTTCGCGCAGGGCCAGGCCCATCGCCACGCGCATGAAGAAGGCCTGCGGAGGTTCGAAGCGCACCCCCTCCCAATGCAGGAAGTAACGGTCGTAGAGGGTCTGCAGGCCGAGATAGGTGAAGGCGGCGTCGCGCTCGGGGCGCAGCGCGCGACCGAGGCGGTCGAGATCGAAGCGGGCGAGTTCCTCGTCGAGCAGTCCGAGTTCGATCCCGCGCCGGATGAAGGCGGCGAAGAGCCCGGGATAGGCGGCGGCCGCGGCGCGGGCGTCTTGGGGTTCGTCCACGCCGAGGAAGCCTGCGGCCTCGCGGCCCAGGGTGCGGAGCAGCAGGCGCGCGGCGGCGCGGCCGTAGTCGGGGTGGCGGTCGACGAGGGCGCGCGCGGCGATGGTCAGTGCGGGAAGCACGTCGGCCTCGGCCATGCCGTCGAAGAGCGTGCGCGCGGCCTCGGCGCCGATGCGCCCGGCGTCGCAGCCGGGGAGTCCCTCGCAGGCCTCGGCGATCAGGGTCTCGAGCCATTGCGGGTCGAGGGTGGCGGTGTCGCCGTCCGCGCGCCGTACGGTGAGCGCCCGCACGGGCGGGCTGGGCTCCGCGGCGCCCGCCTCACGGGTACGCCGGCGTGCGTGCTCCTCCCGATAGAGCACGTACGCGCGCGCCACGCGGTGGTGGCCGGCGCGCATCAGCGCGAGTTCGACCTGATCCTGGATGTCCTCGATATGCACGCTGCCGGCGGGAGGCAGACGCCGGGTCAGCGCGCCGACGACCTCGTCCGTGAGCCCGGCGACGGTCTCGTGGACGCGGCGGCTGGCCGCGGCACTGCCGCCCTCGACGGCGAGAAACGCCTTGGTCATGGCGACGGCGATCTTGGCCGGATCGAAGCCGGTGACCGAGCCGTTGCGGCGGATCACGCGGTAGTCGCCGGCAACCGCCCGCGGGCGCGGAGCGGCCGCGGCCGGTGGCTGCAGGGCGGGCGCGGTCGCGCCCGAGGGGGTCTGTGAAAGCTGGTTGTGCATCGGGGCGCCTCCTGACGTTCCTGAGGATTCGGGCGCCTGCGCGTACGGGGGGGTGGAGGCGGCGCGACGGCGGAGTCCGGGGGCCGCTTCACCCGAAGCCTGTGTCGCGAAGGCCTGGGCATTCCACGACCGGGCTCCCGCCCGGCCGGCCTCCGGCAGGTCTTCGGACTCGGGGGCGGGCCGTCTCCCTTCGGGAGGCGGCGGGCCTCGGCGCACGGCTTCCCGTCCCGTCGGGACAGTGCCCGGGGCCCCGCGTGGGGCCCCCTGTGCGCGTCGTTCCCCCTCACCGCTGCGCGTCAGTCCCGGAGTTGCACCGGGTTCCCTTTTGGAGATCCCAAGATCTTGAGATCGCACCGGAGGTGACGCACAAGATAGTGTGTGTTCAGGCGGAATGCAAGCGCGGTCAGGCGGTGCCGCGGATCCCCTCCAACTCGCGGAAGGCGGTCTCGCGGGCAGTGGCGACGAAGTCCCGGATGTAGGCGACGGATGCCTGGTCGGCGCGCACGGCTGCGTAGACGGTCGCCCAGAAGCCGCTGCGGCCGAGGGGTCGGGCGACAAGCGAGCCGCGCGCAAGGAAGTCCGCCGCCGCCCAGCGGGGCAGGGCGGCCACGCCGCGCCCGCTGGCGACGAGCTGCAACAGGACGGCCGTCAGCTCCGCGGTCCGCCGCGCGCGGGGCACGACGCCCGCGGGCGTCAGAAAGTGGCGGTAGAGGTCGAGCCGCTCGGTCGGGACGGGATACGTGACCACCGTCTCGCCCGCGACGTCCGTGGGCTCGATCCAGGGGCGCGCGGCGAGCCGATGGCCGGGTGCCGTCAGGAGTACGCCCTCGTGGCGGAACAATGGAACGTAGCGCAACGACTCGCGTTCCTCGGGGTCGGCGGTCACGACCAGGTCGAGCTCGCCTGCCTCGAGTGCCGGCAGAGGCTCGAAGCTGTGGGCGAGCGAGAGATCGATCTCGACCTCCGGCCAGCGCGGGCGATAGATGTCCATCGCCGGCATCAACCAGTCGAAGCAACTGTGGCATTCGATCGCCAGGTGCAGGCGCCCGCCGTGTCCGGCGGCCATGCGTTGCAGCTCGCAACGGGTCGCATCCACTTCGGTGAGCACGCGCCCGGCGAGGTCCAGGAGTCGCTCGCCCGCTGCGGTGAAGCGCAACGGGCGGCGCCCGCGGTGCACGACCGGCAGGCCGAGGTGCGCCTCCAGGGCGCGGAGCTGATGCGACAGGGCGGACTGCGTGAGGTGGAGGCGGGCCGCGGCGGCGGCGAGCGTGCCGGCTTCGCGGAGGGCCAGGAGTGTGCGCAGGTGGCGGAGTTCGAGCATCTGTATGAGTATAATTCATCTAAAAACTGAAAATAAAGAATTTGAATCATTATCGAGCCTTGCGCAAACTCCGCCGGAATCGTGAGGGCGGACGGCGGAGGCATTCGAGCATGATCGAGATCCACACCCTGGGCTTCCCGCGGATCGGCCCGCGGCGCGAACTCAAGCGTGCCGTGGAACGCTACTGGCGCGGCGAACTGGACGCGGCGGGTCTGGAGGCGGCCGGCGCCGCGTTGCGTCGCGGGATGTGGGCGAGCGAGGCGGCCGCCGGGCTCGATTACGTGACGGTGGGGGACTTCTCCTGGTACGACCACGTCCTCGACTTCTCCGCCCTCGTGGGCGTGGTTCCGCCGCGCTTCGGCGCCCTCGACGGCCCGGTACCGCTGGAGACCTATTTCCTCATGGCGCGCGGGCGGGCGGCCGGCTCGCGGGAGGCGCACGCCTGCGAGATGACCAAGTGGTTCGACACGAACTACCACTACCTCGTGCCCGAGTTCGAGCGCGGGCAGCGGTTCCGTCTCGCGGGCGGGGCGATCTTCGATCACGCCGCCGAGGCGCGGGCCCTGGGCTACCGCGTGCAGGCGGTGCTGCCGGGGCCTTTGACCTACCTTTGGCTCGGCAAGTGCGCCGGTGAATCCTTCGATCGCCTCGAACTGATGGAGGAACTGTTGCCGGTCTACGGCGCTCTCCTCGCACGATTGCAGGCGCAGGGCGTCGAGTGGGTGCAGCTCGACGAACCCATCCTCGCCCTCGACCTGCCGCAGGCGTGGTGCGACGCCTTCGAGTCGGCGTACTCGCGCCTGCAGGTGCCGGGGCTCAAGCGGATGGTGGCGACCTATTTCGGCGGCCTGGGCGAGCGTGCCGGCCTCGCCTGCCGCCTGCCCGTCGATGCGCTGCACGTGGACCTCGTGCGCGCGCCCGATCAGCTCCAGACCGTGCTCGATCAACTGCCGGCCTACAAGGTCCTGTCCGCGGGCGTGATCGACGGGCGCAACGTCTGGCGTACCGACCTCGATGCGTGTCTGGAGCGGCTGCGCCCGGTGCACCAGCGGCTCGGCGACCGGCTGCGGCTCGCGCCCTCCTGCTCGCTGCTGCACGTACCGGTCGACCTCGCGCACGAGGACGGGCTCGACCCCGATCTGCGCGGTTGGCTGGCCTTCGCGATGCAGAAGCTCGAGGAGCTGGCGTTGCTGCGCCGGGCGCTGGTGGAAGGAGAGTCGACGGTGACCGCGGCGCTCGCGGCCGCGCGCGCTGCGGTGCAGGCGCGGCGCAACTCGCGCCGGATCCGGCGCCCGGCGGTACAGGCGCGACTGGCGCAGGCGGGGGACGAGCTCGCCCGCCGCGCCAGCCCTTACCGCGTGCGCCGGGTGAGCCAGCGCGCGCGCTTGGCATTGCCGCTCTTCCCGACGACCACCATCGGTTCCTTCCCGCAGACTCCGGAGATCCGCCGTGCGCGCCGGGATCTGCGCAACGGGGTGCTCAGCGCCGAAGAGTATCGCGAGCGCATGCGTGCCGAGATCGCGCAGGTCATCCGGCGCCAGGAGGCCCTGGGTCTCGACGTGCTGGTGCACGGCGAGCCCGAGCGTACCGACATGGTGGAGTATTTCGGCGAGCGCCTGGAGGGCTTCGCCATCACCGCCAACGGCTGGGTGCAGAGCTACGGCTCGCGCTGCGTACGCCCGCCCATTCTCTACGGTGACGTCGAGCGTAACGGCCCGATGACGGGGGCGTGGACGGGTTACGCGCAGTCGCTGACCGAGCGCCCGGTGAAGGGCATGCTCACGGGGCCGGTGACCATCCTGCAGTGGTCCTTCGTCCGCGACGACCAGCCGCGCGAGCGCACCTGCCTGGAGATCGCCCTTGCCTTGCGCGAGGAGGTCGCCGATCTGGAGGCGGCGGGAACCGCCATCATCCAGATCGACGAACCCGCCTTTCGCGAGGGGTTACCGCTCGCCCGCGCCGAGCAGCATGCCTATCTGGAGTGGGCGGCGCGCTGCTTCCGCGTCGCCTCCTGCGGAGTACGCGACGACACCCAGATCCACACGCACATGTGCTATGCCGAGTTCAACGACATCCTCGATTCCATCGCCGCGCTCGACGCCGACGTCATCACCATCGAGACCTCACGCTCGCGTATGGAACTGCTCGAGGCGTTCCGGGACTTCGAGTACCCCAACGGGATCGGACCCGGGGTCTACGACATCCACTCCCCACGCGTCCCCAGCGTAGAGGAGATGGTCGCGCTGCTGGAGCGCGCCGCGCGCCTGATTCCGGCCGATCGCCTGTGGGTGAACCCGGATTGCGGTCTCAAGACCCGCACGTGGGCCGAAGTGGAGCCGGCACTCGCCAACATGGTGCGCGCCGCGCATATCCTGCGCGAGCGCTTCGCGAAGGACGGAGCCCCCGCCGCGAATGCTTGAGGCGGCCCCGGGCCTCAGCGCGCGATCATTCCGCGCAGGCGATCGGGATTGACCAGCTCGATGCGGCCGCGGTGCAGACGGATGTGGTTCTGGCGCTCCAGTTCCTTGAGCAGCCGGCTCACCATCTCGCGTGTCGTGCCCAGTTCGTGCGCGAGCTGCTGGTGGGTGATCTCCATGACGTCGGTCCCCAGTTCCTGAAACCGCTTGCACAGGAACCACGGCAGCCGCACGTCCAGGCGCATAAAGGCGAGTTCCTGCACACAGAGCATCGTTTCGAACAGGCGCTGAGCCAGCGTTTCCACGACGAACCTGCGAAACTCCGGGTCCTCCGAGAACGCCCGCATGAAGCCCGCCGCCGGGATGCTCAGGCCTCGCACCTCGGCTTCCGTCACCGCCTCCGCCGGGTAGTGCATGCCGCGTAGCAGGCTGGCCACGGTGAGGACGCACACCTCCCCGGGGTGCACCCGGTAGAGCACGACCTCGCGGCCATTCTCCCCGCTGAGATAGACACGGATGCTGCCCTGCCAGACCATGAGGACGTGGTGGCAGGCGTCCCCCGGACGCATCACGACCGTGCGGGGGGGGATCTCCACGACCGGCGCGTTCCGAACGGCGGCATGCCATTCGGGTGTCCGTAACCGCGCGAGGTGCGGGAAGTGCTCGTTCCAGGCACGCGCGTCTGTCGCAATCATGGCCGACGCCACCCTCCGAAGCATCGTGGCGGCGCGTTGCCGTAACGGTGCCCTTTGCCCGCCCCCATGGCCCGGACAGCCGATAGGGACAATAAGGACATTATAGCCCGGGGGCCCCGCCGGTTGGCGCACCGCGCCGGATGACGGCCGGGCGGTTCACGGGCGGGCCCGGGCGCCTGCCCGGGCCCGCCTGGCGGCCGCTGGCACGCGCCGCTCAGTCCGCGGCGAACCATACCGCCAGCGCTACCAGCCAGCCCACGACCGCGATGATCACCATTGCCCACGGTACCATTCCCATGATGATTTCCCCCGTCGTTTGAGTTGCGCGTTGTCGGATGGATCAGAACGGTCCCTGATGGCCGGGGGCCATGGACCACATGATGGCCGGGATCGCAAAGGTGTAGACCGCGCAGAACGTGACCACCCAACCAAGGAGGCGTTCGCTGCGCAGGCGCCCCTGCATGAAGAGCCCGGCAAGATTCATCGCGATGAACCACGCAAGGGCGATGGTGAAGTGGTAGACCCACGTTCCACCGGTCGGCGCGGGCGTGGTGACGAAGAAGTAGCCGTAGGCACCGGTGAGCCACCCGATGAGAATCGCCACCGGACCGAGCTGTTTCTTCGAGGGAACGCGAAAGGCCTGGGTCAGGCCGAGGGCGATGAAGAAAAAGGAGTACATGCCGGCCAAGCCCGTCACGATGTTCGTGAGGGGGCCGAGTCCCTGGTCCTCCATCATGCCGACGAGGAAGGGCCACCACATGATGCCGACGGTGGCCGTGATGATTCCGACACCGACCTCGTTGGCCTTCTTGCGTTCGGGGTCGAGGTGCATGAGGCCGTTGGCGAGCAAGGCGAAACTGCCCAGGTACATCAGGGGGGCGATCCACTTGCCGATGGAGGAATGATGTACGGGCTTGAGTTCGCCGGCGATCTGCGCCAATTGATGGGAGAGGCCGGCCGCGGTCGCCGGAACGTGCTGTGCGATGCCCGTCGCCGCCCACGTATCGGCGGAACACAGGCCAAGTGCGAGTGCCGCCCAGCCGCAGGCCTTCGCCGCGCTGATGGGGATGCCACATCGACCTGGAGTATTGTCGAATCTGTTCATCGCTCGTCTCCTCAAGGCCAGTTCCCGGCCGCTGCCGTAGGTGGTGTTGGGATCGGTCTAGAACAGGTACTGCACCATGACACGGTTGTAGACAAAGGTCTTCGGCGCTCCGGGGTAGTCGAAGAACCCAACGCGGTCACGCAAAGACAGACCCTTCAGCTTTCCGGGTGGGAAGTAGGTCGCGTCGATGTCGATCTCATGCGGGTTTCCCGTCTGTCCGGTATGCACCGGGGTGTCGACGTTGTAGCGGGCGTAGCTGGCGATCATGCGGATACGGTGACGAAACGCCCAGTAGACACCCTTGAGCTTCCAGGCGTTTCCGGCGGAATTCTGCTCGACCATGCCCTGGGTCATCGAGGTGGTGTACAGGGGGTCGGTGGCGTAGCTGTGGGTATAGGGCGATACGATGTCTCCGCCGTGGTAGGCCCCGGGGTTGGGTGTGATGTGGTTGAGCCCGAGCGTGAGCGTCAGCGGACCGAACCGGGCGCCCGCAAGGAGTCCGTACGCGTCGGTATCGACCTTGCCAAGCCGCGCCGAGCCGACATCGGTCTCGTGGATATACTGAAAGCCGAGCAAAGCGGTGGCGCCCCCGTAGATCTTCCTCGCGTACTTCACCTGCAGGTGCTCCATATCGGCGAGGGAATAGAAGCGATAGTGCCAGAAGGTGCCGCTCAGACCGTGGCCGTGATAGGCGGCACCGAACGCGAGGAAGCCGGTGGTGCTTTGCTTCAGGAGGTTGATCGTGCCGAAGTGTTCCGCGGTCCGCCCCTTCCAGCGGAAGATGCGCGCGGCCGTGAGCGAGAAGCCGTAGAGCTTGGGGCTGTGGTAGACGACGCCCTGAAAGGTCGCGGGGATCATACGCGAATCCGACGGGTTTGCCCACGGCGACTTGAATATCTGGTTGCCGACGCGGAGCATGCCGGCGCCGGCGTGTCGGTACGTCAAGTAGCTCTCGGTGAGGGAAGTGACGGTATTTCCCGGGAGGCTGTTGTCGGTTTTGGTCGGGAAATCGTTCAGGCCCAAGGGCTCGGCGGCTGCGAAGGTCGCTCCCGCGCTCAATCCCCGGAACGCTTTGGTGTCGGCATGTAACATCCCGCCGAAGGAGAAGGAGCGCAAGGTCCCGGGTTTGTTGCCTTGGTTGATCCGTTGGAAGTCGTAGAGCCGCAGCTTTCCGTCCACATGCCCGAGAAATCCGCCGGCATAGGCCGGCATCACGGACAGGCCAAGCAGCGTGACGAGCCAAGCCAAGAGCCGGGGGCCAATCTTCGCGTTTCGCTGGTTCATCCGCGTTCCCTCCTGCGGTGCTTCCTGAGGAAGGGCCCTGGTCTGCGCTGTTGCAAGGGCCGCCTCGTTCGTTCTTGTAGGGACACGGCCTGGGGTCGAGTCCGAAAAAACGATACCGCGAGAAGCTGTTTGGGTATGTACGAAAACGCACAATGAACCAGTGGTACACGGACCTGCGGAACGAACGTCGAGTGGTGTCACGCCGGTGGACGACGGTGCGGCGCAAGGGGTGGGGGCAACGCCGGTCGTCCGTTTCGATGTCGGGATCGACGTGCACAAACCGGGGTTAGGCAGCGAGCGTATCGTTGGATGTACGACAGACGGAGTAGGGACAACTACGCCTCAAACCGTAGCGGAGGCGACCAAAAAAATGAAGACGGATGCGGTGTCAGGTCGATTCCCGCATGCGAATCAAGCACGGAAGCGCCTGATCCGGTGGGGTCGTGCTCGGACCGGTGGCGACGAGCAGGCCGCCGCGTTCCCCGGATTTCGGCCCGCCGGGCCTGCATCCGGGCTACATCAGATCGATATCGAATCGGGTCGGTTATGTAGCCGGAATGGAGCGCAGCGGAATCCGGGGTCGGGAGTTTCTTTCGGCACCGGGAGTCCCGGATTCCGGTCTGCGGCCTGCATTCGGGCTACGGGACGGCCGCCAGGAGTCTGCGCAAGTCTCAACAGGGCGCGCGGGGGCGTCACGGGGTATCGGGCGCCGGTTCCGATGCGGTTCCCGCCTCCGCCGCGTGGTCACGCGCGAGGTACATGTAGAAGGTCGGTACCACGTAGAGCGAGAACAGCGCGCCGATCGACAGCCCGGTGGCGATGACCAGGCCCATGTCGAAGCGGCTCACCGCGCCGGGGCCCGTGGCGACGAGCAGGGGGATGACGCCAAAGACCATGGCGCCGGTGGTCATCAGGATCGGGCGCAGGCGAACGCTGGAGGCGCGCTCCACCGCCTCGCGCCGACCGATCCCCTCGTTGCGCTGCAGGTCGTTGGCGAACTGCACGATCAGGATTCCCTGCTTGGTGATCAGGCCGATGAGGGTCAGCAGGCCCACCTGGGTGTAGATGTTGAGGGAGGCGAGTCCGATACTCAGAAAGATCAGTGCGCCGCAGATCGACATCGGCACCGTGGTCATGACGATCAGAGGGTCGCGGAAGCTCTCGAACTGCGCGGCCAGCAGCAGGTAGACCAGGATGATCGCCAGCGCGAAGCTGACGAGTGCGGAGCTGCCCTGCTGCATGAACTGGCGTGAGACGCTGGCGTAATCCACCTCGAACCCCGGCGGAAAGATCTTCTTCGCCGTGTCCCGAAGATAGTTGAGGGCCTGGCCGATGGTGACACCCGGCATCATCACGCCGAGGATGGTCGCGGAGTTGAGCTGCTGGAACTGCGGAAGGTAGTCCGGCTGCACCTCCGTATGCAGCGAGACGACGGTCGACAGCGGCACCAGCGATCCGGAGCCTGTGCGAATATAGTAGCGCTTGAGCAGATCGGGGTCGGCGCGGAAGCGGTCGGGTACCTGCGGGATGACCTTGTAGCTCTGCCCCGCCATGCTGAAGCGGTTGATGTAGTTGCCGCCGAGCAGCGGCTGCAGGTTGTTGGTGATATCGCGCATGGTCAGGCCAAGGGTCGCCGCCATGGGGCGGTCGATGTGCATCACGACTTCGGGATTGTCGAATTTGAGGTCCTTGTCCAGGAACATGAACATCCCGCTGTGCATGGCGCGCCCGATGAGGCGGTTAGCGACGGCATTGATTTCCCCGTAATCGGCATTTGCCTTGACGACGAACTGGATCGGCAGGCCGCCGGCGGAGCCGGGGACCGAAGGCCGCGTGAAGGCGACCGCCTTCAGGCCGACGATGGTGTTGAGCTTCTTCTGCAGCAGCGGCTGGATCTGCATCTGCGAGCGCTTGCGTTCGCCCCAGGGTTTGAGCAGCATGCCGCCGAACACGCTGTTGTTGCCGGCGCCCCCGCCGGGGGCGATCCCGTTGACGAGGAAGGTCATGTGCTCCTCGGGGAAGGAGTCGAAGATGTTCAGCATCTGCTTGGAATAGCGTTCCAGGTAGTGCAGGGTGGCGGTCGGCGGGCCCTTGCCTTGGGCGAACAGGATGCCCTGGTCCTCGGTGGGGGCGAGTTCGTGGCGGGTGCTCGTGAACAGGAAGAAGATGCTCACCAGAATCACGGCGGAGAAGACCAGGACGATGGGGCGGTAGTTCAGCACCCCGTGCAGCGAGCGCATGTAGCGGGCGCGCAGCCGGTCGAAGGTCCGGTCGAGGAAATGGCTGAAGCCGCGCGGCGGGGTGTGGCGCAGCACACGCGAGCCCATGACGGGCGACAGGGTCAGCGCGACCACCATCGAGATGAGGACGCTGGCGGCGAGCGTGAAGGCGAACTCGCTGAACAAGTTGCCGACCAGTCCTCCCATGAACCCGATGGGGGCGAAGACCGCGATCAAAGTGGTGGACATGACCACGATCGGCAGGGTCAACTCGCGCGCGCTGAGGATCGCCGCGTCGAGCGGCGAACGACCCTCTTCGATGTGGCGGTGGATGTTTTCCACCACGATGATGGCGTCGTCGACCACCAGCCCGATGGCCAGCACGATCGCGAGCAGGGTCATCAGGTTAAGCGTGTAGCCGAGGGCGAGCATGATCAGTCCCGCCCCGATGATCGACAGCGGTATGGCCACCGCCGGGATGAGCAGCGATCGGAACGAGCCGAGGAACAGGTAGATCACCAGTACCACCACGCCGAGGGTGATGAGGATGGTGTCGGCGACCTCGTGGATGGAGGCGCGGATGAAGACGCTGCCGTCATAGGGAATACCGGCATGGAGTCCCGGCGGAAGCTCGGTCTGGATCTCGTGGAAGACCTTGTGCACGCCGTCGGCGACCGCCAGGGCGTTGGCCGAGGGCGTCGGGGTCACGCCGATGAACGTGGCCGGCTGGCCCTTGAAATAGACGGACTGGTTGTAGTCCTCGGCGCCGAGTTCGACGTCGGCGACGTCACCGAGGCGGATCTGGGTTCCGTCGCGCTGCGCCACCACGAGCCTTCGGAACGCCTTCACCGAGTGGAGGCTGGTGGTCGCGCGAATCGTCATCGCGACGTTGGGTCCCTTGGTGCGGCCGACCGCGGAGACGAGGTCGTTGGAGGCGAGGGCCTGGGCGACTTCGGCCGGGGTGATCCCCAGGGCCGCCATCTTCTGCGGATCGAGCCAGGCGCGCATGGCGAAGGTGTTGCCGTTGCCGGAGCCGGCGGGGAGGATCTGCGCCTGCCCGACGCCCGCCACGCCCTGGATTTTCGGCTGGATGACGCGGTTCAGATAGTCCGCGATCTGCTCGGAGCTCATGGTCTTGCTGTAGAAGGCCAGATACATGAGCGCCGTGGAGCTGCCCTCGGTCTCCTTGACGACGGGGGATTCGCTCTCCGGCGGGAGCTGGTTGCGGACCTGATTGACCTTCGAGATCACCTGCGTCAGGGCCGCGTTGGGATCGCTGTTGAGCTTCATGTAGACCTGGATGGCCGACACGCTCTGCGAACTCGTCGAGGTCATGTAGTCGATGTCCGGGGCGCTGGCGATCGCCTTCTCCAGGATCGTGGTGACGAAACCCTGTACGGTGCTCGGGCTGGCACCGGGATAGGACGTGGTGACGGTGATGACCGTGTTGGTGAGCTTCGGGTACTCGCGCACCGTCATGTCGAGGAACGCGCGCACCCCGAGGAGCAGGATGACGAGGTTGAGCGAGACCGCGAGAACGGGCCTGCGGATGAAGAGGTCAGTGAGACGCATCGGTCCGCCCCGCGCCCTTGTCTCCGGCATCGCCGATCACGATCACCGAACCGTCACGCAGCTTGACCTGTCCGGCACTCACCACGCGCTCGCCGGCTTTCAGGCCCTTGCTGATCTCGACCAGACCGCCGCGTTGCGGCCCGACGGAGACCAGGCGCTGGCGCGCGATCAGCACCGTCTTTCCGGCCTCCTGCTTCTTCTCCACGACATAGACGTAATCGCCGTAGGTATTGTAGGCGATCGCCGTCACCGGGACCGTGAGCACCGTGCGCGCAACCGAGCGCACCAGAGTGACGGTGGCGAACATGCCCGGGCGCAGACGATGGTCGGCATTGGGGACCCGGGCCCGCACGCGGAAATTCCGGGTGGTGGGCTCGACGCGCGAGCCGATGGCCTGGACCGTGCCGGTGAAGGTCGTCTTCGGGTAGGCGTTCACCCGCAGCCTTACGCGGTCGCCGGTGTGCACCTCGGGCAGGTATTGCTGCGGGAGCGTGAAGTCGACGTACAGCGGATCCCAGCTCTGGAGCGATACCAGGGCCTGACCGGGGTTGACGTACTGGCCGAGGTCGACCTGACGCACACCGAGTACGCCGGTGAAGGGTGCGCGCACCGCAAGCTTGCGCAGCACGGCCCGGTCCGCGGCGACCTGGGCGCGGGCGGCTTCGTAGTTCGCCTGCGCCGTGTCGACGTCGGCGCGGCTCGCGGCCTTGTTCGCGAACAGGCGCTTGGCGCGCTTGAGGTTGATCGCCGCGAGCCGCGCCAGGGCGCGGTCGTGGCGCAGTTGCGCCTGCTGGCTGCTGTCGTCGATCTGGACCAGCAGGCGCCCGGCGTGCACCCGCTGGCCGGAATGGAACAGGATGCGGGTGACCTTGCCGGGCAGCGGGGTCGAGACCTCCACGCCTTGAACCGCCGTGAGGCTCGCCACGGAGTGCAATTGCGGGGCCCATTCCTGCATCCGCGCCGTGGCGACGGAGACGGCGGCCGGGGGCATGGCGCGATGTGCGAACATCTCGTGCATCTTGTAGCCGACGAAGGCCTTCCAGCCGAAGATCGCGCCGAACACGACCGCGAGGACCAGCAGGGTGAGGGCCAGACGTTTCTTCATGGAGTTCTCCTGTCGGCCGCCGCCTCGTGAACGGCGCCGGTGGAAGCGCCCTGCGCGCCGGCTGGCGCCCCGGTCGGCTTGTCGGAGGCGGCGCGGGAGCTTGCGGCCCCCGGCCACCAGCCGCCACCGATCGCGGCGAACAGCGCGGCGCTGTCGCGCAGGCGCTGCGCCCGTGCCTGCAGCGCCGCGATGCGTGCGTTGCCGTAGGCGACCTGGGCGTTGAGCACGCGCAGATAGTCGATCGCGCCGGCGGCGTACTGCGCGCGTGCGAGCTTGAGCGCCTCGCGGGAGGAGGACAGTGCCGCCTCTTGCGCCTGCAGGGTGCGCGCGTCGTTCTCCACCGCCCGCAGGGCGTCGGCGACCTGGCCGAAGGCACCGAGCACCGTCTTGCGGTAGTCCGCCGCCATCGCGCGGTAGGCCTCCTGCGATGCGCGCCGCTGCGCGCGCAGGGTGCCGCCCTGGAACAGCGGCTGGGCCAGGTCGGCGGCGACGTTCCAGACGTTGCCCGCGGAGTTGAAGAACCGGCCCGTCTTCGCGCTCTCCTGGCCGAAGCTCGCCGTCAGGGAGACCACCGGATACATGCGTGCGGTGTCGATCCCGACCTGTGCATTGGCCGCGCGCATCTGCGCCTCGGCGGCGCGGATGTCCGGGCGGCGTTGTACGAGCGTCGAGGGCAGCGTCACCGGGAGACTCTCGGGCAGGCGCAGCTCCGTCAGCGTCCAGGGATGCGCCTTCCACTGCGCGGGATACGCGCCCGCGAGAACGGCCAGTTGATGCCGCGTCTGTGCGAGGCGCTGCTCGAGCGGCGGGAGCGCGGCGCGCGCGGCGGCGAGTTGGCTGCGCTGGCTGACCACGTCGAGGTAGGGCGCGGCACCGAGACCGTAGCGGCGCTGTGTCAACGCCAGGATCTCGGCCTGGTCGGCGATGATCGCCCGTGTCGCATCGATCTGTGCGTGCAGCTCGGCCGCGGTGATGGCGAGGGTGACGACGTTGGACTCCAGTGTCAGATAGGCGGCCTGCATCTGAAAGCGCTGGAAATCGACCTGCGCGTTCTGCTGGCGGTAGACGAGGCGGTTGACCCCGAAGAAATCGGGGTAATAGGTGATGTTCACGTTGCCGGTGAACAGATTGAAGATGCGCGAGGGCACCCCGCCGCCGAATACCGCGCCCGAAAAACGCTGGCGCTTGACGCCCAGGGTGCCGCTGACCTGGGGATAGAAGACGCCTTCGTCGGCCTGCAGGGTCGCCTGCGCCTGGCGCAGCGTCGCCTGCGCACCCTCCAGCGTCGGATTGTTCTTCAGGGCCGTCTGCAACAGGCGGTCCAGCGCCGGGGAGCGGAACAAGGTCCACCACTGAGCCGTGAGCGCCCGCCCATAGGCGAAATGCTGCGACGTGCCCGCCGCGTCCGGGGTCCGGGCGGGTTGCGCCCCGGCGGTGTAGCGCTGTACCGGCGGGCTGCCGGGCGGCGTGTAGCGTGGACCGATCGTGCAGCCGGTGGCGAGCAGGGCAGCGGCGCAGACGAGCACCGGTCTCAACCGCGCACCCGACGGGGACGTGGTGCCGCGGAGAGGCAGCGCAGTCGCAAGGCCGCGGGGGCGGGGTGTCGGCGGTCGTTCGGGCTTCGGCAACGTACCGGGCTCCGCCTCGCATTCCGGGGGATGGGCGCCTGCAGTACACAGGGGCGTCGGCCGGGCGGCGCCGCCGCCGTTGCGTTGCGCTGCGGGAACGGTGCGGAACGCACTCCGACCGGGCAGGAAGATACCAGAGCAGGCGACCGAGCGGCAATCGGCGCCGCGTGACGCGGACCGCGGACGCCGGGCCGGTCAGCGGCGCCGATGCACCGGCGTGGTGACGCGACCATCGGTGCAGTGCCCGAATTCGATCTGCACGGTCACGTGGTGCAGTCCGAACCGCTGCGCCAGCGCCTGGTGGATCGCCCGCAGGGTCGATTCGGAATCCGCGCCCTCGGAGAGGCGCGCATGCATCGTGACCATCGGGCGGCGTCCGGTGAGCGACCATGAATGGATATGATGCACGTCGCGCACCTCGGGCACGGCGTCGAGCACCGCGGCGCCGAGCGCGCTCGGGGTCACGTCGCCAGGGACCCCCTCGAGCAGGATGTGCCCCGACTCGCGCGTGAGGCGCCAGGCGCTGCGCAGGATGAGCGCGGCGACGAGGATCGAGAGGAGCGGGTCGATCGGCATCCAGCCGGTGGTGAGGATGACGGCGCCCGCCGCCACCGCGGCGCCGGAACCGAGCAGGTCGCCGAGTACATGCAGCACCGCGGCGCGCAGATTGAGGTCCTCGTGATCGCCGTGGTGCAGCAGCCAGAACATCCCGGCGTTGACTGCCAGCCCGATCGCGGCGATCACCACCATGATCGCGCCCGCCACCTCGGGCGGGCTGACCAGGCGCTGAAGGGCCTCGACGACGATCCAGAGGCTCAGACCGAGGAGCGTCACGCCGTTGATGAGCGCCGCCAGCACCTGGAAACGCTCGTAACCGTAGGAGCGCCGCTCGTCGGCCGGGCGCCGGGCCGCGCGCACGGCGAACCAGGCGAGCAACAGCGACGCGCTGTCGGCGAGCATGTGGCCGGCGTCTGCAATCAGCGCCAGCGAGTGGGCGAGGAAACCGCCGGCGGCCTCCACGACCATGAAGGTCGCGGTGATCACGAGTGCCGCGAGCAGCCGCCGGTCGCTCCCGGTGTAGGGGCCGGCCTCGTCCCCGTGTTCGTGCGGGGCGCTCACCGCCCGCCCCGGCCGACGCCGTGGTCAGTCATCGTCCCCTCCGTCGGGGACAGTTTACCTATTTCCGTGCCGGCGCCTTGTGCCGGCAATAAGGGGTGGTTACCGGACCCCGGTAAGTTGTCCGCCTGGGTGGATGGCATTACTGTCAATAAATTTTACAGGACTGAGGCCGCAAGCCGCGAATGATGATTTTCGCCCTTTGTCGCGGGGAACCAATCGCTTGGACCGGGGTTCGACGCCAGCGACGTAAGCGATCGGTGTAAATCCGCTGTTTTGTGCGTCAGGTATTTTTACAGGTAATGGTTATTACTACAACCGATGATCGTTAACAATCTGAGAAACATATTAAAAATATAGATGGAATGCTTATTGCCTGTCCGTCGCGGCACTGCGAACATCGTAATTCTAATAAAGAGACGAACGACAGACCTGCTTTTCGTAACGGTTGGTCGCACATCCGTGCGTTGCAGGCATCGCGTTCCTATCGGAGAACCGGCAAGCGGCAGCATGCGGCGCATCCTCAGTCGAAAATACAAGACCGCCTTTTCTGTCGCCAACTCTAATGATGGACCCAAGGGGCTGAACGATGAAAATCCTGAGTATCGAAAACGCAATGCGCTGTTGTGCGGTCGGAGTATTGGCGGGTTTGGCGGCCTGTGAGAGCGGTGGCGGTAACCCCGCAGGGGGCGGTGCTACCGCAACGGGTATTCTAAAGGATAGTAATGTCTCGGGCCTGAGTTACGTGTCGGGCAGCCGGACGGGGATCACCGGTCCGGACGGTGCCTTCACGTATGAAGTCGGAACACCGGTCACATTTTCGGTTGGCGGGGTCACGATCGGTACCGCTACCGGCAAGTCCGTGCTCACTCCCATAGATCTCGTCTCGGCGGGTAGCAGCAAGTCGGTACAAGTGCAGAACATCGTACGGTTTTTGATGATGTTGGATCAGAACGGCGATCCGACGGACGGTATCACGATCTCCCCGGCCGTGCAAAAGATTGCCGGGACCTGGGCACCGGTGAAGTTCGATGCGGCTGACCTGGGGGCCGAGCTGGCATCGATCATTTCGGACGCCGCCTCGGTCGATGGGACGCCGCATCCGTTGCCGGACCCGTCGGCGGCGAAGTCCCATCTGGAATCCACGTTGCGGTGCGTTCATTCGGGGGCGTTCCGCGGGACGTTTTCCGGTGACGATAACGGGCCGTTCGGTGTGCTCATCGATGCGAAGACCGGCTTACTGGCGGGCTTTGCATTCAGCAACACTGACAAATCTCTCCGGTCGCTTAGCGGTTCCGAGGCCGTCAGCTTTGATCGAAGCGCCGCCTTCGTCAGCAGCGATGCGTCATCGGGTGCGGCATTCAACGGCGGGTTCGCCGGACCCGACGCGATCAGTGGTACTTGGAATAGCACGGCGTTTTCCGCTTCCGGGACATTTGCCGGAAATCGAATCGGTGGAGTGATCAATGCGGCCTATCGCTTTACGGGCCGCTTCAGCGGCGGTGGTGACTTCGGCCTTTTCGCTTTCGATGTCGACGGCTCTGACAAGATCACCGGCGTAGTCTACAGTGTGTCCGGTGATGAATTGCTGAATCTGACGGGCACGCTTTCGGGAACCACGCTATCCGCAAAAGCCTCCGACGGGACTGTCATTACCGGCACGTTGGATAAGGCGGGCGGGGTGCTCAGCGGGTCTTGGGTGGATAGTGCGGGAAGTGTGTCCGGAACCTATTCCGGTAGTGGCTGCAAGCTGAATCACTTCGCCGGCAGCGCAGCCTAACGTAAACGGGGACAGTTTACCTATTTCCGCTCCTTACCCATTTCCGCTCGGGCTCCGCCGCTTCAGTCAAGCGGATAGTCAGCGGAAATAGGTAAACTGTCCCCGTTTAGCGGGGGGCGACTGCGTCGAATACTTGCAGCGTGCGCTCGGCGGTGCGGCGCCAGGTGAATTCGCGGGCGCGCTCGAGCCCGCATGCCGCGAGCCGGCGTCGCAGGGGTTCGGAACGGGCCATCTCGCCGATGGCCGCGGCGATCGCTTCGACATTGTGGGGGTCGACGTAACGGGCGCAGTCCCGGGCGAGGTCGCGGCAGCCGCCGGTCGTGGGCAGGATCGCGGGGCAGCCGCAGGACAGGGTCTCGGCGACGGGCAGCGGGAAGCTTTCATACAGTGTACAGAGAATGAAGAACTCGGCGAGGTTGTAGGCGTAGACGATCTCGCGGTTGGGGACGAACCCGGTGAAGTGTACGTCGGCGAGCGCGGCGTCGTCGAAACCGCGGCGGCGCAGGTAGGCATCGATATCCCGTCCGACGACCACCAGGGGGAGGTCGCCGCCGGCCGACCGATAGCGCCGGTAGGCTCGTATGAGGTTTTCGTTGTTTCCGCCCGGGTACTCGATTACGCGCCCATGGCCTGTATGGTAGGCGCGTGCGACCGTGAGGATGAACCGCTCGGGCAGGCCGTGGCGGGCCGCGAATTCGCCGAGTGCGCGGCGATCGTCGATGCGGCGGAAGTGATCGCCCGCGGCGGCGTAGCTGGGCGTGACCTTTTCTCCGTCGATACCCGCGTAGCGCACCGTATCGGCGAGGGCCACGTCGGAGATCGACAGCAGGCGCGCCGCTTTGCGGCAATAGAGCGGCAGCATGGTGCGGATGTAGAGGTTGTCCCACCAGGTGTAGTTTTGCGGGTTGACGTACCAGTCGGATCCATGCAACACGAAGATTCCCGGGCGAAAGGAAAGCAGCGGCAGCGAGAATTTCGGATTGAATACGATGTCCGCGCCCACGGCGCGGGCGGCGCGGGCGACGGTGACCTGGTCCCACCAGAGTTTTGCGCGCGCCGGGATCACGCGGGTCTCGGCGTTGGGGTAGGCGGCGAAATCATCCCGGTGGCGGGGCGTGCGCAACAGGATGACGTAGCGCGAATCCGGGTCGAGTTCGAGGAGATTTCGCAGGAGCTGCGAGGTGTACACACCGATGCCGTCGTCCTGGTCGATCGGCCGGCCCATCACACAAACTACCCGTTGCCCCCTCGCGGGGTTCCGTGACGGCGCGCTTCTCACGTGGTCTCAACCCCGATCATCGCCGGAGGCCCGGGCGGTCAATGTGCAAGGTGCTGCGAGCGAACGAAGTCGCGCAGCTTCGCGGGGACCACGTCGCGCAGACGTCGGCGGCCGCGGCCGGGGAGGAACCGCAGCCAGTCGCCTTTGATGCGGGATGCGGCCGGGAGCGGCCCTCGCAGGCGACTGATCCGCCTGTGGTCGATACCCACACCGAACACCGCCTCGATTCCGCATGCGGCCGCCAGGTCCAGGGAGATATCCGACCCGAGCTGCCACGGATAGGCCAGGTAGCGCGGACGCGCGCCCATTTCCGCCGTGAAGAGGTCCGCGGAGGCCTGGAACTCGGTTGCGACGAAGCTGCGGAATTCCTCGCCGGTGACGATGCGCGCCGTTCCGCCGTTGCGCCGCGATCGACGGAGCACGGCTTCGAGTTCACGGCGCCAGCCGGGGCGGCCGAAAAAGGCCGTGCCGCCGGTTGCGGCGACGTATTCGCGGCAGGCGCGGGCCGCTTCGTCGTCTTCGATCAGGCGGAAGTCGGCCCCGAGCAGCGGTCGGGACTCGTAGATCGGCGTGCCCGGCGGCGGGCGCCCGAGCCGGTCGCGTCCCTCTTCGTGGCGCATGGGCCAGTCGAACAGATGGTGGCGGCGAAGCAGCTCCGGGGTGGCGAAGCCGGCAGGTCGCGAAGAGGTGTGTATGAGCGCGTGCCGGTGACCGTGAAGCTGGACGTCCACGAGGCCCGATGCGGCGCACTCGCGAAGCTGCGTCCAGGTCATGAATGCGTCACGCTCGGCGGGGTCGACCTCGGCGGTGGCCGGGGCCTTGCGGGGCTCGCGCATCCAGAAGGTGGGAACGAAGAGCGTCGCCGGAATCGAGCACTCGCGCAGCAGGGGGAACGTGACCTGGTGGAAGTTCTCGACCGCGTCGTCGAAGGTGAGCAGCAGCGAGCGCGGGGGTATCGAGCGGGAGCGGAGACAGTCCATGTATTCCGACGTCCGAAGGCACCGGTACCCGTTGCCTTGCAGATACTCGAGATCCGCGCGGAATCCCTCCGGCGTTACGTCGTGATAGATGAAAACCGGGATTTCATCGTGTGGAGCGGGGCCACCGAAGAGGAAGCGTGGATAACGGGTCGCCGCGACGCGGCGCAACGACCTCCCCAACCGCCGCCAGGACGATGTCTTCAACCTGTACCCCCTTCGAGCGGCAAACCGTGTGACGCCCGCGTCGCTCGCCGGACCTGCGCCGCCCCCGCAGGGAATCCCCACGCCCGTCCCGCCCGTCCGGCTCGCGTTCCCGTCATTATAGGGGTGGCGGACTCATGTTGCCTACCGGAAGGCGCCCGTCGATGCCGATCCCCGGCGCGGGACCTGCTATAGTCCTTGATCGACACGAGCCGCGTTTCCGCGAGAGCGGCGGGGGATCGCGCATCATGGTCCTCGGGGGGCGGGATCGGCCCGCGGTCGCGCGCGGGATCGAGGGGAGTGGGTGCACCGATGCGCTTGCGGGTGGGGACAGCAATTCGATGGTTGTTCACCCTTGGAGCGGTCGCGGTTCTCATCCACGTCGTCGATTGGGGTCGCTTCGCCGAGAACGTTCGCACCGCCGACTTCCGGCTGCTCCTGGTCGCGTACGGATTGTATCTCTTCGATCGTCTCCAGATGAGTTTCAAATGGGGCCTCCTGCTGCATAGGCGGGGGCTGCACGTCCCGTTCTGGGAAAACTGGAGCATCTATTCTCTGTCGGCCCTGTCGGCAACGGTCCTGCCGGCCACCTTGGGCGCGGATATGCTGCGCGGCATGTGGGTATGGCGCCGGACTGGGAACGGGGCGGCGGCGACGGCGTCGATAGTGGTCGAACGGTTGGTCGGTTTCGTCATCGGCTTGGCCGTTGCCTGCGTCGCCGCCTTTTATCTCGTGTGGCGCAATCAGGGCGCGCTTGGTCTCAAGGACCTGTTGGTAACGATGGCGGTGCTGCTCGGGGTTGCGGTAGTGGCGGTCGGCGCCTCCTTCAGCCGGCGTGTCAGCACACCCATTGCACGAATACTCGAACGGCGGTCCGGGTCGCGCGTTTCGCGCATGGCACACAAACTCGGCAGTGCCTACGTGGCGTATCGCGACGCGCCCGGTCTGCTCGCGTGGTTCGCGCTGCTGACGGTACTCGAGCAACTGACGTCGCTCTTCATGGGGTATCTGGTCGCCGTGGCCGTGGGGGTGGAGGTGGGCTTCTTGACGTTCGCCGCGGCACTGGCGGTCGCCCTGCTGGTCTCCCGGCTTCCGATCGCGGTGGATGGGATCGGGGTGCTCGAGGGGCTGCTCGTACTGCTGCTCAACTTCGCTGGGGTTCCTCCCGCGGAGAGTGTCGCCTTCGCGCTGGTCGGACGTTTTATGAACGTATTGGGATTCGCGCCCGGAGCGGCGGTCGCAATGACCGCGCTGGATCTGCGTCCGGGAGATCTGCGTCGCGCCGCGACACAGGGTGAAAATCCAGGGGCGACTGCGCCGGTCTCCCCGCAACGGCTCAAGGGGAGACCGTCAGGCGCACCCCCGTCGGAGTCGGAGGCGGGGCGGCGGCGGCCGGCGCCGCCACGGTGAACGTGCCTTTCACCGTATTCCAGGCGTCGTAAGGGCCGGTTCCGGAGAACACCATGACGAAGCTGCGCCCGTCGCTGCTCTGCCATTTCTGCGGAAAGCTGAAGCCGAACTTCGGGTACGAATCGATCCAGTTCGTGTAGTACGCCACCGTAGTCCATGGGCCCCACGGCTCCGGTGCGTCGAAGATCCCCCACGACCCGTCCCAGGCATGCCAGGTCGTCAGCAGGTAGCGTTTCAGGCCCGGGTCGTAGTCGACGCGTACCGCCCAACCGACCCCGTTGGGATCGGAAAAGACCGGCTTGCGGCCATTGATGTCGGTGGTCCAGAGCGGCTGGTTCGATCCGTCGAGCCCGGCGAAATACTGATACGCGGAGCGGTTCATGATCTGATCCTTCGGCACCCGCGCAAGTGCGATAGTGTTGGTGCGCCAGACGCTGTCGTGGCTCGCCCGTTTATCCTGGGAGTAGGCGTAGACGTAGTTGTCGCGCGCGCCCTGGTAATCGCGCCCGAATTGCAGAAAGGTCATGTCGCTGAAGGCGCCGTCCGGCTCCGCGAAATCCCACGCGGTGGGCGAGTTGAACTGCCATGATAGCCCGTGGTCGAGCGAGCGCCCGATCTTCAACTTGAGCCACTGATCCTGCAGCTCCAGGGTCATGTAGAGCACGCCACCGACCGAGAGCAGGCCGCCGGCCTTGCCGATGAAGGTCGCGGGCGTCTGCGCGGCATAGCCGCCGAAGAGGTTCACGGCGCCCAGGCTGTCCGCCGTGCCGGTGATACGCGCGACGCCCAGGCTGACGCGACCGAGGTCGTTGGTGCCGCCGAAGCCGCCCCCGTCTCCCCACGAGGTGTAGAGGTTGCCGTCGTCGGCCCAGGTCACCGGCCAGAGATCGCTGCCGGGTGCGGAACGGCGCAGGCTCGAGAAATCCCAGGTCACGCCCGTGATGACGGGACTCGGAGGGTAGGGCGGCGAGGCTCCAAGGGCCGGGACGGCCAACCCCAGGAGTGCGGCGGCGGCGAGCCCACGCAAGCGCGCAAGGGGCGCCGGGGTCGCCGCGCGCTTCGTCATCGTGACGGCTTGTCGTCGTGAAGTCGCCATCTCACAGGTTTCCGCACACGGCAGTGGAGGGTCCCGATTCCCCCGCCGCGTTGTATGCCGTTACGCGGAAGCAGACCGTGTCCCCCACGCGCAGGTGCAGGCCGTTCCAGGCGCTGAACCGGGTGCTCGGTGCGGCCGGGTCGAAACCCGCGGCACCCACCGTGACATCGCGGGCGAGTGTCGTTGCTGCGGCGGCCGTGAGTCCATAGTACACGCGGTAGCCCGAAATTGCCTGCGGGCTGGGATCCCAGGACAGGGTGAGGGTCTTGGGCGAGCAGGTGGTGCAGGTGACGCCGACCGTGACCGTAGCGGTGGCGAGGTCGCCGTCGACGTCGCGGACCTGGTAGGTGAAGTTGTCGCTGCCGGCGAAATCGGTCGCCGGCGTGTAGCGGACGGTGTTGTCGGCGTTGACCGCAGCGGAGCCGTGCGCGGGCGCGCCGATCACGCTTACCGTCACCGGCACGTCCTGCAGCCCGCTGTCGTTGGCGAGGACCGGGACGGTGACCGCCGTGTTCAGCGGCGTGGTGGCGCTGTCATTGACGGCGACGGGAATGTGGTCCACGGTCGGCGTCGGGGTCGGGGTCGGAGCTGGTGCGGGGCTGGGGGTCGGTGCGGGGGCCGGGCTCGTGCCGCCGGTCGTCGCCGTGGGCAGCACGATCACGGTGTACATGCCGGAGCTGGTCCCGCCGCCGTCGGGGCCGAGATCGACGGTCGCGCCGGCCGCGAAGTCCTTACGGTAGAGGCTGTAGGTCCTGGGCTCGCTGTCGACGAGGTTCATGCCCGTGTCGGTCCAGCCCTGCAGCCAGGCGGGTTTGGGCGCGATGTCGTCGCGGTGGGCCACGTAGACGGTCGCCGCCTGCGCGACGGTGAACCGGGCGACGACCGCCCCGGTGAAGACCCGCGAGTCGTTGGCCGTGCGGATCCAGGCGCCGCCGGCTACGGCGGCCGGCAGCGAGGAGATCGTATAGCTACGGTCGCCGTAGAGGGTCGCGCCGGTGCCCAGGTTCGGCTGTACCGACCAGGCCGCGGCGTGGGCGGTGTCGAGCACGCTCAGGCTTGCGATCAAGGCGGTGGCGGCGGGCGGCGCGGCGGCGACGGAAACGGCGGCCGAGGCGCTCGTGGTCCCGCCCGGACCGCTGCAGCTCAGGGTGTAGCCGGTACCGGCCGTGAGTGCACCCGTACTCGCGGTGCCCGCGGTCGCGCGCGCCCCGCCCCAGCCTCCGGAGGCGGTGCAGGAGGTGGCCCCGGTGACGCTCCAGGTGAGCGTCGCCGACCCGCCCGACGGGACCGACGTGGGGCTGGCCGCGAAGGAGATCACCGGCGCCGGCAGGCCGAGCGGTTCGTTGGCGACGGTGTTGATCGAGGCGAGCGTGGCCGCGGTGGCGGTTCCCACCAGGGTCCTTGTGCGCGCCAGCTCGGAGTCGGCCCCGGCGGGGAGCACGGCGGCGAATGCCTGGGGCGTGGCGCCGGGCGCCAGTGCGGAGACGGCGCCGAGCAGGGTCCCCAGTACGGGCGCGGAGGAGACCGCGCGCGCGGCGCGGATCGCCCGCCGGGCCTCGGCGAGTGCGCCGCCGGTGATCGGGACCGCGGCCACCGTCGCTCCGGCCGGGACGCCCGGGGCGGTCACATGCAGGGCAGTGTCGAGGGCGACGGTGGCGTCGGCGCCGCCGACCTGGAGGCGTCCCGCGAGCGCCTCGGTGAGCACCTGCGCCGCGACCACATGCGCGATGGCGGAGACCCGCGGATCGGTGCCCGGCGCCCCGCGCCCGTCGAGGGCGCCGTCGCTGACGTCGGCAGCGAGTGCATCGACGATGCCGTCGTCGGTGATCGTCGCGCCGGCGCTGACCAGGGTCGCGCGCGTGCGCCGGATCAGCTCCGCCAGGGCCTCATTGGCGCGCAGGACCCCGGCGACGTTGGCCGCGGTGATCGGGGTGGTGATGGGGTCCGGTACCTGCGCCGGATCCAGGCCGAAGGACAGCGTCCCCATCACGTCGCGGCGTGCGGCATCGACGTTGGCGGCGGTCAGACCGCCGGGCAGGGTCTCGGCGGTGCGCACGATCAGGGTCGTCAGGGGCGTGAGGTTCGCCGTGCGCTGGTCCGGCGACAGGGCCGCCGAGAGGAGGGTGAAATCGGGGGTCGAACCGGAGACGATATCGGTACCGCCGGCGGCCGCGATGCGCACGGGGAACGGGGTGCCGGCGGGCACGGTGACGGTGTATTTGGCGCTGAGGTCGCTCCGGTCCCGGACCCGCTCGTGCCCGGCGGAATCGGTGACCGTGACGGTGGCGTTCTGGACGGGGCCGTCGCCGACGCTGCCGGAGAGCTGCACGGGGGCGACGCTCGCGACCACCTGGGTGGGGGCGGTGGCGCCGGGCGATCCGCCGCCGGGGACGCATCCGGCAAAGAGCAGCGTAAGGCCGGCGAGCAACAGGATGGCCGGCGCGGGCGGGAGCGGATGTGCGGCTCGATTCGGTGTCTGCACCCGTGGCGGACCTCATGACGTTGGCGCTGCGACCCCGCGAACCGGCGGGGGGCGGACGGCACCATCATGGCGCCGCGGCGCGGCTCTGGCGTGGACCCGCGTCACAGAAACCGCGACGGGCGCGGGTACGGACGGTCACCGGAAACCATGCTATATTTACGGGTGTGCGGCGGGCGGTGCGCGTTGAACCGCACCCGAGGCTCGTGTAAAATCCGGCCACCGAAGCGGGGCTTGCGGTGCCGCTGCGGACCCCGGAGGTGATCCGGGGGCACCCCGGCCCGGGGTCAGATTTCGGTGTTGAGGGTGTCCGGCCCCGCTGCGGGGTTTTTTTGCGCCCGGCTCCCGGCGCCGCGTGCGGCGTCGCGGGTGGTGGTGTCGACTGCCAAGTGGGTTGGGAGTGGGCCTCGTGCCCATTTTTTGTTTTAACGGGCGGTGGAAATCGGCCTGTGCACGCGGGGTGATCGCGCCCCCCACGTGAACCGGACACGGAAGTGTCTGATTCGGCGGAGCCGGGCCGGCCCCGTGCCGTGTACGACGGGTTGGAAGGGTCTGTCCCGGACCTTTTCGGAAACGGTTGGGGACCGGCGGCATGAGGCGGGAAGCGGTTGGAGTCGAGGCCCTGTTGGGGCCCGTCGCCCGGGCGATGGGTTATGAGCTGCTCGGGATCGACCTGCACGCGGAGGGACGCGGACGGGTGCTGCGCGCGTATATCGACCGCGGCGGTGGCGACGGCATCACGCTGGAGGACTGTCAGCGGGTAAGCGAGCAGTTCAGCGCGGTACTGGACGTCGAGGAGCCCTTGCCGGGGCCCTATGTCCTGGAAGTGTCCTCGCCGGGGGCCGACCGGCCGCTGTTCAACGCCGAACAGATGGCGCGTCAGGTGGGCAGCCGCGTGCGCATCCGGCTTGACGGGCCGCTCGAGGGGCGGCGGAAGTTCACCGGCCGGCTGGTGACGGTGGGTGAGGGACGGGTCGTGCTGGACGAGGACGGTGCAGAGGTGGAGATCCCCCTGGAGCGCGTGGCGAAGGCGCACGTGGTTCCGGAGTGGTAGCCGGCGGGAGTCGGAGGTCGTGGGAATGAACAAAGACGTATTGCTGGTCGTGGACGCCGTTTCCAATGAGAAGGGCGTCGACAAGGAGATCATCTTCGATGCCATCGAGGCCGCGCTCGCGTCCGCGACCAAGAAGCGCTACGGGGGTGAGATCGAGGTGCGCGTCGCGATCGACCGTGAGAGCGGCGAGTACAGCACGTTCCGGCGCTGGGAGGTGCTGGACGACGACGCCGAAATCGAGTTCCCCGAGCATCAGCTCACCCTGACACAGGCGCGCGAGCGCGATCCGGCGATCGAGGTCGGCGGTTTCATCGAGGAACCCCTCGAGTCGATCGCCTTCGGGCGCATCGCGGCGCAGACCGCCAAGCAGGTCATCGTGCAGAAGGTGCGCGAGGCGGAACGCGCGCAGGTCGTGGAGGCCTACCAGGACCGCGTCGGCGAGTTGGTCAGCGGCATCGTCAAACGCTCCGAGCGCGGGGGCGTGGTACTCGATCTCGGCGGCAATGCCGAGGCTCTGATCGCACGCGAGGAGATGATCCCGCGCGAGGCGCTGCGCCCGGGTGACCGCATCCGCGGTTACCTCTATGACGTCCACCCCGAACCGCGCGGGCCGCAGCTCTTCGTCAGCCGCACGCGTCCGGAGCTGCTCGTGGAGCTGTTCAAGCTGGAGGTCCCCGAGGTCGGGCAGGGCCTCATCGACATCATGGCCGCGGCGCGCGACCCGGGTCTGCGCGCGAAGATCGCCGTGCGTTCGAACGATCCGCGCATCGATCCGGTCGGGGCATGCGTGGGCATGCGCGGCTCGCGCGTGCAGACGGTGTCCAACGAGCTGACGGGGGAGCGTATCGATATCATTCTGTGGAACGAGAACCCGGCCCAGTTCGTGATCAACGCGATGTCGCCGGCCGAAGTCGTCTCCATTGTGGTCGACGAGGAGGCGCACAGCATGGACATCGCCGTCTCCGAGGAGAAGCTCGCGCAGAGCATCGGCCGCGGTGGTCAGAATGTGCGGCTCGCGAGCCAGCTCACCGGCTGGGAGCTCAACGTCATGAGCGAGGCCCAGGCCGAGGAGAAGAGCGAGGCGGAGGCGCAGACGCTGCAGAAGATGTTCATGGAGCAGCTCGACGTCGACGAGGAGATCGCGGTGATCCTGGTGCAGGAGGGCTTCTCCAGCATCGAGGAGGTCGCCTACGTCCCGACCGGCGAGCTGCTCGGGATTGAGGAGTTCGACGAGGACATCGTCGAGGAGCTGCGCAACCGGGCGCGCGACGTGCTGCTGATCAAGGCGATCGCGGACGAGGAGAAGCTCGGGGAGGTCGAGCCTGCACCGGATCTCCTGGAGATGGAGGGTATGGACCGCGAACTCGCCTATCGCCTGGCCAGCGGCGGCGTCGTGACCATGGAGGATCTCGCCGAGCAGTCCGTCGATGAGCTGAAGGATATCGCCGATCTCGGCGAGGAGCGCGCCGCGCAGCTCATCATGACGGCGCGTGCGCCGTGGTTCGAGAATGAGCAGTCGTCCCAGCATTGAGACCGAGGATCGATATGCCCGAAGTAACCGTTAAGCAGTTCGCGGAGGTGGTCGGGATCCCCGTCGAGCGCCTGCTGGATCAGCTCGGCGAGGCCGGTCTGCCGGTGAGCGACGCGGAGGCGACGATCAACGACAAGGACAAGCTGCGCCTGCTGACGTTCCTGCGCGAGACGCACGGCAAGTCCGCGCCGGTTGCCGTCGAGCCGCGCAAGGTCACGCTCAAGCGCAAGGTCCAGAGCGAGCTGCGTTTCGGCAGCGGCCAGGGGCGCGGCGCCCCGAAGAGTGTGGTCAACGTCGAGGTCCGCCAGAAGCGCACCTACGTCAAGCGCAGCGAGATTCTCAAGGAAGAGGCCGAGGAGGCCAAGCGCCGCGAGGACGAGGCGGCAGAGAAGGCGCGCCAGGAGCAGGAGCGGATCGCGGCCGAGGAGCGCGCGCGCGAGGAGGCGGCGGCGGAGGCCAAGCGGCGCGAGGAGGAGGCGGAGCGCGCCGCGGCCGAGGAGCGCGCACGCGCCGAGGCCGAGGTCCAGGCGCGGCTCGCGGCCGAGCAGGCGCAGGCGGCGGCCCAGGCGGCACCACCGCCGCCACCGGCGCCCGAGCGCGCCGCCAAGCGCAAACCCTCGAAGGACGACCGCGAGACCCGCTACGGGCGGCGCGAACTGCACGTCGCGGTGGACAAGAGCGGGCGGCGGCGCAAACGCACGCGCCAGCGTCAGGTGACGGTCACGGGCAGCTCCCAGCACGCCTTCGAGCGCCCGACCGCGCCGATCGTGCGCGAGGTCACCATCCCCGAGACCATCACCGTCAGCGAACTCGCGCAGAAGATGGCGGTGAAGGCGGCGGAGCTCATCAAGGCGATGATGAAGATGGGGATGATGGCCACGATCAATCAGGTCATCGACCAGGACACGGCCGCGCTGGTGGTCGAGGAGCTGGGCCACAAGGCCAAGCTGCTGAAGGACAGCGATCTCGAGGCGGAACTGGTCCCCGAGCGCCACAGCGACGCCGAGCCGGTCCCGCGACCGCCGGTGGTGACGATCATGGGTCATGTCGACCACGGCAAGACCTCGCTGCTCGACTACATGCGCCGTTCGAAGGTGGCGGCGGGCGAGGCCGGCGGGATCACCCAGCACATCGGCGCCTATCACGTGAAGACGCCGAAAGGCGGCATCTCCTTCGTGGATACCCCGGGCCATGCCGCCTTCACGGCCATGCGCGCCCGCGGCGCGAAGGTGACCGATATCGTCGTGCTGGTGGTGGCGGCGGACGACGGCGTGATGCCGCAGACGATCGAGGCCATTCAGCACGCGAAGGCGGCCGAAGTGCCGCTGGTGGTCGCGATCAACAAGATCGACAAGCCGGAGGCGGACCCGGACCGGGTCAAGCAGGAGCTTTCGCAGCACGAAGTCATCCCCGAGGCCTGGGGCGGCGACACGATGTTCGTCGAGGTCTCGGCGAAAACCGGCGCCGGAGTCGATGAACTGCTCGAGGCGATTCTGCTGCAGGCGGAGGTCATGGAGCTGAAGGCGGTGGCCGAGGGGCCGGCCACCGGGGTGGTCCTGGAATCGAGCCTCGACAAGGGCCGCGGGCCCGTGGCCACGGTCCTGGTTCAGAGCGGCGTGTTGAATAAGGGTGACGTGATCCTCTCGGGCAAGGAACATGGCCGCGTACGCGCGCTTTTCGACGAATCGGGCGCTGCGGTCGAGCGCGCGACCCCGTCCATTCCCGTCGTGGTGCTGGGTCTGTCGGGCCTGCCCAACGCCGGTGATGAGGTCGTGGTGGTCCCCGACGAGCGCAAGGCGCGCGAAATCGCCCTGTACCGCCAGGGCAAGTTCCGCGACGTCAAGCTCGCGCGCCAACAGGGCGCGAAGCTCGAGGACGTGCTCTCGCAGATGGAGGAGGGCGCAGTCAGCACCCTCAATCTCGTCGTCAAGGCCGACGTGCAGGGCAGTGCGGAGGCGTTGCAGGACGCCCTGACCAAGCTCTCGACCGACGAGGTCAAGGTGAAGATCGTGGCCAGCGGTGTGGGCGGCATCACCGAGTCGGACGTCAATCTGGCGGTTGCCTCCAACGCCGTGCTCATCGGCTTCAACGTGCGCGCCGATGCGACCGCGCGCAAGCTGGTCTCGGAGTCGGGCGTCGATCTGCGCTACTACAGCGTGATCTACAACGTCATCGACGAAGTCCGACAGGCGCTGAGCGGAATGCTCGCCCCGGAGACCAAGGAGGAGATCGTCGGCCTGGCCGAGGTCCGGGAGGTCTTCCGCTCCTCGAAGATCGGCGCGGTCGCCGGCTGCATGGTCATCGAGGGTGTGGTCAAGCGCAACAATCCGATCCGGGTCCTGCGCGACAACGTCGTGGTGTTCGAGGGCGAACTCGAATCGCTGCGCCGGTACAAGGACGACGTGGGCGAGGTGCGCGCGGGGATGGAGTGCGGTATCGGCGTGCGCAATTACAATGACGTGAAGGTGGGCGACCAGATCGAGGTCTATCAGCGCGTCGAGGTGGCACGCACGGTCTGATTCGGGCGGGGTGGATGCCGAAGGAATTCAGCCGCAGCCGGCGCGTCGGCGAGCAGCTCCAGCGCGAGCTCTCGGCCCTGATCCGGCGCGAGATTCAGGACCCCCGTGCCGGATGGGTTACCGTCACCGGGGTGCGCATGAGCCCGGATCTGGCCAATGCGCGTGTGTTCGTCTCCGTGCTGGACGAAGGCCGCGATCACGCCGCCGCCGTCGCGGCGCTCAATCACGCGGCCGGGTTTCTGCGGCGCCTGCTGGGGCGCTCGCTCGGGTTGCGAGTGGTGCCGCGCCTGCGCTTCGAGTACGACGATTCGATCGCGCGCGGCGCGCATCTGAGTAAGCTGATCGACGCGGCCGTCGGCCGTGACCGCGAAGCCGGAGGCTCCGGGGACGCGCCGGAGGCGGACGGGGAGGGGCCGGGGGTGCCCGGCGCGGACAGCGACGGCGAAGGACGATCATGAGAGAGCGCGCGCGGCGCAGGAACATCAGCGGCATTCTGCTGCTCGACAAGGATCCGGGACTGACCTCCAACGAGGCCCTGCAGATCGTCAAGCGGCTGTTCGACGCACGCAAGGCGGGGCATACCGGCAGCCTCGACCCGCTCGCCAGCGGTCTGCTCCCGGTCTGCCTCGGCGAGGCCACGAAGGTCTCCGGTTTCCTGCTGGACGCGAACAAGCGCTATTGGGTGCGCTGTCGCCTCGGCCAGCGTACGGCGACCGGCGACGCGGAGGGCGAGGTGCTCGAAACGCGACCGGTCGAAGGGGTGGACCGGGCCCGCGTGGAGCGCGTGCTGGAGGGGATGGAGGGCCCGCAGGAGCAGGTCCCGCCCATGTATTCCGCGGTGAAGCACCAGGGGCAGCGCCTCTACAAGCTGGCGCGCCAGGGCGTCGAGGTCGAACGCAAGCCGCGACCGGTCATTATCCACACGTTGAAGCTGTTGCGCCTGGAGGGCGACGTGCTGGAGTTCGACGTGCGCTGCTCCAAGGGGACCTATGTGCGCACGCTCGCCGAAGACATCGGTGCAGTGCTCGGTTGCGGCGCGCACGTGACTGCGTTGCGGCGTCTGGCGGTGGGGCCGTACGACGGGGCGGCGATGGTCGATCTCGATACCCTGCGGCGCCTCGCCGGTGAGGGAACCGAACGGCTCGATTCGGTGCTGCTGCCGATGGAGAGCGCCCTGGCCGAGTGGCCCGACGTGCGGCTCTCCGACGACGCCGCCTATTACCTGCGTCGCGGCCAGCCCGTGCTGGTACCGCACGCCCCGACCCGGGGTTGGGTGCGCCTGTACGCGCGCGACCGCCGCTTCCTCGGTGTGGGTCAGATTCTCGACGACGGCCGGGTCGCACCGCGTCGTCTGGTGGGCGGCGCGTGAGCGCGCTTGTGCCCCTCGGAGGGGGCGTCTAGAATAGCGGATTGCCATTGGCCGCAGTCCGAGACCGGAGCCAGCGATGTCACTCGATCAAGAGCAGAAATCACAGATCATCCGCGACTACCAGCGGGGCAAGGACGACACCGGATCGCCGGAGGTGCAGGTCGCCCTGCTGTCGGCGCGCATCGAACATCTGACCGGGCATTTCTCCACACACAAGCACGATCACCACTCCCGGCAGGGCCTGCTGCGCCTCGTCAATCAGCGGCGCAAGCTGCTCGATTACCTCAAGCGCACCGAGCACGATCGCTACCAGGAACTGATCGGCCGCCTCGGCCTGCGCCGCTGAGTACCGCCCCGCGATTCCCCCTTCACCCATCCGCATCTGCACAGGAACCCTCATAGTGAAAGCCGTCAAGAAGACCTTCCAGTACGGAGACCATACGGTCACCCTGGAGACCGGCGAGATCGCCCGTCAGGCGAGTGGCGCCGTGCTCGTCAACATGGCCGATACGGTGGTCCTCGTCACCGCCGTCGCCCTCAAGGAACCGCGCCCAGGTCGGGACTTCTTTCCACTGACGGTGCACTATCAGGAGCGGACCTATTCCGCGGGCAAGATCCCGGGCGGATTCTTCCGGCGCGAGGGGCGCCCATCGGAGAAGGAGACGCTCACCTCGCGGCTCATCGACCGCCCGTTGCGCCCGCTGTTCCCCAAGGGCTTCCTCAACGAGGTGCAGATCATCGCCACGGTCATGTCCCTGAACAAGGAGGTCGACGCGGAGATCCCCGCCCTGATCGGGGCATCGGCGGCGCTGGCCGTCTCCGGCGTGCCGTTCAACGGTCCGCTGGGCGCGGCGCGGGTCGGCTACCGCAACGGGGCCTATCTCCTCAATCCGAGCATGAGCGCGCTGAAGGACTCCGAGCTCGATCTGGTCGTCGCGGGTACGGAGAACGCGGTGTTGATGGTCGAGTCCGAGGCGAAGGTGCTGCCGGAAGAGGTGATGCTCGGTGCGGTGATGTACGGTCACGAGCAGTTGCAGTGCGTGATCCGCGCCATCGCCGAGCTCAAGGCGGAGGCGGGGACGCGGGATTGGGATTGGCAGGCGCCGGCGACCGATACGGAGCTGGCCGCGGCCGTGGCCGAGGCCGGTGAGGCGGGCCTGCGGGAAGCCTACGGCATCAAGGACAAGCTCGCGCGCCAGCAGCGCGTCGGGGAGGTGCGGGCGGCGGTCGTGGAGCGGCTCGCCGGCGGCGAGGAGCCCCGCTGGAGCGCTGAGGCCGTGCAGGGGGAGTTCGAGGCGCTGGAGAAGCGCATCGTGCGTGGCCAGATCCTGGCGGGCGAGCCGCGCATCGACGGGCGCGATTCGCGCACCGTGCGTCCGATCCACATCCGCACGGGCGTGCTGCCGCGGGCTCACGGTTCGGCCTTGTTCACCCGCGGCGAGACCCAGGCGCTCGTGGTCACCACGCTCGGCACCGGCCGCGATGCGCAGATCATCGACGCCATCGAGGGCGAGCGCCGCGAGCCGTTTATGCTCCATTACAACTTCCCGCCCTATTGCGTCGGCGAGACCGGGATGGTCGGTTCGCCCAAGCGCCGGGAGATCGGGCACGGGCGGCTGGCCAAGCGCGGCATCCAGGCCGTGATGCCGACGATGGAGGAGTTCCCCTACGTCCTTCGCGTCGTATCGGAGATCACCGAGTCGAACGGCTCCAGCTCCATGGCCTCCGTCTGCGGCACGAGCCTTTCGCTCATGGACGCCGGAGTTCCCATCAAGGCGCCGGTCGCGGGAATTGCGATGGGCCTGGTCAAGGACGGCGATCGCTTTGCGGTGCTGACCGACATCATCGGCGACGAGGATCACCTCGGCGACATGGACTTCAAGGTCGCGGGGACCCGTGAGGGCGTCACGGCGCTGCAGATGGACATCAAGATCGACGGGATCACCCGCGAGATCATGGATACGGCGCTGCAGCAGGCACGCGAGGCGCGCATGCACATCCTCGACCGGATGCAGGAGGCGATCGCCGCGCCGCGCGCGGAGATGTCCGAATACGCGCCGCGGATCATTTCCTTCCGCATCGATCCGGAGAAGATCCGCGATGTCATCGGCAAGGGCGGTGTGACGATCCGCAGCATCACGGAGGAGACCGGCACGACGATCGACATCACCGACGACGGCACCGTGAAGATCGCCTCCGTCGACAAGGCCGACGGGGACGAGGCGCGTCGGCGTATCGAGCTGATCACCGCCGACGTGGAGGTGGGCAAGGTCTACGAGGGCCGAGTGGCGAAGCTGATGGATTTCGGGGCCTTCGTCACTATCCTCCCTGGCAAGGACGGCTTGGTACACATCTCGCAGATCTCGGAGGAGCGTGTACAGAAGGTCAGCGACAAGCTCTCCGAGGGCGATCTCGTGCGCGTCAAGGTCCTCGAGGTCGACAAGCAGGGTCGTATCCGACTCAGCATCAAGGCGGTCAACGACTGAGCGGTCGCGGCCGGGCCGGACGCTGCGGAAAGGGGCCGACGGCCCCTTTTTCGTGTAGGCTCCGGGGGACGGCGCGACCCCGGGTGGAAACGCGAGGCTGGCGGTTTGATCGTTCGGCGCTATCTCGTACGCGAGATCGTCCTGCCGTTTCTGGTGGTCGCGCTCATCCTGCTGGTGGTCTTCGCCGGCCACCGGGTCGCGCTGCTGCTCGGCGACGCGCTCGCGAGCGGGCTCCCCGGCCGCGTGATCCTGCTGCTCCTGGGTCTGAAGCTCGTCTATTCCCTGGATATCATCCTTCCGATCGCGCTCTACCTCGGCGTCCTGATCGCCTTCGGACGCCTCTACGCCGATCTGGAGATGACGGCACTGCGCGCCTGCGGGGTGCCGGAGCGGCGCATCGTCGGAGCGGTCACCCTGGTCGCCGTCGTCTTCGCGACGGGCATCGCGGCGCTTGCGCTGTACGTGAAGCCCTGGGCGGCCCAGCTCGGCGATCGCGTGCGCGCGCGCGCGCAGTCCGTCAGCGACGTGGCTGCGGTGGCGCCGGGTCGGTTCCACGAGCTCATGGGCGGTCGCGGCGTCGTCTACGTCGGCGCCCTGGGCCCCGGGGCGCGCGGCCTGCGCGACGTGTTCATCGACCGGCGCGGCCGCTTCGGCGACCAAGTGTATCTGGCGCAGCGCGGCCGGCATTTTTCGGATCCGCGGACCGGACGCCGTGCGATCGTCCTGGAGGACGGTCTGCGCTATGACGTCGCGCCGCCGGGGGGCGGGTACCGCGTCGCGCGCTTCGCGCGGCTGACGACCTGGCTGCAGGAGGGCGGGGAAGGCGCGCGCGACCGCCAGCGGATCGCCCTGCCGACCGCGCGCCTGCTCGCAGCCCCCACCCGCGGGAACCTGGCGGAGTTGGAGTGGCGGCTGTCCATGCCCGCCGCGGCGCTGCTGCTGGCCCTGCTCGCCGTTCCGCTCAGCCGCATGAATCCGCGCCAGGGACGGTTCGCACGCGTATTCACGGCGATCCTGGTCTACGCCGTCTATTACAATCTGCTCGGGATCGCGAAGTCGTGGGTGGCGCGGGGCGAACTCGGGGTGTTCCCCGGGCTCGGCCTCATACACGCCGGCATGCTGTTCGCGGCCGTGGCGCTGTTGCTGTGGCCGCGGGTCGTCGAACGGCTGCGGCGCATGCGCCCGGCGCCGTGAAGACGCTGAACCGCTACATCGGGATGCGGGTGACCGCCGGCGTGGCGCTGGTGTTGACCGCACTGCTGGTGCTCTTCACCTTCAGCGACTTTCTCGGCGAGCTGGAGGACGTCGGCAAGGGGCACTATACGGTCGGGCTCGCGCTGCTCTACGTGTTGCTGACCTCGCCGCGCTGGCTCGTCGAGCTGTTTCCGGTGTCGGCGCTGCTGGGGTCGGTGGTGGCGCTCGGGACGATGGCGAACGCGAACGAGCTGGTGGTGCTGCGCGGGGCCGGGCTGTCCGTCGCGCGCATCACCTGGCCGGTCCTGAAGGCGGGGGCCGTGGTCATGGCGCTGGTCCTGGTGTTCGGGGAGGGGGTCGCACCGAAGTCGGAGCGCTATGCGCGCGACCTGCGGGCGCAGGCGATCACCGGACAGGCGACACTGCGCACGGCGCGCGGGGTGTGGACGCGTTACGCCGGCGGGTATCTGCATATCGGGGAGGTCCTCGCCAGCGACCGCCTCGGCGACGTCACGGTCTATGAGCGCTCCGGGGGGGACCGGCTCCGGCGCTGGGTCCACGCGCAACGCGCACGCTACGAGCGGGGTCGCTGGCTGTTCGAGGGTGTGCGCCTGGTGAGCTATCTCCCCGACGGGCTGCGGGTGCAGTCGACTCCGCAGATGTACTGGCCGCTGCCCCTGCGGCCGGGCGAACTCAAGCGTCTGGTGATCCCGCCCGACGATCTCTCGGTACCGGCGCTCTACGACTACGTGCGCTATCTGCGGCGCACCGGGCAGGACCCGGGACGCTATGCGCTCGCGCTCTGGCGGCGGGTCAGTCTGCCGCTGATCAGCGCGACGATGATCGTCCTGGCGGTGCCGTTCGTATTCGGGTCCCTGCGCGCGGTGTCGATCGGACAGCGCGTGGTGGTCGCGGCCCTGGTCGGCATCGGCTTTCAACTCCTGCAGCAGACCGCGGGGCAGGCCGCCCTGGTCTACCACCTCCCGCCCGCTCTCGGCGCGTTCGCCCCGGCCGCGCTGGCGCTCCTGCTGGTCATGCTGCTATGGCGCCGGGCGTACTGACGGCGTCATCCCGTGGGGCGGGGCGGTCAGGGATCGGGCGGTGCGAGCGGCGACGCGGTCGCCGCCGGCAGGCGGTCGACACGGATCTGGAACCCGCGCGGGCCGGTGTCGACGGGCTGCGTGGAGTAGCTGCGCGTCCCGGCGGCGGCGCGCGCGCCGGCCCCGATGCCGCCGAGGTCGATCCACTGTCCGAGCCGGCCGCGTACGGTGGCGGCCACCCGCGCATAGGCGATCGGTCCGCCTCCCGCGGAATCGGTACGGGCGCGATACGCGCGCACGCTCAACACGACCTCGTCACCGTGGGCATGCGCCACCACGTCGAAGCCGGAGGCGACCCGACGCAGGCGCAACGGGACGACGATCGGGACAGCGCCCGGCGGACCCGGTGGGATGGCGCCCGTCAGGGTGACGGTGTCGGGCGCGACCCAGACCGGGCCCTCGACCCGCACCAGGCGCCGGCCGATTTCGAGGTGCGCCGGGCGGCCGTCCAGCGTCGCGACGCTCTCTCTGCCGGCCGCATAGTCGTCGGGTTCGACCTCGTAGGTGCGCGCGCGACCCGCGTGCGTCCCCGCCGCGGGGCCGCCCACATCGTAGCGGACGATGTCTCCCGCCGGTGTGACCCGCGGGCGGGGCCGTATGCTGATGAGCAGGCGCGGTCGCGGCGTGTCGAGACGCCGGGCGAGGGCGCGGATTCGGGCGCGTTCGGCGGGTGCGGCACGCAGGAGCAGCGTGTGCCCGCGTCCCGAGAGCGCGGTGCCGCGCGGCAGGAGCGGGCGCAGGAGGGGCAGCAGGGCCCGTGCCGTGCGGTGGCTCAGGCGGATCACCTCGATCCCGGCGCCGGTCGCACCCGGCAGTGTGCCCGGCAGCGTCTTCGGCAGCGTCCCGGGCAACGCCGGCGCGGGGAGTGCGATCGCGATCAGCGCGAGCGACAGCGACACGGCCTTCAGCGGAGCGGTCGCGATTGCGGGTGGTCCGGCGGCGCGCACGGTTCCGGCTCCGGGCGCCTCAGAGGTGGAGTCGTTGCAGTTCCGGGTCGGGCTCGGCGAGCGCCCACCATTCCTCGAAGGTGCGCAACCGCCGCCGCGCCTCGGCCGGGGCGTTCGGCGCCATCCGGCCATGGAACCGCGTCTCGTCGGGGCGGAACAGGATCCCAGACTCGTCGGTGATCAGGATCTGTTCGGTGCCGTCGCGGTGCTCCGGATGGGGGCGGCGCAGCTCCACGCTGCTGCTCAGGCGGCGGGCGAGTTCCACCAGCCGGTGACCGCGCGTCACCACGGTACGCGGATCCCGGATCAGGGCGCGTACCCGGGCACCGCGGCGCCGGGCGAGTGCGCCGATCGCCTCGAGCAGCACCGCGTCGTCGTAGACGGCCGGCTCGAGGGCCGTGCTCAGCAAAGCGATCTCGCGTCGGGCCGTAAGGATCAGGGTCCGCACCGCGCGGCGCACGTCCTCGCGTCGCGCGAGTTCGTACGCGGTCCCCGTCGCGGGCGACCGGTCGCGGTCTGCCTCGGGCGTTTCGGAATGAGCGGACGGCAACGGAACCTCCCGGCCGGCGGGCGCTGGGCACGAACGCGGTCATTATGCCCCCGGAGCGGGGCCGATACGAGGGCGGATCCGCAGCGCGGGGATGAGGCGATGCCCCGTTCCGGGGCGCGTCTGCGCCCCGCCGGTGCAGATGCCGCAGCGGCGGCATTGAAGGCCGTCGTCAGGAGGCGGACGAGGTGGCGCGAAACCTGCAGACGGGAGCAGGTGGCGAGCCCGCGCCGGGGTCGCGGGGGCCGGAGACTCGCAAGGGGAACCATGCCGCCCACATCGTCTTCGCAGTCCTCCGCCGGGGCGGGTCCGGGGGCCGAACCGGCCGCGGTGCCGATCGGTCCGGCCGGGCGCAGGCCCGCGGTGCTGATCACCACCGGGGCCCCTCGGGACGACGTGAACGGGACGTTCGTCATCGCCCGCCTGTCGGCGTTTCTGCATGCCGTCGAGCGCGGCGCCCACTGGGGCCGGAGTCTGCGTGAGCCGGTTCTGCTGGCCCCCGGTCCCGGCGGCGGCGCGGGGCGCAACCGGGAGCCGGCCGCGGCGCCGGCCCGCTATCAGGTCCGCGTCGTCTCGCCCGACCCGAAGCTGGAGGCCCTGCCGCAGGTGCGCCTCTACGGTCCGGACGACGACGCACGGGCCGACGCCTGTCTCTTCGGCCTACCGGCCGTGGTCGAGTATCCGCCGATCGGCCCGGAGCGTCGCGGGCGGCTCGAGATCGTACTCGGACGGCGCGGCGTCCTGAACAAGGCGTACTGCGAGCGGCTGTTCCGCGCCCTCGTGGCGTTCCTGCTCCGTACCGAGGTGCTGGCCGGTGATCCGCTCTGGGAGGACGAGGAGGATCTGCACTACTTCGCGGCCGAGGACGAGCGTGCGGTGCAGGCGGGCGGGGGCGGGATCTTCATCGGCCTTCGCGCGCCCGGCGCCTGGGTCCACGTCGGGGAGCCGTTGGGGCACGTCTACGATTCCGCGGACGGTGAGATCCGGGAGACGCTCCCCGCGGTCGCCGCGGGTCTGCTGGGTGCGGTCCGTCGCAGCGGCTTCGTGCGCCGCGGCGACACGCTGGCGACGATCCACCCACGCGGGCGCGGCGGCTGAGGTCAGCCGCGGTCCGTCCCGGCGTGCAGCGGACGGCGCATGGGCACGTGTTCGATGCCCGCCTTGAGAAATACGGGGCCCGCGGGGACGAAGCCCAGCCGCGCGTAGAACCCGCGGACCGTCGACTGCGCGTCGAGGCGGACCTCGGCCAGCCCGTCGCGGTACGCCCGCGCGATCAGCGCCTCCAGCAGCGCCGTCCCGACCCCGCGCCCGCGCCACGGGCGTACCACCGCCATGCGCCCGATCACCCCCGCCGGCGACATGCGCCCGGCACCGATCCCCTCGCCGCTGCGGGCGGTTGCGAGCACGTGGAGGCAGCCGGCGTCGGCCGCATCCAGTTCCAGTTCGAGCGGAATTCCCTGCTCCCGCACGAAGACGGCGGTCCGGACCGCGCGCAGTTGCGGGGCCTGCGCGGCCCAGGATACTTCACGGACGGTAAAGGCCCCGGGGTCGGAAGCGGTCACGGCGGGTCTCGCTCCTTCCGTGCCGGGGGCGGTGGATACCTGAAGTTCCAGGTCCCACGGCCGCTAAGGGCACCCGGGCGCGGTGCGGGTTCCTGCGGGGGGCGAGGTGGCGTCCGGCGTTCGATGTGAGAACAATCCTTCGCTGTAGAAACAACCCGAAGAATACTAGCAAATCAATTATATTATAACCGAAAACGTCGTTCTCGACCGGCCAGGGCGGCGTTGGAGCGGGATCCGCGGGCGCGCGGAAGCGCGCACCGGCCGGGGTCCGGAGGATGCGTGGATGCACGGCCTGAAGCGGATGACCCCCGTGGACTTTTGGCAGCGTCTGCCGTTGATCGCCCAGCTCGCGCTGTTGGGTGCGCTCGCCGGGGCGCTCATATGGGGCGTTTCGGAATGGTACGCGGGTGGTGCCGCGCACGCCCTGGCGCGCGCGGATCGGGCGGCCGGCCTGCGCCGATCCCTCGCTTCCGACACGTTGCGCTTCGCTGCGCGCCTGCGAACGCTCGCCGCGGCCGCGGAGATGTTCGCCGAACGCGGCGCCCTTCACGCCCGCATGGGCGGCGCGGATTGGTCGCGGCCGGCACGGGCCGCCCCGGCGGTGTTCCGCGGTGTGCCGCCGCGCTGGTTTCCCTCACGCGCGGCCCTGGCGGCGCTCGCGGACGGGGTCGATGTGCTCCTCCTCGGCCCGCAGGGTGCGGTGCGCGAGATCTATGAGGAAGGGTCGCGGGCGCCCGCTGCGGGACTGTATTCTGCAACCGTACGGTTCGCCGCTGCGGGGCGCCACGCGGGGGTCGTCACGCTCCCGGGCGGCCGGGCGGTGGTCCTGGCGGCGGCTCCGGTGACCGACCCGCAGGGGCGCGCGCGCGGGGCGCTCGTGCTGGCAGTGCCCGCCGGCGCCTTCCTGCAGCGGGTGGACGCAGGCGCCGGATTGGACGGCGGCGTGCTCGCGCTCGTCTCCAGGGACGGGTCACGGGTGCTCGCAAGCAGCGATCCCCGGCGGCTGGGGCCGGGGCTGTCAGCGGCGCGGGTCGGCCGCCATTGGATCACGGTGCTGAGTCCGCCGGGGGCGGTGGACGGGGCACCGGCGGTGCGGCTCCTGCGGGCGGGCCCGGCGCGCCCGGCCGCCTCCCCGCTGGCGACCCTGCTCGCGCGGGAGCGCGAACGGCGTGCGCTGACCGCGTCGGGTTTCGTCCTCGTATTCGTCCTCCTGATGGGCTGGGTCACCTACCGTATCCGCGCCTTGTCCGGGCGCGTCGCCGAATTCGCGCGCCGGATGGGGTTGCAGCGGGGGTTCGAGGAGGTCGGAGCGGGCGGCGACGAGATCGCGCGCCTCGAGCGCGGCTTCCAGGGGTTGATGGAGCACGTCCTGGACGAGACCTCGAGCCTGGAACACCAGACTCAGCACGACGCGTTGACGCGTCTTCCCAACCGGGTCCTGCTCTACGATCGGCTGGAGCAGGCGGTCCTGAGCGGCGCCCGTGATCGGCGAGTCTTTGCGCTCATGATGATGGATCTGGACCGCTTCAAGGAGATCAACGACACGCTGGGCCATCATATCGGCGATCAGATGCTCAAGCAGGTGGGCGAACGCCTGCTCGCACAGTTGCGCAACACCGACACCGTGGCCAGGCTCGGCGGCGACGAATTCGCGATCCTGCTGCCCGGGGCGTCGGCGGGCGACGCCGTGAATCTGGCACGCAAGATCTCCGCGGCGATCGAGCGGCCCTTCGTCGTCGAGGGCCACGGACTCAGTGTCGGAATCAGCATGGGGATCGTGCATTTCCCCACGCACGGCGGCGACGCCAATACGCTGCTCCAGCGCGCCGACGTGGCCATGTATCAGGCCAAACGCTACGGGGGCGGCCACGCGGTCTATGACCCCGGGCAGGACGAGCACAGCATCGAGCGCATCGCCCTGATGAACGACCTGCGCGAGGCGATCGAGCACCACGCGCTGGAACTCTATTTTCAGCCCGAGTACGACATGAACACCGGCCGGGTTTGCCGCGCCGAGGCGCTCGTGCGCTGGTCGCATCCGCGTTTCGGTCCGATCTCCCCCGACGAGTTCATCCACATCGCCGAACGCACCGGCATGATCGCGAGTCTCACCGACTGGGTGCTGGACGGCGCGCTGCATCAATGCGCGCGCTGGGTCGAGGAGGGACTCGACATGGAGGTCTCGGTGAACCTATCGGTGCGCGACCTCCAGGACCCGGATCTTCCGCGAACCCTGGAGGAGCGCCTGCAGCGCTGTCAGGTGGAGCCGCGGCGCCTGATGGTCGAGATCACCGAAAGCGCGATCATGTCGGACCCGGCGAGCGTGCGCGAGAACCTCCTGCGGCTCAACGCAATGGGGGTGCGGGCGTGCATCGACGATTTCGGTACCGGATATTCGTCGCTGGTCTACCTGAAAGAGCTGCCGCTGCAGGAGGTCAAGGTCGACCGGGCTTTCGTGATGGACATGGTGCGCGACGACAACGACGCGGTGATCGTGCGTGCCACCATCGATCTCGCGCACAACCTAGGGCTGGGCGTGGTGGCCGAGGGCGTGGAGACCCGGGAGTCCTGGGAACTGCTGGAGATCCTCGGCTGCGACCTCGCTCAGGGCAACTATCTCGGGATTCCGCTGCCGGCGCAGGACTTCATCGGCTGGCTCCAGATCGCGCGGCTCAATCCGCTCGTCTCCAACCTCATCCGGGCGCGCACGCGCGCGGAACGCTGACATCGGCGGCACCGGCCGCGCTCAGATCTCCTCGGCGAGGCGTGCAGCGTAGCCCGTATAGCCGGCGGGGGTCAGATCGGCGAGGCGGCGCAACGCCTCCTCCGGGATCTCCAGGCCGGCGAGGAAGCGCCGCAGGGTCTCGCGGTCGACCCGCCGCCCGCGCGTGAGTTCCTTGAGCTGCTCGTAGGGTCGAGGCACCCCGTAGCGGCGCATCACCGTCTGCAGCGCCTCGGCCAGTACCTCCCAGTTGGCGTCCAGATCCGCGTCCAGGCGCTCGTCGTCGACGTCGAGGCGTTCAAGGCCCCTGAGGCAGGAGCGGTAGGCGATGGCGGCGTGCGCGACGCCGACGCCGAGGTTGCGCAGGACCGTGGAGTCGCTCAGGTCGCGCTGCCAGCGCGACACCGGGAGCTTCTCTCCGAGGTGACGCAGGAGTGCGTTGGCGATCCCCAGATTGCCCTCGGCGTTCTCAAAATCGATGGGGTTGACCTTGTGCGGCATCGTGGACGAGCCGACTTCGCCGGCCACCGCCTTCTGGCGGAAGTAGCCGAGTGAGATGTAGCCCCAGACGTCGCGGCAGAAGTCGATCAGCACCACGTTGAAGGCGGCGATCGCGTCGAACAGTTCGACCATGTAGTCGTGCGGCTCGATCTGTGTGGTGTAGGGATTCCACTCCACCCCCAGGGTGCGCACGAAACCGGCACTGAGGGCCGGCCAGTCGATTTCGGGATAGGCGACCGCATGGGCGTTGTAGTTGCCCACGGCGCCGTTCATCTTTCCGACGATCTGCACGGCGGCGATGCGCTCGCGCCCGCGCTTGAGGCGATAGGCGAAGTTCGCCAGCTCCTTGCCGAGGGTCGTCGGCGTGGCCGGCTGTCCGTGGGTGCGCGCCAGCATGGGTCGGTGCGCATAGCGGTGCGCCAGCTCGCGCAGGGCACCGATGAGTTCGTCGACGAGCGGCAGCAGTACCTGCGCCCGCGCGCCGCGCAGCATCAGGGCGTAGGCCAGATTGTTGATGTCCTCCGAGGTGCAGGCGAAATGCAGAAACTCCGAGACCGCCTCCAGTTCGGCGTTGCCGGCGATCTTCTCCTTCAGGAAGTATTCGACCGCCTTGACGTCGTGGTTGGTGGTACGCTCGATGTTCTTCACCCGCCGGGCATCCTCGATCCCGAAGCGCTCGACGATCCCCTCCAGGATCGCCCCGGCGTGCTCGCTCAGCGGCGGCACCTCGGCGATGGCGGGTTCGGCGGCGAGCGCCTGCAGCCAGCGCACCTCGACCAGGACCCGGTGGCGGATCAAGGCGTACTCCGAGAACAGGGGCCGCAGCTCGTCGGTCTTGCCGGCGTAGCGGCCGTCGACGGGGGACACGGCGGTCAGCGGCGTCAGTTCCATGGCGGTCTCCCGGAGGGTGCGGGTCCGGCTGCGCTCAGGCGTCCGCCCGTGCCAGCAGTTGGCGCAGGACGTAGGAGAGGATTCCGCCGTGGCGGTAGTATTCCCACTCCTGCGGCGTATCGATGCGCACACGCGCCGTGAAGGTGCGCGCCGGCGCGCCGTCCGCCGCCACCGTAACCGTCACGGTCTCGGGTGTGGCCCCGGCGAGCCCGTCGATGGCGTACGCCTCGCGCCCGTCGAGGCCGAGCGTTTCGGCGTTCTCACCGTCGCGGAACTGCAGCGGCAACACCCCCATGCCGACGAGGTTCGAGCGATGGATGCGCTCGTAGCTCTCGGCGAGGACCGCGCGCACGCCCAGCAGACGCGGTCCCTTGGCCGCCCAGTCGCGGCTCGATCCGGAGCCGTATTCCTTGCCCGCAATCACGATCAGGGGGACGCCCTCGTCGCGGTAGCGCATGGCCGCATCGAAGATCGACATCTGTTCGCCGTCGGGCAGGTGAACGGTCCACCCCCCCTCGGTGCCGGGTGCGAGGCGGTTGCGCAAGCGCACGTTGGCGAAGGTGCCGCGCATCATTACTTCGTGATTGCCGCGGCGGGATCCGTAGGAGTTGAAGTCGACGGGCTCGACCCCGGCGGCGATGAGATAGGCCCCGGCCGGGCCGTCCGGTGCAATCGCACCCGCCGGGGAGATGTGGTCGGTGGTGACGCTGTCGCCGAGCAAGGCGAGCACGCGCGCACCGCGGATGTCGGCGGGGGGCTCGGGCTCGTGCCGCATGCCGAGGAAGTAGGGGGGTTGCTTGATGTAGGTGGAGTCCTCCTCCCAGGCGTAGCGGTCCCCTTCCGGAACCTCGAGCCCGTTCCAGTGGGGATCGCCGGCGAACACGTCGCGATAGACCCGCTCGAACATGTCGGCGTGCAGGGCCCCCTCGAGCACTTCGCGCACCTGCGGGCGCGCCGGCCAGAGGTCGCGCAGGTAGACCGGTCGCCCGTCGGCCGAGGTGCCGAGCGGCTCGTTGTAGAGGTCGATGTCCATCCGGCCCGCCAGCGCGTAGGCGACCACCAACGGCGGCGAGGCGAGATAGTTCATCCGCACCGCGGAGTGGATCCGCCCCTCGAAGTTGCGGTTGCCGGAGAGCACGGAGCAGACTGCGAGGTCGCCCTTCGTGATCGCCTCGGCGACGGCGGTCGGCAGCGGTCCGGAGTTGCCGATGCAGGTGGTGCAGCCGTAGCCGACGATGTGGAAGCCGAGGGCGGCGAGCGGCTCCAGCAATCCCGCACGGCGCAGGTACTCGGTCACCACGCGCGAGCCCGGTGCGAGACTGGTCTTCACCCAGGGGGGTACCCCGAGGCCGAGTTCACGGGCGCGCCGCGCGAGGAGACCGGCGGCGATCATCACCTCGGGATTGGAGGTGTTGGTGCAGCTGGTGATCGCCGCGATGACGATCGAGCCGTCGTGGAGCTCGTGCTCGGTCCCGTGCAGGTCGATGGTCACCGCGTTGCGCGTGCGCGGGTCTTCGACCCCGACCGCCGCGTGTCCGCCCTCGGCCTCGAACCGGGCGGCCTCGCCGTCCCCGTCGGCGCGGGCGCGCCGCTCCCGGGTCAGTCCCTCCAACGCGCTGCGGAAGGCCTCGTGTGCGGTGCGCAACGGAACGCGGTCCTGCGGCCGCTTCGGTCCGGCGATGCTCGGCTCGACCTCGCCGAGATCGAGCTCCAGGGTTTCGCTGTAACGCGGCGGGGCCTCGCCGCGCTCGCGAAACAGGCCCTGCTCGCGCGTGTAGGCCTCGACGAGCGCGATCTGCTCGGCGCTTCGGCCGCTGGTGCGCAGGAAGCGCAGAGTCTCGGCGTCGACCGGGAAAAAGCCGCAGGTCGCCCCGTATTCGGGGGCCATGTTGGCGATCGTCGCGCGATCGGCGAGCGCCAGGTGGTCGAGGCCGTCCCCGTAGAATTCGACGAACTTGCCGACCACGCCGTGTTCGCGCAGGCGCTGGGTCACCGTGAGGACCAGGTCCGTGGCGGTGGCGCCCTCGGGCAGCCGTCCGACGAAGCGGAAACCGACCACCGCCGGTACCAACATCGAGACCGGCTGGCCCAGCATCGCCGCCTCCGCCTCGATGCCGCCTACGCCCCAGCCGAGTACGCCCAGGCCGTTGATCATCGTCGTGTGCGAGTCGGTCCCCACCAGGGTGTCGGGATAGGCCCGAGTGCGCCCGTCGGCGGATTGCGTGAACACCACATGGGCGAGATATTCCAGATTGACCTGGTGGACGATCCCGGTGTCGGGGGGGACAACGCGGAAGTTGGAGAAGGCCCGTTGTCCCCAGCGCAGGAAGGCGTAGCGCTCGCGGTTGCGCTGGAATTCGAGGTCGGCGTTGCGTTCGAACGCGCCGCTCGATCCGAAGGCGTCCACCTGAACGGAGTGGTCGATGACCAGTTCCGCGGGTTGCAACGGGTTGATGCGTTGTGGATCGCCGCCCATCGCGTGCATGGCGTCGCGCATCGCCGCGAGGTCGACTACGGCCGGGACCCCCGTGAAGTCCTGCAGCAGCACGCGGCTGGGCGTGAAGGCGATCTCGCGCGCCTGGGCGCCGGCGCCGCTCCAGGCCGCGAGCGCCTCGATGTCTTCGGCGCGAACGCTCGCGCCGTCCTCGAGTCGCAGGAGATTCTCGAGCAGGATTTTGAGCGAGCGCGGCAGGCCGTCGACGTCGAAACGCCCGGCGAGCGCGGCGATCCGGTGGATTTCGAACTCGCGCCCTCCGACCGTGAGCGTGCCGCGCGCGCGGAAAGTGTCCTTCATGCGAGGGATTCCTGATCGTTGGTCCGAGCGGGGACGGGCAGGGGCCGAGGCGCCGGGCCCGCGTATGCGCGCCGGCGGGCGATCCCCGCCACATCGATGCGCGCGCACGCCGCGGCGCTCCCCACGCCGGCGCCGGGTCAATAGAATAGCATTCGTTTCAGGTGGCTAAAATAGCCGCGGCGCGGTGATCCCCTCAGCTCGGATCCAGCGGTGCGGTGATCCGCCCGCCCCCGAGGCAGACCCCGTCACGATAGAAGACCACCGACTGTCCGGGCGTCACCGCGCGCTGGGGCGCGGCGAAGCACACCTGTACGCTGTCCGCGTCGATCTCGACCACACAGGGCTGTTCGCGCTGGCGGTAGCGGATCCGTGCCTCGCACCGCAGCGGGGAGGCGGGGGCCTCGCCGGCGATCCAGTGTACCGCCTCGGCCTGCAGTCCGCGATGATACAGGCGCGGGTGATCGTGTCCCTGGGCGACGATCAGGACGTTTGCGACGGGGTCCTTGGCGACGACGTACCACGGCGCGGCATCGGCGTCGCGCCGCCCGCCGATCCCCAGGCCGCGGCGCTGACCGAGGGTATAGAAGGCGAGGCCCTCGTGCACCCCGAGTACGGCGCCGTCGATGCTGCGGATCTCCCCGGGTTCGGCGGGGAGATAACGGCGCAGGAAGGCGCGGTGCTCGCGCTCGCCGATGAAGCAGATCCCGGTGCTGTCCTTCTTCGCGTGCGTGCCGAGGCCGGCCGCACGCGCCAGACGCCGGACCTCGGGCTTGTGCAGTTCCCCCAGCGGAAACCAGGTGCGCGCGAGCTGCTCCTGGTCGAGGAGGTGGAGGAAGTAGGTCTGATCTTTCCCGGCATCGGCGGCGCAGAGCAGCTCGAAGCGCCCGTCGCGCGTGCGTACGCGCGCATAGTGGCCGGTGGCGATGCGCTCGGCGCCCAGGCGCAGGGCGTGATCGAGGAAGGCGCGGAACTTGATCTCGCGGTTGCACAGCACGTCCGGGTTGGGCGTGCGCCCGGCGCGGTGGTCGGCGAGGAAGCGGGCGAAGACCCGCGCGCGGTACTGATCGGCGAAGTTGGCCCGGTGGAGCGGGATGCCGAGGTGCGCGCAGACCCCCTCGGCGTCGGCCAGATCGGCCGCCGCCGCGCAGCGCCCGTCGACGTCGTCGTCCTCCCAGTTCTTCATGAACAGGGCCTCGACGCGATGGCCCGCGCGCGCCAGGAGCAGCGCCGCCACCGAGGAGTCGACGCCGCCGGAGACGGCGACCACCACGCGGCGGGCCGCGTCCGTGCGCGCGGCCGGGGCGGCGGGGGAGGCGGCGGGGTCCATCGCTCGGGCCTCAGCCCCGCGCGTTGCCGGCGGCGGCCGCATCCGCGGGCCCGGCGTCCGCCTCGGCGAGCAGCTCCAGCGGGTAACGCCGCCCGGCGCGGTAATCGTCGATGCTGCGCAGGACCAGGGGGCTGCGCAGCCGCTGCGGGTCGGCGCGCAGCGCCTCCGGGTCGGCCCACCAGGCGCGCACGATGCCCTCGTCCAGGGCGCGCCCGGGCGCCGGCTCCCCGCAGGTCCCGCAGAACGTGAAGCGCAGAAACGTCGGCCCGCCGTCCGGGCGCGTCCAGCGGTAGATTCCCACCATGGCCTGCGGCCGGAACTCCCGGCCCGTCTCCTCCAGGGTCTCGCGCACCACCGCCTCGAGGAGCGATTCATCCGCCTCCAGGTGACCGGCCGGCTGATTGTAGAGGTGGCGCCCGTCGATGCGCTCCTCGACGAGGAGGAAACGTCCCCCGCGCTCGACGACGGCGGCGACGGTCACATGCGGTGTCCAGGTCATCGGCTCGGGCTCCCTGGGACGGCGGCGCGGCGCGCCGGTCGGGGCGGTGAGGTGATAGAATAACGCATTTCCCGCCCCTCTCAGCGTACGGAGCACCCATGGGCTACCAGCGGATCAACGTCCCCGACGGGGGCGAGCGCATCGGCGTCGGTCGCGACGGCACTCTGGAGGTGCCGGATCGGCCGATCATCCCCTTCATCGAGGGCGACGGCATCGGCGTCGATGTCACCCCCGCGATGCGGCACGTGGTCGATGCGGCCGTGGCCGCGGCCTACGGCGGGCGCCGGGCGCCCGTGTGGATGGAGATCTACGCGGGCGCGAAGGCCAACGAACGCTACGGCGGCGAGGTATGGCTGCCGGAGGAGACCCTGGAGGCCATGCGGGAGTTCCGGGTCGCGATCAAGGGCCCGCTCACCACGCCGGTGGGCGGCGGGATCCGCTCCCTCAATGTGGCCATGCGCCAGCGCCTCGACCTGTACGTGTGTCTGCGCCCGGTGCGCTACTTTCCCGGGACCCCCAGCCCGCTACGCGCCCCGGAACACACCGACATGGTGATTTTCCGCGAGAACTCCGAGGACATCTACGCCGGCATCGAGTGGCCGGCCGCGAGTCCCGAGGCGCGGCGGTTGATCGAATTCCTGCGCGGGGAACTCGGCGTCGAGGCGATCCGCTTCCCGGAGAGCTCCGGGATCGGTGTCAAGCCGGTCTCCCGCGACGGCACCCGGCGTCTGGTGCGCAAGGCGATCCGCTACGCGCTCGACAACGGGCGCCCGTCGGTGACGCTGGTGCATAAAGGCAACATCATGAAGTTCACCGAGGGGGCGTTCAAGAACTGGGGCTACGAGCTGGCGCGCGAGGAATTCGGCGCGCAGCCGGTCGACGGCGGGCCCTGGCATCGGATCGTGGACCCCGGGAGCGGACGGGAGGTCGTCGTCAAGGACGTCATCGCCGACGCCTTCCTCCAGGAGATCCTCCTGCATCCGGCCGACTACAGCGTCATCGCCACCCTGAATCTCAACGGCGACTACATTTCGGATGCGCTCGCCGCGCAGGTGGGCGGCATCGGCATGGCGCCCGGGGCCAACCTCTCCGACGCCGTCGCCCTGTTCGAGGCGACCCACGGCACCGCGCCCGCCCTGGCGGGGAAGGACCTCGCCAACCCCGGCTCCCTGATCCTCTCCGCGGAAATGATGCTGCGCCATCTCGGCTGGACCGAGGCGGCCGACCGGATCGTGCGCGGAATCGAGCGCACCATCGCCGCACGTACCGTTACGCGCGACCTGGCCGAGCAGATGGAAGGGGCGCGGGCGCTGAGCTGCTCCGCCTTCGCCGCGGCGGTCGCGCGCGCCATGTAGCCGTGTAACGGCGGCGGAGCGGCGGGGGATTTCACCTTTCGCCGCCGCCGCCGATATATGGGGGCATGCGGGACGGTCGCGGGGGGATGGCGGCGGGACGGTACCGGAATGCAGTATAATTTCGCCATCGGTCGGCTCCGCGGGGAAGCCGCCGGCGCGCGCATTGTGCGCGTTCGGCGGATATGGTACGAGTAGAGCGGGCGCCCGGGATCCTCGGCGGCGGCGGTGCGAATGCCGTGCCCGCGCGGGTTCCGGCATCGCGGGACGAGGCGGATGAACGACCGCAACGGAAGATCGGCTGGGTTGAATCGAGATGCCGCGCACGGGTACCGCAAATCCGGACGACGGACTGATCGTCGAGGAGGCGAGGCCGAAGCTCAAGCGCCCGCCCCTATACAAGGTCGTGCTGCTGAACGACGACTACACGCCGATGGAGTTCGTCGTGCAGGTGCTGGAGCAGTTCTTCGCCATGGGACGCACCAAGGCGACGCAGATCATGTTGCACGTGCACACGCGCGGCAAGGGCGTGTGCGGCGTGTTCTCGCGCGAGATCGCCGAGACCAAGGTCTCACAGGTGAACGAATTCTCACGCCTGCACCAGCACCCGCTGCTGTGTACCATGGAGGAGGCGTGACGGACGCCTTCGCGCCCGTGGTTCGCGGCCGCCGGTGTAGTCGCCGCCGCGAGGCGTCTGCATGCGGGACGGCCCGCCCGTACGGGTCGACGTAGCCGATGAGGTAGAAGCCATGTTGAGCAAGGAGCTGGAATTCACCCTCAACCTCGCCTTCAAGGAGGCGCGGGACAAGCGGCATGAATTCATGACGGTGGAGCACCTGCTCCTGGCCCTGCTCGACAATCCCACCGCCGCCGAGGTCCTGCGCGCCTGCGGCGCCGACCTGGAGCGGCTGAAGAAGGATCTCGGCGGGTTCCTGGAGGAGACGACCCCCCTGCTCGCGCCCCACGACCCGCGCGAGACGCAGCCAACGCTCGCCTTCCAGCGGGTGCTGCAACGCGCCGTCTTCCACGTGCAGTCGGCCGGTAACAAGGAGGTGACCGGCGCCAATGTCCTGGTGGCGATCTTCAGCGAACAGGAGTCGCAGGCGGTCTATTTCCTCAACAAGCAGAACATCACGCGCCTGGACGTCGTCAACTACATCTCGCACGGCATCTCCAAGGTTCACGGCGAGGAGGATCCGCTCGCCGAAGGCCCCGAGGAGGAGGTCGGCACCGAGAACACGGCACGGCGTCCGCTGGAGAACTTCGCCACGAATCTGAATCAGCTCGCGCGCAAGGGCAAGATCGATCCGTTGATCGGGCGCCGGGCGGAGATCGAACGCACGATCCAGATCCTGTGCCGGCGGCGCAAGAACAATCCGCTCTTCGTCGGCGAGGCGGGGGTGGGAAAGACTGCGATCGCCGAGGGGCTGGCGAAGATGATCGTCGACGGTGAGGTGCCCGAGGTGCTCCGGGGCAGCACCATCTACGCCCTGGATCTGGGCACTTTGGTCGCCGGCACCAAGTATCGCGGCGACTTCGAGAAGCGGATCAAGAGCGTCCTTGCGCAACTGCGCAAGGAGCCGGGGGCGGTGCTGTTCATCGACGAGATCCACACCATCATCGGTGCGGGTGCGGCCTCGGGCGGGGTCATGGATGCGTCGAACCTGATCAAGCCGATGCTCGCCTCGGGCGAACTCAAGTGCATCGGTTCGACCACCTACCAGGAGTATCGCGGGATCTTCGAGAAGGACCGGGCTCTCGCGCGACGCTTCCAGAAGATCGACATCTCCGAGCCCACCGTCGAGGAGACGGTGCAGATCCTGCGCGGGCTCAAGAGTCGTTTCGAGGAACATCACAGCATCAAGTACTCGGTGCGCGCCCTGCGCGCCGCGGCCGAGTTGTCCGACCGCTACATCAACGACCGCCATCTTCCGGACAAGGCCATCGACGTGATCGACGAGGCCGGCGCCCGCCAGCGCCTGCAGCCGCCGTCGCGGCGCAAGAAGACCGTCGGGGTGGGGGATATCGAGGACATCGTCGCGCGCATCGCCCGTATCCCGCCCAAGAGCGTGTCGGCCTCCGACAAGGACGTGCTGCGCACGCTGGAGCGCGACCTGAAGATGGTCATCTTCGGCCAGGACCCGGCGATCGAGACCCTCGCCGCGGCCATCAAGATGGCCCGCTCCGGACTCGGCAATCCGCAGACGCCGATCGGCGCCTTCCTGTTCGCCGGCCCCACGGGCGTGGGCAAGACCGAGGTGACGCGCCAGCTCGCGCGCATCATGGGCATCGAGCTGGTCCGCTTCGACATGTCCGAATACATGGAGCGCCACACGGTGTCGCGTCTCATCGGCGCGCCGCCCGGCTACGTCGGTTTCGACCAGGGCGGGTTGCTGACTGAGGCAATTATCAAGCAGCCGCACGCCGTGCTGCTGCTCGACGAGATCGAGAAGGCGCACCCGGACGTCTTCAATCTGCTCCTGCAGGTGATGGATCACGGCACGCTCACCGACAACAACGGCCGCAAGGCGGACTTCCGCAACGTCATCCTGGTGATGACCACCAATGCGGGGGCCGAGCAGATGAGCCGCCCGTCGGTCGGGTTCACGCCCCAGGACCACAGCGCGGACGGTATGGAGATCATCCGCCGCACCTTCACCCCCGAGTTCCGCAATCGCCTGGATGCGGTGATCCAGTTCCGGGGGCTGGATGCAGCGACCATCGGGCATGTCGTCGACAAGTTCATCTACGAACTCGAGGCGCAACTGCAGGACAAGGGCGTCACGCTCGAGGTCGAAGCCGAGGCCCGTGCCTGGCTGGCCGAGCGCGGTTACGATCCGAAGATGGGCGCGCGCCCCATGGCGCGGGTCATCCAGGAGAACATCAAGAAGCCGCTGGCCGAGGAGTTGCTGTTCGGGCGCCTGTCCGGCGGCGGCCACGTCCGCGTCCGGCTCGAGGGCGAAGGACTCGGGTTTGCGATCGAGGAGGAGGCGGCGGTTCCCTGACCGCGGACCGCGCGGGCCTATTTCGTGCGGTAGACGATGCGCCCCTTGGTGAGATCGTAGGGCGTGAGCTGAACGGTGACCTTGTCGCCGGTGAGGATGCGGATGTAGTGCTTGCGCATCTTCCCCGAGATATGCGCGGTGACGGTGTGACCGTTCTCCAGTTCCACGCGGAACATGGTATTGGGCAAGGTCTCCACCACCGTGCCTTCCATCTCGATGTGATCTTCTTTTGCCATGATGACCCGCGGGTGCCGAGTGTCCGCCGTGCGGCGGCTCAGCGCGCCATTCTATTCGAAACGGCGGCGGGAACCAATACGTGCGCGCCGGTGCCGCCTGGGCAGGCCCGCGTGGATCATCGGCGGCCCCGCTCCCGGGGCGGCGGGGTCTCCTGCCAGGAGCCGTCGCGGTAGATCTCGAACGGCCGGAAATGCTGCTTGTAGCGCATTTTGTCGCACTCCGGGATCCAGTACCCGAGATAGACCCAGGGGTGGCCCTCGCGGCGCGCGGTCTCGATCTGGCGCAGGATGGCGAAGGTACCGAGACCGCGCGCGCGCGCCTCGGGCTCGAAGTAGGTGTAGACCGCGGACAGGCCGCGCTCGAGGTGGTCGACGACGGCGACCGCCATGAGGCGCCGGTCGCACCGGTACTCGTAGAAGCGGGTATCGCTCCACGCGCTGGTGAGGAAAGAGACGTAACGCTCGGGGTCGGGATCGTCCATTCCGCCGCCGGGGTGGCGGCGGCGGATATAGCGCCGATAGAGCCGGAAGTGCTCCTCGCGGAAGGCCGGTTCCACGACGCGCTCGCTGAGGTCGGCGTTGGCCGCCAGGCAGCGGCGCTGCGAGCGGTTCGGGCGGAAGCGGGCGATCGGGATGCGCATCGGAATGCAGGAGTCGCAACCCGGACAGGCGGGGCGATAGAGATACTGACCGCTGCGTCGGAATCCGTAGAGCGCGAGTTGGCTGTAGAGGCGGTTGCTCATGGTCGCGGTCGGGTCGGCGAACAGGGACATCGACCGGCGTTGCTCGAGGTAGCCGCACGCGCGCTCGGGGCTGGCGTAGAACGCCAACTCGCGCAGATCGACGGTCGGTTTCGGCGTACTCCCGGTCATCGCCTCCTCCGTTCCGCGGCCGGGGCGCCCGCGGCGCCCCGTCGCCTTCAGCGTATCACAGCGCGGGCGAGGCGTCGGCCGGCGTCCACGGAGGGGGGTGTCCCGGCTGTTCGCACCACCGGTCGAGGAGTTCGAGGAAGCGGCCGCGCGGCACCGCCTCGACGCCGAGGCGCTCCAGATGCGCGGAGCGGATCTGGGCGTCGATCAACCCGTAGCCCCAAACGCGCAGCGTGTGCGCCAGATGAACCAGGGCGACCTTCGAGGCGTCGCTGCGGCGGCTGAACATCGACTCCCCGAAGAACACGCGGCCGATGGCCACGCCGTAGAGCCCGCCGGCCAGTTCGTCCCCGTACCAGACTTCGACGGAATGGGCGGCGCCGAGGCGATGCAGACGCCCGTAGGCCGCCCGCATCTCCGGGGTGATCCAGGTCCCGTCCTGTCCGGCCCGCGGCTCGGCGCAGGCGCCGGTCACGGCGTCGAAGGCGCGGTCGAAGCTCACCCGGAACCGGCCGCGGCGCAGGGTCCGGCGCAGACTGCGCGAGACGTGCAGGCGCTCGGGGAACAGGACCGCGCGCGGATCCGGCGACCACCACAGGATCGGCTGTCCGGGCCCGTACCAAGGGAAGATTCCGTGGCGATAGGCGCGCAACAGGCGCTGCGGGGAGAGGTCGCCGCCGAAGGCGAGCAGGCCGTCGGGCTCGCGAAGTGCCTTGCGCGCATCGGGAAACGGCGCCAGGGGGTCGTCCGTATCGATCCACGGGAGGTTCAGGGACATCGCTCGATTCAGCCTGCGGCGCCGTTCAATACCCGTCCTTGTAGGGGCTGTGGGTCCGCATCTCGTGGATATAGTACGCGATGCCGTCGCGCTCGCGCTCGAGGTGGCGTCCGATGACGCGCCGGAACTCCGGGTGCGCGAGCCAGTGCATGGAATGCGTGGCGGTGGGCTCGAAACCGCGCCAGACCTTGTGTTCGCCCTGGGCGCCGGGCTCGAAGCGTTCCAGGCCGTTGCGGATCGCGTAGTCGATGCCCTGATAGTAGCAGAGCTCGAAGTGCAGGGCGTTGAAGGCTTCCTCGCAGCCCCAATGCCGCCCGTAGAGCACGCGGTCGGAACGCAGGCAGAGGGCGGCGGCGATGTCGCGCCCGCCGTGCGCGGCGAGCATCAGCACCACCCGGTCGCCGAGGGTGCGCCCGATCTCGCGGAAGAAGGCCGCGCTCAAAGTCGGGGGCCCGCCGTGGCGATGGAAGGTGTCCTCGTAGAGCCGGTGAAACAGTGCCCATTGCGCGTCGGAGACCTCCGCGCCGTGGACGACGCGCACCTCGACGCCCGCTTCGGCGACGCGGCGGCGTTCGCGGCGTACCTTCTTGCGCCGTTCGGCGCGGAAGACGGCGAGGAAGTCGTCGAAGTCGCGGTAGCCGCGGTTGCGCCAGTGGAACTGGCAGTCGGTGCGCGCGAGCAGGCCGCGGGCGGCGAGCGGCGCCTCGTCCGCGGTCGTGGTGAACAACCAGTGCAGGCCCGAGACCTCCAGCCGTTGCGCCTCTGCAAGGGCGGCATCGGCCAGTGCGGGGGCGACCTGCGCACGGCGCCCGGCCGCGGTCAGCAGGCGCGCGCCGGTGACGGGGGTATAGGGCACCGTCGAGACGAGCTTCGGATAGTAGGCGAGGCCGGCGCGGGCGTAGGCGTCGGCCCAGGCCCAGTCGAAGACGAATTCGCCGTAGGAGTTGTATTTCAGATAGAGCGGCGCGGCGCCGATCAGGCGGCCGTCTTCGTCTTCGCAGATCAGGTGGTGCGGCAGCCAGCCGAAGCGCGGGCCGAGACAGTCGTTGCGCTCCAGCGCGGCCAGGAATTCGTGGCGCAGGAACGGGTTTCCCTCCGCGTCGAGGTCGTTCCAGTCCGCGGCGGGTACCTCGTCGATGCCGGTGCAGACGCGGATCCTCATGACCGTCGCCGTACCCGGTCCGAGCGGGGCGGCGCCGCATCCGCCGCCGCGGTGAGGGATGCGCGTACGGGGACCTGCGGCCGGGCGCGGTGTGCCGCCCGTCGGCGGCCGGCTATCGGGACTCCTCGGCGTCGAGGAAGCGCTCGGCGTCGAGCGCGGCCATGCAGCCGAGGCCCGCGGCGGTCACCGCCTGCCGGTAGACGTGGTCGGCGACGTCGCCGGCGGCGAACACCCCGGGGATCTCCGTGGCCGTAGCGAAGCCGTCCGCACCGCCGCGCACCTTCAGGTAGCCGTGATCCATCGGAATCTGCCCGGCGAAGATCCCGGTGTTGGGCTTGTGGCCGATGGCGATGAACACGCCCTGCACCTTGAGGTCCTTCGTGCTCCCGTCGCGGACGTCCTTGATGCGCGCGCCGGTCACGCCCTGGTCGTCGCCGAGGACCTCGTCGAGCACGTGGTTCCATTCGATGCGTACCTTGCCGTCGCGCTCACGCGCGAACAGCCGTTCCTGGAGGATCTTCTCGGCGCGCAACTGGTCGCGCCGGTGCACGAGCGTGACCTCGGAGCAGATGTTGGCCAGGTAGAGCGCCTCCTCGACGGCGGTGTTGCCGCCGCCGATCACGGCGACCGGCTGGTCGCGGTAGAAGAAGCCGTCGCAGGTCGCGCACGCGGATACCCCGCGTCCCTTGAAGGCCTCCTCCGAGGGGATGCCCAGATACTGGGCCGATGCGCCGGTGGCGATGATCAGGGCGTCGCAGGTGAACGCGGTGGAGTCCCCCTCGAGCCGGAACGGGCGTTTGCTCAGGTCGGCCTTGTGGATCTGCTCGAAGACGATCTCGGTATCGAAGCGCCGCGCGTGCTCACCCATGCGCTCCATGAGCTGCGGTCCCTGCAGGCCCTCCTCGCCGCCCGGCCAGTTCTCCACGTCGGTCGTCGTCATCAACTGCCCGCCCTGTTCGACGCCGGTGACGAGGACCGGCTTGAGGTTGGCGCGTGCGGCGTAGATCGCGGCGGTGTAGCCGGCCGGACCGGAACCGAGGATCAGCAGGCGGCAGTGGCGGCTTTGGCTCATGTATAATCACTCCTCGATGGAATCGGCGAACGCGCGGCCGTGCCGGCCGTGCCCCTTTCGCACCAGCCGCATGCGCTCGCCCTGCGGATCCCGGGGAGACGGGGCGGGAATGGATGGAGCCGCTCCGGGTCGAAGTACGGGGAGGCGCCGCCGCCGGGATGCGCCGGGCAGGCTGATTGTACGGAATGGGCCGGATGGGGTAAACCGCAATGCGGATCGGGATTCCACGAGAGCGCAAGGTGCTCGAGGGCCGCGTCGGGCTCGTCCCCGAGGCGTGCGCGGAACTGGTCGCGGACGGACACTCGGTCCACGTCGAGCGCGGCGCGGGCGAGGCGAGCGGGTTCAGCGACGCGAGCTATCGTGCGTGCGGCGCCCGCATCGAGGACGACGCCGCGGCCCTGTACGCGGCGGCCGAACTGGTCGTCAAGGTCAAGGAGCCGGTCGAGGCAGACCTCGCGCTGTTGCGGCGCGAACAGCGGCTGTTCTGCTATCTGCACCTGGCGGCGAACCCCGCGCTCGCGCGGCGGCTGTGCGCGATCGGACTCACGGCGGTCGGCTTCGAGACGGTGGAGGCGGGCGGGACACTGCCGCTGCTCGCGCCGATGAGTGACATCGCCGGGCGCCTGTCGGTGCAGATCGGCGCCCACCTCCTGCACCGGCCGCAGGGCGGTAAGGGGATCCTCCTCGGCGGCCTGCCCGCGGTGGCCCGCGGGCATGTCGTGGTCGTCGGCGCGGGCGTGGCGGGGGGCGGCGCCGCCGCGGTGGCCGCAGCGCTCGGGGCCCGCGTGACGGTTTTCGACCGCCTGCGCGAGCGCCTCGCGGCGATGCGTGCGCTGGGCGCCAACGTCACCGCCCTCTATCCGTACCGCGATGCGCTGCAGGCGGCGGTGCGCGAGGCGGATCTCCTGGTGGGTGCGGTGCTGGTGACCGGACGGCGCGCCCCGCACGTCATCGATGCGGCCATGGTCGAGGCGATGGCCCCGGGCAGCGTGGTCATCGACATCTCGGTGGACCAGGGCGGCTGCATCGAGACCACGCGGGCGACCGACTACTCCGCGCCCACCTACGTCCACGCGGGGGTGGTGCATTTCGCGGTGACCAACATGCCGGGCGCGGTCCCGCGCAGCGCCTCCCAGGCGCTCTCGGCGGCCCTCATCCCCTACGTGCGCTCGATGGCCGGACCGGACTGGGAGGCGGATCCCGCGCTGCGGGCCGGGATCAATGTGCGGGACGGTGAAGTGGTTCACCCGGCCGTTCGGGAAGCGTTGTTATAATATCATTATTATAATATGTTATGAATTGATCTTCATATAAAGGTTGAACTAAGGTGGCGCAGGCGACACGAAAAAAGGCGGCCTCCGCGGCGGTCCTGCCGCAGGTCCACCGCGGCCTGCGCGAGGCGTCGTTGATCGTCCTGGTGGTGTTCGGGCTCTATCTGCTCATCGCACTGAGCACTTACAGCCCGGCGGATCCCGGCTGGTCGCACAGCGGGACCGGAGGTCCCGTGCGCAACTACGGCGGGATCGCGGGGGCGTGGTTTGCCGACATCTTCCTGTCCATGTTCGGCTATCTCGCCTACCTGTTCCCGGTGATGACGGCCTACAGCGGGTGGCTGGTCTTTCGCGAACGGTTGGGGGCCCGAGGCTTCGACGGGCGGCTGCTCGCGCTGCGTTGGGCCGGTTTCCTGCTCACCGTCGGTGCGGGCTGCGGGCTGGCGACGCTGCATGTCGCCCGCGGGCCGATCCCGCTGCCGCTGGACGCGGGCGGGATCCTCGGCGATCTGGTCTCGGCCTATCTGCTGCACGTCTTCGGCGGGGTGGGCGCGACCCTGCTGCTGCTTGCCCTGTTCCTGGCCGGGGTGACACTGTTCACGGGCCTGTCCTGGCTCGGTTTGATGGACCGGCTCGGGCGCGGGATCCTCGACACGCTCGATTTCCTCGCCATCCGCACCGCGCGCCTGCGCGAGGCATGGGCCACGCGGCGGCTGCGGCGCGAGCGCGAGCGCGAGCGCGAGGACGAGATCGTTCGCGAGCGCGCGGCCGGCGTCGCCCGCAGCAAACCGCGCATCGAACCGGTGATCGCGCGCGTGGAGCCGAGCCTGCGCGCCGAGCGCGAGCGCCAGGTCCCGCTGTTCGAGGACGTCGAGGATACGGATCTGCCCCCGCTGTCGCTGCTCGACGCGCCGGATCCGGATCCGGGCGGCTATTCCGACGAGGTCCTCGCGGCGATGTCGCGGCAGGTGGAGCTGAAATTGCGCGATTTCGGAGTCGAGGTCACCGTGGAGGCGGTGCACCCGGGGCCGGTGATCACGCGCTTCGAACTGCAGCCCGCCCCGGGCGTGAAGGTCAGCCAGATCTCCAATCTCGCCAAGGACCTCGCCCGCGCGCTGTCGACGGTGAGCGTGCGGGTCGTCGAAGTCATCCCGGGTAAGTCCGTGATCGGGCTGGAGATCCCGAACGAGTCGCGCCAGCTCGTGCGCCTCGGCGAGATCCTGCGCTCGGAGGACTACGACCGCAGCGGCGGCGCGCTCACCCTCGCGCTCGGCAAGGACATCGGCGGGCGGCCGGTGGTGGCGGATCTGGCGCGCATGCCGCACCTGCTGGTGGCGGGGACCACGGGATCGGGCAAGTCGGTGGCGCTCAACGCCATGCTGCTGAGCCTGCTCTACAAGGCGGGGCCGAAGCAGACCCGGCTCATCCTGATCGATCCGAAAATGCTCGAACTGTCGGTCTACGAGGGCGTCCCGCACCTGCTCACACCGGTGGTCACGGACATGAAGGAGGCGGCGAACGCGCTGCGCTGGTGTGTGGCGGAGATGGAGCGCCGCTACCGTCTGATGGCCGCGCTCGGGGTACGCAACATCGCCGGCTACAACCGCAAGGTGCAGGAGGCGATCGACGCCGGGACTCCGATCGCCGACCCGCTCTTCGAGACCGACCCCGCGGCGGACCCGCCGCCGACGCCGCCTACGCTGTCGCCGCTGCCGTTCATCGTCGTCGTCGTCGACGAGCTGGCCGATATGATGATGGTGGTGGGCAAGAAGGTCGAGGAGCTGATCGCCCGCCTGGCACAGAAGGCGCGCGCCTCCGGGATCCACCTGATCCTCGCCACCCAACGCCCCTCCGTCGACGTCATCACCGGGTTGATCAAGGCGAACATCCCGACGCGCATCGCCTTCCAGGTCTCCTCCAAGGTCGATTCGCGCACCATCCTCGACCAGATGGGGGCCGAGCAGCTCCTCGGCCACGGCGACATGCTCTACCTGCCGCCGGGCACGGGGCTGCCGGTGCGCGTGCACGGCGCCTACGTCGCCGACCACGAGGTGCACAAGGTCGTGGCCCGCCTGCGCGGGCAGGGCGAGCCGGAGTATTTCGAGGAGATCCTGCGCGAGCCCGAGGAGCGCGCGTCGGTGGGGGCGGCGGACGCGGGCGACGAATCCGACCCGCTCTACGATCAGGCCGTGCGCATCGTCACCGAGAGCCGCAAGGCGTCGATCTCGGGCGTGCAGCGCCGGCTGAAGATCGGCTACAACCGCGCCGCGCGCATGATCGAGGCCATGGAGCTGGCCGGTGTGGTCGGTCCGCTGCAGAGCAACGGCGCGCGCGAGGTCCTCGCGCCCCCGCCGCCGGAGGACGCATGAACGGTCTGTGGCGCGGGCTCGCGGGGCTGCTGCTGTTCGCCGGTGTGACGGCCGTTGCGGCGGCCGCCGCGCCGCCGCCCGCGGCCCATCGCCTGGAGGTCTTCCTCCATGGGCTCGAGCGGTTGCAGGCGGATTTCCGCCAGTCGGTCACGGACGATCACGGGCGGGTGCTCCAGCGCAGCCGCGGCACCCTGTACCTGGAGCGCCCGGACCGCTTCCGCTGGGATTACCGCAAGCCGGCCGAGCTGCTCGTCTCCGACGGGCGCAATCTGTGGTTCTACGACCGCGGCCTGGAGCAGATCACGGTGCGCCCGCTCGCGCGCGGTCTGGGGGACCTGCCCGTGGGACTGCTCGCGGGCACGCGCTCGGTGGAATCGCGTTTCCGGGTCACGGCCGCGGGCGCGGCCGACGGCCTGCACTGGCTCCTGCTGACCCCGCGCGAGAAGGGCGGCGGCTTCGAATGGATCCGGCTCGGCTTTCGCGGCGACCTGCTGGTGCGCATGGAACTGCGCGACAGCCTGGGGCAGACCACGCACATCGCGTTCAGTCACGTGCGCCGCAACCCGCCGCTCGCCGCCTCGCTGTTCCGGTTCACGCCGCCGCCGGGCGTGGACGTGGCCGGCACCCCCGCGCGGTGAGGCCGGCGACGGAGCCCGGGGCGATGAGTGCGCCCGCCGACGACTTCCGCCCGCTCGCCGACCGCCTGCGCCCGCGCGCGCTCGATGAGTTCGTCGGTCAGGCGCACCTGCTCGGAGCGGGCAAGCCGCTGCGCGAGGCGATCGCCGCCGGGCGCCTGTACTCGATGGTGCTGTGGGGGCCGCCCGGCAGCGGCAAGACCACCCTGGCGCGGCTCGCGGCCGGTGCCTGCGGGGCGGACTTCCGCCAGCTCTCCGCGGTGCTCGCGGGGGTGAAGGAGATCCGCCAGGCGGTGGAGGCGGCGCGCGCGGCGCGCGCCGTGGGCCGCCGCACGGTGCTGTTCGTCGACGAGGTGCATCGCTTCAACGTCGCGCAGCAGGACGCCTTCCTGCCGCACGTCGAGGACGGGACGCTGACCTTCATCGGCGCGACCACGGAGAACCCCTCGTTCGCGCTCAACAACGCGCTGCTCTCGCGGGCGCGGATCCATGTGCTCAAACCCCTGAGCGCGGCCGATCTGCGTGCCGTCCTCGACCGTGCGCTGGCCGATCCCGAACGCGGCCTGGGCGCGCGCGCCCTGCGCGTAGACGCCGCCGAGCGCGACGCGCTCGCCGCGGCCGCGGACGGCGACGCGCGCCGGGCGCTCAACCTGCTGGAGACCGCCGCCGACCTCGCGCGGCCCGCCGCGGGGGGCGCCTGGATCGACGCGGCGGTGGTGGCCGAGGTGGTCGCCGGCGGCGTGCGCCGATTCGACAAGGGCGGCGACGCCTTCTACGACCAGATCTCGGCCCTGCACAAGTCGGTGCGCGGATCGGACCCGGATGCGGCCCTCTACTGGCTTGCGCGCATGCTGGACGGGGGCTGCGATCCCTGTTACATTGCCCGGCGGGCGGTGCGCATGGCCTCGGAAGACATCGGCAACGCCGACCCCCGGGCGCTGGCGCTGGCGCTCGACGCCTGGGAGGTGCAGGAGCGGCTCGGCTCCCCCGAAGGGGAACTTGCGCTCGCGCAGGCGGTGGTCTACCTCGCCTGCGTCCCCAAGAGCAACGCGGTCTACGCCGCCTTCGAGGCGGCGACGGGCGACGCGCGCGCCCTGGGCTCGCTCGAGGTCCCGGCGCATCTGCGCAACGCGCCCACGCGGTTGATGAAGGACCTGGGCCACGGCAAAGGGTACCGGTATGCGCACGACGAGCCCGACGCCTACGCGGCGGGGCAGCGGTATTTCCCGGAGGAGATGGGCGAGCGGCGCTACTATCGGCCGGTCCCGCGCGGTCTCGAGATCCGCATCGGCGAGCGCCTGGCCGAACTGCGAGCGCGCGATCGCCGCGGGCGCGGATAGCCGCGGACAGGGAGGGAAGCGGGGATGATGCGCGTGCTCGCCATCGCCCTGGGGGGCGCCGCCGGGGCACTGTCGCGCTACTGGGTCTCGAACGCCGTGCATGCCCTGGCCGGGCGCGGCTTCCCCTACGGGACCCTGACGGTGAACGTCCTGGGGAGTCTGGTTATGGGCTTCCTGACGGTCCTGTTCCTCGAGCGGATGGACGTCGGTCCCGAGTGGCGGGCGGCGATCCTGATCGGCTTCCTGGGCGCATTCACCACCTTCTCGACGTTCTCCATCGAGACGCTCAACCTGATCGAATCGGCCCAATACCTCAAGGCCGGCGTGAACATGACGGTGAGCCTGGCCGCGTGCGTCGTCGCCGCGTGGCTCGGCGTGCTGGGAGGGCGGACGCTGTGAAGACGATCGACGTGACCATGGTGCGGATCTACGTCACCGAGGGCAACGGGCAGATGGAGCGCCTGCTGGCGAAGCTCCACGACGAGGAGAAGGTCCGCGGCGCGACCGTGTACCGGGCGGTGACCGGGTTCGGCCAGTCCGGGCGGGTGCACTCCTCGACACTGCTCGACATGTCCCTCGATCTGCCGCTGGTCCTGGAGTTCTTCGACGAGCCGGCGCGCACCGAACGGATCCAGGAGTATCTCTCGACCCTGGTCAAGCCCGGGCACATGGTGAGCTGGCCCGCGCGCGTGACCGTGGAGGACTGACGGCGTGCTCGACCCGCGCCTGTTGCGCGCCGATCCGCACGGCTGCGCCGAACGGCTGGCCACGCGCGGGTACCGGCTCGACGTCGAGCGGCTCGCGGCGCTGGAGGAGCGGCGCAAGGCGCTGCAGACGCGCACCCAGGAGCTGCAGAACGAACGCAACCGCAACGCCAAGTCGATCGGCCGGGCCAAGGCCGAGGGCCGCGACCTCGCCCCGCTGCTCGCGCAGGTCGAGGGCCTGGGTGCGGAACTCAAGGCGGTCGAAGCGGAGCTGGGGGCGGTGCTCGCCGAGCTCGAGGCACTGCAGCTCACCATTCCCAACCTCCCGCACGCGTCGGTGCCGGTGGGTCCCGACGCGGGCGCCAATCGCGAGGTCCGGCGCTGGGGGGAGCCGCCGCGCTTCGAGTTCGAGGCGCGCGACCACGTGGACCTCGGTGCGCGCCTGGGCGGGATGGACTTCGAGGCCGCCGCGCGCATCAGCGGCGCGCGCTTCGTGGTGCTGCGCGGCGTCCTGGCGCGCCTGCAACGCGCGCTCACCCAATTCATGCTCGATCTGCATACGCGGAGCCACGGCTACACCGAAGTCTACGTGCCCTATCTGGTCAACGCGACGAGCCTGCGCGGGACCGGCCAGCTCCCCAAGTTCGAGGAGGATCTCTTCGCCGTTCGCGGCGACGCCGGGCTCTATCTGATCCCCACCGCCGAGGTCCCGGTGACCAACCTGGCGCGCGAGCGCATCTTCGAACCCGGGGACCTGCCGTTGCGCTACGTCTGTCACACCCCGTGCTTCCGCAGCGAGGCCGGGGCCTACGGCAAGGACACGCGCGGGATGATCCGCCAGCACCAGTTCGAGAAGGTGGAGCTGGTGCAGGTGGTGGCCCCGGAGGAATCCTACGCGGCGCTCGAGGCCCTCACGGACCACGCCGAGGCGGTACTGCAGGCCCTCGAGCTGCCCTATCGCACCGTCGCCCTGTGTACCGGCGATCTCGGCTTTGCGGCCGCGAAGACCTACGACCTCGAGGTCTGGTTCCCGGCGCAGGGGACCTACCGCGAGATCTCCTCGTGCAGCAACTTCGAGGCGTTCCAGGCGCGCCGCCTGCAGGCGCGCTGGCGCAACCCCGCCACCGGCAAGCCCGAGCCGGTCCATACGCTCAACGGCTCGGGGCTTGCCGTCGGGCGCACGCTCGCGGCGTTGCTCGAGAATCACCAGCAGGCGGACGGCGCGGTGCGCATCCCCGCGGCGCTGCGCCCGTATCTCGGGGGGCTCGATCGCATCGGGCCCCCGGCCTGAGGCCGGCGCGCGCCGGCGCCCGCGGGGACCGGCCGGTGGCGGCGGCGCGGATTACGGGACTGATCCTCGCCGGTGGACGCGCCCGGCGCCTGGGCGGGCGCGACAAGGGGCTGGTCGCGGTCGCCGGCCGCCCGCTGGTGGCGCACGTGCTCGCGGCGTTGCGCCCGCAGACGCAGTCGGTGCTGATCAGCGCCAACCGCAACCTGGATCGCTATCGCGAATTCGGGGCACCGGTCCTCGTCGACGCGGTGGCGGACTTCGCCGGCCCGCTCGCCGGCATCGCCCGCGGTCTGGCCGCGGCGCCGACGCCTCTGGTGCTGTGCGTCCCCTGCGACGCGCCCCTGCTGCCCGCGGATCTCGCGCAACGGCTGGCCGCGGGGCTCGCCGGGGCCGGGGGACGGCGGCGGGCGCTGGCCGTGGCGCACGACGGGAGCCGGCGTCAGCCGCTGTTCGCGCTGCTGCGGCGCGATCTGCAGGCGGACCTGGAGGCGTGGATCGCCGGCGGCGGGCGCCGCGTGGGGGACTGGGTCGCGCGGCTCAATCCGGTGGAGGTGGACTTTTCGGATCGCGCCGCGGCGTTTCTCAACGTCAACACGCCCGCCGACCTCGCGTGCGTCGCGGGGCGGTTGTCGCACACGCCGCCAACCCGCTGATCCGCGGCTGCCACGCCCAGAAAGGATGCGCCGGTGCGCGTGAGCGCACGGCTTTGGTGCGCACGGCGCGCGGCGGCGGATCCGATCGACCGCCGTGGGCCGCTTGTGCACAGGGTTTTCCGGTCCGGGGGTCCTCTGGCACGCGGTTTGCTCAGGGCCTGTCCGGGGAGGGTGCCTCGGGCGGCGGACCGGCAGGTGTCGCCGTCCGGACGCGACGCGCGCACGCGCCGTCGGCGCCGACTGTGCGGCACCCGCCCCCAAAGCGACGAACGAGGGCGGGATCCCCGGCGGTCCCGGAATTCCTATGCGGGTACTGCTGGTCGAGGCCGAGACGCCGCGCGCCGCGGGACTGGAAGGCAGCCTGCGGGCGGCCGGCCATACCGTCGTCGGACGCGCGCGCCCGGGCGACGATCTCCTCGAGTGCGTCGCCGCCCTGACCCCCGACGTCATCATCGTCGACATCGAATCCCCGGACCGCGACGTCCTCGAGTCGATGCGCTCGGTGAGCCGCGACCGGCCGCGTCCGATCGTCATGTTCACGGGGGAGCGCGACGGCGACCGCATCCGCGAGGCGATCCGGGCCGGCGTGAGCGCCTATGTCGTCGACGGCCTCGATCCGGGGCGGGTGCAGCCGATCCTGGACGCGGCGGTCGCGCGCTTTCGCGAGTTCGAGTCCCTGCGCCGCGAGCGCGACGAGGCGCGCGGCCGGCTCGAGGAGCGCAAGACGATCGAGCGCGCCAAGGGGATCCTGATGTCGCAGCGGGGCATGGGCGAGCAGCAGGCCTACGACGCCCTGCGCAAGGTCGCCATGGACCGCAACCTGCGCCTCGTCGAGGTTGCGCGCAGCGTCATCGCCGCCGCGGACCTGCTCGGATGATCCCCGCGCCGCGCCCCCGGTTGGTGCGCGCCGCGGGCCCGGGCACCGTTGCGGTGCCCGGCGGCGGCGCGGGCCTGGCGTAACTGCCTGTTTGCAGGAAGGCGTGCGGCTGGCACGCGATTTGCTGGATCTTCGCGACGGGATCGTCATCCGATCCCGTGCGGCGGCCGGGCAAGGGCGTCCGGCCGCGGGGACAAAGGCGTCCGGAAACCCCCGCGGGCGGGGGGGAACGGGCGCCTTATTCATTTGCGGGACGGCTGCGGGCCGACGCGGGGTGAGCGCGATGCGGGACGAGGACGGACGCGACACGGGACACGGCGGGGCGGACGGGGGGCCTGCGGACCCGGTGCCGCGCAACGGTGCCGACCGCTGCGCCGCGGTGCCCGCGACGTGGCTGCGGGCCGCCGCCTACCGCGGCGAGGGGGCCGGGCCCGAGAAGCCCCGGCTGGTGCTCGGCATCGTCCCGCTCACCGACTGCGCCCCGCTGGTGGTCGCGCGGGAGAAGGGCTTCTTCCGGGCCCACGGCCTGGAGGTGACCCTCTCGCAGGAGCCGTCGTGGGCCAACATCCGCGACAAGGTCGCCGTCGGTCTGCTCGACGGGGCGCAGATGCTCGCGCCCATGCCGCTGGCGGCAAGCCTCGGGATCGGCGCGCTCGATACGCCGATGTGCACGGCCTGCACGCTCGACTTGAACGGCAACGCGATCACCGTGTCCAACGCGCTCCATGCGCGCCTGTGCGCGGCCGATCCCGAGGCGATGGCGCAGCGGCCGGTTTCGGCGCGCGCACTGCGGCGGGTCATCGAGGCCGATCGTCGCGCCGGGCGCGCGCGCCTGACCTTCGCCCAGGTCTTCCCGACCTCGACGCACAACTATCAGCTCCGCTACTGGCTGGCCTCGGCGGGGATCGATCCGGACCGCGACGTGCGCCTGACGGTGGTGCCGCCGCCGCGCATGGTGGCCCACCTGGAGGCGGGGCACATCGACGGCTATTGCGTCGGTGAGCCGTGGAACACCCGTGCCGTGCAGGCCGGCCTCGGGCAGGTCCTGATCACCAGCTACGAGCTGTGGAACAACAACCCGGAGAAGGTCTTCGGGGTGACCCGGGCGTGGGCCGAACGCCATCCCGAGACGCACCGCGCCGTGGTCATGGCGCTGCTGGAGGCCAACGCCTGGCTCGATCGGCCCGAGAACCGCCTCGAGGTGGCACGGCTCATCGCCGTCCCGCACTATGTCGACGCGCCCCCGGAGTCGGTGTCGCCTTCGCTGACCGGGGCGTTTCGCTACGGGCCGCAGGGGCCGGTCGCCGCGCAGGCGGACTTCAACGTCTTCTTCCGCTACGCCGCCACGTACCCGTGGCCCAGCCATGCGCTGTGGTTCCTCTCGCAGATGATCCGTTGGGGGCAACTCGACCGTCCGGTGAATCTCGAAGCGGTCGCGCGCGAGGTCTACCGCGCCGATCTCTATCGCGAGGCGGCGGCGGCGCTGGGTGTCGCGTATCCGACCGTGGACGTCAAGCCCGAAGGGGTCCACGCCGCGGGCTGGACCCTGCACGGGGCCACCGCACCGATCGCGATGGGTGCGGACCGGTTCTTCGACGGGCGGGTCTTCGATCCGCGGCGCCCGCTCGAGTACCTGGGGCAGTTCGAGGTCCATCACGCGCGCCTGAGCGCCGCGGCCCTGGCCGGGGCCAACGATTGATCGACGCGCCGGTACGGTCCGGCGCCGGGAGGGTTCAAAGATGTCCGAGCGCGAAAAACTGGTGGTGATCGGCAACGGAATGGCGGGGATGCGCACCGTCGAAGAATTGCTCGCGCTGGCGCCGGATCGCTATCGCATCACGGTGTTCGGCGCCGAGCCGTGCGGAAACTACAACCGCATTCTGCTCTCGCCCGTGCTCGCCGGGGACAAGGGCCTGCAGGACATCCTGCTCAACGACCTCGACTGGTACGCCGAGCGCGGGATCACCCTGCACGCCGGGCGCGAGGTCACCGCGATCGACCGCGCGCGCCGGCGCGTGCGCGCCGCCGACGGCACCGAGGCGCCCTACGACCGGCTGCTGCTGGCGACGGGCTCGCTCCCCGTGGTCCTGCCGCTGCCCGGGGCCGACCTGGACGGGGTGGTGACCTTCCGCGACATCGCCGACGTCGAGCGGATGCTCGCGGCCGCGGCGGGCGGGCGGCGCGCGGTGGTCATCGGCGGGGGGTTGCTCGGACTCGAGGCGGCCAACGGCCTCGGCCGGCGGGGGATGGAGGTGACCGTGGTGCACCTGGCGCAGTCGCTGATGGAGCGCCAGCTCGACGCCCCCGCGGCCGCGCTCCTGCGCCGGTCGCTGGAGGCGCGCGGGCTGCGGATCCTGCTGGAGGCGCAGACCGAGGCGCTGCTCGGCGCGGAGCGGGTGCGCGCGGTGCGGCTCGCCGACGGGCGCGAGCTGGAGGCGGATCTGGTGGTGATGGCGGTGGGTATCCGTCCCAATATCGCGCTCGCCCGCGACGCCGGCCTGCACTGCGAGCGCGGGGTGGTGGTCGACGATACGCTGCAGACCTTCGATCCGCGGATCTACGCGGTCGGGGAATGCGCGCAGCACCGCAAGACCACCTACGGCCTGGTCGCTCCGCTGTTCGAGCAGGCGAAGGTCTGCGCCAACCACCTGGCCTTCGTCGGGTGCACCCGCTATACCGGCTCGGTGACCTCGACGCGGCTCAAGGTCACCGGCGTGGAGCTGTTCTCCGCCGGCGATTACCTGAATGCGGAGGGTGGAGACGAACTCGTCTACCAGGACCCGGCCGGCGGCATCTACAAGAAGGTGGTGGTGCGCGGGAACCGGGTGAGCGGGGCGGTCCTCTACGGGGATTCGAGCGACGCGAGCTGGTACTTCCAGCTCATGCGCGAGGGGACCGACGTCGGGGAGATCCGCGAGCGGCTGCTCTTCGGGCAGGCCCATGTCGGCGACGCGGGCCACGGCGGTGCCCATGCCGTCGCCGCGATGGACGACGCCGCCGAGGTGTGCGGCTGCAACGGCGTGTGCAAGGGGGAGATCGTCCGCGCGATCACGAGCAAGGGGCTGTTCACCCTCGAAGAGGTGCGGGCCCATACCAAGGCCTCCAGCTCGTGCGGCTCCTGCACCGGGATCGTGGAGCAACTGCTGGCGCTGACGCTCGGGGGGGACTATTCGGCCCCGGAGGTGAAACCGCTGTGCGGCTGCACCGGGTTCACCCACGAGGAGGTCCGGCGCGCCATCGCCGAAAACGGGCTCAAGACGCTGCCCGAGACGATGCGCTTCCTCGAATGGCGCAACCCCGACGGCTGCCAGGCCTGTCGCCCGGCGCTGAACTACTATCTGCTCTGCGCCTGGCCCGGGGAGTACCGCGACGACGGCCAGTCGCGCTTCATCAACGAGCGCGCCCACGCCAACATCCAGCGCGACGGGACCTACTCGGTCGTGCCGCGTATCTGGGGCGGGGTGACCTCACCCGCGGAACTGCGCGCGATCGCCGACGTGGCCGAGCGCTTCGAGGTGCCGGCGGTGAAGCTGACCGGCGGCCAGCGCATCGACCTCCTCGGCGTGCCCAAGGAGCGGCTCCCGGCCGTGTGGCACGCGCTGAACCAGGCGGGCCTGGTCTCGGGTCACGCCTACGGCAAGGCGGTGCGCACGGTGAAGACCTGCGTCGGCTCGGAGTGGTGCCGCTTCGGCACCCAGGATTCGACCACGTTGGGCATCCGGATGGAGAAGCTCTGCTGGGGGGCATGGACGCCCCACAAGGTGAAGATGGGCGTCTCCGGCTGTCCGCGCAACTGCGCCGAGGCCACGATCAAGGACCTCGGCGTCATCGGGGTGGACTCGGGTTGGGAGATTCAGGTCGGCGGCAACGGCGGGGTCAAGGTGCGCGCGACGGAGTTGCTGTGTCGGGTGAAGACAATGGAAGAAGTATTGGAATATACAGGCGCTTTCCTGCAGCTTTATCGCGAGGAGGCGCGCTATCTCGAGCGCACCGCCCCGTGGATCGAGCGCGTCGGCCTGGCCTACGTGCGCCGCCGCCTGGTCGAGGAGGACGACGGGCGCCGGGCGCTGTACGCGCGCTTCCTCGACTCGCAGCGCCGCGCGCAGTCGGACCCGTGGGCGGAGCGGGCGCAGGCGCCGGCGCACACCGGCGAGTTCCTGCCCCTGGCGCGAGTCGGTTGAGGGCGGGGGTATGAACGAACCGGTACGGGAACGGGTGACGGCGGCGGTGGGGGCGGACCCCGCGTGGGTGGGGATCGGGCCGCTCGCGGCGATCCCGGTGCGCGGGGCCCGGGTGGTCCAAGGCCCCGGGGGCGACATCGCCGTGTTCCGCACCTCCGACGACCGTGTGTTCGCGCTGCTGGACCGCTGCCCGCACAAGGGCGGTCCGCTCTCGCAGGGCATCGTCTTCGACTGCCGCGTCGCCTGCCCGCTGCACAACTGGGTGATCGACCTGGAGGCGGGGGCGGCGTGCGCGCCGGACGAGGGGCGGGTGCCGCGCTTTCCGGTGCGCGTGGAGGACGGGATCGTCTATCTCGACCTGCGGGGGCGGCCGGAACCATGAGCGCGGCGGTCCCGGGCCCGGAGCCGGTACGCACCACCTGTCCGTACTGCGGGGTCGGCTGCGGGCTGCGGGTGACGCGGGGCGCGGACGGCTCGGTGGCGGTGCGCGGGGATCCGGATCACCCCGCCAATCGCGGGGCGCTGTGCTCCAAGGGCACGGCCCTGGCGGACACGCTCGACGACGACACGCGCCTGCTCCATCCGGAGATCGAGGGTCGGCGCGTCGCCTGGGACGAGGCCCTGGATCATGTCGCCCGGCGCCTGCACGCGGTGCGCGCGGCGCACGGGCCCGACGCGATCGCCTTCTATGTCTCCGGACAGCTCCTGACCGAGGACTACTACGTCGCCAACAAGCTGATGAAGGGATTCCTCGGCGCGGCGAACATCGACACGAACTCGCGCCTGTGCATGTCCTCGAGCGTCGCCGCGCACCAGCGCGCCTTCGGCGCCGATATCGTCCCCGGCTGTTACGAGGATCTCGAGGAGGCGGAGCTGGTGGTCCTCGCGGGCTCCAACGCGGCGTGGTGCCACCCCGTGCTGCACCGGCGCCTGCGCGGCCGCGACGGCGGGCGCACGCTCGTGGTGATCGATCCGCGCCGCACGGCGAGCTGCGAGGACGCCGCTCTGCATCTGGCGCTGCGACCGGGCACCGACGCGGTCCTGTTCAACGGGCTGCTCGCCCATCTCTTCGCGCACGGCGCGGTGGATCACGGCTTCCTCGAGGCGCACGCCGAGGGCTGGGCGGCGAGTCTGGAGGCGGCGCGGGCCTCGGCGCCCTCGATCCCGGCCGTGGCGCGCGCCTGCGGCCTGGAGGAGGAGGCGGTGGCGCGGTTCTTCCACCTGTTCGCGCGCACCGAGCGCACGGTGACCGTGTACTCGCAGGGCATCAACCAGTCGAGCAGCGGCACCGACAAGGTCAACGCGATCCTCAACTGCCACCTCGCCACCGGGCGCATCGGGCGCCCCGGGATGGGTCCGTTCTCGGTCACCGGACAACCCAATGCCATGGGCGGGCGCGAAGTGGGCGGGCTCGCCAATCAACTCGCCGCGCACATGTCGCTCGAGCGGGCGGAAGACGTCGAGCGGGTCGCCCGGTTCTGGGACGCCCCGGCGATGGCGCGCGGGCCCGGGTACAAGGCGGTCGACCTGTTTGCGGCGATCGCCGCGGGGCGGGTGCGCGCGGTCTGGATCATGGCGACCAACCCGGTGGTGAGCCTGCCGGACGCCGAGCGCGTGCGCCGCGCCCTGGCCGGCTGCGAGCTGGTAGTGGTCTCGGACTGCGTGCGCGATACCGATACCGGCGCCCTGGCGCACGTCCGGCTCCCTGCAGCCGCGTGGGGCGAGAAGGACGGCACGGTGACCAATTCGGAGCGCCGCATCTCGCGCCAGCGGCCGTTCCGCGACCCGCCCGGCGAGGCGCGCCCGGATTGGTGGATCGTCACCGAGGTGGCCCGCCGGATGGGCTACGCCGCGCACTTCCCCTATCGCAGGCCCGACGAGATCTTCCGCGAGCACGCGCGGCTGTCCGCCTTCGAGAACGAGGGGCGGCGTGCGTTCGACCTCGGTGCGCTCGCCGGGATCGACGCCCGTGGCTACGACGCGCTCGAGCCGGTGCAGTGGCCGGTGAACGCGCAACACCCGCGCGGGGCGACGCGGTTGCTCGGCGACGGTCGCTTCTATACCCCATCGGGCCGCGCGCGGCTGATCCCGGTCACTCCGCGCGCCCCGGTGCACGCCCCGGAACCGGGGCGCTTCCCGCTCGTGCTCAACACCGGGCGCGTGCGCGACCACTGGCACACGCTCACCCGCACCGGGCTTTCGGCGCGCCTGAGCGCGCACACCGCCGAGCCGTTCGCGGAGTTGCACCCGCGCGACGCGGCCCCGCGCGGCATCCGCGACGGCGCGCTGGTGCGCGTGCGCTCGCGCTGGGGGACGATGCTCGCGCGCGCCCGTGTCGGTGCGGGGGCGGCGGCGGGGAGCGTATTCGTGCCGATGCACTGGAGCGAGGCCTTCGCCCGCAACGCGCGCGTCGGGGCCGTGGTCAACCCGGTCGTCGATCCGCTCTCCGGCGAGCCGGAATTCAAGCACACCCCGGTCGAGGTCCAACCGTACACGGCCGCCTGGTACGGGTTCGCGCTCGTGCGCGCACTCCCCGACGCGGCTGCGGCCTTCCCGGGGGCGGATTACCGGGTGCGGGTCCGCGGCCGCGGGCACTGGCGGCTGGAACTCGCCGGCGGGCGGGTTCCGGCGCCGGACTGGGCCGCCTGGGCGCGCGAGGGCCTCACAGCGGGCGTCGACGGCGGGGAGTGGATCGAATACCGGGATGCGGCCGGGGGGCGCTATCGCGCCGCCTGGCTGCGTGAGGGCCGCCTCGAGGGCTGCGTGTTCGTGGGTCCCGGCCCCGACCTCCCGCCGCGGGAGTGGCTCGGCAGGCTGTTCGAGCGCCCGGCACTCGACGGGGCCGAGCGCCTGCGGCTGCTGGCCGCGGGACCGTCCGCCGGGGGGGACGCGGATCGTTGCGTATGTGCCTGTTTTCAGGTCGGTCGGGAGGCTCTGACGGCGGCGGTCCGGCGCGGGCTGCGCACGCCCGAGGCGCTCGGCGCCGCCCTCGGGGCGGGTACGGGCTGCGGCTCCTGCGTGCCCGAACTCAAGGCCCTGATCGCCGGGACCGCGGCCGGCGCGCAGCGGGAGACCCCGCGCGGCGCGGGCTGAACGCCTGCCCGTCGGGCGGCGTACTGAGAACGGGGTATTTCCATCGCCCGAGGGATCGGCGAAACTGGCCCCATCGTGATGGATTATCTGCCGATCTTTATGCAGGTCCGCAACCGCCCGTGCCTCGTGGTCGGGGGCGGCGAGGTGGCCGCACGCAAGGCGGGGCTGCTGTTGCGCGCCGGGGCCGAGGTGACCGTGGTCGCCCCGCGGCTCGGGCCGACGCTGGCGGCGATGGCGTTGCGCCGGGAGGTGCGCCAGGAGGCGCGCGGATTCGAGCCGGCGGACCTCGACGCGGAATGGGCCGTGGTGATCGCGGCGACCGACCGCGCCGAGGTCAACCGTCGCGTCTCGGAGGAGGCGCGCGCGCGCAACCTCCCGGTCAACGTCGTCGATCGACCGCAATTGTGCACCTTCGTCATGCCTTCGATCATCGACCGCTCGCCCGTGCAGGTGGCGGTCTCCACCGGCGGGACCTCGCCGGTGCTGGCGCGGCTGCTGCGGGCGCGGCTGGAGACCCTGATCCCCTCGGCCTATGGTCAGCTCGCGCGCCTCGCCGAGTCGTTCCGCGCGCGTGTGCGCAGCCGCATCCCCGACGGCACCAGCCGGCGCCGCTTCTGGGAACGCGTGCTGCAGGGCCCGGTGGCGGAGGCGATGCTCGCGGGCCGGGAGGAGGAGGCGCGCCGCGGTCTGGAACGGGAGCTGGCGCAGGCCGGCGCGGATCCGCGCCCGCGCGGCGAGGTCTACCTCGTGGGCGGCGGGCCGGGCGATCCGGACCTGCTCACGTTCCGGGCCTTGCGCCTGATGCAGCAGGCCGACGTCGTCGTCTACGACCGCCTGGTCGCACCGGAGGTGCTCGACCTGGTCCGCCGCGACGCCGAGCGCATCTACGTGGGCAAGGAGCGCGACCACCACGTGGTGCCGCAGGAGGAGATCAACCGCCTGCTCGTACGCCTGGCGCGCGAGAACAAGCGCGTCCTGCGCCTCAAGGGCGGCGATCCGTTCATCTTCGGGCGCGGGGGCGAGGAGATCGACACGCTGGCCGAGGAGGGCATCCCCTTTCAGGTCGTTCCCGGGATCACGGCCGCCTCGGGCTGCGCGGCCTACACCGGCATTCCGCTGACCCACCGCGACTACGCCCACTCCTGCATCTTCGTCACCGGCCACCTCAAGGACGATTCCATCGACCTCGACTGGGACGGGTTGGTGCGGCCCGATCAGACCGTGGTGTTCTACATGGGCGTGCGCGGGGCCCCGGTGATCTGCCGGGAACTCGTGGCCCACGGGATGCCCGCGGCGACGCCGGCGGCGGTCGTCCACCGCGGCACCACTATCCACCAGCGCGTCTATACCGCCACCCTGGAGACGCTGCCGGCGTTGCTGGAGGATCGCGAGATCCGTCCGCCCTCGCTGCTCATCGTCGGCGAAGTCGTGCGCCTGCACGAGAAACTCGACTGGTTCCGCCCGCCCGCACCGCCGGCGGCGGGATCGGGAGACGGGGACGCCGGTGACAGCGCGGCGTCGGCCTGAGGCGATCCCGACGACGGGTGCGGCGCCCCGGACTTCCGTTATGATCTGTTAGGATCGGGGGGGTGGGTCCACACCGGGGAACGCCCTATCCGGGGAGGCATATGTCGAGTTCGCCGCCTGCGCCCGCGGCCGGCGCGCAACGCCGCCCCGGCGATCCGTCACCGCCGCCGGGCAACGAGGCCTACGGGCGGGCGCGCCTGCGTACCTTCGCCGACCTCGGACTGTTCACGCTGGGGGTGCTCTACACCCTGTATCTGGCGCGGCCGGTCCTCGTCCCGATGCTGCTCGCGCTGTTCCTGCGCATGCTGTTCATTCCCGCCGCGCGGGCGCTGCGCCGCTACGGCGTGCCCTACGGCCTCGGCGCCGCGATCATCGTGGCGGGACTCTCGGTGCTGCTCGGGTCCGGGGCCTACGGCCTGTCGGGGCCGGTGGCGAGCTGGGTGGCGCGGTTGCCGGAGACGGTCGCGAAGATCGAGCAGGAGGCGCGGGACCTGCGCGCCCCGCTGGCGAAAGTCAAGCGCGCGGTGGACGCGGTGGACAGCGTGTTCACCTTCGGCGCCGCGGGCGGGGCGCGGACCGTGGCCGTGGCGCGTCCGGGGATCGGGGCGATGCTGGTCACGGGCACGCCGAAGCTGGTCTTCGACCTGGTGATCGTTCTGGCGTTGCTCTTCTTCCTCCTCGCCTCGGGCGACGTCTTTTTGGACAAGCTGGTGGGCGTGCTGCAACGCGAGGCCGACAAACGCCGCGCCGTCGAGATCGCGCGCAGCATGGAGCGCCAGATCGTGCGCTACGTGGTGGTCAAGACCGTGATCAACGCCGGCCTCGGCCTGGTCGTGGCGGGGGTCATGTATCTCATGGGCATGCCGGATCCGGCCCTGTGGGGGTTCATGGTGGCCGTGCTGAACTACATGCCCTATCTCGGCGCGGCCGTGAGCGCGGTGGTGCTCGCGGCGGTCGCCCTGGTGAGTTTTCCGGACCTCGGCCAAGCCTTGCTGGTACCCGCGGTGTTCATCGGGCTCGCCACCGTCGAGGGGCAGCTCGTCACGCCCGCCGTGCTGGGGCGGCGGTTGGAGATCAACCCGGTGGTGGTCTTCGTCGCCATGGTGTTGTGGGGGTGGATCTGGGGCGTCACGGGCGTGCTGCTGGCGGTGCCGATCACGGTATCGGCCAAGATCGTGTGCGACCACGTCACGGCCCTGCGGCACGTGGGCGAATTCCTGGGACGCTGAGGGGGCTCCCGCGACGGGGCACCGGAGAAGGGATGGCGCTGCGATTCGCACAGATCGACGTGTTCACCACCGAACCCCTGCAGGGCAATCCCGCGGTGGTCGTGTTCGATGCCGGCGCGCTGCCCGCGGCGACCATGCAGGCGCTGGCGCGCGAGATGAACGTTTCCGAGACGGTGTTCCTGTCGCCCGCGCGCCACGCAGAGGCCGACTACCGGCTGCGGATCTTCACGCCGCGCAGCGAGCTGCCCTTCGCCGGCCATCCCACGATCGCCGCCGCGCACGCGTGGCTGCAGGAGCGGGCGATCGCGATCTCCGCCCCGCGGACGCTGCGCCAGGAGTGTGGCATCGGCGTCATCCCGGTGGCGGTCGAACCGGGTGCGGACGGCCCGTTCTTCCGTGTGCGGCAGGTGACACCCGAGTGGTTCGACGTGGCACTCTCGCGCGAGCAGTGCGCCGCCATGCTCGGGTGCCGGTACGGAGACCTGCCGGAGCTGCCGCTGCAGGTGGTGTCGACCGGCGTGCGCTGGCTGGTCGTCCCGCTGGCCTCTCCCGAAGTGGTCGCGACGTTGCGTCCCGACCCGGTGGCGATCGAACGCCACTGTCGTGAGATCGATGCGGTCGGGCTCACCGCGTTCGCCTGCCTCGGGCCGCTACCGCGGGACGGCGTGCGTGTGCGCTCCTTCGCCCCCGGCGAAGGCGTCCCGGAGGATCCGGTCTGCGGTTCCGGAAACGGCTCCGTGGCGGCCTACGTCGCCCGTTTCCTGGCGCGCGGCGCGCAGGCGATCGAGTACGTGGCGCAGCAGGGGGCGGAGGCGGGACGGCCGGGCCGGGTCCGGGTGCGGGCCTGGCGCGACGCCGACGCGGTGTGGTCGATCGAGATCGGGGGCCATGCGGTCCGCGTCCTCGAAGGCACGCTGCTGCTGCCGGGCTGAGCCGTCCGCTGGCGCGGCGGCTTGCATCCCGGGGCCCGCTTCAGTACCGTCGCCGTGTCCGCCGCCTGACCGCCGCCCATGAGCGCCCACATCCGCTATACCGACACCCCGCACAAGGATCGCGACGACGTGCGCAACCTGCGCCGTCTTTCCCCCTACCTCTGGGAGTATCGGGGGCGGGTCCTGGCGGCGCTCGGGTTCCTCGTCTTCGCGCGCGGCGCCGCGGTCGGGGTACCGATTCTGCTCAAGTACATCGTCGATGACCTGAACGCAGGGAGAAACCGCATTGCGGCGTTGCCGCTCGCCCTGCTGCTGGGTTACGGCGCCCTGCGTCTGGTCGGGTCGCTGTTCAACGAGTTGCGCGATACCGTATTCGCCCGCGTGCGCTACCGCGCGATGCGGCGCCTGTCGATCCGCGTGCTCGATCACCTGCACTCCCTGGCGCTGCGTTTTCACCTCGAGCGGCGCACCGGGGCGATCTCGCGCGATCTGGAGCGCGGCACCCGCAGCGTCAGCTCGCTGCTCAACTACATGGTCTTCAACCTGCTGCCTACGGCCGTGGAGGTCGCACTGGTGGTCGGGATCCTGCTGGCGCACTACGACGTGATGTTCACGGTGGTCACGCTCGGGGCGGTGATCGGATACGTCGCGTTCACGCTGCTGGTGACCGAGTGGCGCATGGAATTCCGTCATCGGATGAACGCGCTGGAGTCGCGCGCGAACAACCAGGCGATCGACAGCCTGATCAACTACGAGACCGTCAAATACTTCAACAACGAGGCCTTCGAGTCGCAGCGCTACGACTCCACATTGCGCGACTGGGAGGATACGGCGGTGCGCACCCAGGCCTCCATGTCGGTGCTCAACTTCGGGCAGGGGGCCATCATCGCCGTAGCCGTCACGGGGATCATGATCCTCGCCGCGCGCGGCGTCGCGGCGGGGCGGCTCACCATCGGCGACTTGGTACTGGTCAACGCATTCCTCCTGCAGTTGTTCACGCCGCTGAACTTTCTCGGTGTGGTCTACCGGCAAACGAAATACGCGCTCGCCGACATGGATCTGCTGTTCAAACTGCTCGAGCGCGAACCGGAGGTGCGCGATCTTCCGGGCGCACCGGACCTGCGGGTGGAGGGCGGCGAGGTGCGCTTCGAACACGTCGACTTCTCCTACCAGCCCGAACGCCGGATTCTGCGCGACGTCGATTTCGTGATTCCGGCGGGCTCCAAGATCGCCGTGGTCGGGCCGTCGGGCGCGGGAAAATCGACGCTCGCGCGCCTGCTCTATCGCTTCTACGACGTCGGCGCGGGCGCGGTGCGCATCGACGGGCAGGACCTGCGTGAGGTGACGCAGCGCAGCGTACGCGACGCCGTCGGCATCGTCCCCCAGGATACGGTCCTGTTCAACGACACCATCTACTTCAACATCGCCTACGCGCGCCGCGGCGCGCGGCGCGAAGAGGTCGTGCGGGCGGCGCGTCTGGCTCACGTGCACGAGTTCATCGAAGCCCTGCCGCGCGGCTACGACACGGTCGTGGGTGAGCGCGGCTTGAAGCTCTCGGGGGGCGAGAAGCAGCGCGTGGCGATCGCACGGGTCATCCTGAAGAATCCGCCCATCCTGATTTTCGACGAGGCCACGTCGAGTCTGGATTCCGCCTCCGAGCGCGCTATCCAGTCCTCGCTGCGGGAAGTCGCCGAAAACCGTACGACGCTCGTGATCGCGCACCGGCTCTCCACGGTGGTCGATGCGGAGCGGATCCTGGTCTTCGACCGGGGCCGCATCGTCGAGCGCGGCACCCACGCGGAGCTGCTCGCCCGTGGAGGCCTGTATGCGCGCCTGTGGTCGCTGCAGCAGCGCGAGGGCGTCGTCGGCGTGGATATGCCGGCCTCCGATTCCGGGGCCGGCACCGCGCCGGGCCTGGACTATACTTCCGCCGGGCCGTGACGGCGGCGGTCGGGGCCGCGCGTTTTTTCGCTTGGCGCGCGTCTGATACACTGGGGGTCGGGCGGTCCCTTCGTATCTCAGGTTCGTTTTTCCGGGGGGTCTTGATGACGGAAGGAGGTTGCAGCGCCAACGAACCGTTCGTCCTGCGGGTGCTGGGTGACAGCATGGAACCCGAGTTCACCGAGGGCACGGTGATCGTGGTCGAGCCGGGCGGGGTGCTGGAGAGCGGGCGCTTCGTGGTGGCGGCGCACGACGGCGGCTACGTGTTCCGCCAGTTGGTGATCGAGGGCCGGCGCTGGTTCCTGCGCGCCCTGAACCCGGAATATCCGGTCATCGACATCGCCGGGGCGGATGCCATCAAGGGCGTCGTCACCCAGAAGGCGGGGCGACGCCGGCGCGACCGCAAGCACTACGTCTGAGCGTTCGGCCGCCCCGTGGCGCCGACGTTATCCGGTCCCGCGCGGGATGCCGTGCTCGACGGCCATCACGGCCGCCTCCACGCGCGAATGGACGCCCAGCTTGCGCAGTATCGACTTCACGTGCAGTTTCACCGTTCCGTCGGAGATCTCGAGATTCCGGGCGATCATCTTGTTGCTCTGTCCTTCGGCGAGAAGCTGGAGGATCTCGCGCTCGCGCGGAGTCAGCTCCAGGAACGGGTTCGGCGCGGAGCCTGCGGTCGTCCCGCCCTGAACGACACGCGCCAGCATGTCGGTGAGGTGATGGGCGACCACGTTCTTGCCCGCGACGATGTCGCGTAGCGCCCCGACCAGCTCGTCGGGGTCCATGTCTTTGAGGAGATAGCCCTGCGCACCGTTGCGTAGTGAGGCGACCAGATCCGCCTCCTCGTTGCTCGTGGTGAGGACGACCACGGGCATCTCCATGCCGCCGGCGCGCAGCCGGTGCAGGACCTCGAGGCCGTTGACCTCGGGCATGCGCAGGTCCAGGAGGATGACCTCGGGGACGAGTTCCCGGGCCAGCTTCAGCCCCTCGGTCCCGTCCCCCACCGCCGCCACGACCTCGATGCCGCGCTGCTCGAGGAGCCCCTGCAGGCCGACCCGGAACAGGGCATGATCGTCGATCAACAGGACGCGCATCGCTCAGGAGGCCGCCTTCGACGCCAGGGCCCCGAACTCGGGAGTCTGGCGGAAGGAGAGTTCGATGCGGGTGCCTTCGCCGGGTTCGCTCTCGATGCGCAGCTCCCCGCCGATGTGACCGGCACGCTCGTGCATGATAACCAGTCCGAGATGCTCCCCCGGCCGGCCGCCTTCGGTCACGGGGCTGTCGAAACCCACGCCGTCGTCTTCGACCAGCAGCCGATGCCCGCCGGTGTCGTCGCGGCGCAGCAGCACCCGCACGTTGTGGGCGCGGGCGTGCTTGCGGATGTTGTTCAGGGCCTCCTGGACGATGCGGGCGACCTGGATCTCCACGTTCGACGGGAGCTGCGCATTGCGCCATTCGTTCTGCAGATAGACGGCGATGCCGGTCTCCTTGCGAAAACGCGAGATCAGCTTCTCGATCCCCGGCACCAGCCCCGGGCTGGCGAGCGGCATGCGGCAGTGTGCGATCAGGTCGCGCAGGTCCGAATAGGCCTCGTCGAGGCTGTTCTCGACCTGTTCGAGTTCGTGGATGGTCTGAAAGTCCCCGGTCTGCTGCACGCTCTGATCCAGGACCCGGACCTGGAAGCGCAGGCTGGCCAGAGTCTGGGCCAGGGAGTCGTGCAGCTCGTTGGCGATCATGTTGCGCTCCCGGATGACCGACAGCTCCCGGGTCTGTTCCTCCAGGCGGGTCTTTTCGATTGCGGTTCCGAGATGCTGGCCGATGCTCGAGAGCAGCTCCTTCATCTCGGGGCGCATCGGAACGCCGGTCGGTTCCAGAAAGACGTTGTAGAGCCCGAGGACTCGCCCGCGGTGAATCAGGGGTACCGCCACCATCTCCAGGGCCTCGCCGCCGAACAGGCGCATGCCGATGCGCCGCGTGCACGGCTCCAGACTCGGCTGGCAATCGGTCGAACCGCCGCGCAGGACCTCGCCGCACAGGCCGCAGTCGTCGGGCATGAAGTGCTCCCGGCGCAGCACGCCGGCATCGACGCCGACGTTGGCGACGACCTCCATGTACCCGTTGGGCCGCAACAGCCGCACGACCGCGGCGCGCCCGCCGACCAGCTCGATCAATACCGGCAGAAAGCGTTTGAGCAGATCGTCGAGATCGCGGGAACCGTTGATGCAGGCCGCCATGCCGTAGAGGATCTGGAGGGAGCGGGTCTTCTGCGCGAGCTGCGCGGTCTGGCGCTGAACCTGAGCGTCCAAGTTTTTAGAAAGTCTCTCAATAGTATCAGATAATGAATTGATATCTTTCGCTAATTCTTCGTACTCCCCGATGCCCGGCTGCGGAAGGCGGGCGGTCAGATTGCCGCCCTGCATCCGCAGGGCCCAATGGCGCAGGTGGGTCAGGGGGGTGAGCAGTCGCCGCCGCACCCGCAGGTGGATCAGGGCCAGCGCGCCGATGCCGGCCCCGACCGACGCGCAGGCGAGGAGCAGGCGCAGCCCCGTTCCCGGCGCGGGCGTCAGTATGAGCAGCACCGGCAGCACGAGCGCGGCGACGGCCACCAGCGACGGGCCGGTCAGACCGCTTGCCGACAGGGCGCCGCCGCTCCGCGGGTGCCAACCGCGCGCCGGCGGGACCGGGGAGGCGTCCGACGCCCCGGGTCTCGACGTGCCTGTGGTGGTTTCCGGCTGCATTCGCGGCATATCGGCTGCGACCGGGCGCGACTTCGGCCGCTCGCCGTGCGTCCCCTCCGCGCTGATTCCAAGATAATGAAAGTTTATCAGTTCACGAGGGGGGTGTGCCGCCTTTTCGGGCCGCATCGGGGCCCAAGGCGACCCGCCCCCGGCTCAGCGGCGGTGCGGGCCCGCTCCGCCGCCCCGGCGGGCGTCGCTCGGGGCGTTCCGCGGGCGCGGTGCGTGCGGACTCAGTGGGGCGACTCCGGGGCCGCATCGTCGTCGGGGGCGCGGTAGTTCGGGTCGTTGGGATTGAGGAAAATGAACTCGTGCGTCCCCGGCTCCAGTTCCACGAAGTCGACGACCAGCCCGCTGAGCAGCTCGAGGCTCACGGGGGAGACGACGACGTCGATCCCTTCGGACTGGAAGTGCAGGTCCTCCTCCTTGGCGCTGTCGTCGAAGCCCATGCCGTAGTGCAGGCTCCCGTCGGGATTGCGTTTGGCCGCGAGGCGCAACGGCATGCCTTCCATGTGCCCCTGCTTGGCCGAGTGGCGGATCTGCCGGGCGGCGTTGGCGGTGATGGTGATCATCGGTCTACCCCTGTGGTTGACTGGCGGGCGGCGCGGGCGCGTCTCCGGGTGACGCCCGGCCTGCGCGCGAGCATTCGCGCGCGAAGCGTACGAATCGTTCGGCCCAGCGGTTGCCCTCCACGTCGCGCAGGTGGGCGTAGCAGGCCAGGAGATTGTGGAGGATCAAGCCGTCGTGGCGCCCGTCGATGCCGTGCCCGCGCAGGACACGATAGGCGAAGCGCTGCGCGCCCTCAAGCCCGTCGAGGCTCGAATAGTGGAACTCGTGTGCGCGGATCTCGCCGCCGGGCGCCCCGGCGGCCCGGGGCCAGGGCGCCTCGGCGGTCTCTTCGAGACGCACGTAGCCGCGACCCTGCGGCCGCTCGTGCATGACGACATCGCCGGGGATCACCCCCGCCATCTCGCAGCGGCGCCCGTTCCAGGAGAGGCTGCGGCTGAGGTACATCAGGCCGCCGCACTCGGCATAGGCGGGCAGGCCCGCCTCGATGCGGGCGCGGATCTGAGCACGCAGGCCCCGGTTCGCCTCCAGGGCCTCCATCGAGGTCTCCGGGAAGCCGCCGCCGATGAACAGGGCGTCGATCGGCGGGAGCTGGGAATCGCGCAGGGTGTCGAAGAATACGAGTTCGGCCCCCGCGCGGCGCAGGGCGTCGAGGTCGCCGGGGTAATAGAAACCGAAAGCCGCATCGCGGGCGATACCGATGCGCACGCGCGCGCCGGCTGCCACCTGCGGCGGGTCGTCATCGGCTGCAGGAGGCAGGGGAGGGGCGCTGCGCGCGATCTGCACCAGTCGCTCGAGGTCGACCTGGGCGGCGACCACACGGCCGATGGCGGCGATCCGGTGGTTGGCGTCGCCGTGCTCGGAACTCGGGATGAGTCCCAGGTGGCGTTCGACGACCTCGAGCGCTGGATCTTCGGCGATCGCGCCCAGTACCGGCACGTCCGTGTAGTGGGCGATGACGGCGCGCAGCTTGCTCTCGTGGCGGCGCCCGCCGAGCCGGTTGAGGATCACCCCGGCGATCCGGATCGAACGGTCGAAGGCCTGGTAGCCCAGAATCAGCGGTGCGATGCCGCGGGTCATCCCGCGGGCGTCGATCACCAGGACGACCGGGGCCGACGTCAGGGCGGCGAGCGCGGCGTTGCTGTTGCTGCCGTCGAGGTCCAGGCCGTCGTAGAGGCCCTTGTTGCCCTCGATCAGCGCGATGTCGGCCCCGCGGGCCCGGCGCGTGAGCGTCGCGAGGATCTCGTCACGCCCCATCGTGTAGAAATCGAGGTTGTGGCAGGGGCGACCCGAGGCCCGGCCCAGCCACATCGGATCGATGTAGTCCGGCCCCTTCTTGAACGGCTGGACGACGTGCCCGGACGCCGTGAGCGCCGCGCACAGGCCCACGCTCACGGTGGTCTTGCCGGATGACTTGTGGGCGGCGGAGACGAGCAGACGGGTCATGTCATGCTGGGTTCCCGCCGCGGCCGGCCGGTGCCCGCCGCGGCTTTTGCCCGCTTGCCCCCTCCGCGGGCGCGCGGGGCCCGCCTCAGGCGTGCTGCGCTCCGGCGGAGGCCGAAGCCGGCGCCGGGGCCGGTTCGACGATTGCGTCCTCGAGGCTGGCGGGCAGGAAGGGCAGGAACTTGATGGCCACCATGGTGGCGGCGAGCGAGAGCGCGACCCCGCCCACGCCGAGGAGGATCTCCGGCAGGCTGGGCGTATAGGTGTTGATTACGCCGTCGTAGAAAGTGCTGCTCACCGCCTTGCCCGGGAACAGGTCGAGCGGCCACACCTGCCCGCCGATGATGATCACGTACATCAGGGCGAGCCCCCCGAGGATCACCAGGGCGCAGGCGACGGAGATCCAGAAGCGCGACCCGCCGGTGCGGGGCCAGTAGAGCAGGGCCAGCGGGATCAGCCCCCCGAGCACGACCTGGCCGCCCCAGAACAGCCACGTATAGACATTGCCTCCGAAGAGGATGAATTTCTCGAAATCGATGTGAGCGGCCCAGTAGATGTTCGTCAGGTGGAATACGGCGAGAAAATACAGCACCGAGGCGACGAACACACCGAGGAGGTTCTTCAGGCGGCGCACGGTCGCGTCTCCCAACGGGCGGCCGCTGCCCGCATAACTGGCCATCAGCACGAGCAGGTAGATCGCGAGGCCGAACGAAAAGGACATGATGACGAACATCGGCCCCATCAGTGCCGAGTCGTAGGAATCGCGCGCGATCAGAAAGCCGAAGATCGAGCCGGTGCCCGTGGTCAGCGTGATCCGCCAGATGAAGGCGAGGAAACCGACGGGACGGCTGTAACGGTTCATCCGCCGTTCCATGTTGAGCCACAGATAGACCGCGACAATGGCCAAAAATCCGGTATACAGAAAGATGTTCCACGCGAAGATCGAGCGGAAATTGAAATGGGTGATCGCGACGATCAGCCGGTCGGGATGTCCCAGGTCAAGCACCAGGACCGCAAGACCGCCGATCAGCAGAGTGATCGCCAGCAATCCGGAGAGCGGCGCGAGCGGCTTGTACGGTGCGCGCGCGAAGACGGAGGCGACGGAAGCCGTATTTAGGACTCCGGAGGCCGCGACGATCAGGAAAACGGCGAATACATGCGGCATGCCCCAGACGACCTGGTTGGTCATTCCGGTAACCCAGTGGCCGTTGGTCTCCATGTAGTGGGCCGCGGCGAGGCCCAGGGCGATCAACACGCCGAAGGCCGCCAGCAAGGCCCAGAATCCGACACCGCCTTCGAGTTCGCGATAGTGTATGCGTGGTTTCATGGTTTCCGTTCTGTTTCAAAAGGCCGCCCGGTCTCCGTTGCTGGCGGAGTCGGCCGGCGACGGGCGCTCAGATTCCGTGATAGCGGACCCCGGTGTTCAGGCGCAGGTCGGCGCGCACTTCGCTGGTCTGCTGCGAAGCCAGCATCTTCGAGATCCCGCTCTCCGGGTCCATTAGATCGCCGAACACGAGTGCGCCGGGGCCGTCCGCGGCGCAGGCCTCTACGCATGCGGGCTTGTGTCCGCGGTCGACGCGGTGTACGCAAAAGGTGCATCCGCCCACGGTCCCGATCCCACGGGGCGACCACGGCACCTGATCGTGCAGCGGTTCGGCGACGAAGGAGCGCGCCTTGTAGGGGCAGGCCATCATGCAGTAGCGGCAGCCGATGCAGATGTGGCGGTCCACCAGTACGATTCCGTCGGCGCGGCGGAACGAGGCGCCGGTCGGGCAGACGTCCTCGCACGGCGGATATTCACAGTGCTGGCACATCATCGGCAGAGACTGCACGTAGCCGGTGTGGAGATCACGCAGGGTGACCTTTCGGATCCACTGGGCGTCGGTCTCCGGACGTCCGAGGCTGTGAATTCCGTTCTCGATGTCGCACGCCTTCACGCAGATGTCGCAGCCGCGGGCGCACTTGGTGGTATCGACCAGCATCCCCCAGCGGGTCTTGCTGGAGACCGGCTGGTCGAGCGCGCGCGCCTGTGCGACCTGAAACAGGACCATCCCCGGGGCGAGCGCGGCGCCGGTGACGGCAGCGATCTGCGTCAGGAAGCGGCGCCGGGCCCGCTCCGGAGCGCTGAGGGAATCGTCTTCGTGCGCTTCGCTCACTTGGCTCCACCTCCGGTGTCCTGTGCGATCGGCATGGGGGTCAGCGCCTGCGCGGTGAGCCCGGCGTCAGGACCCGCGACCCGTGCCTCACTCTCGAGCGGGTTTCCGCCGTCCGGTCCGACGCCCGGAGGAGCCTTCACCGGATGGGATGCGTGGCACTCGAAGCAGTCGATCTTGACGGCGGCGTAGGCGTGGCACGCCTGGCAGAAGAACTTCGTGCTCGTCGGTTTCGGCCATTGCCCGTCGGCGAGCCGGTGGACGTGGCACGACAGACAGTCCTCCATGCTTCGGCCCTTGATGAAGATTCCGTCATGCACGGTGACCCACCGTTCGTGGAAGAGCAGCTTCATGTGATTCTTGCGCATCCACTCGGTGGGCATGACGCAGTGCTTTCCGGTCGCTTTGGGCAGGGCCGGCAGGGGTACGCCAGCCGGGCCGCCGCCGGGCGCAGCGGCTCGGACGGGACTCCAGGCGAGGAGCAGGGCACCGACGAGGGCGCCGAGCACCGACGCCCACGTACGGCCGCAGCGAAATCGTCCTGATGCAGTCACCGCCGCTTACTCTCCCAGGGCCATGTCGATGTAGCCGGTCGGGCAGACATCGGCGCAGATGTGGCAGCCGATGCAACGCGTGTAGTCGGTATCGACGTAGCGCCCGGTGGTGGACTGATTCTTCTTGACCCGGAACACCGCATCCTGCGGGCAGTAGATCACGCAGTTGTCGCACTCGAAGCACAGGCCGCAGCTCATGCAGCGGCCGGCCTCCTTCTTCGCCCGCTCGTCGTCGAGGCCGACCATACGCTCCATGAAGTGTCCGATGACCTCGTCGGCGCCCGGACCGATCTCCTCGCGCTTGAGTCGCGCCTCGTACGGGAAATGACCCAGGAACAGCTTCGAGGACTTGATGATCTCGTGGGCCGATCGGTCCTCGAAGTTGTGGACGGCGAAGTTGCTCGAAGACGTCCCCCACTTCTGCTCGTGGTCGTACTCCTCGGGGTCGAGGCCGGCCTCGTGCAGCTTCGAGAGGAGATTGAAACGATGCTTGTCTACCTTCGGGCGCTTCTCCATTTCGAGATTGCGCAGGAACTGGTCGATGGTCTCGGCAGCGATGGAGGCCTGGCCGATGGCGGTGGTGAGCAGATGCGGGCGGATGATGTCTCCGGCCACGAAATGCCGGGGGCGGTCGGGCACCTGGTAGAACTTGTCGGCGTCGATCAGGCCGCGGCCGTTGTTGAGGTCGTCCAGACCGGACAGATCACCGCCCTGACCGATAGCGGAGACGATGAGGTCACACTCAAGTTCGAACTCGGTACCCTCCTTGGGCACCGGTCGGTTGTCGACCATCTCGCACTGCGCCATCTTCAGGGCCCGCGCGCGCCCGTTGGCATCGAGCAACACCTCGAGCGGCATGACCCCGTCGAGAATCTTCACGCCCTCGCGCTCGGCGTCGTGGACCTCGTGCTCGGCTGCGGTCATCTGGCTCTTCGGGAACAGCGACGTAAGGGTGACGTCGACCGGGGCGCGGGCGTCGTCGGCGACCGGCGCGTGCTCCGCCAGACCCGCTACGACGCGCTCCGGGAGTTCGGGCGAGGATCCGTCCTTCAGGCAACCCAGGCGGCGTGCAACCGAGACGACGTCGATGGAGGTGTCGCCGCCGCCCACGCATACCACCTTGGGCGGGACCACCTTCATGCGGTCGGTATTGAACGCCTCCAGGAATTTGACGCCCGTGACGCAGTTCGGGGCGTCTGCGCCCGGCACCGGGAGAGCACGCCCGGTCTGGCACCCCAGCGCCCAAACGATGGCATCGAACTCCTTTTCGAGTTCGGCGATCGAAACGTCACGGCCCACGCGGGTCCCGGTGCGGACCTCGATATCACCCAGGTCGAGGATGCGCTGGATTTCGCGGTCGAGGGCCTCGCGCGGCGTGCGGTAGCGCGGGATCCCGTAGCGCATCATGCCGCCGAGTTCCTCGTGATCGTCGAAGATGGTGGAGGCGTGACCCCGCCGGCGCAGGTGGTAGGCGGCCGACAACCCCGCCGGCCCGCCGCCGATGACGGCCACCTTCTTGCCGCTGAGGGCGGGCGCGGCGGGATAGGCGAAATTCTCCCGGATCGCCGTATCGCCGATGTATTGCTCGACCGCGTTGATGCCGACGAAGTCGTCGACGTCGTTGCGGTTGCAGGCGTCCTGGCAGGGGGCCGGGCACACACGACCCATGACCGACGGGAACGGGTTGGCGTCGGTGAGGCGCCGGAAGGCGTACTCCTGGGGGCTCATGTCCGCCGGCGGCTTCTCGATCCCGCGCACGATCTGCAGGTAACCGCGGATCTCCTCGCCCGCTGGGCAGCCGCCCTGGCACGGCGGCGTACGCAGGACGTAGGTCGGGCACTTGTGGGAATGATCCGCCTCGAAGATCTTCTCCTGCCAGCTGTGCCAGTCGTGGTCGCCGTTGCGGAACTTGCGAAAAGTCAGCTTCGGATTCTGCATATCATCACGCGACGTCGACATGTCGGTTCTCCTGTAGGTTCAATCCGCGAGTGCCATCGAGGTGCCGGGCGGGGGGGCAGCGCTACTGCTTCGCCCCTAGCACCACTGCATCGCCCACAAGCTGATGTACGGAAATGATCTGGTCCATGCTGAAGTTGTAGTACGGCAGCACCTTCGCGAACTGGGTCTTGCAGATCGCGCAGATCGCGGCCATATGGGTCACGCCGTGCTCCTCGACGACATGCCGCAGCGCCTGCATACGGGGGAGGGCGCCCTTCACCCGGACCTCCATGAGGTCGTCGGTGAGCAGCCCGCCGCCGCCGCCGCAGCAGAACGTCCCCTCGCCGATAGTCCCTTCCTCCATGTCGTAGAAGTTGTTGCAGACGGCCTTGATCACCTCGCGTGGGATGATGAACTGCCCGCCGGGCATATTGCCCATACGCGAGGCGCGAGCGACGTTGCACGAGTCGTGGAAGGTGACCACGCGGTGATCGTTGGCGGACTTGTCCAGCGTCAGGGCGCCGCGCTGGATCAGGTCATAGGTGAACTCGCAGATGTGCTGCGGGGCCGGGTAGCGCGGGTCGAGGAAATCGAACGGCCCGATCAGCGTGTTCCAAAAGCTGTAGGCGACACGCCAGGCATGTCCGCACTCGCCGACGATGATGCGCTTCACGCCGAGGTCGAGCGCGGCCTCGCGGATGCGCATCGCCACGCGCTTCATGTTCTCATAGGAGCCGATGAAAATCCCAAAATTGGCCGCTTCCGAAGCGTAGGAGCTGAGGGTCCAACTGATGCCGGCCTGATGGAAGACCTTGCCGTAGCCGATCAGGCCGTCGACGTGCGGTTCGGCGAAAAAGTCGGCCGAGGGCGTGATCAGCAGGACCTCGGCGCCCTTCTCGTCGACGGGATAACGCACATCGACGCCGGTGTCCTCCTTGACGTCCTCTTCGATCCCCTCGAGGGTGTCCTTCAGGGCGGGGCCGGGGAGGCCGAGGTTGTTGCCGACGGTGAAGACCTTGCCGATGATCTCGTTGCTGTATTTCGCGCCGATGCCGACGGCGTCGAGGATCTCGCGGCCCGCCATGGTGATCTCGGCGGTGTCGATACCGTACGGGCAGTACACCGAGCAGCGCCGGCACTCGGAGCACTGGTGGTAGTAGCTGTACCAGTCCTGGAGGACTTCCTCGGTGAGGTCCACGGCGCCGACCAGCTTGGGGAAATACTTGCCGGCGAAGGTGAAGTAGCGGCGGTAGACCTTCCGCAACAGGTCCTGGCGCGCGACCGGCATGTTCTTCGGGTCGGTGGTGCCGAGGAAGTAGTGGCACTTGTCGGTGCAGGCGCCGCACTTGACGCAGGAATCGAGAAACACGGGCAGCGAACGGTACTTGCCCAGCAGGTCGCCCATCTTGTCGATGGCGACCTCTTTCCAGTTCTCGACCAGCTCGCCCGGAAAGCCGAGGGCCTTCTGATGCTCCGGCTTGGCGACGAACGGCTTCGTCCCCGCCATCGCCCCCTCGTGGATGTGGGGGATGAGGGGGTATTCCCTGATTTCCGGAGTCTCGAAGTCCGCCACGTTCCGTTACCTCATCGTGCAGCGAGAGTGCCAGTTTCGTACCCGTTCAACCCGCGGTACCCGCGCCCGTGTCGGTGGCCCAGGGGGTGACGTGGCGCTTCTCCCGCGGGTTGTCGATCTGGTTCCGCGTCGGGCTGAACAGGAGTCCGGGGCCGTGCAGCAGTTTGCTGAACGGGAACACGATCATGAGCGCGGCCACCAGCCCGAGATGGATCAGCAGCAGCGGGTCGGCCGGAAGGGGTTGCCAGTGACCGTAGAGCAGGCCCAGGACGAAAGCCTTCAGGCTGATGATGTCGGTGTGGTCGACGAAGGTCATCAGCATCCCGCTGCCGGCGATGGCCAGCAGCAGCACGAGCATCAGATGGTCGGACGGAGCGCTGATGTAGCGCACGCGGTCGACGAAGAAGCGCCGCCCCCACAGTCCCAGGAGGCCGATGACCATCCCATAGGCGGCATATTTCCCAAACGGCTGGATCAGCGCGACCCACCACCAGACCGGTTGGATGAAGTAGCGCAGGTGCCGGAGCACCTCGAGGAGGAGGCAGAAATGGAACAGCCAGCCGAAGACCCAGATCCACTTGTTCGACTTGAACAGGCTGGTGAAAAAGACGACCTCGCCGCCCAGTCGCAGGGCCACACCGGTGCCCGTGGTCGGCGCCGGCGTGGTCGGGATCTTCAGCGGCGCGGGGGTGCGCGCATACTGGACGATCTTGCGGCCCACTCCCACCACCAGAACGAAGGTGGCGAAGTAAAACACCAGGGCATAGGCGATGCTCAGAAAATCCATGTTTCCGATCTCTCCGGCGCGGGCGCCGGGTCGTCGCTGGTAAGGAAAACGGGGCAGGGGGGAGCGGAATTCTCCCCCCTGTACCGCGGGTCAGACGCAGCCGGTCGGTTTCGGCAGGCCGGCGTATTTGCAGGCCTGCTTCGCGGGACCGTACGGGAACAGCTCGTAGAGATACTTGCTGTTGCCCTTGTCCGGGCCGAGCTTCTTGCCGATGGCCTTGGTCAGCACGCGCACCGCCGGGGCGATCTGATATTCCTCGTAATATTCACGCAGGAAGTTGATCACTTCCCAGTGGTTCTCCGACAGTTCCACGCCGTCGTCCTGAGCCATCTTGGTCGCGACATCGGGGTTCCAGTCGTTGAGGTTGGCGAGGTAGCCCTCCTCGTCGGTTTCCAGGGACTTTCCATTCACGTCGATCGGCATGTCGATTACTCCTTCACCATGGTCTGGATCGTTGCGTTTGAGCGGTCCGGCCTAGAGCCAGGACTGAACGTTGTCGTGCGAGGTCACGAGGTCGACGAACCCTTCGTAGTCGACCACCGACACCCCCTCGATGACCTGATCTTCGCTCATCCCGCGCGCGCGCACGTCGGGACCGAGGACGTAGATGGGGTGATCGGCGGTGGCGTCCTTGATCTTGTCGGCCACCACGGTTCCCTTGAGCGCGCCGTAGATCCCGTCCTCCAGGAGGAGGATCGCGCTGCCCTTGGAAGCGTGCCCAAGGCAGGAATCGAGGGTGCGGCGTTCGAAGGGGGATTTGTTGACGGTATGCAGCATGGTCATGGTTGTGGGCCTCAGAACGAAAGGATGACTTCCTGCTGATCCATGAGTTCCCGCAGCTCCTCGCGGGATACCACCTGCACCGGGACCACGAGGTCGTCCTCGGTGAGCCCACGGGTCCAGAGGGATTCCTTCTCGACGTAGAGTTTCTCAACGTCGTAGCCTTCCAGCGCCCGGTAAGTGGGCGAGAAGTTCTTCATCCCGATCGACTTGGTGTCCTGGCCCTTCTTGAGCTGGTAGACACCGTCGTCGAGGAAAACCAGGCTCACGTCCTGCTCGAAGGCCGCGGCGATGAGGACGACCTCCAGGGATTCGAGGGCATAGATCGTGCCGTAAGGGGCCCGACGGTTGACATACATGAATTTCTTCACAGCGGGATCCTTTTCCTGTTCTTCCCAGGGTTCGCTCGGCATGGGTGTGGACATCGTCGATTTCGCTCCCCGTCGGATGCTGAAAGGATGGGCGGTTCGGCCTCAGTCGCCGAAAACCACCAGGCGGTCGGCCTGGATACCCGCCTCGATGAGCTGGCCGAGGCCGGAGATGCGGAATCCCGGCGCCAGATTCGAGCTGTCCTTGCCGTGGCGCTTGGCCTCGTTCTCGTCGAGAATCCCGCGCCGCTGGGCGGCCGCGATGCAGACGACGAGGTCCAGCTTGTGCTCCTCGGCGAGCTGCGACCACTGCTGTGTGATGTTGCGATCGTCCTGCGGCGGCACGCTGAGGCGCGTACCGTTGTTCACGCCGTCGTTGTAGAAGAACACGCGGAAGATCTCGTGTCCCTTGGCGAGCGCCGCCTTGGTGAACTGGTAGGCGGTGTCGGAGGCCTGGTGCTGATACGGCCCCTCATTGACGAGTATGCCCAGCTTCATGACTCATTGACCCCTTGTTCGGTGCGTTTCGCGTGGAGCCCTGTCTCCCCGGCGCGGATGAAGGAGGGCGCCCTGCCAATCCGTGGGATTGTTGGGTCAGGGCGCCCCGCAGTCCTTGATCCAGATCAGAATCGGATATGGGTCGAGGCGTTCAGGCTGTTGCGCGCACCCCTCCAGTTGTCGACATGGTACTTGGTGAAGGGCAGGCCCGTGAGTTCGAAGAACCGCGGCCAGCCGATCCGGTCGATCCAGTCGTTGACGCGCTCCCAGTCGCGCGCATCCTTCTGATAGGTCTGAAGGATGCGTTTGACGATGGCCGTCGCCTCCGGCCAGCGCGGGGGATTGTTGGGGATGCCCGCCGCCACCAGCTTCTGGAAGCTCGGGGCGCTGCGGGCGTTGGAGTGGTTGCCGCCCACCCAGATCGCGAGCTTGGTGTGCTCGGGGTCGTTGATCTGCATCGGCGGGCAGGGCGGATAGCAGGCGCCGCAGCAGATGCACTTCTTCTCGTCCACCTCCAGCGAAGGCTTGCCCTCGACCAGCGCCGGCCGGATCGCCGCCACCGGGCACCGCGCCACCACCGAGGGACGCTCGCAGATGTTTCCCACCAGCGTGTGGTTGATCTTGGGCGGCTTGGTGTGCTGGATGTTGATGGCGATATCGCCCTGGCCGCCGCAGTTGATCTGGCAGCAGGACGTGGTGATGTGGACGCGGTTCGGCATGCGGCAGTTGCGGAACTCGTCGATCAGCTCGTCCATCATCGCCTTGACCACGCCGGAGGCGTCGGTGCCGGGGATGTCGCAGTGCAGCCAGCCCTGCGTATGCGAGATCATGGTGACGGAGTTCTTGGTCCCGCCGACGACGAACCCGGCCTCTTCGAGGGCCTTGATGAGGGGTTCCACCTTGTTCGCGTCGGCGACCATGTACTCGATGTTGCTGCGGATCGTGAAGCGGACGTGGCCGTCTGCGTACTTGTCGCCGATCTCGCAGAGCTTGCGCAGCGTGAACACGTCGAGGATACGCTGTGTGCCCGCGCGCACGGTCCAGATCTCGTCGCCGCTGTAGGCCACGTGGCGCAACACGCCGGCCCTCGGGTGCTCGTGGTACTTCCAGTTGCCGAAGTTCTTCCGCATCACCGGATGCATGTACTGGAATCCGTCCGGACACCCCGACTCGATGGGGGTACGCATTTTCTGAGGCTGTGCCATGCTCAGGATCTCCCGCGATCAATCTCGTAGTTTTGAGCCGAAACCGATTCATGCGCCGCCCCGCCCCGATGGGGGCGGGGCGGGGCGTGCTCAGGCGCCGACCGCCTTCTGCTTGTCCTCGGCCTTGCGGCGGAACCACTTCTCCGCCTCTTCGTCCCAGCCGTCCGTACGGATGTAGGAGCTCTTGCGCGGATGCTGGACCATGTTCGGATCCACCTCGAGGCCGATGCCCTCGAGGAAGTTGACGAGCCCGATGCGCTCGATCATCTCGCCGCAACGCTCGTGCTCGAGCCCGTTCTCGGCCCAGAAGTCGATCGTGTTCTCGGCGATCTCCACGAGGCGCTGGTAGTCCTCGTCCGTCTCCATCTTCATGAAGGGGACGATCACCGTGCCCATCAGGTCTCCGATCTTGAGCGTGCGCTTGCCGCCGATGAGGATGCTGATCCCCTTGTCGTCGCCCGGATGCAGGGCCTTGGGCATGACGTTCAGGCAGTGCATGCACTTGACGCAGTTGCGGTTGTCGACGCTGAGGGTGTCGTCGTCGTTGAGCGTCATGCAGTTGGTCGGGCAGCGGCTCGTGACGTTGTCGAGCACGTACTGGCGCCCTTTCTTCGCCACGAAGGCCTTGACCTCTTCCTGGTCGATCTTCATGTCGTCGCGCCAGGTGCCGATGATCGCGAAGTCCGACCGTTCGATCGAGTTCATGCAGTCATTGGGGCAACCGGAGACCTTGAACTTGAACTTGTAAGGCAGGGCGGGGCGGTGGATGTCGTCGGTGAAACGGGTCAGCAGGGTCCGATGGATGCGGTGCTCGTTGCAGTTCGACATCTCGCAACGGGCCGCGCCCACGCAGGACATCCCCGTGCGCACGCACGGGCCGGCGCCGCCGAGGTCCCAGCCGTAGTCGTTGATCTCGTCGAAAAAGTGTTGGGTGTTGGTGGAGTCCGCACCGATGAACATGATGTTCCCGGTCTGCCCGTGGAAGGTCACGAGGCCGGACCCCCACTTCTCCCAGCTGTCGGCGAGCTGACGCAGGATATCGGTGGTGTAGTAGTTGCCGGCGGGCGGCTGGACACGAAGGGTATGGAATTCCTTGGACTCCGGGAACTGCTGGCCGACTTCGGAGAAGCGCGGGATGATCCCGCCGCCGTAGCCGTACACGCTGATCGTACCGCCCTTCCAGTAACCCTTGCGGGTCTCGTAGGAATGCTCGAGCTGGCCCAGCAGGTCATTGGCCACGCCGCGGATGCGCTCGTCGCCGTGCTGGTCGCGCAGGCGCTTGATTCCGGAAATGAAGCTGGGCCACGGGCCGGATTCCAGTTCATCCAGCATCGGGGTATCGTGGAGGTCTTTAGCCATGGCGGTCTCCTTCAAATATGGCAACGGTCTGCGGCCCGCCGCGGCGGCCGGTGCGCGCGGAACGATCCGCTACCGCGCGAGCGCCGCGTCCAAGGCAGGTCTGGTGGAAGTGACGGAACCCTCGTATCAACTGCAATCACCTTCATTGCAAACGGATATCCGTGCTGCGGGGGACCCGTGGGCGGGGCCGCAGTGCGCAAGCAACCTGACCCTGCAAGTCTACGGTGGGGGGCACAGGGCGAATACCCTACCAATTGGAATATTTGGGGCTTGGGAATTATCCCAAAAGGGATATGGAAGTTCCCCGGCCCGCTGGTTGTTATTGGGCGGCACAGGGCTGCCACGTCGGCGCCCGCACCCGTGTTTGGATAGAGTATAGCTCTGTCGTGCCCGCCAGATCGCCGGCGCATGTGCATCGGGCCGGCGTCGCCCGGGGGGGGGGGGGGCGGTCGGGCCCAAGCCAACCCCGGCGCGGGCGAAACCGTGGAGTCCATTCGGTGAGGGGCAATCCGTTCTCCCTCCGGGACGATGACGCCTACCGGCGCTGGCGCGAGCGCAAGCTCGACGGCTATCCGCGCACGAGCGCGGACCTCCTGGTGCGCCTCGGCGAGGCCGGGACGGTCACTCCCGCGGAACACGCCGCGATCCTGTCACGCTGCCGCAAAGCCAACGTCGCGATCTACGAGATCGCCGCTGGCGATTACACCTCCAAGGAATGCGTGCGCGCGCTCGGGCGCCGCTTCGGCCTCGCGCGACTCGACGGGAATCTGTGCGCCGACGGCGACCGCATCACCTCGCTGCGGGTCATCGCCGGCGGTCGCCGCGCGGGCTATATCCCCTACAGCGACCGGCCCCTGAACTGGCACACCGACGGGTATTACAACCCGGCCGAACTCCAGATCCGTGCGTTCGTGATCCACTGCGTCCGCGACGCCGCCCGCGGCGGGGACAACGGTCTGCTGGATCCGGAAATGGTCTATCTGCAACTGCGCGATGCCAGACCGCGCTACGTCGAGGCCCTGATGCAGGCCGACGCGGTCACCATCCCCCCGAATTCGGAAGGCGGGACCGAGCTGCGCGGCGCGCGCACCGGCCCCGTCTTTTCGATCGATCCGGACAGCGGGACCCTGCATATGCGCTACACGGCCCGCACCCGAAGCATCCGCTGGAAGGACGACCGGGACACCCGGGCGGCGGCGGCGATGCTGGCGGAACTGGTCGGCGACGATTCGCCGTTCGTGTTCCGTCACCGCCTCGCCCCGGGGCAGGGCGTGATCTGCAACAACGTCCTCCACTCGCGCGGCGCGTTCCGGGACGACCCGGAGGCCGGGCGCTCGCGGTTGCTCTACCGGGCGCGTTATTATGACCGCATCGCCGGCACCGGGCCGGCGGATTGCGAACGGGAGGTGGCGGCGTGCTCTGGCTGAGCGAGATCCTGCTTCAGCACCACGAACTCGGGTCGTTCGAGGATCTGGTCACGGTGGTCGCGGAACGTGCACGCAGCGGCGAGCGCTTCTTCAGCATGGACGTCAAGCCCCCGTTCCAGGATACGCCCGAGGACTGGGAGGAGCGGCTCGAGGCGATCTTTTCCGGGGCGCCGCATGGATAAACGGCGGGCGGACATGTACTGGGACGAGGACGACGGCGCTTCCAAGGCCTACGTGGTACCCGAGGACATCGTGGATCTCGCGTTCGCGATTTCCTGCCGCAGCCTGCCGCTGGACCACGCCCACGCGCTCTCCAGCGCGCTGGGCGCGGTGCTGCCGTGGCTCGAATCGGAGGCCGATGCGGGCGTACACCTCATCCACGGCGCGGAATCGGGCAACGGCTGGTATCGGCCGGACGACCCGGAGGACGTGCTATATCTCTCGCGGCGCACGCGCATGACCCTGCGCCTGCCGAAGGCGCGTGTAGACGACGCGCGGGCGCTGAGCGGCGCGGAACTCGACATCGCGGGTCATCGGCTCGGCGTAGGCGCCGCGGTGGTGCGCCCGCTCAGCCCGCTGCCGACCCTGTTCGCACGCTACGTGGCGGCCGACCCGGAAGGGAGCGAGGAGGAATTCCTGGCGGATTGCGCCACGGTGCTGCGCCGGATGGAGATCCCGGTCCGCAAGATGCTGTGCGGGCGTTCGCACCCGCTGCGCACGCCGGACGGTGTGGTGTTCACGCGCAGCCTCATGGTCGCGGATCTGGAGCCCGAGCAGTCCGTGCGCCTGCAGCAGCGCGGGCTCGGTCCGGGGCGCACGATGGGTTGCGGGCTGTTCATTCCACACAAGGGCGTCGCTCCGGTCCGGCGCGACGACGACTGAGAGCGTTTTCAACCACTGCGGACCGCAATCGCCCCGGCGCCGAGGCCGCGCGGGGCAGGACGGTCCGGTCGACATCGGAAGGGGAGCGCAAATGACGTTGGAAGTAGGCGGTAAGACGATCGCGACGACGGCCACCGGATTCCTGGAGAACACCGACGACTGGAGCGAAGAGCTGGCGCACGTGATCGCCGCGGAAGAGGGCATCGAGCTGACCGATCGCCACTGGGACGTGATCCACTACCTGCGCGATCAGTATTTCAACCATGCCGGGGCGCAGCCCAACACGCGCACGATGGTGAAGGGAATGCAGGAGATCTGGTCCGGAGAGAAGGTCGAGGCCAAGACCCTCTACGGCTTGTTTCCGAAGGACCCGAGCAAGCAGGGCGGGCGCATCGCCGGTCTGCCCGAAAGCCGCCGCAAGGGCGGATACTGAAGCGGATCGTGCGGCCGCCGGAGGGGACGGGCCATCCGCAGGCGGGAACGCGGGCCCCATATGGGATATGGAGGGTCGCACGGGCCTGTGGTAGCTTCGAGCCACCGGATCTTCCAATTCGGGCACGATGTGCCCGCCGAACTTTCTGTCGAAGGAGAGGCGCGATGAGCAACAAGCAGGACCTGATCAAGCAGATGCTGGAGATGCAGCACAAGTTCTCCGAGTACGAGCATCAGAGCGGGGTCGATCCCGAGGACTTCTACCTTCCCCCGGAAGGTCACCCGCTCTACCAATACCGGCAGAAATACAACGAATTGGCGCTGAAGGTCCTGGAGATGGCGCACGCCGAGCGCGGCTCCCACCGCTGAACGCCGGCGCATCCGTTCTGTGGGTGAACCGGGGCCGCGTCGCGGCCCCGGTCGTTTTCGGCCCGCGACGCGCCGTCGGCGCGTCAGGTCTCGGCCCACATGCGGATCAGGTTCAGGTAGGCGCGGCCGACGCCGAGGGTTTCCGGGGCCTGCGGCGCGTCGCGCAACAGCTTTTCGCGCGCACGGTGCAGTTCGTAGAGCAGCTCGCGCCGGGCGGCGTCGCGGACCAGGCTCTGGACCCAGGTCACCGCCACGCGGCGCTCGCCGCGCGTGACCTCCGTGACGCGGTGGAGACTGGAAGCGGGATAGAGCACCGCGTCGCCCGCGGGCAGCTTCACGGTCTGATCGCCGAAGGTGGTCCGGATCCACAGTTCCCCGCCGTCGTAATCGGTCGCGTCGTTGAGAAAGATCGTCACCGCGACGTCGGCGCGGTACAGGTGCGGCGCGCTGCCCATGACCGGATTGTCGACATGCTCGCCGTAACTCATGCCCGGGGCGTAGCGCGCATAAAATGGGGTGGCGACCCGCGCTGGCAACGCCGCCGCCTGATAGTCGGGGTGGCGCACGAGCGCGTTCATGACGACGGCGTTCAGCCGCTCGCGGCGATCCGATCCGGGCGCCAGTTCGAGGTTGCGTTTGACGCGGCGGGCCTCGGCCCCCGCGGACAGGCGCCCGTCGACGAAGTCCGCGCCCGTGAGCAGTTCGGCGACGGCCTGCAGGCGCTCAGCGTCGAGGACCTTGGTCAGCCGTATGAGCATGGGAGTCGTCCGGATGCGGGGCGTCGCGGCGTACCGTCGGGTGCCTCGGGCAGTGGAGAAGGAGCCGCGGAATGTTACTGACAGTCTACGTCGACGATCAATCGTACCCCATCGAGGTGCCGGCGTATATCCTCGAGGAAGGGGCCGAGTTCTTCGCGAAGATGGACCGGGATATGGACCGGGGCTGGCAGATGAGCCGCAGCTGGATCGACCATCCCGAGCCGCTGCAACGCTGTCAGATCGCCGCCGACCGGCTGCTCACGGCGTTGCACACCGGTCAGCAGGCGACACTGCTGCTCATGGCCGGCTACATCCTGACCCATCACCCGGGGGCGACGGGGGTGCGCATCGACACCGGCGGCGACATGCTCGAGCACGAGATCCTCACCGCTCCCCCCGACTGAGCCGCGGGTCGGCCGGCGCCGGGCCCAGTGCGGCGCGTAGGGTCTCGGCGTGTACCGGCAGGAGCAGCCGGGCGTCGATGTCCATCCTTGCCTCCAGGCGGTCCAGGTGTGCGGCGTCCGCGCGCTCGGCGAGGACTACGAGCCGCGGGCGGCGGCCGGCCGCCTGGATCCCCGCCATCAAGGATTCGAGGCTGCTGATGCGGAAGCTGTAGTGCGGCGTATAGACGAATTCCACAACCACCACAGCCGGCGCGGCCTCACGCAACAGCCGCAGCCCGGCGCGCATCGACCGCGCGCGCAACGGTTCGAACCCCGCCTCGCGATAGAGTCCCGAGAAGTCCGGATAGCCCCCCGACTCGAGAATCTCCAGCAGGACGGGGGCGGCCGGGCCGGGACGGTTCACAGGGTCTTGACCATGCGGCGGTGGCGGATCGTGCCGAACAGGGTGCGGGCGGGGCCGGCGTCGCGATAACCGTGGCGCGCGTAGAAGCGCAGAGCGCCCGCCCGGGCGTCCAGGACGATGTGGCGGGCGCCGTCCGCGCGCGCGCACCGCTCGAGGGCCGCGAGCAACGCGGCCCCGACTCCGAACCCGCGCCATTGCGGCTCGACACACATATAACGGATGCGCGCCTCCTCCGTCCCGAGCCGGTGCACCCGCCCGACGGCGACGGGCTTGCCGGGCGCCACCCAGACCGCGATCTGCACGGCCGCACCCTCGACGGCATCGCGCTCGCTGCCGCGCGGCCGCCCCCACGGGGCGCGCAGCAGGCGCCAACGCAATTCGAAACAGGCCCGTCGCGCCGCGGCCGTGCGCGGCGGCCCGATGCGCAGCGACCGCAGACGGCGCGGGATACGGCGGCGCCGGTTCAGGCGAACACGACCCACGTGGTGGCGATGTACTTGACGCCCCGTTCGAGCGTGACGCCGCGGTGTTCGTGCGTCCAGAACGGCGGGAACAGCAGCAGCTTGCCCTCCTCGGGGCGGATGCGCAGGTGCTGGAAGCGGAATTCGGTCTCGCCGCCCGGGCCCGGTACGTCGTTGAGATACCAGATCGCGACGAGTTGCCGCTGGCTGAATTCGTGGCTGCCGCCGTCGATGTGCCAGTGGTAATGCTCTCCGGGGCGGGTCCGCTGGACGCCGTAGCCCATGTCCTTGAAGCGGCCGCCGAAGAACGGGAAGCGCGTGCGGAACGCGCGCAGCGCCGCCGCGAGCGAGCCGAACAGGACGCGGTCGATGTCCTGCCAGTGGGCCTTCCCGCTCACGACCAGGTCGGTGGACTTCTTGATGCTGCGGTCCTGCACCGCGCGCTGGCCGATGCGCCCCTCGTACTGATCCTCCGGGTGCGCCTCGAAACGGCGGATGATCTCGCGACACACCTCGGGGGCGAGCGCGCCCCGGCGCGCGAAGACGAAACTGCCGGGCGCGACCTCCTCGATCGCCGGCACCCCGCCCGCGCGCCCGTGCGCATCGGGCATGTTCACCGGTACAGCCCTTCCGCGTCCGGAGACTCAGAGCCGGTTGGCATCGACCAACTCCTCCAACTCGCGCACACACGCGCCGCCGTCGCGCCGGTACAGTTCGAGCATGCGCTCGGCGAGGGCGTACCAGTGGCGTCGCCCGCGTTCCACCGCCGCGGCGAGCGCGGCGCGATCGTCGCTGCGCAGCCATTCGTCATAGGCGCTGCGCAGGGACGGGAACAGCTCGCGTCGCATGCCGCCGAAGCCGGCGAAGTAGAAGTGCAGGGACTGGCCCTCCGCGGCCTCGAGCAGCGCCGGCAGCGTCGAGTCGCAGTCGGCGAGATGGTCACGCACCGCCCGCACCATCAACTCCGCCCGGGAGCGGGGCAGGGCGCCGAGCAGGGCCTCCCAGTCCGGCCCCAGGGCGCGACCGGCACGCACCTCGCCGCATTCGTGCAGGATTACCGAGTGCAGCTCTTTCTCGGTCATCTCCTCCAGCGCCTGCTCGGGAGCATGGTCGAAATCGTAACCCGCCAACGCCCGCGCCATCGGGTTTTCGCGGCGGTTCCAGCGCCATTCCTCGACCTTCTCCCAGATCATCCGCCGCAGGGATTCGCGGCGCACGAACACCGAGTCCGCAAGGCTCATCGCCGGCGGCGCGGTCAGGTCGCGCGCGTACTCGCGCTCGGACACGAAGACGGTGAATCCGTCGTGCTCCTCCCGCCGCTCCAGGCGGGCGAGGAAGAAATGCGGCTTCGCGCGCCGCCCCAGCCCTCCGCTGTAGACCAGGCCGTCGGCGCCGACCGCCGCGTTGATCCGTGCGGTATCGAAGGGATCGAACTCGTCGCCGTCGATACGCAACGGTTCGAAGGGCGCGTCTTCCAATGCCTCCCACAGCCGTTCGCGGCGGGTGATCCAATCGGCGATCGCGGCCTTGGGTAGCAATTCGCGAAAGGAATGCCCCTGTTCCCAGCGGTAGTATTCGCGCATCTTGAGCAGGTAGACGCACAGCCCGTCCTCGCCCGCGTGGCGGGCGTCGGCGACGTGGCAGTTGTGCTGTACCGCGGCGCGCAGGGCCTCGAGCTTCGGTGACATTGCGCCTTCCACCCGCCCCGGGGGCGGCCGCGGAATCCGCGGACCGCGGCCCGCTATGAGGCTGATTCGCAAACGCGAAAGCTGATTTTCGATGCTAGCACGAAGACCCGGCATCCGCCAGCGTGCGGCCCGCTGCCGGTTGCCCGCCGCATCGGGGTATACTTGCGCGCCGTGCGCGGTTGTGCGCTGGCGGGGAGGAGAGGCAGTGCGGGTCAAGAGCCGCTGGAACAGGAAAGACCGGTCTCATGCGCCCGAGGATGTCGCCAGTGCGCTGAGCGCCGTGGCGTGGAAGATCGCCGGCGCGAGCGTGCTCGAGATGGAAAACCTGGGCTTCCAGACCGACACGCAGCTGCAGCGGCTCACGGTCATCGCCGAATTCATGGCCTTCCTGGTGCACGTCGCCGATCGCCTGGCCGCGACGCGCATGGACGACGAGGCGCGCGCCCGTTTCATCAACGCATTCGGCAAACAGGTGGCCGCGCTGATGGCGGACAACCTGGCGGACGTCCTCGGTCCTGGAGACTACCGCAGTTCGTTCATCGAGACGCTCAACGAGCGCATGGCGCAGTATTCGGAGTTCGGATTCAGCGCGGAGGACGGCCCGGACATCGGTTTCCTGCGCGAGTTCGGTCAGCGCGTGACCGCGACGATGGGGCCGCGGGACCGGCGCTGGATTCTCGAGCAGGTGATGGAGGTCGCCGCGCCCGAGGCGGTGGACACGCTGCGCAAGGCGATGGGGAATCTGTTGGGCGCGTCGCGCGCCTCCTGAGGCGGCCGCCGCGGCGCGTTCGGGGCCGCATGCATCCGCCCCCGGGCGGGGGCGGATGCACCGGCGGAACGATAGTCCGCCGCAGGGCGGGCGGGTGTGCTACTTCTTGACCCAGTCCTTGAAGGCGTCGGTCTTCTGGGCGAGTCCGTCTTCGTAACCCGCGTTGTAGGCGTCGTTCACCCGCTGCTCCTCACGCTTGGGGTTGTGCAGGTAGCCGCCCTCCCAGCCCTGGATGTACTCGGGGTCGACCCCGGCCTTCTCCATCTTGGTTACGGTCTCGTAGTAGGCGTTGCTCATCGCTGCTTCCTCGCTTCGTTCTCGATGGTCGAAAGACAGGTTGCGGTGCACATCGGCCCTTGGGGCCGTCTATTGAAAACGGGCGCGTGCCGCTCCGGTATCCAGGCTGCGCGCCGCCGCGCGGGCGGCCTCCTGCAGGGAGGCGTACCGCCCGAGGTGGTGCAGGCAGATCGCGGCCGCGTAGATCAGGCTGTCGCGCGTCGGTCCCGGGCGTCCGTCGAGCGCGGCCAGTCCCGCGGCGGCCGCCGCGGCGGCCGCCGCATCGACATCGAACTCCCTCGCGATGCGGTCCTCCGCCGCAGGGACGGCGGGCAGGTCGTCGGGCAGCGGCACGGCGCGCACCGGCTGCTCGATGCCGATGCTCGCCGGATCGACCAGGATCTGGCGCTCCTCGCCGCGGTCGTGGTATTCGAAGACCTTGGCCGGCTGCTGGAGCGAGGGGATGACGCCGCCCTCGACGCCGCGCACGATCAGCGCGGAGTCGAAACCCGCCTCGCGTGCGAGCAGTGCATAGACCCGCGGGTAGGCCTTGTGCACATATCCGGTGAGGAGGTGGGTGCGCACGCGTCCCCGGATCGGCCCCAACAGGACCTCCACCGTCGTCAGGCAGGGGCGCTTGACGATCAGCGTCCGCAGGCCCCGCAGATCGTGGAGCGGGGCGCAGAAGGCGCGCTGATCGACGTAGGCCCAGCCGCGTTCCGGGTCGGCGAGCCGTTGCGCCGCCTGTTGCGGGCTGTCGTCGACCGGGACGCCGGCGGCGGCGAGCACCTTGCGGTGGGTGATCCCGTACTTGGGACCGAGCGAATCGACGCCGTGCGCGAGCGCCGGAACGCCGCAGGCCGCGAGCACCGCCGGCAGGAACGGAGAGGCGGGCAGCGTGCGGGCATAGCCGTCGTAGGGATCGGCGACGTCGACCACTTCGTCCACATCGGCGTGCACCGTGGCGGTGGCCTCGATCAGGGCCCGCAGGATCCCCCGATTCTCGTCGTCGGTCTCGCGCTTCATCCGCAGCGCGATCAGGAAGACCGCCGCCTGCACCGGATCGACGCCGCCTTCCAGGATGGCGCGCATCCCGGCCCTGGCCTCCTCGAACGAGAGGTCCTTGCTCAGTTCCGGTCCGGTCGCGATCTTCTGAATGCAGGCGCGCATCGCGCCCGGCAGGCTGGGGTCGGACATGTCGGCTGCCGTCTTCAGGAGATCGATCGATGAGCGTTCACGGGGTGCGGGGGGCGCCCCCGCACCCGGCGCCAGTATAGGCAACCAGGCTCCCCGTCCGGTATATCCCGATGGAGGGGGTGCGGCATCGCCAGCGGCCCCGATGGCCCCGGTGGCCGCGGACGCGCCCGTCGGCGATGCGGTCGCGGGCCATCCCCTCGAGCCGCCGAACCCCGGGGGAGGTCGTGGTAGGCGCGGCGCGCGCGCAACGCCTCGCCGATCTCCCCGGGAAAACGCATCCGCAGGCCCTGCGCCATCCACACCGCGCGCGGTACGAAGCGGCACTGCGTGATTCCATCCCGCTGCGCGGCGCGGGTACGGTCTCCTCGCCGTACCCGGCCGACGCGGGGCGCACGGCGGGGCGCTTATGATACCCTAATCGGCTCCATGGCAAGGCGCCGTCCCCTTCGGGCCGCGGCGCCCCGGCAGGCGTGGGAGGAGGCGGCGATGGCGGACGATTCCGGAAGCGAACAGGGCGAGATCGAGCTGGCCAGCGGTATCGCGGCGTTCGAGACCAAGCAGTTCTCGCGCGCCATTCAACTCCTCTCGCCGCTGGCCGAGCAGGGCAACGCCGACGCCCAGCACCGCGTGGCGATCATGTATCAGAACGGGCTGGGCGTGGCCCGCAACGAAGCCGAGGCGTTGCGGTGGATGCGGGCGGCCGCCGAGCAGGGGCATGCCCTGGCGTGCCACGGGATGGGCTTCATGTACCTGCAGGGCGAGTGCGTCGAGCGCGACGGCCGTCAGGCCGTGGAGTGGTTCCGCCGTGCCGCGGAGCAGGGCCTGGCCGGATCGCAGACGACGCTCGGCATGATGTACGCGGAAGGCAACGGGGTGGAGAAGGACCCCGAGGAAGCGCGCAAATGGTACCGGATGGCCGGCTTTGAGATGTAGCGCCGGGTGCGCGCACCGGCGGACGCGCCGCCGGTCCGGCCCCCGACGGGGGTGACGCTGATGGAACTCGCCAGCGAAGATCTCCTGCGTCTCAATGTGCTCCTCGCGCGCCCTCTCGAGGCGGTGCGTATCGACGAGGCGTCCATGACCGTGCACGCCCTCGACGGCGGTCGCGAGGCGGTCGTGCGCCTCAACCCCAACGGCCGGACCGAGAATTACCTGCGGCGCGTGCGCGAGCTGCTGTCCCAGAACGCGCTCGGCAGCCCGGGCGGTTATCCCGTCTATATCCAACGCTGGACACGCATGGGGCAGGCACGGGACGAGAGTCTCGAGCGTCTCCTCCTGCTGGGCGAACCGGAGGCGGTGGTCGCAGTGGTCCACGCCCCGGGGCTCACCGACGAGCTGGCGCGGCGCGCATGGTGGGCGATGCCCGACGCGGCCAACGCGCGGCGGATGCTGGCCCACGAGGCCGTCGCGCGCGGCTCGATGGGGACGGTGCTGGCCGAGTACCTCGTCGACTACCTGCCCTTCGAGGAGGACTCGGTGGCGATCATGGACACCGTCCGCCTGGTCCTGCAGCCGGGGCTGATCGACGCCGACCGGCGCCGCCGCATCTGGGGCAAGGGCGCACACAAGAACATCTACTACGTCGGCTTCCTGCAGGCGGCGCCCGACGAGTTGCCGTGCGAGTACCCGGCGAGCCCGCTGTTCGATGCGCTGGCGCCGCGCCTGCGCGCGCCGGCGCAGGCGGGGAACGCACTGGCGGCGCTGCTGTTGCGCTGCCTCGACGCGCCGGGGCAGGGCTTCGCGCGCACCGTGGAGACCGTCCTGCGCCGGCCGGGCGACCAGGAGGTGGTCGTGGCGCTGATCGAGGTGATCCGTCGCTATTTCGCAGCGGCGGCCCCGCCGGACGCCGAACCCCTGGACGACATGAGCGGCGCCCTGGACGAGGCCCGGGCGCTCTGCACCGCACCCCCGCAGGGCCACGACGACACCCGCGCCGCGGCCGCCCGCGAGGTCCTCGAATGCGCCCCGCAGGCCCGTGCGGCCCTGGAGGCGGTGCTCGCCCTGGCGCGCGTGGACGAGCCGATGATCGCGCCGATCTTCGCCCGCACCACGGCCACGGGCACCCTCATGCGCCGCAAGATCGAGCCCGTGGCGGGACCGATCCTCGAACAGTTCGCCCGCCTGCGGGGGACGGGCGGGTCGTGACGCGCCTGCAGTTGAGGACGGTCGCGTTGACCGTGGTGGTGCGGGTTCCGCAAGAGATAATGGAACGTCATCTGCCGGCCTCCCCCGACGTGGTCAGCGGCGAACTCGCCCGCGAGGTCCACGCCTACGTGCTGCGGGAGGGGCTTGGATACTATCCGGCGCTCGATTTTCTGCAGCAGCAGGGGGCGATCGACGCCGAACTGCTCGATGCCGCCGACAACATCGCCTGGTTCGTGTCCGGTGTGGCGCGCGAGGAGATCCAGCGCCGGCTCCGGCCGGTATTCTCGCGCCTGTCCTTCGACTCGGTCCAATCCGTCGCCTTCGCCCTCCCCGCGGTGCGGCCCGGCCACCCCAACGCACTGCACGACCTCGAACTGCACTACCGTCTCGACCGGGTCAAGCTCGCGCTCACCGCCTCGTCCTTCCAGACGCGGGACGACCCCGAGGCCACCCGCAAGTGGGCGCGCCACCTGCTCTGGCGTTGGCTGAAGGACGCCTTCGAGAGCCTGGAGGTCACGAGCGCACGCCTGGTGTGACCGCTCGGAGCGCACCCGCCCGGGGCCGCGGCCCGATCGCGGCCGGCCCGGATCTCGGCGGGTGGGCGCATCGCGCGGGTACGCGCCGCGGGACAGAGACGCAAGATCCGGGCTAGAATTGCGCGCCGTATCCACCGGGTGAAGTGAACGCCATGACCGTCCGCATGTACTGCACCGACACCTGTCCCTACTGCGCGCGCGCCGAGCGCCTGCTGCTCAAGAAGGGGGTGGACATCGAGAAGATCCGTGTCGATCTCGACCCGGAACGCTACGCCGAGATGACCCAGATCACGCGGCGTCATACCGTCCCCCAGATTTTCATCGGCGATCGCCACGTCGGCGGCTTCGACGACCTCGTCGAACTCGACATGGACGGGGAACTGGATCCGCTGCTCGCGCCGCTGCTGGCCGGGAGCGGCGGGGCCGCCTGACGCCGGCGCGGCGCGAGCGATCCGGCCGGGGTCAGAGTCGTCGGCAAGGACCGCGCACGGAGCCGAGGGGGCGCGGGACGCCTCCGACCCCGTGCGGGGCCGACCCAGCGTGGCGGGGGTGTGGGCGAAATTCGACGGATCCCGGCCCCATACGCGCTCCTCCCCGGTCCGCGTCGGCAGGCCGGGGAGGAGCGGGCGGGAAGCGTCTCAGCGGTTATTGCCGCTGAAGGCCGCGAGCAGTTGCAGCAGGCTCAGGAACAGGTTGTAGATGGCGACGTAGAGCGAGACGGTCGCCATGATGTAGTTGGTCTCGCCGCCGTGGATCAGTTCGCTCGTCTGATAGAGGATATACGCGCTCATCAGCAGCACGAACATGGCGGAAACCGCCAGCGACAGCCCCGGCAGGTTGAACACCATCGCGCCGATCCCGGCCAGGAAGGCCACCAGGATGCCCATCATCACGAAGCCCGCCATGAAGCTGAAGTCCTTGCGGCTGACGAGCGCGTAGGCCGACAGGCCGAGGAAGATCACGCCGGTCCCGCCGAGGGCGTTCATGACGATCTGGCTGCCGTTGGGCAGCGCCAGATATAGACTGATGACGGGGCCCAGGGTGTACCCCATGAAGCCGGTGAGGGCGAACACCGCCGCCAGCCCCCAGGCGCTGTTGCGTAGCGCGCTGGTCAGGAACAGCAGGCCGAAATAGCCGACGAGGACGACGATCCAGCTCATCGGGCGGGCATGGCTCACGACGGCCCAGCCGGCCATCGCCGCGCTGAACAGCAGCGTCATCGACAGCAGCAGATAGGTGTTGCGGATCACCTTGTTGACGGCGATGCCGCGTTCCGCGGTGCGCGAAATCGTCTCCGGATACGGTCTCATGGCGTCAATGGCCTCCAGATATCCCTGGGCGTCACGGAATGCCCGACAAGTACTTAGAACCGGTCCAGTCCGTGAAGTTCCCCGACAGTATGGGCCCTCCGGAGAGGGAAACCAAGTCCGGTGGTCGGCCGGGGAACGCTTCCGCTATGCTTCCCGGGCCGGAGAGGTGGCCGAGCGGTCGAAGGCGGCGGTCTTGAAAACCGTTGACCCGCAAGGGTCCGGGGGTTCGAATCCCTCCCTCTCCGCCAGATGGTTCACGTGGGCGGGAGGTACCCAAAGGGCATCGACAGGGTGGGACCCGGATAGGGATTCGAACCCCCGGATTCGAACAGTGGTTCGACCAGGCGGCGCAGCCGCCTGGAACGGCGCCGCAGGCCCGAGTCATCCCTCCCTCTCCGCCAGATGGTTCACGTGGGCGGGAGGAAGTTAAAGGGCATCGACAGGGTGCGCCCCCAGCCAACGAGCCAACGGGGACAAGCCAACGGGGACAGATTTATTTGGCGGTGCCAAATAAATCTGTCCCCGTTGGCAAAATAAATCTGTCCCCGTTGGCAAATCTGTCCCCATTGGCATGTCCCCGTTGGCATCCCGTCTGCCGGATGGTTTCAGTTAAAGTTATTAAACACCATAAGTTATCTAATAAAGTTTTTATAAGTTATAGAAATTGGGTCTGGGTTCCGTGCCCAGATGCGCTTCACGACTGCCGGGCACATACGAGCGGCCCCTTCCGGATCCGAGCGGTCCCCGCAACGACCGATCCGGGATACGACGGCGGGGGACGGGCCATGAGGTGGAAAGGAGACGCGATGGGCGGTCTGAAAAAGGGGCGGGTCGTGCTCGGCTGGCGGGAGTGGGCGGCGCTGCCGGGGCTGGGGATCCCACGCATCAAGGCGAAACTCGATACCGGCGCGCGCACCTCGGCGCTGCATGCCTTCACGGTCGCACCGCTGCGCCGCCGCGGGCGCAGTCTCGTCCGCTTCGGCGTGCATCCGCTGCAGGGACGCGACGAACCGGTCGTCTGGTGCGAAGCGGAGGTCGCGGATCGGCGCGTGGTCGCCGATTCGAGCGGCCACCGCGAGCGTCGCTACGTGATCGTCAGCGATCTGATGCTCGCGGGCGAGCGTTATCCTGTCGAGATCACCCTCACCGACCGCGACTCCATGCGCTTTCGCATGCTGATCGGCCGCACCGCATTGTACCGGCGCTTCGTCGTCGACCCCGCGTTGTCCTACCGTGCGCCGGCGGTTTCCCCGCTTGCCTCTCGTTAGGTGTCGGCGGGCATGTATACTGAATGCAACGGTCCGGTGGGCCGTCCGGGCCGAAGGCTCCCATGAGAATCGCCATCCTCTCCCGCAAACGCAGCCTCTATTCGACCCGCCGCCTCGTGGAGGCGGGCGAGGCCCGCGGCCATCGGGTCGATGTCATCGACACCCTGCGCTGCTACATGAACGTGGCCTCTCACCGCCCGGAGATCCACTACCGGGGCGAGGTGGTGCAGGGCATCGACGCGGTCATCCCGCGCATCGGCGCCTCGATCACCTTCTACGGCACGGCGGTGCTGCGCCAGTTCGAGATGATGGGCGTGTTCCCCGTGAACGAATCGGTGGCCATCACCCGCGCCCGCGACAAACTGTGCTCGATGCAACTGCTCTCGCGCCAGGGTATCGGTCTGCCGGTGACCGGCTTCGCGCACTCCCCGGACGATATCGACGATCTCATCAAGATGGTCGGCGGCGCCCCGTTGGTGATCAAGCTGTTGGAGGGCACCCAGGGCATCGGCGTGGTGCTGGCAGAGACCAAGCAGGCGGCCGAGAGCGTGATCCAGGCATTCCTCGGGCTGCGCGTCAACATCCTGGTGCAGGAGTTCATCCGCGAGGCGGGCGGGGCGGACATCCGCTGCCTGGTCATCGGCGGGAAGGTGGTGGCGGCCATGCGGCGTCAGGCGCGCGAGGGCGAATTCCGCTCCAATCTGCACCGCGGCGGCAGCGCCAACCTGATCAAGATCACCCCCGAGGAGCGCTCGACGGCGGTGCGGGCCGCCCAGGTGATGGGCCTCAACGTCGCCGGCGTCGATATCCTGCGATCGAACCACGGGCCGGTGGTCGTGGAGGTCAACTCCTCGCCCGGGCTCGAGGGTATCGAATCGGCCACCGGCAAGGACATCGCGGGGATGATCATCGAGTTCATCGAAAAGAACGCCCGCCCCAACCACACGCGTACCCGGGGCCGCGGCTGAATGCATACGGAGGACGCCGCGCCGCTGCGCATCGGCGGCGTCGACATCGCCCCCGATACGCGCACCGTGATCGAGCTTCCGGTCACGCGCCTCTACACCCACACCCCGGTGACCATCCCCGTTCATGTGCACCGCGGGCGCCGCCCCGGGCCGCGGCTGTTCGTGAGCGCCGCGATCCACGGCGACGAGATCAACGGGGTGGAGGTCATCCGGCGCCTGCTCAAGTTGCCGCTGCTCAAACGCCTGCGCGGGACGCTCGTCGCGATACCGGTGGTGAACGTGCACGGCTTCATCCACCGCTCCCGCTACCTCCCCGACCGCCGCGACCTCAACCGCTCGTTCCCGGGCTCCGATCGCGGATCGCTGACGGCGCGCGTGGCGCACCTCTTCCTCGGAGCCGTCGTGCGCAACTGTACCCACGGGGTGGACCTGCACACCGGGGCCGTGCATCGCGAGAACCTCCCGCAGATCCGGGCCAATCTCGACGAACCCGAGACTGCGCGCCTGGCGCGGGCCTTCGGGGCGCCGGTGCTGCTCAACGCGGACCTGCGCGACGGCTCGCTGCGTCAGGTCGCCGCCGAGCTCGGGATCCCCATCCTCATCTACGAGGCCGGGGAGGCGCTGCGTTTCGACGAGCTGTCGATCCGCGCCGGCGTCAAGGGGATCGTGGCGGTGATGCGGGCCCTGGAGATGCTCCCGCCGGTCCGCACCCGCCCGCTCCCCGAGCCGACCGTCGCGCGTTCGAGCGCCTGGGTGCGGGCGTTGCAGAGCGGTGTCCTGCGCGCCACCACACCGCTCGGGCGTCGGGTGGCGAAGGGAGACGTGCTGGGCGTCATCGCCGACCCCTTCGGCGAGCGCGAGCTGCAGGTCAAGGCACCCGGCAGCGGGATCGTGATCGGGCGCACGAACCTCCCGCTCGTCAACGAAGGCGAGGCGCTGTATCACCTCGCCCAATTCGACACGCCCAAGGCGGCCGCAGCGGCGGTCGAGCGCTTCCAGGCGGTCCAGACCGACACGCCGGACCCCGCCCTCGGCGAAGAGCCGCCGATCGTCTGAGCGCGTACCCGCCGGCCTCAGCGCAGGCTCAGGTAGAGGACCAGCAGGATGAGCAGCACGGTCGCGGCCTGGAACTCCACGCGCGCCATCATCAGGCGCGTGCTGCGCCGCAGATCGTCCCGGCCCCCGTGCACCATCGAGCGCACGCCGGTGGCCAGAACGACGATCGTGGCGATCAGTCCGGCGATCGCGAGCAGGGTGGTAAGGGTCATGACCGCACTTCCTTCCGCCGCGCGCGGCGGACTGCGGGGCGACAACCCCATTCTTTCTAAGGATAGGCCGGGAGGCGCACCTATGCCATGACCGGGGTCAAGGACCGGAGCCGGCGGCGGGTGCGGATCGGCGCCGACTCGCCGCCTGGGCCCGGTCCGGGTAATCTCTCCGTGGTGGGGAGCGGAAGGAGGACGGGGATGGACCAGACAACGTGGTGGATGAGTCACGGTTTCGGGTGGATGTGGGTCTTTCCGTTGACGTTCCTTCTGGTGCTGGTGCTGCTCGCGGTGGTGCTGATGCGCGGGGCGGTCGGGCCGCGGGGCGACGGGCACGGATCCCAGCCGCCGCGCGAGAGCGCGCGCGAGATCCTCGACCGGCGCTACGCGCGCGGCGAGATCTCGAAGGCCGAGTACGAGGAGATGAAGCGCACCCTCGAGGGTTAGTCCGCGGGGCCGGCAGGAGCCGCGGGCGAAGGCGGGGGTCATCGTGCGGCCGGAGGACTACGACGCCTGGTACGAGACGCCGCGCGGGCGCTGGATCGGGACGCGGGAGTATGCGTTGCTCCGCCGGCTGGTGCGCCCGCGACCAGGGGCGACGCTCATCGACATCGGCTGCGGGACCGGTTGGTTCGCGCGGCGCTTTGCCGCTGCCGGCCAGGACGTGACCGGCGTCGATCCGGACGCGGCCGCGCTGGCCTATGCCGCCGGCCGCGGCGGCGGCCCGCGCTATCTGCGCGCGCGGGCCGGCGCGCTGCCGTTTCGCGACGGCGCCTTCGACTGGGCGCTGGCGGTCACCAGCCTGTGTTTCGCGGCCGACCCCACCGCGGCGTTGCGGGAGGCGTGGCGGGTGGCGCGGGTCGGAGTGGTGCTCGGACTGCTCAACCGCGACAGCCTGCTGTACCGGCGCAAGCACGGGCGCGGCGGCTACGCCGGCGCGCGCTGGGACCGCGCCGCCGCAGTGCGCCGCTGGGGGCGGGCGCTGGACCCGCCCGCCCGCCTGCGCCTTCGCAGCGCGGTGTTCCTGCCCTCGGGCACCTTCGCGGCGAGGACCCTGGAGGCCATCATCCCGACGCACTGCCTCCGCGGCGGCTTTCTCGCCGCCGAATTCCGCCGAGTTCGCCCAGTATAAATTTCCTACAACCGGCTGCGCGATTGATGCACAATGGCGTAGTCGCACCGGCCGCACGTCCGTGCGGCAACCGCTCCGGGAGAGGGTATCGTGATCCGCGTCGTCCTGGTGGACAGCCAACGCCTCGTGCGCACCGGACTGCGCCGCGTGCTCGAGGAGAGCCCCGGGATCGAGGTGGTCGCGGAGGCCGACAGCGCGGAGACGGCGGTTCCCTCCGTACGGACCGGGGCGGCGGACGTGATTCTGCTGGCTGCGCGCCCGCCCGGGACGGAGACGGCGGCGGCCGTGCACGCGCTGCTCGTGCAGCGGCCGCAGACCAAGGTCGTCGTGCTCACGCCGCCGGGTACCGCGCCCTATCCCGCGGCGTTACTCGAAAGCGGGGCGGCGGGATTCGTCAGCAAGGCGTGCAGCGTCGAGGATTTCCTGACCGCGATCCGCACCGTGTACGAGGGCGGGCGCTACGTCGGCGACGACATCGCCCGCCAGCTCGCGCATTCCCTCCTCCCGGGCGGGGAACGCTCGCCCTTCGACGCCCTCTCGCGGCGCGAACTCGAGGTGATGGGAATGCTCACCCGCGGGCGCAGTGTGCGCCAGATCGCGGCCGCGCTCGGCCTGAGTCCGAAGACGGTCAACACCTATCGCTATCGCCTCTACGGCAAGCTCGGCATCGGCAACGACGTGGAACTCACGCGCCTGGCCCTGCGCTACGGAGTCGCCGAACCCGGGCCGGACTGACCGCGGGTCGTTCCCGCCCTGCATGATTGGGGCGCACGGAAATCCCAACCATCTCCAGTTCCCGATGTAGCCCGTATATGGTCTCCTCCCATTTTGCAAGGCCGTGAGCGGGTCGATGGCAGGGACAGGTTGCGTCCGTATATTCGGCCTGTTGGTGAGGACCCGCGAGGGGTTCTCTGGCCACGATGA